>ERZ795043.46-NODE-46-length-170408-cov-2128.585150_pt1 | contig 170408 bp, 142 predicted proteins | sample MGYA00375127_ERZ795043 | MGnify/ENA primary metagenome ERZ795043 (study PRJEB30172, sample SAMN05518447) | compost metagenome | isolation source: Feedstock adapted compost from Newby Island compost facility, Milpitas, CA | place: USA:Newby Island compost... | reverse complement strand
GCCCGCGCACAAAGCAACGATTGCGGGGGCAAGCTGCAAAAGCTTGCCCCCGCTTCTTTTTCACGGTTGGTGCTCTTCTTGCTGGGGGGTAGAAGGATGTGCGATGGTCTTGCGTACTGTACGCTTGATGCCAATACGGCGATGCCGAGGATCATTCAGCAGATAGCCGCCTTCGTGTAAGTGCTTGAGCATCCGTTCTCGGAGGCGGTGGTACTGCTGACGGAGGGTGAGGATGTCCTTGTCGGTTGGTTGTCGCTTGTGGATGAGGCTGACAATTTCTGAATACTCAAAGTCCAACCATCGCGCGAGGATGATAACCTGCTCTTCTGTAGAAAAGTGCTGTAGGAGCCAGAGAATGTCCACGCGCGACATGACCATGTCATCGGGTCTGTGCGTCCAGTCGGGGAACAGTGAATCCTCAAGCGTCGAAGTATCCTCGGCTTCACTTGAGGGAGGAGGGAGCACTGCACGAAGTGAAATGAGGCATTGATTGCGGCGGAGCCAGTTCGAAGCTGATCCGATGATGATTTTGAACAGTCGCTCAGCTGGCAACTGTTTCCACTTGTCGCCGGGATATTTTGCCAGCACCGAGGCAATTCCTTCTGCAATTGCTTCGGATAGTAAACTGGAGTCCTGCTGAGGGTGCAACCGTTGTAGGTAATTCCGCGCCTGTCGTTTCAGCGCGGCCACATTCGACGGCATCGCTGGAGGAGATTTGCACCGCGAGGGTTTTCGGCGTTTCGATTTCATGGTTCCTAATAGTTTCGGATCTCACGGATGCGGTCGAGCAAGCGTTGTTTGAATGTAGTCAGTGGGATCTCTGTACCCCAGCCGTATTCATTCTTTGGCATACGGACAACGGCAGTTCCGCTGCTGTCGGTGGTGATTGGGTATGCGGTAATGCTGACGTTGAAGTGCCACTCGTCGTTGCAGGGCAGTTCGACAGCCAGCGGATGCAATTCGTAGTAGTCGCCGATTCCTGTAGTGTCGCGGCACATGAACGGGAAGGTGAGCATGACGATGTACTCGTTGCCCGGAGTGATGACATGTCCGAGTCGCTCATCGTCGGGCTCGATGATGTCCGTAGTGCCACTGAGTCGCGCATTGGGGATGTAGGTGAACTGAAGGCAGGGTCCACTACTGCTCAAAGTTTTGAGTTGTTTTGTGCTGGCTTGTACTCCTGGTGCGGTGTGGGTAAAGGCGGGATTGCATGGTGGTAGGACTTGTCCCTTGATGAGATCGAGAACTTGACATGTGGTGACGACCAATGTTGTCCAATCGAGTTCGAATTTGCCACCTACGTGGACGGTATCAACGACTTTCACGTGGGCGATGTAGTCTGCCTCGAGCAAGACCAAGTCGCGGTGGAGTGCACCGAGGTCATTTGCCCATGCACGAGTGACCGCTTCGATAATCCCCCCGTAGATCATGTGGGGAGGGAGTTGAGGCCATCGGAAGGAACGCAGGGTTGCCTCGAAGAGCATCGGGTCGTAGTCCGCCATTGCGTAGAGGGAGCGGACGATCTTTTTGAGGGTGTCGTCGAACGATGTCCGACGTTCGAGAAAGGAGCGGACTTGTTGGACGCGGCCCCAGGTTTCATTGTACGTTGTTGCCCAGTTGATAATCGAGTCGAGGGCGATGTATCCTAACAGGACATCGTAGGGCATGTAGATGGAGACAGGCGGTTGGCGTTCGGGCCAGCGCAATTGATAGACCAGCCCAGTCTCACCGCAGGGGTTTCGCTGGGCGTGCACAAGGACAGTTGCAGCAAGGATCAGGAGCGCAGTGTGCCGAATCATGGGAGGACCTCTATGATGGTGGAACTATGGTGGTTGATACTCCGCGGTCGTTCGCGTGCAGATTGTTGTCGTCACGGAGAGAATGGGGACTGAAAGCGAACGGTACTCTCGTTGGCTGATACTTCCGACAGGGAGAGTGCGAGAACATGGCGCAGGATAGATTCACCACTGTGCTTGATGAGGGGCAGGAGTGGAAGTTTCTCCCTTTGAGTGACCTGCGGCGGGCAAGAGCAACCCCACCCATTGCATCGTGGGAGGCAACACCGGAGGAGGCTATGGAATTGCCAGCACCGGCGCTGCGGAGGGACGTATGTTCCCCACGTAGCAATCGTCTCGCTTGCATTGCCAACTTCGAGATGCACCATGCTACCATCGCCGCCTCCGCTTATGGAATCATGATCAGTTGGGAGATGCGCAAGTCGCCGATCGTAGCGACGCAAAAATATATGCCCGGCGTGATAGTTTCAACGGGAATTTCAACTGTCGTGCTGGAGGCAGCATGCCGGGATCGGCTGCATCACGGTGTGAGATGCTTCGACCACGGTGATACCTTGCCTCGTCGCCCTGAAAGTTCGCCCCAGGCTCTATCCCTGCTCCACGTTCTGCAGCAAGTACGCCTTGATGAAGTCGTCCAGGTCGCCGTCCATGACGGCATGCACGTCGGTTTTTTTCAGTTCGGTGCGGTGGTCGTTGACCATCGTGTACGGCTGGAACACATATGAGCGGATCTGGCTCCCCCACTCGATTTTCTTCTTCTGGCTTTCGAGCGCTGCTTGCTCCTGCATGCGTTGTTCGAGTTCGCGTTGGTAGAGCTTAGCTTTCAGCATGCGCAGCGCACGCTGGCGGTTCTGATGCTGCGAACGCTCTTGCTGGCAACTGACCACGATGCCCGTCGGGATGTGGCGCAGTCGAACCGCAGTCTCGACTTTGTTGACGTTCTGTCCGCCTTTGCCGCCAGAGCGGAACGTTTCCATCTCGATGTCGGCGGGGTTGATATCCACAGTGATGGTGTCGTCCACGAGGGGATACACGAACACCGAGGCAAACGACGTATGCCGCCGCGCGTTGCTGTCGAACGGCGAAATGCGGACTAAGCGATGGACGCCACTTTCACCTTTGAGGTAGCCATAGGCGTAGGGACCTTCGATTTCGAGTGTGGCAGATTTTATGCCCGCAACTTCGCCTTCGACCATATCGGCAAGGCTGACGCGATACCCTTTGCGCTCAGCCCAGCGCGTGTACATCCGCAGCAGCATCTCTGCCCAGTCCTGGGCTTCGGTGCCGCCTGCACCAGCGTTGATATCGAGCATCGCGCCGAGCCGATCATTTTCTTCCGAGAGCAACTTTTCGAGTTCGGCGCGGTCGAGCTGCTCTTCGAGCGCACTGAGTTCGCGGTCGAGTTCTGCCTGGAGCGATTCATCGCCTGCCTCGCTGGCAAGCTCGATGAGCGCTGCAATATCATCGGCACTCCGCTGGAGCGTTTCCCAGCCGCGGACGATTTCCTCCAGTTCGGCAATCTGACGCATGGTGTGCTGCGCTGCCGCGGGATCGTCCCAGAACGTCGGCTCGCTACTTGCTGCGTGAAGTTGTGCTATCTGCTTGCGTTTTGCAGCGACGTCAAAGAAACCTCCCGAGTTGTTCAATTCGGTTGCGGCAGGACTCGAGCCGCTCACGCTGAATCTCGAACATTGCAAAAGTGGCCGTGGTGGTGACTACGCGCTGCGAAATTACTGCACGGTAACAGCCGCCCTGTAACTTTGCCGTTCATGATGAAGCAGCGTTGGTCACTCCAAACCCGCATGATCAGCGCACTAGCGGGCAGCATCGCGGCGGTGTGGCTCGCCAGTGGTGCGATGGCGCTCTGGCTCGATACGCTCGGGCATCTGTGGGGCGTCTGGCTTGTGCTGGGAATTGCTCTTACGATCGCCGCCCGTGCACTTGCCGAGCGATGGCTGCGTGCGCATGTCCAACGGCCATTGGCAGAGATCGAGGCTGCACTTTCGGCACTCTCGCTCGGTGTGCAGCGAGAGCTTGCCCACTTTTCCGCTGCAGAGCTCGATGACATCGCCCGCGCGATCGAACGAGTCGCCGATCGCATCAAAACGATCGAAGAATCGGTCGAGCACCTGCAGAAAGTGCGATCGCAGTTTTTGGCGAACGTTTCCCACGAGCTGCGCACACCGCTGTTTGCGATGGGCGGTTACCTGGAGACGTTGCTCAGCGGTGCACTGGAAGACCCCACCGTTGCACGGACGTTTCTTGAGAAAGCGCACGCGAATCTGGAGCGGCTCTCGACGTTGCTTGCCGATCTTATCGAGATTGCCCGCATCGAGTCGGGCGAAATGCGTATGAGCTTTCGCTACTTCGACGTCGCCGAGCTTGCTCGGTCGGTCGCACACCAATTCGAACAGCAAGCCCAGCAGCAGAACGTTCGGCTGGAAGTTGTCGCGCCAGCCGAGCAGCTTGCCTATGGAGATCGCGATCGCATTGGGCAGGTGCTGGCGAATTTGCTGTCGAATGCGATCAAGTACAACGTACCCGGCGGTTCAGTGACGCTGACGGTCGAGCGGGAAAATGGTCGCGTACTGCTCAGCGTCGCCGATACGGGAATTGGCATTGCGCCGGAGCATCAATCGCGGGTGTTCGAGCGGTTCTACCGTACCGACGCCGCCCGATCTCGCAGCGTCGGGGGAAGTGGCTTAGGGCTGGCGATCGTCAAACACATCCTCGAAGCGCACAATGCACCCTTCGAACTGCACAGCGAAGTCGGCAAAGGCACAACGATTCGATTTTGGCTCAAATCTTAGCCGCCGAACGAGGAGCGCCATCCTTGCCGTGACGGAAACATCCCGCGCTGCAGTCGCCGATTGCGGATGATGACCCACGCGATGAAGACAATTGCGCCGATGACGATCAGCACAAAAAGCAGCTTCGCCAGCGAAAATGTTGGCGGGTAATATTCCACCGTACCATCTGGACGCGGGACGTAGTACGGCTGCGTGTAGTAGAACGCCGGATGGAACGGAGTAAACCACAGCCACGAGGTGTGCCCCAGCAGGTATCCCATCAGCAAGCCATCGCCGTACCCACCGTACGAGTGGACGATGACGTTCCGCTGCCCTTCGGGCGTGGAGATTGTGCGCACTTCCTGACGCCGTGGGATTCCATACGAGCGGCGATAGCTCTCTGGCGAGGCGAGCGGAGTACCAATCGCGCGCGGAATGGAGCTGCTCCTTGATAGCGGCTGCCGAGCCGACAGCGGCAGTGCTGGCTCTTGCGTTCGCGCCCCACCGAACGACCGCGGCGCAGCAGAACGTGGTACGCTGTACGATCGGCTCCCACCGAACGAGCTCGGAGGTGCTGAACGCGGCACACTGTAGCTACGGCTTGCCTGGCGTGAACCACCGAATGATCCACTCCGACGCTGTGCAAAAGCATCGCTGCTCAAAAGGAGCACCACCACAGCAATGCCCAGCACCGCGCCGATCCATTGGGCAAATCGAACGTATCGCATCAGCAACGGGCTGCGATGAAAGGGTACATTCGTAGCAGACGACGTCTAACGTTGGAGTTTCTTGCGTTGGGGTTGAGATAGGCCAGCTCAGAAAATCGGCTCAGTGGTCAATCTACCATCGGCTTCACGGAAGGTAATTTCCGCTTTGAATTCAGCGCGATCGAGCACGCTCGGCTGCTGGCGACGGAAGAAGAGCTTTTTCGGTTGCTCGGTGCTATCAGGAACGCTGATGTTGACAAATAGCTGCACGATTCCATCGAGCGGCTGGTCGTCGAGATAGACGAGTGTGTGTTCGATGTCGCCATCGCTCTCGATGACAAGTAGCCGCATCGAGCGAGCTTCCTCTTCGGTAAACGACGGTGGCATTGTGCGGATGTGATCGAGGTAGTCTGTAAATGGGTTGCGGGTGTAGAGCTGCCCATCATCGCCGCGGTAGCTGATGAGCGCATCGAACGTGCCATCCTCGGCAAGGTTCAAGAGCACCTGCCGTAGGCCTGCCAGTTGCTCGCCGTTGTAATAGACCGCGGTGTTTTCCAGCCGGCCGTTACTTTCGATACCGAAGGTTGCCATTGGGTTTCGCGGGTGCTATTGGACGAGGAGGATTGTGCCACAAAAGTACGTCCCATCCTGGCAACGGAGCCGATACGCATAGACGCCGCTGGGGAGAGTGTGGATTAGCAGCGGCACACTGGCTACCGAACGTGATAGTTCTTGGATGCCTGCCAGCGACCACAGCTCCAGCGTGAACTCGCCAGCATCGGCGCAGGGGCATTCTACCGCCAACTCCTGGCCGCGCTGGATTGGAGCGCAGGCAGGAGTATGATCGCTGGTGGGGACGGTGCTCGGCATCGTCGCAATGCCGCGGAGGATGATCGCATGTTCGCCAGGAGTAGCGTTCGTCTGCAGTCGTAGCAGGGAACGTCGCTCGCCGGCAGTGCGTGGCTGGAAGCGGAGGGTGAGCGTTTGGGAGCTACCGGCGCCGATCGAGAGTGGAAGCGCGGTTTCGAGCTGGAATTCGTCAGGGCTTGCGGTGAGCACATCAATGGTTGCACCAGTGATGGAGAGGACGCTTTGCCCAGTGTTGGAGATGGTGAGTAATCGAGTGACACTCGAATCGAGCCGAACGGTGCCGAAGTCGAGAGTATCACTGGGCGTGGTGCGGAGAATCGGCCCCTCTTGGGCGATCGAAACACGGAGCGAGGCAATCGTCTGCCCAGCCATGTAGAGCGTCGCATTTTGCCCAGCGGTGGTCCCGAAGGCGGCAGTTGCGCTTCCCCCATTGCCAGTGAGAATCGGTTGCCACGTTGCGGCACTATCGGCAGAGCGCAGGACCTGGCTGCCGCTGCAAATGGCAAAGAGAAATCGTGATCGGAGCGGTGCGTAGAGTGCCACGGGCAATGGATCGCTCATCGGTGGGCCGACCGGCGTCCAGGTGATCCCGCCGTCGGTGGTGCGATAAATGCTCATGGTCTGCTGCCCACTGCTTGGCTGGAGAAGGCAGTAGCCGAGCGTGCTGCTGGAGAACGTGACCGAGACGATGTTCATTCCGCTGGCAACGTCCGATGCAGTCCATGTTGCACCGCGATCGCTACTGCGGAGGATGCGGCCAGCAGTGGTGCCAATCCAGAGCGTATCGCCCAAGCTCGTGATCGCTGCATGCATGGTGCGTTCGCCACTTCTGGGTGCGGGTAATTGCTCTGCAGCTTGCCAGGTGGCGCCCCCATCGCTTGTGCGGCCGAGCCTCCAGGAGCCGCTTGAAGGAAGCCCGATGCATACACCACGGCTTGCATCGAAGAAGATGATGCCTTGGACGCTCGGTGTGATCGCGCTAACGGAAATTGCTCGCCATGAAGATCCTCCGTCGGTTGTGCGGTGAATTTGTCCTGCACTGGTGCCAACGCAGACGATGGAATTCGATGCGAGGCTGAGCGTCGTCAAAGTACCGCTCAACGAGGCGGTGTCGATCACATTTCCTGTCGAACGGTACACCACTGCCCGACCGAGTGGGGAACGACCGACCGCCCAAACACCCGACAGTCCGCGCGTTGCAATGGCGACGAACGTATAGGGCAGATTCCCTGCCAGCCGCGTGTAGGTATTCTGCGTCGGCAGCTCGATGGGGACTTCCACCGATGCATAGTCGGTGATGCTGTCGGCAGTGATTGTGATGCGGAGCTGGACGCTCCCATCGTAGAAGTACACCGGGGGCACAAGGCGAATCGTCGTCGAGAGCGTTCGCTCTTCGAGCGTTCCCAGCGAGCTTGTGGTGAGTGTGGTCGGTCCGAGCGTGGCATTGCTGGAAACCGCGATGGTCAGCCGAACAGTGCTGGCAGGAGCGAGCAGGTTGCGGATCCGAAGCTGGAGCGTGTGCGGATCGGTCGAATTGATCGCAGTGGTGCCGTCAACGGTGGCGCCAACAAGTTGCACGCCTGGGAATCGCATACCGCTTGTGAAGCTGCGGTTTGCTGCGAGCGCACGGTAGGCGTTGATCCGTCCGTAGTAGAGCGGGCGATTGTTCTGGCTCACTCCGCTGAGTGGATCGCACGAGTAGCGGAGCTGGGCGGCAACTTGATCGAGTGACCACTCCGGGTGCAGGCTCCGCAGCAATGCTGCAACCCCGCTGACCAGTGGTGTTGCAAACGAGGTACCATCCACAGTGGTGTAGGCATTATTGACTCTGGTCGTGCGGATGCTTGCTCCTGGTGCATAGGCGGCAACAGTGGTGCCGTAGTTGGAAAAACTCGCTGGCGCATCGCTCGCTGTGCTGGCGCCAATGGTGAACACGCCGTGGTACGATGCAGGATAGTACGGCTGCCCGTCGAGGTTGACGCCGTCGTTCCCCGACGCGACGACGATGAAGCATCCGAGCGCGCGCGCTTGGTCAATGATTTGCTGTTCGAGTGGCGAGCCGCCTGGCCCACCCCACGAGCAATTGATGATCGTTGCGCCGAGCCGTGCTGCGTAGAGGATCGCATCGTAGCCGCGGAGGACCGAGCCTGCCAGCGAGGCATCATCGGAGCCGCACTTGATGGGGATGTAACGGCATTGGAATCCAGGCGATGCAATCCCTCGCCCGTTGTTGGTTACTGCAGCAGCTGCACCGGCGGTGTTGGTGCCATGCTGCATTTCTGCGGGGATTGTCGTCGCGCGGATCTTCGGGTCGTTGTCTTCGCGGACGGTGCCGCTGAGAAACTCAGTTCGCGTAACGTTCCCGATGAAGTCCCATCCGCGCCAATCGTCAATTTTCCCGTTGCCGTCGTCATCAATGCCGTTTGTGCGTTTATCGCGACCTTGGGCGTCGGTGCCTGTTTCGCCGGGATTCGTCCAGAGATTGCCCGCCAGATCTTCATGCTCGTAGTCGGTCCCTGAATCAATGATGGCAATGCTGACCGATGCCGAGCCAGTGGTGATGTCCCACGCAGCGGGGAGTTGCATGCGACTGATTGCGTACTGCTGCCCAAGTTGCGGGTCGTTCGGCTGGAGGAATGCGCGCCGGATGTAGAGCGGTGTTGCGTACTCGACGTCGGGGTTTTCCATCAGTGCAGCTGCAACATCGAAGGGATCGAAGCCCGGATCGAACCACGCGATCACCACCCGTTCCAGACCCACGCTGCGTGCTTGGACGATAGGCACATCCGTCGGAGGAAGGTACGGTTTTGCTTGTCGGACACCAAAGTGCGAAAGGATGCTCTGCACGCTTGCAGGGAGACTGCCGAGCGTCGTCGGCGCAGTTCGGCTGCGGAGGGCAATGGCGATTTTCCCAGGCTCGTACCACTCGGGCGAGACCCGCTCGATGCGAATCGTCACTGCTGGGCGTTCGAATGCAGCTGTGGTGATTGCATCGAGCCTCACAGAAATCGAGCCGCGTATGCGCCAATCCCACTGAGTTGGAGCTGCGATCGCTGTAGTGGCGACTACGCAGAGCGCAAGTATCACGCGTTGTAGGTTCATTGCAGGTGCAATCGCATGGCATTGTAAGTCACCTTGAGCAAAACTACGAGCCGCAGGCGCGATGTATATTTGCGGCGCTCCGTTAGAGGTGCTGCGCACGATCAGTGTGCGGCTGAGAACACACTCTCAGTACCTGATCCGGGTAATGCCGGCGAAGGGAAACGGAGACCGCAGCATGTGCTGCATGTTCTATCCCACCTCGAGGCGGAGCATCGCGATTTGTTCCACAACTGCTTCGTGATGCTCTATGTCCCGCTCAATGATCCTTGCTCTCGCTGCTTCTACGCTTGTAGTGACGCTCTACTCTCAGCAGCGCACTTCTTCCGACACACTCCACCGTACGTACCAAGCTCCTGCGGTGACGGTGACGACGACGCGCGCAATCGAAGGTCGTTCGCCGGTGACCTGGAGTGAACTTACGCGTGCGGAAATTGTGCAGCAGCACACCACGTTCGACTTGCCGAGCATTCTCGCCGAGCTGCCCTCGACGATGTTCTACAGCGAAAGTGGGAATGCCATCGGGTATTCGTACCTGAACGTGCGCGGTTTCGACCAGCGGCGGATTGCCGTTCTTGTCAACGGAATTCCACAGAACGACCCCGAAGACCACAACGTGTACTGGATTGACATGCCTGATTTGGCATCGAGTCTCGATGGCATTCAGGTGCAACGTGGCGCAGGGCTGGCCAACTATGGTTCGCCGGCTATTGGCGGCTCGATCAATTTGCTAACGGTCAACCCCGCGCGCGAGCGCTTCATTCGATCGAGTGTGCTGGTTGGGATGCAGGAATACCGCGCGGGCGGACGCAGCCCAATCCCGCCGGATGCCACCGCTCCTGCCAACGATGTGGAACGCTATAGCGTGGAATTTTCCAGCGGTCTCATCGGCGAGCAGTACGGTGTCTATGCGCGGCTTTCGCGGATTCGATCGCGCGGCTACCGCGACCTGACCTGGAGCGATTTGCCGAGCTACTTTGTCAGCGTTGTCCGCTACGACGACAACGCTTCGCACCAGATCAACATTTTCGGTGCGCCGCTGGCCGACGGTTTGAGCTATACTGGGCTGCCGAAAAGTTACATCAGCGATCCGGAACTACGGCGACGCAACTACAGCGATTGGTCGTTCGCGCGCTCGGGCGACTCGCTTGCCTATGCCACGGTGCGTCGCCCGCAGGAGCTGGAAAACTTCTCGCAACCCCACTACGAGCTGCTCAGCGACATTCGGCTCAGTGAGAGCTTGACGCTCAAAAGCTCGCTGTTCTACTACACAGGCGATGGATTTTTCGATTTCGACGGCTCGTGGGCAGATGCAGCCACGCTTCGGCTTGTGCGGCCGTTCGCCCCTCGCGACTCGGCCCCGAACCCGACCAATGCGATTATCCGTGCGTTCGTTGGCAATCGGCATGGGGGCTGGATTCCGCGCCTGGTGTGGCAGCACGAGGGCGGCGAGCTTCTCCTCGGCGCGGAGATGCGCTGGCATCGCTCCGAACACTGGGGGAAAATTCGCTATGCGGAAAATCTGCCCCCTGATTTCGATCCCGACTACAAGTTCTACTCGTACGAAGGCGTCCGCGACATCTACTCGGTCTTCGCACGGGAGCAGTACACTGCCTCCGAGAAGCTGCTCATCAATCTCGAGGCGCAACTTGTCCGCACACGGTACGGACTGCGGAACGAAAAAGCAGGGACCATCTACACCAGCTACCTCACGACCGCCGGCGATACAGTCCGCGGTAGCGGGATGATTTTCGACGTGTGGTACACGTTCTTCAACCCTCGGCTTGGCGTGCAGTGGACGCCGACAGACCAGCAGAGCGTGTATGCTACAGTTGCGTACACCAATCGCGAACCAAGAATGGCAAGCCTCTATCGCGCAGAAGAATCGTACGTGGGCACTGTTCCTGCATTCGCTGTTGACACCAGCGCTGGTGCTCTTCGCTATGACTTTACTCGGCCGCTGGTCAAGCCAGAACGCTTGCTCGACATCGAAGCCGGATGGAACTGGCGCTCTGAGCATTTGACCGCTGCTGTGACGCTCTATTGGATGGAGTTTTTCGACGAGCTTGTGCGCAATGGCCAGCGCAACATATTTGGTGCTCCCATCGAGGGGAATGCACCGCGTGCGCGCCATGTTGGAATCGAGCTTTCAGCCAGTTGGGCTGCCGTGCGGTGGGACGACGGCCAGCTGCGGGTCAGCGGGAATGCAACGATCAGCCGAAACCGTTTCCTGGAGTACATGTTCCAGACCGCCAGTGGAGCAGCGCTCGATCTGTCGGGTAATCCGGTTGCGGGATTCCCGGAGTTTCTTGCCAACCTTGCAGTGCAGGCGCAATGGAACGGCCTCGAATTCCGCTGGAGTGGGCGCTACGTTGGCGCGCATTACACCGACAACTTCGGTCCGCGGCTAAGCGAATATCTCCAGCAAGTGCCGGGTGTGGTGCGGTATCGTGACAACCGCGTCGAGCCATACTTTGTCGCCAACGCCTCGGTCGCTTATACGCTGCGCGATGTTGTGGGACTGCGGGCAGTGCGTTTGCGGCTGCAGGTCAACAACATGTTCAACAGCCTCTTTGCCTGGAGCGGGAACGGCGCAGAATTCTTCCCTGCTGCCGAGCGGCTCTGGCTTACGGCAGTTGAAGTTGAGCTGTAACAAGATTACATGCCTACGATGCGTCAGGGATGGATACTGTGCTCGCAGAGTAGTGGTGGAGCAACGTACGCATTCTCAGCGATCAATGCGGAAGCTTGCAAGCGACAGAGGCTCACCGACACTCTGCGGGGCGCTCGCGCACGAATCGTTCGTTACAGCCTCTTGAGTTCGTTTACATCGCAGACGTTACCATCCACGAGGATTTTGTCCCATGAACACATGTACGTCTTCAGGAGGCGGATCTGCGAAGTGGAGTAGATGTAGCACCCCTGCACTTTCAAGAGCGCTATCGGCTTGGAGTACTGGTAGAGAATGATTGTGTGGCTATCAACATGGCTCCAGCCAGTGACGTTGCTCACATCGGCGCAATCGGCGTGCGCTTCTCCATAGATGCCCGCCAGTGCAATGCAAAGTGCAACCAACCACCGTACCATGGAGTAGCTCCGTGCTGATTGTGGAACATGCCGAATGCAAATAACTACATCGCACCCCAATGTTGTGCCTGTGAGAAGCTTCTCACGCTACGACTGATATGCATTCAGGTGGTGGGAACACGCACTGAAAAGCAGTCGAACGCTGCAGAGAGCAGCGTCTGGAGCCGATCACGCTGTGCTGCTCAACAAGGAGCCACAGCGAGTCTCTGAGCGGTTCGTGCAGAACTTAGCGGCGCTTTTTCGGTCGCTTCGGTGGTGTTTTCGGCGTGGTGGGAAGATTCATCGGCAGCGTCCGCCCTTGCGATTCGGCAAGCTCTTGGGCTATGCGGAGCCGCTTTTGCAGCCACCCTTCTTTTTTCGGCATGCGCTTGAGATCGGCCAGCGTAAGCGTCTTCTTCGAGAACTTGGTCATCCACACCTGCTGGAGAATCCCTAGCACGTTGAACACCAGGTAGTAGAGGTTCAATCCCGATGGCAAGTACGAGAACATCAGCGTCAGCATGATCGGCATTACGTACACCAGTGCTTTCTGGTTCGGGTCGGTGATGGTCATTTTCTGCTGAATGAACAGCGTTGCGCCCATGATGAGTGCCATTCCGGAAAGCGCTTCGATTCCGAAGATGCTCACTGGCAGGTGAATGACGTGGTCTGGGACAGAGAGATCGTCAATCCACCCGGGAATGAACACCGCCTGTCGCATGGCGATGTTCGTTGCCAGCACGGCGTAGAGGGCATAGAGAATCGGTAGCTGGAGCAGCAGCGGCAAGCACCCGCCCATTGGATTGACGCCGTACTCGGTGAACAGCTGCATCTGTGCGCGTTGGAGCGCCATGGGGTCGTCTGCATACTTCTTGCGCAGCTTTGCGATTTCGGGTTGGAGCGCTTTCATCTTCAGTGCTGCCTGCATCTGCCCTCGCGACAGCGGCAGCAGCAGGAGCTTCATCAGCACCGAAAACACGATGATCGCAATGCCATAGTTCGGGATGAGCGTGTGGATTGCTTTGAAAATCGGCAGCATGAAGTATTCCCCGATCGGGCGGACAATCCAGCGCCAACCGAAGTTGACCGTCGCTTGTAGGCCGTACTGCTTGACAATGTCGTAATCGAGCGGTCCTAGGTACACAGCGAAGGAATCGCTCTGCCGCCCCCCGCGATAGGGTACGCGGTAGGTCGCCGAGTACACCTTGATGCGCCCGTTGTTTGGCGCTCCGTACATGACGCCCTCGAGAAAGTACTCGCCTTGCCGATCGGGGCGGCCATTGAGGATGGCAACCATGAAGTACTTAGTCTTTGTGCCGATGTACTCGACCGTCCCTGATTGGTGAACGGAGGCGGGTTTGTTGTAGTCGCTGACATCCAGTTCATCGAGCGATCCATTCAAGCTTGCAAATGCAGTCGAGTGGTTGGACTCCTCGACGCTGCTTGCTTCCTGGTACTTGAGGCCGGAGTTCCACCCAACGTCATACCATCGGCGAGTCAGCGGAAGTAGAGAATCAGCATCCTCGACGATAATGCGAGTGTCGAGCAGGTAGGTCTTGCCGTGGAAGGTTATCGTCCGTTCAATCGTTGCTCCGCCGATGCGGAGACGACCGCGGAGCGTATAGCTGGAATCGCCTCGAAGCTCAATGGTTCCGCTGGCAGGGGCGTTCAACAATTCGAAGTGCTGCTGGCGTGGCGAAAGCTTCTCGCCACTCCGGGTTGTGAACGTCATCCCAAGCTCGCGAGCGCCGGGATAGACAAGCTGCACTGGCTCGCCGTACCATGCCTTGTAGTGTCGCAATTCCCAGCGAGAGATTGTCATACCCAGCGAGCTGATCGTGGCGCGGTAATTCTCCGTCACAACGCGGATGCGTTGCTCTGGCACCGCAGGTTGTGCTGGCGAAATCCCCGCGATTGGTTGTGCCGGTCGCGCCGAATCTGCCGGTACGGTGGCGTTTGATTTGGATTGTTGAGCTGTGTGCTGCGGATGCTCTGCGGGTGGGCGTTGCTCGATGGCAGTGTAAAGCATCCACACGCCGATGATAATCGAAATCAGCAGCATCCCGATGAGTGTATTCCGGTCCATGCAGTGATGGGTGAAGTCGTTATGGAACTGGGTCAAAACCGCCGGGGTGCCATGGGTGGCACCGAGCGATGCGCCGCACTGCAAGCAGAGCGCCCTTGGCTGCGCCGTACCGCTCGATTGCCTCGATAGCGTACTGTGAACAGGTTGGATAGAATCGGCACTGTGCACCGAGCAACGGTGAAATCCAGCGCTGGTAGGCTCGGATGATGATGACAAATAGCGTACGCATGGGACAAGGCGGTCGTCGGCTGCAAAACTACGGAACAGCTTCCGGGGGGCATGCTGCTAATGCCGCGCGACGCCGCCATCAACGTTGATTGCTTGGCCGGTGATGATACTTGCCGCCGGCATGGCAAGGAACGCAACGACGTTTGCAATATCGTGCGGCTCATCGGCGCGATGGATGCACTGCTGCGGCAGAATGTCCTTGAGCAGGGCACGGTTCATCGGCCGGTCGGTTGGGTCTTGCGTTGCAGTCAGTCCGACGGTAACCGCGTTGACCGTGATCCCGTACTGCCCGACTTCTGCTGCCAGCGATCGCACAAAACCAATGATTGCGCTTTTGGCGGTCACGTAGTGCACCAGGTACGGCGTTCCCAGCCACACGGTATCGGAGCTGAGTGCGATGATTCTTCCGAACGTGTTCCGCTTCATGATCGGCACCACAGCGTGCGTGACCAGAAAAAGCGAGTCCAGACACACCGTGAGCATGCGCTTCCACTGCTCGAACGTCAGCAGCTCGAACGGCTCTTCTTCGTAGAGACCGACGTTGTGGACGAGCACATCAATGCGTCCGAACTCTGCTACGACTTGCTCGACGATCTGGCGCACGACGTCGGGCACTGTCAAATCGCCGCGGTAGGCACAGACGCGGTCGGTAATCTGGCGCACAGCAGCAACAGTTGCGCTGGCGTCGGCGATGTCAACGATTGCAATAGAGGCGCCTTCTTCTGCCAGACGCTCGCAGAACGCACTGCCGTTGCCGACGGCTGCGCCAGTGATGAGTGCAACGCGCCCATGCAAGCCGGATTCGAATTGGTGAATCTGCATCTGCTTACTCTGCGGAGATGGGGACGATCTCTTCGAGCGAGAGGCGGTGCGGCTGGCCAATCTCGAAGCCGAGGAATTGCCGGGCAACAGCCGCGAAGTTGGTTGGCACATCGGTGACGTAGTACTCGACTCGTGCCGTTCGGGGCGAGCGTTGTTGCTGGGGCGGTTGCTCTCCGAGCAAGCGTTTGACATGGCGTGTTGCCCAATAGCCAGGGTCAATCAACGCAACCGGTGCAACCTGCTCGATTGCTTCGGCAAGCAGGGGGAAGTGCGTGCACCCCAGGATGATTGTATCCACGGCTTGGTCGAGCAAGGGGCGGAGGTACTCCTCGATGATTGCCAGCGTCGCCGGATGTGCCAGCCAGCCTTCTTCTGCAAGTGCAACCAGCAGCGGACACGCATGCTGGACGACCGTTACGTTCTCTGTGCCGCCGTGTGCATAGAGTGCCAGCGCGTAGGCGTCGCTTTCGATTGTTGCGCGGGTGCCGATGACGCCGATGCGCTTCGAGGGGGAGCGTTCGAGTGCGGCGCGTGCGGCAGGTTGGATCATCCCGACAACAGGGACTTCCGCAATCGCTTCGACAATGTCGAGCGCTGCTGCAGAAACGGTATTGCACGCGACGACGATCATATCCACCCCTTTTGAGCGGAGGAACGTCGCGCTCTGCGCTGCGTAGTGCGCAATGGTGGCAACCGACTTGTTGCCGTACGGGACACGGGCTGTGTCGCCGACGTAGATGTACTGTACGTGCGGCAGTTCCGTGATCAAGTGCCGCAGCACACTCAAGCCGCCAACACCCGAATCGAAAACGCCAATGCGGACGGGGGCACTCATAGGTTCGATGCTGTCGTTGATTCCAGCGGGTGCTCGCTGCTGGCCAGCGGCCCCTCTTCCCGAACGAGCGGTAATCGGCGCGGGGGCATGACCACCAGTGGCACTTTTTCGACAACGACGTTGCTTGTATCGAGGCCGTAGTATTCTTCAGCGCTGGCAGCTAAGCGGTGCGAGAGGAAGTAGTACGCATTGAGCACCAAGCGTTCGTGGGGTGGCAGCTCGTTGTCGTAGGAGAGGAAACGCTGGAAAATCACAAACCGGAAGTCCCCTGTCTGATTGAGCCGCTCCAAGGAGCGATACCGGCTGGCGATATCAATTTCCTTGCGGCGAACCATCTCTTCGACGACATGACGGAACATGATGTTCAAGCGTGGCTCGATCCGAAAGCCGAGGTTGAAGCGCACAAAGACGACGTCAACGTCCGATGGTCCCGATCGCCGCAAGCGATCGAGAATTTCTACGTTGTAGGTCATTCGATACGGCTCGTCCACCGTGTACACGTTGACAAACCAATAGATGTTCGCCCGCTTTGGGCTGCGGCGGATAATCGAATCAATGGCGATTTGCTCAACTTGGCGAGGATCGCTCGATGCAGTCAGGTACACCAGGTGCGTTGCAAACTTCGGGATGCTCTCGTCGCGACTGAGCTGTTCGAGGACGGGAACGAACACATCGAGCGGGACCATTTCGGTCAGTTGCGAGCGAATTTCCTTCGAGCGGAAGACGATGTACATCACTGCGGCAACGCTGCTGCCGACCGCCATTGTGAACCATCCGCCTTCGAAAATCTTCGCAAGGTTTGACACCAGGAACGATAGTTCGATCGCCGCAAAGAGCAAGACGATAGCTGCCACCAGTGGCAACGCAACCCCTTGCTGCCGGAGGTACTGTGCCACAAGGGCGCTCGTCATGATCATCGTCAGTGTGATAGCCAGGCCGTAGGCAGCTTCCATGTGCGTCGAATTGCGGAAGTAGAGCACGACAGCAACGCAGCCGACCATGAGCGCCCAATTGACGCGCGGGATGTAGAGCTGACCGCGGATGAGCGTCGGGTACTTGACTTTCGTCCGAAACCACAAACCCAGTTGCATCGCTTCGTTGACGAGGGTGTACGAGCCGCTGATGAGCGCTTGACTGGCGATGATCGTCGCTACGGTTGCAATGGTAATCGCCACCGGGAGAATCGGAGCCGGAACGATCGCATAAAACGGCCGCGCTGGGAGTGGTGCCCCGATGTGTTCGAGCATCCAGGCGCACTGGCCCGCATAGGAGAGCAGAACGCAGAGCTTGACGAGCGCCCAACTGAGCCGTATGTTGCCACGCCCGCAGTGACCGAGGTCACTGTAGAGCGCTTCTGCACCCGTTGTGCAGAGGAACACGCCACCGAGAATCCAGAAGCCCTCGGGATGCTCGGTAATGAGCCAGACTGCGTATCGCGGGTCGAGCGCGGCAAAAATCTCTGGGTGGTCGAGAGCCTTGGCTGCACCAACGATGCCGATGAAAAGAAACCACACCAACATGATCGGGCCGAATGCACGCCCGACTTTTTCCGTCCCGAACTGCTGAACGGAGAACAGTGCAACCAGTATCCCGATCACCAGCGGTACTGTTGGAATCTCCGGTGAGAGAATCTGCAGCCCCTCGATTGCTGAGGAGACCGAAATCGCCGGTGTTATCAGCCCATCGGCAAAGAGCGAGGCTGCACCGATGATTGCCGGAAACACCAGCCACCGCGCCCGTCGGCGCACCAATGCGTACAGCGCAAGGATACCTCCCTCCCCGCGGTTGTCCGCTCGGAGTGTGATGACGACGTACTTGAGCGTCGTCAGAAACGTCAGCGTCCAAAAGACCGCCGAGAGCGCACCGTAGGCGAGTAGCTGGTCAACGGTCCGAGTGCCTGCAATTGCGCTGATGGTATAGAGCGGTGAGGTTCCGATGTCGCCAAAGACGATACCCAACGCGACGAGTGCACCGGCAGCGCTGGTTCGCTGATGCAGGGAGGGTTGGTCCAATGCCATAGCCTGAGTCTGAAAATCTCACTGTCCAGCAAAGGCCAGCAAAACTACTTCACCGTCAAACGAGGCCACCGTGCTGCTGCCGGCATGTTGCTGGAGTGAACTTCCCCTCCTTCCGAGTGCTACCGGTGGCTCGCATCGCGTCAGCGGGCACTCGGAGCATGCCCTGCTGCGGGTGCGCAACGGCACTGGTACCACTTTCGCTGGAGGAAGGGAGAAGCAACGTTTCGTTAGTGTTCGCGGCACCGATTGTTTGCAAACAATTTGTTCGTAATTTCCCTCACAGTACAGCAATCCTGGAGCACGGCGATGGTCTGGCACCGCGTAGTCCTTCTGCTTACCTGTGGGGTGGTGCTCAGCGCGCAGCAGCCGCAATGGCACGAACTTCTGCGCGATCCGAATGCACGCTACGACGAGATCGAACGAGCCTTCGATCGCCAACGGAAGGAAGGTTTCTCGGTCGAGGAAGACGAGCGCGAGGAAGGCGAGGAAGACGGTGTCCACTTCGGGCGTTGGGCAGACTTTTGGCAGCTTCGACTCATGCCCGATGGCAGCTTCCCCAGCGGCGAGATTCTCTGGCGGGAACTTTCCGCCAAGATTGCCCAGCAACGCCAGCGGAAGCAGCGGAAAGGGGCACGGCAGCAATCTTCGGCGAACTTTACCCACCTTGGCCCTTCCAGCGTTCCCACTAATGGTGGTGCTGGGCGCATCAATTGCATTGCGTTCCACCCGACCAACAGCAACATCGTCTTCGTTGGAGCACCGAGCGGCGGTCTGTGGAAGAGCACCGATGGCGGTTCCTCCTGGTCAAGTTCCACCGACACTCTCGCTACGCTCGGTGTCAGCGCGATTGCGATTGACCCATCGAATCCGCAAGTGATCTACATCGGTACCGGCGACCGCGATGCACGCGATACCTACGGCGTTGGGATTCTCAAAAGCACCGATGGTGGTGCAACGTGGAATGCAACCGGGCTCAACTGGACGACACCGCAAAATCGTGTCGTCTGCGACATTGTCATCTTCCCAGGCAGCACGTCAACGTTGCTTGCGGCTACCAGCAACGGGATTTGGCGTTCGACCGATGGCGGGCAAACCTGGTCCCAACGGACGACGAGCTATACGATGGAGCTGCGACTCCATCCGACCAATCCGGCGATTGTCTTTGCTTCGACGTATTCCCAGTCGGGGGGCGCAGCAATCCTCCGCTCGCTCGATGGTGGGATTTCGTGGTCGAACGTCTGGTCGAACACTAGTGTCAACCGCATCGCGCTGGCAGTTGCGCCGACCGCGCCACGCCGTGTCTATGCGCTCTGTTCGAATAGCTCAAACAGCGGCTTTTACGGGCTCTACATGAGCCTGGATACTGGCTCGACGTGGTCCCAACAATCCGCCACGCCGAATATTCTCGGAAGCAATACCAGCGGTACAAGCACGGGCGGTCAAGGCTGGTATGACCTCTGTTTGGCGGTACACCCCCAAGATTCGCTGATGCTCTTCGCTGGCGGCGTCAACATCTGGCGATCGGACAACGCAGGCCAAGGCTGGACGATCGTCAGCTACTGGTCTTCTTCGCAGACCATCCCATACGTTCATGCCGATCAGCACACGATGCTCTTCCGGCCTGGCACGACCGAGCTCTGGGTGGGCAACGACGGTGGAGTTTTCCGCACGACAAACGCAGGGAGCTCGTGGCAGGATCTGAGCAGTGGACTTGCCATTTTGCAGATATACCGGATGAGCTACCAGCGGGGCAGCTCTACGCCGGTGATCCTCGCTGGGACGCAAGACAACGGAACCAACCGGCGCACCAGTAGCGGGAGCTGGGCGCAAGTCTATGGCGGCGATGGGATGGAAAACGCCATTGACTGGGTGACGCCCTCGACGATGTACTGCTCGATTTACTACGGCTCGTTTTACCGCTCGACCAATAGTGGGTCGTCGTGGTCTGCCATTGCACCCTCGAATGAAAGCGGCAACGGCGCGTGGGTGACACCGTTGGTGATGCACCCGTCGAATCCGCAGCTCCTCTATGTGGCGTATCGAACGGTCTATCGCTCGACAAATCGCGGCTCGAACTGGACCTCGCTCGGAGCGCCACTAGCTACCAATGCTCGCGCTACGTACCTTGCCGTTGCACCGTCGAACACCGATGTCATCGTCGTCGGTACAAGCTCGACAATGTTCCGCACCACCGATGGTGGCACAAACTGGACAAGTATCGCTGGCAGTTTGCCCGCAAGCGTCAGCAACGTGGCGATTGATCCAAGCAATCCTGCTGTGCTCTGGGCAACGTGTAGTAACTGGGCAAGTGGGCAGAAAGTATTTCGCTCAACCGATGGCGGCTCGACCTGGACGAACGTCAGCAGTGGACTACCGAACGTTCCCGTCAACTGCATTGCGCTCGATCCGCGCAACGGGAATGCATACGTCGGCACCGACATTGGCGTTTACCTCCGCACACCCGCAGCCTCGCAGTGGATGATGTGGGACGACGGCCTTCCGAACGTGATCGTCCGCGACCTCGAACTCGATACTGCCACCAATCGCATCTACGCAGCAACGTACGGTCGAGGCATCTGGCAAGGGACACTGCTCAATCAAACGCTCACGGCAGGAATCTGGGCATCACGCACGACGCTCTGCGCGGGGGATACGGTGCGCTTGGCTGATGCATCCAGCGGGCAGGTTGCCACGCGGCAGTGGACCATCAGTGGTGGCAGCCCCGCGACCGCAACCGACTCAGCACTGACTGTCACCTTCCCTAACCCCGGACAGTTCACCGTGCGGCTGGCTGTCTCCAGCGGGACGCTCGCGGACTCCGCGCAAGTGACCATTACGGTCAACCCGCGACCGAGCGTTACAGTTTCCCTTTCAGCTCAGCAAGTCTGCGAGGGTGACTCGATCGTCGCCGTTGCAAGTGGCAACGCAGTTGCTCGCTACCAGTGGAGCACCGGCGATACGACGCAGCGCATTATCCTCCGTGCAGTGGGCACATATTCTCTGCAGGTGCTCGTCACCAGTGCAGCTGGCTGTTCGACAGCCTCTGCGGTTGTACAGTGTTCGATTCTGGCGCGACCTCCAGTGCCCTCGGTTTCCATCACGGGACGAAATCCGTTCTGCGAAGGTGACTCCGTTGTGCTCCAAGCCCCGAACGGTTACGCTTCCTACCAGTGGAGTACTGGCGCTACCTCGCAGCAGATCACCGTCCGCTCAGGGGGGAGCTACTTCGTCACTGTCACCGACGCCAATGGCTGCTCGCGCCGTTCCGACACAATCCGATTAGTTCGATGGCCCAAGCCACCGCTGACGGTGCAAGTGTTCGGCAGGTTGACCTTCTGCGAGGGTGATAGCGTCGTCCTGCAGGCGACTTCATCGCCTGGGGCAGCATTCTTTTGGCTCGATGGGAGCAATGCAACAGGAAATCGGCGCGTCATTCGCTCCAGCGGCTCCTACGCCGTGCTCGTCATAGATACCAACAGCTGCCGCACGCAGTCGGAGCAATTCGTTGTCTCCGTGCATCCGAAGCCCACACCCCGCGTGAGTGTTCTCGGCTCGACCACGTTATGTGGCGACCAAACTACCACACTCGACGCAGGCGAGGGGTATGCAAGCTACCTGTGGAACACCGGTCAAACAACGCGCAGCATCACGATTAGCCAACCAGGACGTTACTGGTGCATTTGTACCACAGCGCAAGGGTGCAGCAACACAAGCGATAGCGTCACGATCACACGTGACTCGGTGGTTCGTCCAAGCGTGACATCGAGCACCGGCAGATTCGAGGCATGCGCCGGCGATACGATCCAGCTCGATGCAGGCTCTGACTATGTCGCGTACGCGTGGAATACTGGCGACACGACCCGCCGTATTGCTGTCACAGAGCCAGGAGAGTACGTCGTCAGCGTTGTGACTGCGGCAGGGTGCAGCGGCGCATCTGCGCCAGTGCGCGTTCGGTTCTTCGATCGGCCGGCAAAGCCGGAGATCATCCGGGAAGGAAACCGCTTGCGGTGTAGCGTTGATGGCGTGCAGTACCAATGGTACCGCGATGGCGTGCCAATTGCTGGAGCAACCGAGCAAGTGCTCGAGATCACCGAAAGTGGGCAGTACGGAGTTCGTATCACGGATGCGAACGGCTGTTCGGCCGAAAGTCAGGACTACAGCGCGATCGTCAGTGTCGCTGACAAGCGAGCACAGTCCTGGGTCACACTCGAGCCAAACCCCGCTGAGGACGAAGTGTTCGTCCGCATCGAGAGCATGCTGCCATCGTCGGTTGAACTCTACGACCTCTACGGTCGGTTAGTGATTCAGCGCTGGGCATTCGATGGTAGTAGCTCGCACGCGCAGGTGCGACTGGATTTGCAGGGCATCGCTCGTGGTACGTACCTTGTCCTTGTTCGGAGCGGGCATGCCCTTGCGCGGCTACGGCTGGTGCGGTGGTGAAGCGGGAGCGTCGTGCTCAAGGGGTGCAGCGTTCCATGCGCCGAGAGTAGGTTCGACTCCGCTCGTGCTGGGCACGTAGAAGCGCACGTTTTCGAGACCATCGGGGAGGTACTGCTGCTCGACCCAGTGACCGGGGAATGCATGCGGGTAGCGATAACCCTGCGCGTAGCCAAGCTCGCTCATGAGCGGTGTAGGGGCATTCCGTAGATGGAGCGGCACTGCGCCCGCGCCATGGCGGCGGATGTGGTCGAGCGCACGTTCGATTGCCATGTACGCCGAATTGCTTTTGGGAGAACGTGCCAAATAAATCGCCGTCTCCGCCAGAACAATGCGTGCCTCGGGCATGCCGATGCGTTCGGCAGCTTGGAAGCACGCGACTGCAAGGGGGAGCGCGTCGGGGTTCGCAAGGCCGATATCCTCGGCTGCAGCAATCACCAGCCGCCGCGCAATGAAGAGCGGATCCTCGCCGCCCTCGAGCATGACTGCAAGCCAGTATAGTGCTGCGTCGGGATCGGAACCGCGGATGGACTTGATGAACGCGCTGGCGACATCGTAGTGCATCTCGCCATGCTTGTCGTAGAGGGTGCGCTGCTGAAGCAGGCTCCGCACCAGCGCATCGGTGATCGTGAGCGGATCGTCTCGGTGTTGCTCGACGATGGCTTCGAGTGCGTTGAGGAGCTTGCGTGCATCGCCGCCGCTGTAGGCAAGCAGTGCATCGGTTTGCGCGAGCACGATCGTTCGCGTGCGGAGAACGTCGTCGGTCGTTATTGCGCGCTTGAGCAACGCCAGCAGCTCATCGCGGCCAAGATGCGTGAGCGTGAAGACCTGGACGCGGGACAGGAGCGGCGGGACTATTTCGAAGGAAGGGTTCTCCGTGGTTGCGCCGATGAGGATGATCGTCCCGCGTTCGACAGCATCGAGCAGTGCGTCCTGCTGCGCTTTGTTGAAGCGATGGATTTCATCAATGAACACAATCGGTGCACCTGCACGCGAGAACAGACCGCGCTCAGCCTCCGCAAGGATTTGTCGGACCTCGGCGACACCGCTGGTGGTCGCAGCGATCCGATAGAACTGGCGGTGACTTTCTTCCGAAAGCAGCCGAGCGATTGTTGTTTTGCCCACACCCGGAGGTCCCCAGAGGATCATCGAGGGGATGCTGCCACTGCGAAGCATCTGCGTCAGTATGCCGCCAGAGCCGACAAGCTCCTGCTGGCCGACAAGCTCGCTCCACCGGCGCGGGCGCATTCGCTCAGCAAGCGGAGGACGTGGACTGTTCGGCATAGTCGGTGTTGGCCAGTGTCGTTACCGTTCAACAATGCGACATCTGCTGCCAGCACGAAAGTCAGCGCTTGGCAGGAGTTTTCTTCTGTGCAGGATTGCTTTTCCGAACGGAGCGTTTTGAGCTGGTAGCTTGGGCCTGTGGCTCATCAAGGTCGTAGGATGCAAGCAGCTTCTCAAAGCGCGCTGGCTCCAGGCTGAGCAACCGAGCTGCGGCCGAACGGTCTCCACCACCGAGCGCAAGTGCTTGCGCAAGTAGTTCGCGGACAATCGAATCAAACGGTGCGCCGCGATCGGAAAGTGCCAGCTGGTATTCCCCTGGCGCAAGGCTCGGGCGGATGGCAACGCCTTTGGTCGGTGGTGGAGCATCCATCCGCAGAAATGCAAGTTGGTCGCGCGTAATGAGCGGTCCACTGCTGAGGAGCACCACACGCTCGATGACGTTCCGCAGTTCGCGGACGTTGCCTTTCCAGTGGTACTGGAGCAAAAGCTCAGCAGCTTGCGGTTCGAACCCCTCGACGGCTTTGCCGAACTTGGCGTTGAACTCCTTGATGAATGCGGCAGCAAGGAGCGGGATGTCTTCCTTACGTTCGCGCAGCGGAGGCAAGTAAATCGTCGCGACGTTGAGCCGATAGTAGAGGTCCTCGCGGAATTTGCCTTCTTCGACGAGCTTTTCTAAGTCGCGATTTGTTGCAGCGATGACGCGGACATCCACGGTGATTTCTTTGGAGCCACCGAGGCGGTAGAAGCGCCGCTCCTGGAGCACACGGAGCAGCTTGACTTGCATTTCGGGGCTGAGCTCGCCGACTTCGTCGAGCAGGATGGTACCGCGGTGCGCTTGTTCGAAGCGCCCTTGGCGGACTTTGTCGGTTGCGCCGGTGAAGGCACCACGTTCATAGCCGAACAGCTCACTTTCGGCAAGTTCACGCGGAATCGCGCCGCAGTTGACCGTTACGAACGGTCCTTTTGCACGTGATGATTGCTGATGGATAAAGCGTGCGATGACTTCTTTCCCCGTCCCTGATTCACCGAGAATGAGTGCTGTCGTATCGGGCGCTTTCGCGATGATGCTTGCAATTTCGAGTGCCTTCCGGAGCGCATCGCTCGAGCCGATGATGTTGCTGGTTGTGTACCGTGCCAGCTCTTTTTCGAGGACTTCCACCTGCCGACGCATTGCGTCGTGCTGGAGCGCGCGCGCAATCACAACGTCGAGCTGCTCTAAGTCCACTGGTTTTGCAATGAAGTCTTCGGCGCCGGCTTTCATCGCGCGGATAGCGGTCTTGATGTCCCCGAAACCCGTCATGACGATTACTGGGACCTTGACGCCCTCGCGGCGGAGATGTTCGAGCAGCTCGATGCCGTTGAGTTTGCCCAAGTAAATGTCCAGCAGCACGACATCCGGCGCAATGCTCTCGAACTCCTCGAGTGCACGCTGGGGATCGGGAATGTGGACCACGCTGGCGTAGTGCCCCGACAGCGCATGGACAATTGCTTCGCCGACGAGGCGATCGTCGTCAATGACCAAGATCGTGTGTTTGAGCGGTTCCATCAGGCGGTGTGCACGGAAGGTGATGGGACATGCCCACAGTCTGTGGGCTGCGATCGTGCTGCGCGCGTGCAAAGATACTCTGCCTGCGGAGATTGAGAGCGTATTTTCGGCTCCATCGCTTACCAATGCAACGCGCGATGCAGCACGGTGCAGTCGTTTTGATTTTGCACACGCATTTGCCCTACGTCCTCCACCATGGTACGTGGCCGCATGGCGCAGAATGGCTCTGCGAAGCAGCAGCCGAGTGCTACATTCCACTGCTGAACATCCTCGAACAACTCCACAGCGATGGCTACCGAGCACCGATCACTGTGGACATCTCTCCGGTCCTCTGCGAGCAGTTGGAGCATCCAGATTTTGCCAAGCTCTTTGAGCACTACTGCGCGCACCACATCGAACTTGCCAGAGCCGACGAAGCATATTTCCAGCGCACTGAGCCAAATCCGCACTACCAGACCCTTGCACGCATGTGGCAGCAGTTCTACGCTGCGCGGTGGAGCGATTTTGCCGAGCGGTACAATCGTTCGATCGTCGGTGCACTACGGCAACTGCAGGAGCGCGGCACCGTCGAGGTGATGACGTGTGCTGCCACGCACGGCTACTTGCCGCTTCTGGGAAGCGATGAATCAGTGGCGCTCCAAATCCAAGTGGCCTGCGAAAGCTACCGCACGCATTTCGGCCGGTCGCCGCGCGGCATTTGGCTGCCAGAGTGTGGCTACCGTCCGGCGTATCCGTGGCGCACATACCTGCCAGTGGAGCATTTTTCGGCGCCGCGTCCACGGCTAGGAATCGAGCAAATTCTCTGGCGAGCAGGGCTGGAGTATTTTGTCACCGATGAGCCGCTCATTCGGCGTTCCGAGCCAGTGGCGGTCGTGCGCGCCGATGGTACGCTCGCCGATCCGGTACCGACCGCTGAGCATCCTTTTGCGCGAACGCCGATGGAACTCTACCGCGTTGCCTCCACACGCGAGACTGCCAGCGAAAGTGCGATTGTTCTTACCCGCGATCAAGGTATTGCGCTTCAAGTCTGGAGCGCCGAGCTGGGCTATCCCGGCGATCCGAACTACCTCGACTTCCACAAAAAACATTTTTCGAGTGCACTCCGCTACTGGCGCGTCACCGATGCAAAAGCGGACATGCGCTACAAGCTGCTCTACGTCCCCGAGTGGGCGCACCAACGGGCGCAGCTCCATGCATTTCACTTTACGCAGCTTGTCGAACGTTCGCTTGCCGAATACCGCCGCACGACCGGAAGACGCGGCATTGTCTGTTTGCCGTTCGACACGGAACTCTTCGGGCACTGGTGGTTCGAAGGGCCAGTGTTCCTCTACCACGTCCTCCGTGGGCTTTCGCTCTCGCCGATTGCGCGACCGATGACTGCGTCGGCTGCAATTGAAATGGAGCCGCCTCGCGAGATCGTCCGACTTCCCGAAGGCTCCTGGGGACGCGGTAACCACCACGACGTCTGGATCGAGCCGTCGGTGCATTGGATGTGGGAAGCGCTCTACCGCGCAGAGTGGCGCTGGATGCGGCTTGCCGAGCGATGTGCTGCCCAGCACCGCTCGCCGACGCTGGAGCGCCTGCTTGCTCAAGCGCTGCGGGAACTCCTGTTGCTCCAAGCCAGCGACTGGGAATTCCTCGTTACCACTGGCTCGGCGCGCGACTACGCCGAGATGCGCTTTTTCTTCCATTACGCAGACTTCGAGCGGCTTTGCACTTTGGCGGAACGCTATTCGCCCAAACGCGGACTCGGGAGGAAAGACCGAGAATTCCTCGCCGATACCGAAACCCGCAACGCCGTCTTCAGCAAGCTCAGTTTCGATTCGTGGATGAGTGCAACGACCCTTGTGCAAGATCATGCGACTGTACGGTAAGCTGCTGCTCGGCTGTGTGCTTGCACTGCTGCTGAGCCACTGCGACGGAGGACTCGATCCGACTGCGCTTCCGCCTAATGCAGAACTCGGCGGTCGCTTGACAGTCCGCGGCGGAAGCGAGAGCTATCCGCCACGCGATAGCATCCTGGATCTGCGCGTGGTAGCCTTCCGCACCATCCCACGTGATTCGAGCATCATTGCAGCAGTACTCAATGGGCAGGCGTACTTTACGCCCACCAGCATTCTCGATTCCAGCCACTACGCAATCTCCATCCCGTTTACTGAGGGAACCCCGGAGCCTCTTCGGCTGGAGTACATCGCCGTTGCGCAACAATATGGGCCGAATGTCTTCCGAGACTGGCGCGTTGTGGGGGTGTACGCTTCCGACTCGCTCTGGACGCCGAAAGCAGTAGTGCTCCGTCGCGGCGAACGACGTCTCGATGTGGACATCACCATTGATTTCCGCAACCCTCCACCGCAACCGTTTCGATAGGTGCCTATGGTACTGCGTTGGCTTGTAGCGCTTGTTCTTTCCGTCGGAATTGCCCGCGCACAGTTTGGGACCATCGTTGGTGTCGTCGTCGAGCAGTCCAGTGGCGATCCCATCGTTGGTGCGACACTTCGCCTTCGCGGGTTGCCCCATGGGGCAGTTTCGCGCCGCGATGGCTCGTTTGTTCTACGTCGGGTGCCTGCGGGAAATCTCACGTTGCTTGTCAGTGCGGTGGGCTATCATCCTGCCGAGCAACACATCACGCTCGGCAGCGGCGACACCGTGCGCGTGCGCATTGGCTTGCGCAGCGAGAGTATCGCTTCGCAAGCGGTTGTCGTCTCGGCAGCGCGGCGCGTCCAGTCGGTCCAGGAAGTTTCGACAAGCGTCAGTTTGGTAGATGCGCAGGCAATCGCTGAGCGTGGGCTGACGCGTTTAGACGAGGTTCTGCGGTACGTACCGGGCGTTGTCGTCACTGGCTCGCAGGTGAGTATTCGCGGTTCGTCGGGTTTTTCCTACGGACTCGGCTCGCGCGTGCTCTTGCTGCTCGATAACTTTCCGGTCCTCAGCGCCGACAATGGCGACATGAGCTTCGATGCGCTTCCAATTGCAGACGTCGAGCGAATTGAAATCGTCAAAGGAGCAGGCTCAGCGCTCTACGGCACCAGCGCACTCGGCGGTGTCATCAACGTGCTCACGCGGGAGGAATCGCCTTCGCCGGAGCTTCGCATCCGCGCACTCGGCGGACTGTGGACGCTCCCCCGCTTCGAAACGTGGCGCTACCGGAGCGATCCACCGCGGCTTGGCGCATTCGATGCAAGCGCCTCCGGAGCATTCGGCCCGCTGCGACTGCTGGCAGCCGGTGGCTATCGGAGCGATGAGTCCTACCGCGACTATAACGACTCCCGGCGATGGTACAGCTTCGGGAAAGTCACCTACGAGCTGAGCAGCGCAGCCCAGCTGCGGCTTGTGGCGCAGTACGCTGCCGACGATCGCGCCAATTGGCTCAATTGGCGAAGTCTGACCTATGCGACACTTCCGCCACTGACAACCGATACCACCGATCGCATTGATTCCCGCAAGCTGCTGCTCGGACTCGAACAGCGGACGATCTGGAGTCCAGCGCTCTTTACCATCCTCCGCGGGAGCATCTTCCGGACGTGGTACACGAACACCGTCCCACCAGATTCGAGCGGCCACGTCAGCGCTGATGCCACGCAGTATAACGCTGAACTCCAAGCAAGCTACCAAGCAAGCGAGCAGCTCAACGTGACAAGTGGGGCCAATCTTGTGCTCAACGCGGTCGAGTCGCCCTACACGCAGGGACGACGCACGCAGGCGATCGCGAGCGTCTATGCGCAAGCCGAGTATCGCATTCGGGAGAATCTGGTCGCAACGCTCGGGGGGCGGCTCGATAACGTCAGCACAGAGCCGACTGCTGGACTCCAGCTCAGCCCGAAGCTTGGACTCACCTACCGCATGAGCGAGCAAACATCGCTCCGCGCCTCGATCGGACGCGCCTTCCGGGCTGCTACTGTTACCGAGCGCTACGCCGCACTCCGCTTTGCTGGGTTCACCGTCGGGGTCAATCCATCGCTCCGCTCGGAAGTGGGATGGTCCGCAGAGGTGGGCTTGCTCCACACCGCAGTGCTCGGCGGGCGGGAGTGGACATTCGATGCGGCAGCATTCGTTGCCCGAATGGAGAACCTCATCGAACCGCAGTTTGTGGTGGATACAACGGCTGAGATTCGCTTTGTCAACATCACGCGTGCGTTGTTGCCTGGCATCGAGATCACCGTTCGCGGATGGCTCTGGGGAGAGACGATCGGCGTTGAATCGGGCGCAACGCTGATGGCACCGCGTGATTTGGTCGAGCATGCCACGCTCCGCTTCCGGCACAACGTGCAGTGGAATACGCGGCTTATTGTCGCACCGCTTCCCCGGGTTCAGCTGAACGCGGACTATCGGTTCCTCTCGCGCGTCGAGCGGATTGACGAACGCATCGTGCAGTTAGGACTGGTGCCCGATGGCGACGCGCGCGTGCCTATTCACGTACTCGATCTCCGGTTGCTGTGGGATGTCCCGGTCGCTATTCCGCTTCGGCTTGCATTCAACGTGCGGAATGCACTCGACTACTACTACGCCGAGTACATCGGCAACCTGGGACCGACGCGGCAGGTTTCGCTTCAAGCGGAGTGGCGGCTGCGCTAAAACTGCTCGAGGAGTCGAAGATCGTTTTCGTAGAGCAGTCGGATGTCGTCAATGCCGGCAAGGAGCATCGTCACGCGTTCGATACCAAACCCGAAGGCATAGCCTTGCCATCGTTCGGGATCTAATCCGCATGCACGGAGGACGTTCGGATGCACCATCCCGCAGCCGACGATTTCGAGCCAGCCGGAGTGCTTGCACACGCGGCAGCCTTTCCCGCTGCAGAGGAAACACTCGATGTCCATTTCCGCGCTTGGCTCAGTGAAGGGGAAGAACGATGGCCGGAACCGGTAGCGAATGCCGCTGCCATACATCTGCTCGGCAAAGGCGATCATGGTGCCTTTCAGGTCAGCAAAGCTTGTGTGCTCGTCAATGCAAAGACCTTCGAGCTGGTGGAATTCTGCCAGTGACCGCGCACTGATGGCTTCGTTGCGATAGACGCGTCCCGGCATGATCGCGCGAATCGGCGGCTGCATGGATTCCATCAGCCGAATCTGCACCGGTGATGTGTGCGTGCGGAGCAGGAGTGGTTTGCCGCTCCGATCGGTGCGCTGCAGAAAGAACGTGTCCTGCATATCGCGTGCAGGGTGATCGGGCGGGAAGTTGAGTGCCTCGAAGTTGTGGTAGTCATCCTCGACGTCCGGGCCCTGTGCAACAGCGAATCCCATGCGAACGAAGATCTCCACCATACGGTCGAGCGTTTGGAGGACGGGATGGAGCGATCCGGACGGTAGCGGACGCCCAGGGAGCGTTGGGTCGAAGTCCGCACGTGCGCGTTCCTGGCGAAAGCGCTCGGCGAGCGCCGCATACTCTGCTTCGACGGTGCGCCGCAAGTCATTGAGGAGCCGCCCGATGATGGGCTTTTCCTCCTTTGGCACGTGGCGGAGTTGGTCGAGCATCTGGCGGATACGCCCTTTCTGGACCAGGTAGGTCAGCCGAAACTGCTCGAGTGCTTCGGGGGAGTTGATTGCCTGTAGTGCGGCAAGTGTTTCCGCACAGAATGCTTCGACTTCCTGGCGTGTCATGGCTGTTCATCGAGGTAGCGTCCGACATCGGTCCGCAAGGAGCGAAGTTCTTGACTCGTCGCACGGATAGTGCCCGTTGCGTCCGTCAGCACGAAGGAGGGGAAGCCTTCGACTTCGAATGGCTCAAGCTCCGGTGCGCTTGGCGATGGAAGGATGGAAAGCTCGTGCGGAATGCGTTCGAGCACGCGTGCGAGCTCGCCGCTCGGTGTGCCGACGCTTGCGACGAGCAGCCGGAGCGGGCGCTTGGTCGAATCGCGCCACTGGGCAAGCTCAGCCAGACGCTCTGCGCATGGCTGGCAATCGCCGAGCACAATTGCAATGAGCAGCGGTTGCCCGAGCACGCGTTCACGGGTGATGGCTGTACCGCGTTGCTTCCCTGGCAGGCGAAAGTCAGGCAGTCTGGCGCCACGCTGAATCCGGCGGTCGGGGTTATAGCGCTCAGCGGTCTTGGCCAGTGGATGCGTCGGGCAGCGCTTGGTCAGGACGGTGTACAGCATTCGCGCACGTTCTCGATCGCGAGCTGTATAGGCAGCAACAAGTTCGGTGAACGCGCAGACAGCGCGGGCGGTTGTATCGGGGTTAGTTTCGATGAGTGCATCGAGGAACTGCCGACGCTCAGCATCGGTGCGGCGAGCGAGCGCTTGGAAGACAAGCTGTGGATCGAGTGCCCACAGCGGCGATGCCGGCGGAATCTCGCGCAACGCCCGGCGGTGAAGCTCCTCAGTGCCGTCGCCGGCAGGCAAGGCGAGCGCAAAGAGCAACCAGAACTGCTCTGCCAGCGGTGAACGCGCGGTTGCAAGGCGTGCGACGATTGTATCACGCCAACGCCATGCGCCCAGCGATGTATGGATCGCACCAGCATCGCCAGCACTTCCGCCCGTGTGTGCAGCGCGCGCCAGCGCTGCATTGCTCGAATCGGCAAACGCTTGCTGGTATCGGACGAGCGCTTGGTATGCATCGGCGATCTGTTGCCACTCGGCAGATTGGCATTTGATGATCCCAGCATCGCTCCGCCGTGGCAATTCGGCTGGATCGAATGCGAGGCTATCGGTGCGGAGAATGCCGACGTAATAGCCATCGGGAGCAAGCATGAGGCTATCTCGACTCGACGCAGTGACCACACCGCGCCCTTGACCGCGGATGATCAGCCGGTAGTGATCGCCAGGGCGGAGGCCGCCGAGGACGTACCCATCCTTGCGTTCCTGGAGCACGGTGCCCTCGGTCGTTGTTGGAAGTGCGCCGCGGTGGCTGAGCAGGACGCTATCGCGCGTTTCGGGGAATGGGAGGGTCGCAAGCTGCACCGTTAGACGCTCGCGGACTGCAGTGGAACCAACCACCACGGGGATATCAATCGAGCGGTGGTGTAGCCCTGCAAGACGGACCAGGAAGAGCCCTTCACCGCTGGCACTGAGCGCAAAGCTGCCATCGGGATTTGCGCGTACCTGCACCAATGGCTCCAGCCGTCCTGCGCGGCGAAGTTCGGCGTGTGCGACAGGAAGCGGATTGCCGCGAGCATCGAGAATGCGACCGCTAATCTCGATCTGCTCGGCAAACGCCAACAGCGAGCAAAAGACAAACGCTGCAAGTGCTGCAATCAAACGCTGCATAGTGCTCCTGGAGGAGTGGAATGCCGGATGGGCGGCAAAGATACTGCTGCTGGGCGATCTGCCGAGCGCGTGCTGCACACAGGCTGATCGGTGCAGAAGGCACTCGGCGGGTGATCCTCTCGCAGAAGGAGCGTGCAGATGTTCCATCGGCGGCGTTGCCGCTTGGTGCCACGCTGGGTGGTGCTCAGTTCAGCACTCGAGGTGTGGGGCGTTGTAGTTTCGCTGCCGACAGTCACTACTACGACGGTTGTAATGGAAGCGCTCCTTGCATTTTTGGCTGCGAACATCGAGCTTGTGTACGTGCTCATTCTGTCGGTGATCGTTGGCATCGAGGTAATCTCGAAGGTGCCGTCGGTCCTCCACACGCCGCTGATGTCGGGCGCAAATGCGATCCATGGCGTCGTGCTCATCGGCGCAATCATCGTGTTGGGCAATGCTTCTCCTTCGAATACAGCAGCGATGGTGTTGGGTTTTCTCGCGGTCGTGTTGGGGACGCTCAACGTAGTCGGTGGCTTTGTCGTAACGGACCGAATGTTGGAAATGTTTGCTCATCGCCGTCAGGAACAGCAATGAACCGTCCGCTCGACTTACGCGATCTTGCAGCGTTGCTGGTTACTCAAGCGTTGGTTGGGTTAGGGGAGCTTCCAGAACCTGCGTCGAATCAGCAGCGGGTGGATTTGGATGCTGCGCGATTTGCCATTGATCTGCTCGATGTGCTCGAACAGCGCACACGTGCTGCTCGCTCGGACGAAGAGGAGCGCGTTCTGCTTGGCTCGCTTGCCGAACTTCGGCTGGCGTACGTCCGTGTCCGGGATGCAGCAAGTTCGGCGCCACAACCGTCGGAGGGCATGCGCGGATGAACCGAATCGGACTGTACGTGAACCTGGGGAAAACTGACGCGCTCCGCCGCGTGGTGGAAGCAGTCGAGCTGCTGCTCAAGCGTGGTGCGGAGGTCTGCGTGGAGCCGGAAGTCAAAGCGCGGATGCTACCTGCACTCGCTGAGCAGGTCGAGGCTCTCCCGTTGGAAGAATTCGGGCGCTTTGCCGACGTCGTCATGTGTTTTGGGGGCGATGGCACGATGCTCGCGTGCGCACGGAAACTTGCCGAAAGCGATCTGCCACTGTTGGGAGTCAACTTGGGCAAGCTCGGCTTCCTTGCGGAATTTCCCGCCGATGCGCTCGAGACAACCATTGACGCTGTGCTCAGCGGTCGGTACCGCATCGTTGATCGGGCAATGGTCGAGACGGCAATCGAGCTGGACGAACGCCCGACCGTGCTCTACGCGCTCAACGAGTTTGCGCTGGAAAAGCGCGATTCCTCGCGGATGATCACGATCCATGCGTGGGTGGACGAGCACTACATCGCACGCTATCGCGCCGATGGATTGCTCGTGACCACACCGACCGGTTCGACGGCCTATGCGCTCTCGTGCGGGGGACCAATTGTGGCACCATCGGCGCCAGTGCTTTGCATCGTGCCGATTTGCCCGCACATGCTCACTCTCCGGCCTCTGGTCATCGGCGATAGTGCAGAAGTTACGCTCATGCTCGATGCCGAAAGCCACGCAGCCTCCCTTGTTGCCGACGGGCAGTATGTTGCTCCCTTCGAGCCTGAGATGCGGTGTACCATTCGCCGTTCCTTGCTCACAGCACGCCTGATCAAGCGCTCCGATACCACGTACTTCGACGTTCTGCGGCAGAAGTTGCTCTGGAGCGCCGATGCAACGATCCCTCGCACGCGCTAGGCACCAGCATGCGTTACTGACACACGACTACGGACCACTGGGAGGGGTCGCTTATGCTCGCAGCCAGCGATTGGACCTGTTCGAGTGTTGTGTTTTCGATTGACTCGATGCCGGCCTCGATCGGTTCGAGCCTTTTTTCCTCGAGCACCATTCTGGCAAGCGCATGCATGCGGGCCGAGAGGCTTTCGGTGCTCATCACCAGAGAAGCGCGCAACTGTTGCTGGGCACGGCGGAATTCTGCTGCTGTCGGTGCTGCCGTGCCGAGCCGCGCGATTTCGTCGGTGATTGCGTCGAGCGTTGCAGCGACACGGTCGGGGTGGGTGCCAGCATAGATGGTTAGCTCGCCGCAATCGCTCCACAACTGGAGCGTGGAATACACGTTGTATGCTAACGCACGCTGTTCACGCACACGGCGGTAGAGACGGCAACTGCTGCTATCGCCCCAGAGGACGTTGAGCACTGCCAGCCCGTGACGGCTCGGATGCTGGGCGCCGACGACGCGGATTCCGAGCGCACAATGTGCCTGCTGGAATGTGCGGGGAAGGATCCGCCGCTGCGGAGAACGGCGGCGGGGCGGTGTGGAGCTCATTGGACGAGTGCCGGAGGGTACGCTCCACCGTTCAAGTGCGCGCTCGACGATCTCGACGAGTGCATGATGCTCGATTGGTCCGCTGGCGATGACTGCACAGCGCGAACCAACGTACCAAGTGCGGTGGAACGCCTCTAAATCGCTGGCTGTAATCTGAGCGACGCTGTCGAGCGTTCCTGCGATTGGGTGTGCCAGTGGGTGCGAGCCAAAGAGCAGCTCATCGAGTGCATCGCAGACGACCTCTTCAGGGTCATCTTCGTAGGAGCGGATCTCTTCAGCGATGATGGCACGCTCTTTTTCGACGTCGCGCGGAGTGAATGCTGGCGCAAAGACCAGCTCGAAGAGGATATCCACAAGCTGCTCAAGATGCTCTGCCAGGCCGCGGACGTCGTAGCACGTTAGTTCTTTCGAGGTCGAAGCATTTAGGTATGCGCCGAGCTCTTCGACCCGCCGGGAGCGAGCCATCCCGCTGGTCCGCCGGGAGCGGCGAAAGAGGACGTGCTCGAGCATGTGCGCAATCCCAGCACTTGTATCGTGACGGCTGCCACACTCAACCCAGACGCCAAGTGCGACTGTCCGTGCATAGGGAACGGTATCGGTGATGACGCGCAGTCCTGAGGGAAGCTCTGTACACGCTGGCGTTACCAGCGACGATGGACGATAGGTCGAATCGAGGAGACGTTTGCGCATGGTCTGTGGTTCATAAGGGATGCTGCAGGTGCTGCGAATTTGCAGAAACCGGTACTCGACGCTGTGCGGCTCAATTGGCCAATCGCTGCCTGGGTGCATCCAAGAGGTGGGAGCGTGTGTTGTATTTTTGCAGCGCGATTCCGGCGTAGCTCAGTTGGTTAGAGCATCTGACTGTTAATCAGAGGGTCGCAGGTTCAAGTCCTGCCGCCGGAGCTATCTACGCCAAGGGCTGTTCCAGCTTGTGCAAGGATTTGGGCGGCGATTTGGTTGGGGCTGTAGCCGCCAGGCAAGCGGACGAGCGGTTTTCCGTATTCCTTGCAAATCGGTGCAATCTCTCCGTAGCTATGGCTCGACCATCGAATTGCCAGCAGCACAGCTGCGATCTCAGGGCGTTTCAGGTATGGCAGAAACTCATCGAGTGACTGGTGCGGACGGGTTGAGACCCATTCGAGCTTGGCAAGTCCGAATGCAGTTTCGATTGCAGCACGGCTTCGCGGACGTTCATCGCCGCCAATGAGCAGAATGGATTTGCCGTGTAAAGCGGTGTGGACAACCTGAACTTCTGGCGTTGGGGGAGGCTCCTCGAACGCATCCGGCGTTGCGGATTCTTGCCGGGCAAGGTAACGGTCAATTTCCCGCAGAACGAGTTGTACAGGCTGCGAGAGAAATTCATCGCTGGTGGGAAAATCCTCGATGATGGGCAAGAGTGCGCTACGCAACTCGACGTTACTTGGGGGAACACCTAACTCGATGAGTGCTTCGATCTGCTCGCGAATTTTCCGCCAGTGATGTTCAGGTTCGATGCTCTGGCGAAGAATGTGTCCAACGTGGTATCGGAGGGTGCGGAGCCGTTGCTTGGCAACCAGGGGAGTAGGTGTAGGCATCGGCTCAGCATCAGTGCTCTCATGGAAAGAAATGTCAGCTGCAACTGCTTCACGCAGGATCTCATTCCGCAAATGGTCGAGTTCAGTAATATGTTCTGCGATACGGGTAAAATCTGCCGGATCGCTTCGCCTCATGTGGCGCGAGATGAACTTTTGGTAGGTTTTCGTGTACCACTTAAGCCACCCAAAGATGGTGGTTTGGTCGGGATCGGGGCGCTCGCTGGGATCTTGTCCAGCCTCGTAGAGAGCATGGTAGAGCGCGGACTGTACGGTTGCTGTAAGTTCGAGCAGTCGGTCTGCCCACTTCGGGCGTTGGTCGTTTTTGGGGATAAATGGCACTAGTTCAGCAACTTCAGCGAGTGTGTTGTAGCAGTCGGCAATGTAGTCGAGCATCCCTGGCGGACCTTGGTAGGTGAGCATCCACAGGAAACAGTTCGGCAATGCTTTTGCCCGCGTAACAGCGCTGCGGAGGTAGTAAGCTTCTGCTTCCGGTGGAATTTCGCCCCGGAGACGGTCGGCACACCAGTGGGCAACTTCTGCTTTGAGTTGTGCGCGCGTACTGATCAGCTCCGCATCGAAGGGGGGGTCTGTAGCTTCTGGCTGATGGAATTCATTTCTCTGGGAAAGGGAAGAGGACAATTTCTGCGCAAGTGCTGCTTCGTGTGCTTGCCCGCTATGGAAATACTCGACTAAACGCTGCCGTTCCTCTTCGGGGATGGGAGGAGAAGCATCTTCCCGTTGGCTACTTTCATGCGTTGATGGTCCAGTGCTCGTGTGCTCTGCTGGTGCTGCAGTTGTATCCTTCTCCCGTGCAGGGCGGAGAATTTCCTCGCCTAACGCAACGAGCAATTCCAGTGTGTTCCGGAATGTTGGATTTTGTTCTGCTTCGATCTGAAGCTGAGTGATAAGCTGCTCCAACGTACGCATGGAAATACCGACCGAGATGTGATACTGTGCTCAACAAAAAGGCTCTCCCGCCCACGGCAGCTACTGCCGTTGGCTGGTTACGGCAGGGAAACTATGCTCGCTTGCCTGGCGGATACTACGCTTGTTTCCGCTCGTCGAGGCTAAGCGGTCCTGCGCCGTGATACGCAATGAGCAGCGCGCCGCCGAGCAGGGCAAGATTTTTCAGGAACATGGACATTTGGATGCTCTGCTGCATCGGGTCGGTGACCGCCCAGAATGCATGCATCGTAAATGTCACCGGCACCAGAAAGAGCACGAGCAGCCACGCACCAAGCTTGGCGCGATATCCCAGGATGATGCTCAGTGCTCCGAGGACTGCAAGAATGCCGCTCAGCGGCACAAGGACAGAGGCTGCAGGGACGCCTTGTGCTTCGGCAAACTGGACTCCCTGTGCGGAAAAGTGTACAGTCAACCCGCTCATCAGAAAGATGAGGCTGTAGAGGATCCGCCCGACAAGTGGCACGTACCGCATGGTAAACCTCCACATGGTTAGTACAACCCAGCCCTCAAGAAGAGTGGCAGCACAAACTTACGTATCTTTGCCCACAGAAAACACCGTGAGAGAAGTTTCTATGCGCTCTCTCATTGCTTCGGTGGCAGCCGCAGTAGCAGCGGTACTCCTTTCGTGCTCGTCGGATCCTTCCCCTGCAGCCTCAGGAGAGAATCATCCACCCGTTATTGACAGTGTTGTCGTCGGTGGAGCTGCTATTGTTGGTCAACCGGTAACGATTACGTGCTATGCACGTGATCCCGACGGGGACGAGCTGCAATACTTTTGGCGCGCCAGCGATGGAGACATTGTAGGCTCTGGTGCGCAGGTGACGTTCCTTCCCGCACCCTGCTGCAGCGGGTTGAATGCTACGCTGGAAGTTGCTGTCCACGACAGTCGTGGTGGCCAAGCCCGGCGGCTCTTCACCGTTTTTGTTCTCTGATGATGCGCCTGGTGCTCCTGGCTGTTTTGAGTACACTCGCTGCGTGTGGTGCGCTCTACAGTCAGAGCTGTTGCGGTGGGACGGGGACGTTCCTCGGCGGCACTGAACGGGGTGCTCTGCCTGCAGGAACGATGACCGCGGCTGCGGTCTATGCATACACTGCGATGGATCGCACGCTCAACGGAAGTCAGGCGGTTGCCGATCCGTACCAACGCCGTGCATGGGCGCATTCGCTCAATCTCGAACTGGAGCTTTCCCCGCTTCGCCAGTGGAGCGTTCTCGTGGTACTTCCCTTGACAGACAAAGCGCGCTGGGTCTCTGCGAGTGGGACGGCATACCGCTACCACGCTGCGGGCTTGAGCGATGCCTTCGGTATTGTCAAATACACCGTGGTGCCACCTTCTCCACTTACGTCGTGGACTGTTGCGCTCGGCATTGGAGCGAAAGCTCCAACGGGTGACTACCGACGCTCCGACGGCAGTGTCGAGTTGCCGCTCGACGTACAGCCTGGCACCAGCACATGGGATGCGCTCGCATGGGGACTGTGCGCGTATCGTTTCGATGAACCTGAGGCGAACGCTGCGCTTTCGATCCTTGTTCGTCAGCCCGGAACCAACGTCAACGGCCGAACGATGGGGACTGACGTCCAAGCACTCCTTGCACTGAGCACGACAGCACTCGATCTGCCGGTCGTTCCGCTCATGCTTACCCGATGGCGCTGGACTGCTCCTGACCGAATCGGCGAAACACTCGTCAGCGCAACGGGAACGTTCCGCGTCGAGCTGCTCCCTGCAGTTGCACTGACGCTGTGGGAGCCGTTCATCGTTCGAATTGGCGCGCAACTGCCACTGTATGAGCACACCAACGGCATCCAGCTTGTCCCGAGCTGGGGCGTATTCGGCGAGCTTCGCACGACGATTTCCCTCTGGTAAATGCTCCACGGAACAGAACAGCTTTTTTATGCGCTCCTCGAACAGCAAGGTGTCGAGCCAACAGCCATTGCATGGCTGTGGCAGCGGGGAACGCCGCGTTCGATCCGGCGCGGTCACGTGCTCTTCGAGGAAGGTGCCATCGCCTTCCGGTCTGGCATTGTGGTTAGTGGAAGTGCAAAGCTTGTCCGTATCAGCGCAAGTGGTCGGGAGTCCATCAGTCGCTTGCTTACCCGCGGGAAATGGTATGGCCTGGCTGGATTGCTCGACCGTGATCGCATCTACCCTGCTACCGCCATTGCGCTCGAAGAGATGCACACAGTCGAGTGGAGTCCGGACACGCTCGCTGAAGCACTTCTCCAACATCCCTCGCTGGCGTTTGCGCTGATCTGTGGACTGATTCGGACGCTCCACAGTGCCCACGAACGGCTCCATCAAATCGCCACGCAAGAGGTTGAGCATCGCCTTGCGTATGTACTCCTCCGACTGGCAACAGATATTGGAACTCCAAGCGCCGAGGGTATCCGGATTGAACACGGACTCCGACGAGAAGATATCGCTGAGCTTGTTGGGACGACAGTCTATACCGTGAGCCGTATCCTCCGTCAGTGGGCCAGGAATGGGTGGATTGGGGTTGGCAGAAAAACGATCGTCCTCTATCGCACCGAGCCACTCGAACAGTTGGGCGGAGAGTCGGTGCACTAACGTTGCGGTGGAGCAAGGTTTCACTGCCCAGCAGCGCACGAGATTCGCACAGAGTGGTAGTCATCATCGAACCAATTCAAGTCATGGCATCTTCCGGCGAGGCAAATCTCCTCCCCACTGCCGAACAGATCGAGGCTGCACTCGAAGGTGTTCTCGATCCTGAGTTGGGGGTCAACATTGTCGCACTCGGTTTGATCTATGGCATCGAGGTTAGTCCGGAGGGCATCGTGCAACTTCGGATGACGATGACGACGCCAGCATGTCCACTGCGGACGTACCTAGCTCGCCAGATTGCGATGCAGCTATCTCGCATAGGTGGGATCACCGGTCTCCGCATCGAGTGGACATGGGATCCGCCGTGGACACCGGAGAAGATGCGCCCTACTGCACGCCAGCAGTTGGGCTTTCCCGCTTGATTGTTTCACCATCAAACCTCATTGCAATGGCTACGCCACTGGATGCATTCCGCCAGCATCACCGATCGTTGCTCGAGCGACTCGATGCTGCAGCAGAGCAGCTCAAGAGTGATCCTGGTGGGGCTGTAGCACTGGAGCTGGACCGTATGTTGACAGTTGAGCTCCTCGACCATGCTCACGGCGAGGAAGCAGTGCTCTACGCTGCAGTCGAGCCTCTCCTGGCAGTCGCCGGTCGTGCGACGGCGACCATGCGTATTGACCATGAGTACATCGAGCGTGCGGTCCAGCAGATCAGCCAGACAATCCGATCGCTTGGCTGTGCACCCGACAAGCAGGAACAGCTTGCCGGGCGGCTCAGACAGCAACTCGATGCGCTGCGGACAATCCTTGCGCTCCACATCGAAAAGGAAGAACGGGTGTACCTACCGTTGCTTGAGGAACATCTTTCTGTTGAGCAGCAACAGATGCTCCTTGAGCGTGTTCATTCGCACCCACGACCGCAGCCACCTGCTGCTGGAGAACGCGAGCTCGATGTGCGCGCAATTCCGCCTGCACAGCGTCACCCGCTGATCTTTGCAACATTCGACCAGCTCCCCAACGGTGGCTGGTTCGTGCTGGTGAACGATCACGATCCGAAGCCGCTCTACTACCAGTTCCAATTCGAGCGAAGCGGGCAACTCGATTGGGAGTACCTTGAGTCGGGGCCGGAGGTCTGGCGAGTACGTATCACCAAGCGCTCGGAAGGCTAACCGCTGTGTACACGGCATACCTTGCTGCAGTCGCGCTGCACATTCTTGCGGCGATGCTCTGGGTCGGTGGGATGCTCTTTTTGGTGCTCGTGGTGCTGCCCGCAGTGCGACATCCCGAGCTCCAGCCCCACCGACAGCGCATTATCGAGCAAACGGGTATCTTCTTTCGCCGCGCAGGATGGATCGCGCTGGGTGTGCTTATCGTGACAGGGACGTTCAATGTCCTCTACCGCTGGACGAGCTGGGACGCGGTCGTGGACGGCAGTTTTTGGCAAACGCCAGCGGGTGCACTGTTAGGCTGGAAGCTCGTGCTGTTCCTTGCGATGCTCGCAGTCCATGCGGTGCATGATTTTTGGCTTGGTCCACGCGCGATGGATGCAACGCTCCCGAGCCAACTGCTGCGGGCTCAAACCGTTCGTCGTGCAGCGTCGTGGGTGGGGCGGGTGGTGCTATTGCTGAGTATTGTGATCGTCGTGCTCGCTGTACTGTTCGTACGTGGCTGTTGAGCACCATGAAATGGAGACGGCTCCCGCTTGGTATCGTTGGCGCCGCTGCGCTTGGTGCCGGACTGTGGGGTGGGCTCATCCGCATTGGGTGGAGCTGGTCAGTTCCGTCGCCGGCATGGATTGCCTGGCACGGTCCATTGATGGTCTGCGGGTTCTTAGGGACGCTCATTGGGTTGGAACGTGCCGTTGCGCTTGGGAAGCGATGGGGATATGCCGCGCCGATCTTCTCGGCACTGGGTGCAGCAGCATTGCTGCTGTCAGCTCGAGCAGCTCCGTTCCTGTTCAGCGCGGCAAGCTTGGCATTCCTTGCCGTTACTACTGCGTTTTTGCAGCGCCAGCGGGCAGACTTTTTGGTTGCGGGGATGCTGGGTGCTGCTGCGTGGGTTGCCGGTAACCTGCGGTGGGCACTCGACGGTACTATCGTCGAAGCAGTTCCTTCGTGGATGGCATTCCTTGTGCTCACAATTGCTGCTGAGCGGTTGGAACTTTCCCGGCTGGTCCAGCACTCGCGGTTTGCACACCGTGCCTTTGGTGGAATTACGCTCGTGTGGTTCGTAGTTGCGGTGTTGCCGCTGGCGGCTGCAGAGCCAGTTTGTGCCATCGCGCTTGGAGCAACCGCAGTGTGGTTGTGGCGGTACGACATCGCCCGCTGGACAGTGCGGTCCCACGGTCTTGCTCGCTATGCAGCGCTGGCGCTTCTGGGTGGATACGCGTGGTTAGCTGTTGCGGCAGCTGGGTTGATTGCTGCAGCTCCAGGCATGGTCGGTCTGCATTACGATGCAATCCTGCATGCAGTGTTCGTTGGGTTTGTGTTCAGCATGATTTTTGCCCATGCCCCCATTATTTTGCCTGCGGTGCTCGGGGTACAGGTGGACTACCATGCCGCACTCTCTGTGCCACTCGTGGTACTCCACAGTGGCGTAATCCTCCGCCTTCTCGGCGATTGGTTGCCGCAGGCAGCACTGCGCCGGTGGGGTGGGCTTACCTCAGCGATTGCGATCGTTCTCTACGTCGCGATTGCTGGAGCATCGCGCTTGAGAGCGACAAGCAAGAGAATGCCTCCCACCGCGTAGTTGCTGCTACTGCGATGCCGCTGAACGAAAGCGCTGTGCCATCAGATTGAGCGCACTTCCAGCCCAGAACCATTCGAGTTGATGTGCATTCATCGAATGCCGCACGAGAATGCGATGCTCGCTTCCATCGGGTTTGCGAACGAGCATTTCGAGCGGCTCGCCTGGTCGAAGTTGCTCGATGTCGAGCGTAAAGCGATCATCTTCGCCGATGAGGTCATAGTCGGCAGGATTATCGAATACCAGCGGCAGCATCCCTTGCTTTTTGAGGTTCGTCTCGTGGATGCGGGCGAACGATTTGACCAAAATCACCTTCCCGCCCAAGTACCGCGGTTCCATCGCGGCGTGCTCACGCGATGAACCTTCGCCGTAGTTTTCTTCGCCGACAACGATCCACGACACCCCGCGTGCCTTGTAATCCCGTGCAACCTTGGGCACTTCATCGTACTGGCCGGTGAACACGTTCTTTGCTGAGTTGAGCTTGCCGTTGAATGCGTTGGTTGCGCCCGTGAACATGTTGTTCGAAATGTTATCCAGATGCCCGCGGAAGCGGAGCCATGGCCCCGCTGGCGAGATGTGATCAGTTGTGCATTTCCCCTTGACCTTGAGCAGGAGTACCATATCGCGGAATTCTTCCTTCCGTGGTGGTGGGAAGGGTTCGAGTTTCTGTAGCCGCTGAGAATCGGGTTTGATGATCACTTCGATGTGCGAACCGTCTTCGGCGGGGGGGACGTAGCCTTCGGGATCCGGCACGAATCCACGGGCTGGAAGTTCTTCTCCTCGCGGTGGATTGAGCACCGAACCATTGATCGGCTGCTTGGTAAAATCTATCCGCAGATCGCCTGCTAAGGCAAAACCCAGCACTGTTTCGGGCGACGCAACGAATGCGTGCGTGTCGGGGTTGCCATCGTTCCGACCGCTGAAGTTGCGGTTGAAGGAGGTGATGATCGAGTTCTTGTCGCCTTTTTTGACGTCGTGCCGCTTCCACTGTCCGATACACGGACCGCACGCGTTCGCGAGGACGGTTGCACCGATTGCTTTGAGTTTTTCGAGGATCCCATCACGCTCCATCGTAGCACGGATTTGCTCCGAGCCAGGGGTAATCGTAAGCTCACACTTAGCTTTGAGTCCGTGTTTAGCTGCGTACTCGGCAATTTCAGCTACGCGCGTCATGTCCTCGTAGGAGGAGTTTGTGCACGAACCGATGAGTGCGACCCGGAGATCAGCAGGCCAGCCGTTTTTCTCGACCTCCTTGACGAACTCGCTGATCGGCATTGCACGGTCGGGCGTGAAGGGTCCGTTGATGTGCGGTTCGAGTGTGGAAAGATCAATCTCGATGATGCGATCGAAGTACTTCTCCGGATTGCGTTCGACGTCGTCATCGTGGCGAAGGTATTCCGCCAGTGGGCGTGCTGCATCGGCAACGTCAGAACGGCCGGTCGCACGCAGGTAGCGATCCATTGCGTCGTCGTAAGGAAAGATCGAAGTGGTTGCGCCAACTTCAGCGCCCATGTTGCAAATGGTTGCTTTGCCCGTCGCGCTGATGGTTGCGCAGCCATCGCCGAAGTACTCGATGATCGCACCTGTTCCACCTTTGACCGTCAGAATGCCGGCGAGCTTCAAGATGACGTCTTTCGGTGCAGTCCAGCCATTCATCTTGCCCGTTAGTCGTACGCCGATGTGCTTGGGCATCAGCAATTCCCACGGCATGCCGGCCATCACGTCCACGGCATCGGCACCGCCGACGCCGATTGCCACCATTCCTAAGCCACCAGCGTTTGGTGTATGCGAGTCGGTGCCGATCATCATGCCACCGGGGAAGGCATAGTTTTCGAGCACGACTTGGTGAATAATTCCCGCGCCCGGTTTCCAGAACCCAATGCCGTACTTTTTCGAAACGGAAGCCAGGAATTGGAACACCTCGTCGTTTTCGATGAGGGCGGTTTGGAGGTCCTCTTTTGCACCGCGTTCTGCGCGGATGAGGTGGTCGCAGTGGACCGTCGTGGGTACAGCAACCTTCGGGATACCCGCGCTCATGAATTGCAGCAGTGCCATCTGAGCCGTTGCATCTTGCATTGCGACGCGGTCGGGGTAGAACTCGACGTAGTCTTTCCCGCGCACTGGTGGCGTGGATGGCAATTCTGCCATGTGTGCGTAGAGGATTTTTTCCGCAAGTGTCATCGGCCGACCGACGATACGACGTGCTGCGGCGATGCGCTCTGGCAATCGCGCGTAAACGCGGCGGATCATGTCGAAATCAAATGCCATCGGGCTCTCCTTCGGTTAGAGTGTGGAACAGAGGATGTGCACCGCACAAGACGGAATGAGGCAGTGGAAATTGCCTGCTCTGCGCTGCGTGGGCGATGATTATTTTTCGCCTGGCAGTGAGCATTGACTTGGTAGGCGTGCACTGCTGGTAACCATCCGTTCAACGTCCTGCAGGAACCATGGAGTTTGCCTTCGAGACGCAGCAGCTGATCAACTTCGCGCTGGCACTGGCGCTGGGATTGCTCATGGGTATGGAGCGTGAGGTATCCAAGCGTGTCCATCATACGGCAATTGGTGGCATACGGACCTTTCCCTTGAGCTGCGTGATCGGATACATCGCAGGGCTGCTCAGCACGCAGTTCGGTGGAATCATTGCCGGTGCAGGAATCGTTGCAATCGCGGGCATCGCAGTTGCTGCGGGCATCAGTGGAAAGACACGTGGCATTACAACCGAGCTGGCGCTGGTCCTTGCCGGTGTCGTCGGTGTTGCGCTTGGTGCGGGCCATACAGTGCCGGCATTGCTCGGTGCAGTAGTTGGAACGGTGCTTCTATCGCAGAAGGTACAGCTCCATCGGTGGGTCGAGACGCTTACACCCACCGATGTTCGCGCAATTGTGACGTTCGCGGTTGTGGCAGCGGTGGTACTACCATTGCTGCCGGATATGCCGCTTGGGCCAAACGGTGTGCTCAACCCTCGGCGGGTATGGATGGTGGTGGCGCTCGTGACCGCGATCAACGTTGCAGGCTACGTTGCGACAAAGTACCTCCACGCACGGCATAGCATTGTGCTGAGCGCAATCGTCGGGAGTTTGGTTTCTTCGACGGCGGTGACGTGGTCCTTTGCGTCGCAGAGTCGGGGAAATCCTCGGACGGTGCAGTTCTACGGCATCGGGATCGCCTTGGCTTCGTGCGTGATGTTCATTCGCGTTGGTTTTTTGCAGCCGTCTTCCATCGGGCATTTTTAGCACAACTGTTCCCTGTCTTGCTGGCAAGTGCGGCAGCGGGCTTGGGTGCGTTGTGGCTTGCAGTGCGGAGGGTGACATCGCTCTCGCCAGAGGATGATGCACCATTGCCTGCATCTCCAGGGAATCCTGCACAGCTCCGCTCTGCACTCGCGTTCGGTGGGTTCTATGCTGGGATTGCGTCGCTTGGAGCAATCCTCAACGATGCGTTTGGCAGGAGCGGGCTTTTGGTTCTCGGAGCAATAAGCGGCTTAGCCGATTTGGATGCGATCACCATTGCAATGAGCAGCAGCACGGCCGCAGGTAGCGTGACACTTGCCGTGGCCGAAAGTGTCGTTGTTGCAGCAATGCTCACCAACACGCTTGTCAAGATTGGGATTGCGGTGATTCGTGGGGAGCGTGCGGTGCGGCGCATTGTGGCACTCTCTCTTGGTGCATCGGCTGTGGTGTTGGCGGTGTGGTCGCTCCGTAGCTTTGTGGGGTTCTAACTACATCGGTAGCGAGCGATGCTTGGGTTCGTCGCATGGATTGGCCGCGTAACACTTTCCTTCTTCGAACAGCTCGGCAGCATTCTTTTGCTTCTGTGGCGCATTGTACGCTACATCCCGCGTGCAGGGCGCGATCGGCACTTGGTTGTAGCGCAGATGGCGCTCGTTGGTGCTGATTCACTACCGCTGGTGATGCTGATCGGCTCGTTTACCGGCGCAATCGCTGCACTCCAAGCGACGAACCTCTTTGCGAAGTTCAATCTCATTGGGATTGCGCGGCCGTACATCGGAGGTTCGATTGCAACCGTTGTTTTCACTGAGCTAACGCCCGTACTGACCGCGCTGGTGATTGCTGGGCGCGTCGGAGGTGCGATTGCAGCACAAATCGGGACGATGGCAGTTTCAGAGCAACTGGATGCACTCGAAATGATGGCAATTGACCGGGATCGCTACCTGGGGATGCCGCGCGTGCTCGCAGCGCTGACGATGATGCCGGTGCTGGCGGTGTTTTCGAACGTTGTGGCTCTGGTTGGAGCCTACGTGCTGACAGCGCTCAAGTTCGAGTTTTCGGTTGCGATGTTCTTCGATTCGATCGTGCGGTTTTTCCGCACCAGTGAGGTAGTCATCGGGCTTGTCAAATCGTTTGTGTTCGGGGGAACAACGGCACTGATAGGATGCTGGGTTGGCATGCAGACCAGTGGGGGTGCAGAAGGGGTTGGCTCGAGCACGGTACGGGCGTTTACGATTTCCGCGGCAGCAATTCTGGTGCTCGATGCGTTGTTTGGCTACGTTGTGTAACGTTCGAGTTAAACCACTCAGCTGGCGAGTTAAACCACTCAGCTCGTGCGTGCGTCGAAGGGCAGCGCTGTAACCGTACACGTTGGCGCTGTTTATTGCAGGAGCTGGTAATGTGCCGCACTGCGGCAGAGTATAGCCAAGCCATCAAGGTTGAACGATTCTGTGGAGCTTGTCCATGAGTGCACTCGATCGTTACACAGGTCCGTGGGATACGCGGCGAGCGGGACATTTATTGCGGCGGACAACATTCCTCAGTTCGAAACGATTTGTTGAGCAGCTCGTCCAGCGTGGCCTGGATGGAGCCGTCGAGGAACTGCTTGCCGATCGTCCTGTGCCAGATCCACCACTTGACCCAGCGACAGGGCAGACGTGGGTCAACAGTACAACTCCAATGCAGGGGGATGCGCAGTATCGCCTTGCAGTGAAAGGATGGTGGCTTGAGCAAATGCTCCGTACCGATCGGTTTTCGATAATTGAGAAGATGACGCTGCTGTGGCACAACTACTTTGCGACAGAAGCAGACACAATCGCGGACTCCCGCTATCAATACCACCACAACCAAAAGCTGCGACGATACGCGCTGGGCAACCTCAAAGAGTTGACCTACCAGGTGACAATTGATCCGGGAATGCTGCGGTATCTCAACGGGGATCAGAACACCGCGCAAAAACCAAACGAAAACTATGCGCGGGAACTTCAGGAGCTTTTTACCATTGGCAAAGGTCCTGAGCGTGCACCCGGCGATTACACAAACTACACCGAGCATGATGTCCAGCAAGCAGCACGCGTTCTGACGGGATGGCGTGTGCAACGCATCGGTGACCCGAGCACGAGCATTTTCAATCCGACTCTGCACGATAAAGGGGACAAGCAATTTTCCGCTGCATATGGCAATGCTGTCATTCGTGGCAGGAGTGGGGCTACTGCAGGACAGGAAGAGCTCACGGACTTGCTGGAGATGATTTTTTCGCAGGAGGAAACAGCGCGGTTCTTTGTGCGCAAGATCTATCGCTGGTTTGTGTTCTATCAGATTGACGAGCAGACCGAACGTGAGGTCATCGAGCCGCTGGCAGCACTGCTGCGACAGTCGAACTTCGAGATCAAGCCTGTGCTGGAAGTGCTCTTGAAAAGCCAGCACTTCTACGACGACCAGAACATCGGCGCAATGATCAAAAGCCCGCTCGATTTCCTCTGCATGCTGTTTACGACAGCGGGCTTTCCACTTCCGACCAACCAGCAAAGCAAAACGCAACTGCTCAACGCACTCGTTGGGATTGCAGCAGCCCTTCAGCAAAATCCGATGGATCCCCCGAGCGTCGCAGGCTGGCCCGCCTACTACCAAACACCGGACTACTACCGGCTCTGGATCAATAGTGCCACACTCCCGACGCGCTACAGTGTGACCGATGGAATCATTTTCGGAAGCCGACTACTGCCGCGGCAGTACACACTCGACGTTCTGGCTTATGCCGAACAGGTTAGTAGCAATCCCGGTGACTACGCCCAACTGATTCGTGATCTTGAGCAAGAACTGCTGCCTGCCTACCCCCTCACCGACCAGCAGCGGGACGACTTAGCGCGCAATGTACTGATGGCAGGGGGTCAGGTGTACGAATGGGCACAGATCTGGGCAGCCTATAAAGCTAACCCTACTGACCCCTCCGCGCGCGGTGCGGCCAAGCAACGTCTGCAAAACCTTCTCCGCTCGATGTTCCGACTTGCAGAATTCCAGTTGATGTAACACCTTCGGACCGATGACCGATGAAACGCCGTGATTTCCTCAAAGCTGCTTCCCCCTTGATTACTCTTCCGTTGGTGCTCGGAGGGTTCCCAATTCGGGCAGTCGGAAGGTCGCGCGTGTTGGATGCGTTATGGCAAGCGCTCAGCAGCACTGATCGAGTGCTGGTGCTCATTCAGCTCAACGGTGGCAACGATGGGATCAACACCGTCGTGCCGCTCGACCAGCTGAGCACGTATTACCAGGTCCGGCCGCAGATTGCGCTGCCAGAATCGAAATTGCTGCCAATCAGCGATAGCACAGCCCTACACCCCGCAATGGGTGCACTCCAGCGGATGTACAACGATGGCTTGGTTGCAATCATCCAAGGAGTGACGTATCCGAACACAAACCTTTCACACTTCCGCTCGACAGACATTTGGATGACTGCCTCCGATGCGGATCAATACCTGACCACTGGGTGGCTGGGGCGGTACCTTGATACGCTCTATCCGAACTACCCCAATGGCTATCCTAACGACAACGCTCCTGATCCACCTGCTGTGCAAATTGGTGCAGTGCTCGCCTTGGCATTGCAGGGGCCGCTTGCCTCGATGGGCTTAGCACTCCAGGATCCGCAGACATTCTACGACATCATCAACGGTACAAAGAGCAGCGCTGGCGGGAGCATTCCTGACACTCGCCCCGGCCATGAGTTAGCCTATCTTCGTCAGGTGGAGCTGAAGTCTCAACAATATTCATCCAGCATCAAGACCGCCGCTGACCGTGCGCAGAACAAGGCGACGTATCCATCGAACAACACGCTTGCTGACCAGCTCAAAATTGTTGCTCGCCTCATTGCCGGTGGCTTGCAAACACGTGTGTACATGGTTTCACTCGGTGGGTTCGATACCCATGCTGCACAAGTTGATACGACCGACACCACCCAAGGCATTCACGCTACGTTGCTCGGGAGGCTTTCGGATGCGGTCGCAGCGTTCTACGATGACCTACGCCAGTTGGGCGTTGCTGATCGCGTGGTGGCCATGACATTTTCTGAATTCGGTCGGCGTGTTGCATCGAACGCCAGCAACGGTACTGACCATGGAACTGCAGCGCCGATGTTTGTGTTCGGCCCGCAAGTTATTCCAGGGATTCGTGGAGCAAATCCGAGCTTGAGCGACCTCGATAACAACGGCAATCTCCGCATGCAGTATGATTTCCGCCAAGTGTACGCCTCGATTTTAGCCCAGTGGTATGGGGTTGAGAGTTCAACGCTCCAAGCAGTGATGCTCAAAAATTTTGAGACCATCCCCATCATTCGCAGCTCGACAACCAGCGTCGGTGAGTCTTCCCCTTCACACGCTGATCAGTTAGTGTGCTCGCCTAATCCCGTTGCGCACGGGCAGCAACTTTGCTTGGAGTTCGTGCTTCCCGTCCCAAGCGAAGTGACCGTCCAGTTTTATGATGCTGGAGGGCGTCTGCTGGGAACTACAGGCGTCGGGTACTTGGAGGCAGGTCCCCATCGGTGCAGTGTGGCAGTCCCTACATGCGCAGCGGGGGTGCTGTACTGTCACCTTCGTGCAGGTGGACGTACACTCCGCGCCGAGGTCGTCGTGCGATAACGTGCTATTGTCGTTGCTGGAGGCGATACTCTTCGAGCAGATGCGCCGCTTCCATGTAGAGAGCGGAGGGAACGTACACTTTCGCAATTGCCAGACTGCCCACGGTGAGTGCGCGCGAAGAATCTACCTGCGGCACGACCACTGCCTCGATTCCATGCGAGCGAAGGTACCCGACGACAATCTCAGCCTCCCAGAGCGTGTTCGTCGTGTAGAGGAGCACCCAGGGCGTTCGATCGTTTTCACTTGGTGGGCACATGGCTGCTCTTTCGGTGTGGGAGCTGGCGGAGCGCAAACTCCTCGACTGCACGGCAGAGCCGGACAACATCCATGAACGAGGTGTAGAGCGGCGCCGGTGCGATGCGGATAACGTCCGGCTTGCGTACATCAACGACGATCCCGCGTGCCAACAGGTACTCGTACATCGCGTTGCACGAGGCTGCAAGTCGTACCGATAGCTGCGCTCCCCGCTCCTTGGAGGAAGGCGGTGTAACGATCGCAAGACCAAGCTCCGGATAGGTTCGTCCCAGTTCGATAAGCAGCTCTTCTAAAAAGCCGGTCAGGTGTATGCTCTTCTGGCGGAGGCGCTCCATCGTCGCACGGTGAAACTGCTCGAGCGCCACGCGGTGAACTGCCAGCGCCAGCACTGGTGCATTGCTGAGTTGCCAGCTGTCGGCACTCGGAACCGGTTCGAACCACTGTGGCATCGTAAAGCGCGTCGCTGGATCGTTCCCCCACCATCCGGCAAGTCGCAACGTCGCTGGGTTCTGGGCGTGCCGACGATGCACAAACGCACCACCGACACCGCCAGGTCCGGAGTTGAGGTACTTGTACGAGCACCAGACGGCATAATCAACCTCCCAGTCGTGCAGCTGGAGCGGAACGTTTCCAATCGCATGCGCAAGGTCCCAGCCTGCAAAGGCACCGACACGGTGAGCAGCCGCTGTGATTGTTGGGATATCGAAGAACTGACCGGTCAGGTAGTGCACAGCGCTCATGTGCACCAGCGCTAACTCTTCCCCCAACGCTTCGATGGTTTCGATGATCGCCGCTGTAGTAATAGGCTCCAGCGGCGAGTGGTCAAGCTCGACGATGCACTCGCTCCGCTCCAGGCCATGCCAACGAACGTGGCTTTCCGCTGCATACCGATCACTTGGGAATTCCCCCGGCAAGAGCAAAATCTTGCGCCGCCGCCCCGCTGGACGGTAGAAACTTGCCAGCATCAAGTGAAGGTTCACCGTTAAGCTGTTCATCGCTACCACTTCATCGGCTCCTGCACCGACGAGTTCCGCCAGCAGTGGTGCCAAGTCCTCGTGGTAGCGGTACCACGGCCGGCGCGCATGCATGTGTCCTTCGACGGCGAGGTCGCCCCATTCGGTGAGGACTTCCTCCAGTGCTGCACGTGCTCTGCGTGGCATCAGACCGAGCGAATTGCCGGCAAAGTAGGCACAGGGCGTCCCATCACGCATCGGACGCACAAATTCCTCGCGGAAGGAAGCAAGCGCATCGGCTGCATCTGCATGCTGCGCACGCTCTGCATAGCGACTTTCCGGTCCAACGATTTCCATGGAGTGAGCGTGGGGTACAACGGCTGTGCAATGTTACGAAACGACAGGCGATGTGGTCGCAGTGCGAGTGGTCCCTTGTGGAGACAGATTTTCCGTAGTTCTACGGTCTGACGCTGGAGAATACGTTCCGTAATTTTCGTGTGCCCTTGAATGTCCACCATTTGGAGAATTCGTGTGAGCCGTTCCGTTTTGGGTGCTGTTGTTGCTGGTTGTCTTGCGCTGGCAGCGTGTGCTGGTCTGATGCGGCTGACCCCTGGCCATGCGCAAGCGCGGCAGTTGATGCAGCGAGGCCAATGGGATTCTGCACGGGTGCTACTCGAGCGTGAAGTTGCACGGAATCCGCAGAATTACGAGGCTTGGTACGATCTCGGCTCGGTGCGGAAAGAGCTTGGCGATATCGAAGGGATGATGCAAGCCTATCAGACAGCAGCGCCAGGGCTGAGCGAGGACCGTCGCCGTGCGCTCCCGCAGATTTACTACGTGGCGTGGGCGGAGCTGTACAACACGACGGTCGAACTCTATAACCGCATCGCCGAGAGCAGAGATACCGCTGAGCTGGCGCATGCGTTTGAGACTGTCAGCAAAGCGATTCGCGTGCGTCCGGATGCTCCGGAGAATTATGACCTCGAAGGGCGGCTCTTCGAGTTGCGCGGCGACACTACTGCTGCGCTCCAATCCTACCAACGGTACATCACCTTGCTCGATTCATCAGTGCAGTTGGCTCGCCGTACGGGATTGGCACTTGGCATCTCGCGGGATAAAGTGATTGACATCTTCGGCCCACCACAAGCCAGTCGGCCCAGCCGCACCACGACGGGCGATTCGATGATTGTGGACCGCTTTGTGCGTGGAGCCGACACCGTCTATGTGTCCAGCTATGCAAAAGCGCAGCAGGGCTACCGTGTCGAAGGGTGGCGCGTCAATCCTCCTTCGACATGGGCAGCCGATGAGCGCTTCCGTTACGCGCCAATCTCACTCGGACCGTACATCGAAACGGCGACGATCTACTACAACCGCCGAGACTACGATAAGGCACTTCAAGCCCTCGAGCCGCTTGCAATACTGACCCCGACAGATGAAACAGTGCAGAACTTCCGCATTCAGATCTACCGCGATCAAGGACGGCTCCAGGATGCACTCCGCGAGCTTTCTGAACGCGCCGAGCGCGATCCCACAAACAAACAGACGCTCGCAAGCCTCGGGCTGGTCTATCTCCAACTGGAACGGTACGACGATGCCATCGCCGAGTACGAAAAAGTGCTCCAACTCGACCCAACGTACGACGTTGCTCTCTTCAATGCGGCAGCAGCGCTCAAGAATCGTGCTGCCCAACTTCAGAAGGAAGAACGCGAGCGAAAGGAACGCGACCCGAAGTACAAGGAAAACGAGCAGCGATACTTCCCGCTTCTGGCAAAAGCGGCGGAGTATTTCGATCGCTACCGCCAGCTCCCGGAGCATCGCAATGACCTAACCGCACTCGAGCACATCGTCAACATCTACGAAACGACGCGCAATAAAGACCGGCTCCGCCAGATCATCGCTGAGCTCGAAGCGATGGAGCCGCAGTATAGCACCAATGCTCGCTACTGGGAACTGCTCGGCGGTTACTACGCCCGCAATAACCAAGTGGACAAAGCCGAACGCGCCTACAAGCGGGCAGACCAAGTGCGCCGCCGCAATTGACAATCGAATTGCTCGGCGCACGTTTATCCGCTCCCGAATAATCACTTTCCGGACAGCGAACATATGCCACAGCATCAGGATCAGCCCATGCCGCAGCAAATCAACATCGAGCTGGGCGAAAAAGAAGCCGAAGGAATCTACTCGAACTTAGCAATCATCTCGCATTCACCGGCGGAGTTCGTCATTGACTTTACGCGGCTGTTGCCGGGAGTGCCGAAAGCGCGTGTGCACGCACGAATCATTATGACGCCCCAACATGCCAAGCTCCTGCTTGCAGCACTGAGCGAGAACATTTCTCGCTACGAGCAACAGTATGGCGAAATCATCGTCGCCGATCCCGGCATGATGTCCCCTCCTGAAGGGCACAAGTATCACTGAGTCCCCACAAGGAGAGTTGCCAGACTGCCTGCGGCACGCTCGGTTGCATCGGGCACTCCAAGGGAATGCGCAGCACGTGCCATTGATTGGCGTCGGCAGTCATCGCCGAGCAACGGCTCGAGTGCGGGCCACAGCGCTGCGCTGAGCGAGGCATCCTCGATGACCACTGCTCCTCCAACCTGCGCGAGGACCTGTGCATTGTGGTGTTGCTCGCGATTGGCTGCATGCGGATAGGGCACTAAAATCGCCGCTTTCCCAAGTGCCGCAAGCTCTGCGACAGTGCTTCCCCCAGCGCGACTGAGAACCAGTTCCGCTGCTGCGTACGCCGACGCCATGTCCTCGATGAACGGGCATGCCACAATCCCAGCGTTGAGTGGAGGAGCATAGTTCGCACCTGTTTGCCAGAGGATCTGCCACCCTGCCGCAAGGATACGATCACGTATGGCTTCGACAGCGCTGTTGATTGACTGCGCTCCGAGCGATCCACCGAGTACAAGGAGCACCGGACGATCAGGATCGAGCCCAAAGGCACCCCGTGCGGTGTGGGGATCAATTCGTGTGCGTAGCTCAGGACGAATGGGTGTGCCCACAACCAAAACCCGTTCTTGCACAGAGGGAGGAAAAGCATCCCGACACGCCGGAACACTGACGAAGATACGTTCAGCCCAGCGAGCAACAATTCGATTGACCTTGCCTGGTATGGCATTGATTTCGACGAGCACAATGGGTACGTTCGCCCAACGCGCAGTGATTGCAACAGGGAGACTTACGTAGGTACCAGCCAGCAGTGCCACGCGTGGCTGCACTGTGGAGAGGGTGTGTGCAACCCGTGCTATCGAGATTGGCAGCCGCCATGCGAGCGAGTACGTCCGAGCCGAGCGCAATCCGTAGTACCCACGCATTGGGATTGGAACGAAGCGGTACCCACGCGCGGGAATGACCCGTCCTTCGATGCGCGACCGATTGCCAACAAAGACCGGCTCGAGCACAGCATGCGGCGGGAGGATGCGGCTCAACTGTTCAACGATTGCTAAAACTGGGAAGAGATCGCCGCCAGTCCCGCCTGCGGCGACGATGAGAGGAAGTCGAGCTTGGTTCTGCATTTTTGCTACAGCGGCAGTGTTCGGATGCACAAGAGCGCGGCATGCGCGTGCACAAAAGTATCGCGTCGGCGCTCCCCAACAGCCGAGAGCATGTTCCACGAACAACCGGAGCTTCCATGGATGCTCGTCTCCTTGCTACCGTCAGTATTGCATTTGCCACAACGCTTGGACTCTACGGGCAATCAGCAGCGATACGGGCGAAGATTCTCGCTGTCGCAGAGGGACATGCCGACGATGTTCGCCGCGAGCTACCAGCGCTCGTCAAGGAACACCCAAATGATCCGGGCGTTCTTTTCTTGAGTGCGATTGTCGAGTCGGACGGTGCGCGTGCAGTCGAAGTGTACAAGCGTATCGTGCGGGAGTTTCCCTCCTCCGAATGGGCTGATGATGCACAATGGCGCATCGTGCAGTACTACGCACTGCTCCGTGATACAGCAAACGCACGTGCTGCGTTAGCAGATTTTCAGCAGCGCTTCCCGCTATCGGAATTTTTTGTCCATGCGCAAGACATTGTCCGCAGAACAGTGGGACTTGCTCCGGCGGTGGGGGAGCAGCAGCGATCCTCCGAACGTGGCAGCACCAGCGATACAGCGACCCAGGAACGATACACGCTCCAGATCGGCGCCTATTCGACGAAAGAAACAGCAGAGAACGAGGCGCAGCGTTTTCGTGCGCAGCGGCTCCGTGTGGAGGTTGTCGAGAAAGCGCCATCGCTCTATGCTGTCACCGTTGGAGACTACACCAGCCGAGCAGCAGCGGAGAAAGCGCGTCCTCTTGTCGAGCAGCAGTGCAACTGCACACCGTTCATCATCCCCAAGCCGCATGCAGTCAAGCAATCACCCAAACGTGGGACGAAATGACATCCGCTCTTCTCCTACTGCTGTCTGTGTGGCTTGTGGTGTTCCCCGCGCACGCCGAGACAGATACCTCTCGCGGATTGGTTGGCACTACGCTCTGCTTCCGCCGAATGGTTACGCAGACCGATAGCTGCGTATTTCGATGTGTGGTTCGTTTGAGCAACCCGACCGTATGGTATCCGCAGAGTGCCCGCCTTGGGCTGACTCCTGCGACCTTGCGTCGGGAAAGCGACACGCTCTGGCAGCTGGAAGCATCGCAGGCAACGGTCGGTGAGGTTGAACTCGAACTCTGCGGCATCGTACTGGCAGGTTCAGATTCGGTATGCGTCGTCAGGCTCGATGCAGATTCGCTGTGCACGAGCGCTCCTGGCTCGCTTGAGCAGGTGCTCATTGTTGCATCGGTCGGACCGCCACTGCCGTACCTCCGCTTTGCTCGGTTGGAAGGGCCGTTCCCGATGCCGATTGTTCGCGAAGAACTGTTTGCTGTCACAATCGCGCTGGACGCTTCGTCACGTGCGATACTGCAGCTCTACGACGTACTCGGCCGCCTTGTGGCACAGTGGACCTTCGAGCTTGAGCGGGGTATTCATCGCTTGACACTGACGCTGCCATCGGGGACGTCCCCAGGGCTATACATCCTGCGCCTTGAAAGCAGCAAGGGGTCTGCTGCAGTGCCTGTGATTGTCGAGTAAAGGGCGCCCCTACACACCAAGTAATCGTGCTTTTCAACTGAACACGTTGAATGCATAGTGCACCTTATCTACCGCGCAACAATTTTTGCGTGGGCTTAGGTGTATTGTGGTGGGGTCATATTGCTCGGGCTACTTTTCACCGCGCGTTACTCTGCTGGAACAAGCAGTCCGCTCGGTGTCCGCTCGACCTCGATCGCTTCGACTGGGGTAGCCTCGGAATCAATCAAGATCGGGCGGGTCCGCTTGATTTTTTCCTGGATTGTCATCAGAGCTTTGATGAGCGCTTCCGGACGCGGCGGGCAGCCCGACACATAGACATCCACAGGCAGAAAGAGGTCAATGCCCTGCACGACCGAATAGCTGCGGAACATACCGCCACTGGATGCACACACGCCCATCGAGATCACCCATTTGGGATCGGGCATTTGGTCGTAAATCTTGCGGACGACCCATGCCATCTTGTACGTAACCGTACCGGCGACGATGAGCAGGTCCGATTGGCGAGGTGTGAATCCCATCTTTTCGGAGCCGAAGCGCGCTACATCGAAGCGCGAGGCAGCAAACGCCATCATCTCAATGCCGCAGCACGAAATACCGAGCGGCATCGGCCAGAGCGAATTCGCCTGTGCCCAGTTGATGGCTGCTTCAACGGTGGTTGTCAAGAACCCACCATTCGCGATTGGATTGATCACTCCCATGAGAGCGCACCTTTCTTGATGATGTACACATATCCTGCAAGCAAGAGCACCATAAACAGCACCATCGCGATGAACCCGACTGCGCCAAGTTGCCGCACCTGCACTGCCCACGGGTACATGAAGATGATCTCGATGTCGAACAAAATAAAGAGCATCGCGACCATGTAGAACTTCACCGAAAAGCGCTCCCGCGCAGAGCGGAGCGGCTCCATGCCGGATTCATACGTGGAGTTCTTCTCTTTGTTCGCGCGACGTGGCCCGATGTACTCGGCAACGAGAATGTTGACGATGCCGAAAAACACACCGAGCGCGATCATCACAAAAACTGGGACGTAGAGCTCAAGCATGTGTTGCTCCGAGAACGCTACAACTACCAACGCAAAAGTACACACTGGCGTTTCCGACCCTCCGCAGCCGACGCTATCTTTGCGACGCAAATGCTCTGCATGCCGCGCGGTACGTTGGCATTCGGGTGAAAAATAGCCACAGCAGAAGACGAACGATGCGCAGTTCTCAGTTAGCACGCAGTTTCGCTCGCTCGATTTTTTCGGAGATGTCGGCACTTGCCCATGCCTGCGGTGCAATTAACCTTGGGCAGGGATATCCGGACTTCGACCCTCCACCGCAGCTCCAGGATGCAGCATGCAATGCGATTCAACATGGGCATAACCAGTATGCTGTCTCCCACGGTGAGCGCGTCCTCCGCCAAGCAATCGCTTCCCATGCAGCGCACTGGTACGGCCAGCAGCTCGACCCAGAAACGGACATCTGCGTTACATGCGGCGCAAGTGAAGCGCTCTGGTGTGCACTCCAAGCGGTCGTCGAACCAGGCGACGAAGTGATCGTTCTCGAGCCGAGCTTCGACGTCTATGTCCCCGATGTACAAATGGTGCGTGCGATTCCGGTTCCCGTTGTGTTGGAGCCGCCACAATTTCAACTTGATCCAGAGCGATTGCGCAGTCGTCTTACAAAGCGCACCCGAGCGATCATCGTCAACACCCCGCAGAATCCAACTGGCCATGTGTTTTCGATTGAGGAACTGCATGCAATAGCGCAGGTCTGTATCGAGCACGACCTGGTTGCGATCGTGGACGAAGTTTACGAGCACATCACCTTCGAGCCGCACGAGCACATCCGACTTGCAACACTCGAAGGAATGAGCCAGCGAACAATCACGATCTCGAGCGCCGCCAAAACGTTCGCCGCAACAGGCTGGAAATGTGGGTGGGCGCTTGGTCCTGAGCCGCTCATCAGCGCAATCCGCCGTGTGCATCAGTTTACCACATTTGCCAGCGCAACCCCATTTCAGTACGCTGTCGCCGAGGGGTTGCAATTGCCCGATACGTACTTCCACGACCTTCGCGCAGACTACACTGCCCGCCGCTTGCTGCTTCTGGATGCACTTGCCGAAACGCCGCTGGTTGTCTATCCACCAGAGGGGACGTACTACGTCGTCGCAGACATTTCCCCGGTAGCGCCCGAGATGAGCGGTTACCAGTGGTGTCGCTGGCTGGCTCAGACGGTCAGGGTGGCAGCGATTCCGCTTGAGGTGTTCTACCATGACCCAGCCGTGGGGCGATCGCTGGTGCGTTTTGCATTCTGCAAACAAGAAGAGACGCTCCGCGCTGCTGCTGAGCGCTTGGTCGAACTTCGAACTGTGGCTCTATGACGGCGACCGAACTTCCTGGCATGTGGACCCGCCAGGAAATTCTCGCCTTGAGCTTAGTGCGCGGGATGCAGGGTGTAGATCTCCGCCGTGCTGTTGAAAGTTGCCGTTCGCTCGAGCATGTGCTTGCCGAGCCTCCACCCTCGATCGAGCGCATTGTGCGGCAAGAAGAGCTTTTCGGCCAGCGAAACATGGCAGTGCTCCTCGAGCGCGCGCAAGAGCATGTTGCTGCACTCGCAGCATTCGGCGCACGCGCGGTCACGTTTTGGGATGAGGATTACCCCGCCTTGCTCCGTCAGATTCCCTATCCACCGATGGTGCTCTACGTTTGGGGAGCACTCCAGCAGTCCGATGCGCTGGCGATTGCGATCGTTGGTACGCGGCGATGCACCACGTACGGACGACTCTGCACCGAGCGCTTCGCACAAGAATTTGCGCAGGCGGGGTGCATCGTCGTCAGTGGATTAGCAAGCGGTATTGATTCATTTGCGCACACAGCAACACTCGACGCCAAAGGGATCACCTATGCAGTCATCGGTTCAGGGCTTGATCGGCTTGGCCCAAGCGCAGCGCGGCGTCTCGCCGAGCGAATCGTCCAAGCTGGAGGGGCAGTCATCAGTGAATATCCCATGGGCACTGTTGCACGCCCGGCGTATTTTCCGCAGCGGAACCGCATCATCAGTGGGATTGCCCGGGCGGTGCTGGTTGTCGAAAGCAGGCGTGAGGGTGGATCGCTCATTACCGCGCACTTTGCGCTCGACCAATCGCGCGACCTCTACGCAGTACCGGGAAATATCACCTCGCCGACAAGCGAGGGCACAAATCTCCTGATTGCTCGGCAGAAAGCAGCAATCGCAGTAAGCCCGGCTCAGGTGCTCGAAGACCTCGGAGTTGCTCCAGTGGCAGCATCATCTGTGCAGGAGCTGGAATTTCAATCGCCGTTGGAACGGCAACTCTGGGAGCTTCTCTCCGGTGAGCCTCAAAGTGCTGATACGCTTGCTGTACAGCTTGGCATTGGCATCGGAGAGGTGCTCAGCACCTTGTTGGTGATGGAATTCCGTGGCATCGTCCGGCAACTGCCGGGCAAGCAGTTCGTTCGTACTCGGTGAGGAACTTGATTGGGTGGTGCTGTGCCGGGCTATTGCTCAGGATCGGGATGCCAAGGTGGAACCATACCGATGAAATTTCTACTGCACCGCTACTGTGAGCACTATTGAGGTGCGGCTGTGCGTAACGTCGAAATTGCGATTCAGTGTTTATTTTCGCTTAGGTGTGGGTGGATTTGGGAAAATTCTCCCCGGCGAGAGTCCGGAGGAGAGCGTAATGTCCAACAATTGAGAGGTCTGCGATGCGCAGGTGCGCGTTTGTTTCCCCTCGACGGGGGCATCTGTGGGTATTTCTGTTGTTTGCGCTGCTGGGTAGTCCATTGCTTGTTGCCCAAGTTGATGGTGGACGTGCTGCATTCGGCTTCAATGCTGGGCTTGCCAAATACTTTGGTGAATTCAGCGACAATTCTTGGTGGCTCGGCGGCGATGCGTTCATTCGCTACAATATCGTTCCAATGCTTGCCCTCCAAGCACAATTCAACATTGCTAACCCGCGCTTTCGAGTCAATGTTGATAACGCGATCGCGAAGTACACCGACTACTACGGGACTGGTCCGAACGCCCGCGAGGGGGGCACCTATCCCAATGGCACGCGGATTCCCGGAGGAGAGATCGGCGAAGATGGGCGGAACAACATTCGCATTTTTTCTCCAGAACTTCTTCTCTGTGTGAACTTGCTTCCCAGCCAGCGGTTCAATCCTTACATCTTCGGCGGAATTGGATTGATGAATTTCCAGGTACGCCCTGGTCTTGCTGGTGGCGGCGGGCTGGGGCCAAACGGTAGTGTCGGAGTACTGCCCGGCCAAGCTGCAGGGCTCTACTCAACGAGTGGGTTCAATGGCGGCGTCATATTCCCAACAGGGATTGGGTTTGAGATGTACCTTACCGACGACCTTGTCCTCAATGGACGCGGGACGTTTCGCTTTACCTCGACCCCGTGGCTTGATGACTACAACCCTGGACACATGAAAGACGCCAATGGACAACTCCTTCCAGCTCCACCGGGGACAACACCAAACAAAAAGGATGCATTCCTGACTATCGGCATTGGGCTGAGCTACTACGTCTTCGGCAATGCCGATTTCGATGCCGATGGAATTCCCAATGGCCAAGAGCGAATTCTCGGCACTGACGAAAACAATCCCGACACCGATGGCGATGGTTTGCCTGATGGTTTCGAGTACCGTGGGCTGCGGGTTGTCCCCAACGGATGGACCGCCGAACGCATTGCACAGTTACCAGAAACCGACGAGCGCTCCGATCCACGCAAGGCAGATACTGATGGCGATGGATTGAATGACTACGAAGAACTCGTCCGCACCCATACCAAGCTCACCATCCCCGACACCGATGCAGATGGCCTCACCGATGGTTCTGAGCTTGCACGCAAGACCGATCCACTCAAGCCCGACACCGACGGTGATGGCTTGATTGATGGCGACGAAGTCAACACGTACAAGACTGATCCACTCAAGCCCGACACTGACGCGGATGGGCTCAGCGATGGCGACGAGGTGCGCAAATACAACACGAACCCACTCGCACTCGATAGCGATGGTGACGGGCTCAGCGATGGTGAAGAAGTTAATCGAACCCACACCAACCCAACTGTTGCTGATACCGATGGCGATGGACTCCGCGATGGGGACGAGCTGCGGACCCATAAGACCGATCCACTCAAAGCCGACACCGATAACGATAAGCTCAGCGATGGCGGCGAAGTCCGCACATATAAAACCGATCCACTCAAGCCCGACAGTGACGGCGACGGACTTAGCGACGGCGAGGAAGTCGCAGTGTACAAAACCAATCCGCTCAGCACTGATAGCGACGGCGACAAGCTTAGCGACGGCGACGAAGTGCACACCTACCACACGGACCCAACAAAATCCGATACCGATGGTGACGGCCTCAGCGATGGCGATGAAGTGCTCACCTACAAAACCAACCCAACCAAACCTGATACTGACGGCGACGGGTGCAGTGACGGCAAGGAAGTTACAGAGCTGCGAACTGACCCACTCAACCCCGATACCGATGGTGACACGATCACAGATTGTGTCGATCCCTGCCCGACCGAGAAAGGTCTCGCCAGAAAAGAGGATGCCGAGAAAGCAAAAGTCAAACCCGGTTGTCCTGGCGTCATCGTTGGTACGAAGATTGACTTTCCGGACATTCTGTTCATTGTCAACACCGACGAGTTCAACTTCAAGGAACCCTCGACGCTTGCTAGCCTGCGGAAGCTGCTCGAGTACATGCAGCAGTGCGACAACCTTGGGGTGATCATCGAAGGACATGCATCTGAAGAAGGCAATCCCAAGCGTAACCAAGTGCTCTCCGAGTTGCGAGCCAAGAAAGTACGCCAATGGCTGATCGAACAAGGTGTTTCGCCAAGCAAAATCCTCGGTGCGATCGGATACGGGACCACACGCCCGAAGATTAAAGAGCGGAAGGATATGACACCCCAAGAACGGGAAGAAGCGCGCAAAGCTAATCGCCGCATCTCAATCAGTGTCGAGCGCCCCTGCTAAAATCAACGTTCCTTGCTCCCTGAGGATACATATGCGGGCAGGCTCTGCAGAGAGTCTGCCCGTATGTATGTGTACTAGGTCTGCACGATGTTAGAACACCCGTGCGCCAAGTGGTACCTCAGCATCGGGTGTGAGCAGTACGACTGAACCATGCGCATCGGGAACACCGAGCACGAGAACCTCTGAGACAAAATCCGCAATCTGTTTCGGTGGCAGATTGACAACAGCTACGACCAGTCGTCCCACTAATGCTTCTGGTGCATAGCGTTCAGTGATCTGCGCACTGGACTGCTTGATACCAAGCGGTAGCCCAAAGTCAATCCACAGCTTGAAGGCGGGTTTTCGAGCACGTGGGAACTGTTCGGCTCGCACGATGCGCCCGATTCGCATCTCGATAGCAGCAAACTGTTCTGGTGTAAGCATCGCTGCAACACGGTTGGTGGGAAAGCAACACCGCCACAACAAACGAGGAAATTTTTTGGTCGCTCCACATTCTGCACAAAGGTGCTCACGGCGAGTTCAGCATGGGGTACAGTGCTGAGAGCACCTTGCTGGTGATGGAGTTCCGTGGCATCGTCCGGCAACTGCCGGGCAAGCAGTTCATCCGAGCCTAAAAGCGCTACGACCGCACCCACGCGATGAAATCAGTCACTGCAGGCTGCCCACCGAGCTGGCGGACGAGCAGTGCAATCTGCCCACGATGGTATGCCCCATGCAGGAGTACTTGCGTGAGAATTTCCTCGATAGTGTTCTCGTAGGGTGCTCCAGTGGTTGTGCGATACTGCACCACCTGTGCGAGATCCTCCTCCGAGCAACGAGATAAATAGTCCTGCCATCGTGCGATTCCCTCTCCAAGCATTGCGATAGCGTGCTCTGTTGTAGATATCTCGGGGAACGGCGTTGCTGGGGCAGTGCCACCGGCGATCCGCCACAGCCAGAGAAGCTGCGCTGCTGCAATGTGCCCAACGAGTGTCAAGGCTCGCTGGTACCGGTCATCTGCATGCGCAGCAGGAGAAATGCTCTCAAGACTGACACGGATGCGAGGAACGCACCATTGCTCGTATTCGAACAATCGGCGGAAATGTTGGAGCGATGTCATGGGGAGTGTGCTCCTGGCTAAACAACGATGTCGCAAAATACGGCATCCTCTGCTGAGGAGAGGATAAGCTTGTCACAACGCTGCCAGAATGCGTGGCAACGTCTCCGGTGATTTGTCATCTTTGAAGCTTTCGCTGCCATGCTGTCGTGCATGGCGCTTCTGGCACGATTCCTGTGTGGCGAAAAGCTGCATGTTGAACTTTTTTCGCAGAGAACACGATGGGAAAGATCATTGGCATTGATTTAGGCACGACCAACTCTGTCGTCGCTGTCATGGAAGGCACGCAGCCGGTCGTGATCGCCAACAGCGAAGGCAGCCGAACCACACCGTCGGTGGTTGCATTCACCAAGACCGGCGAGCGCTTGGTCGGTCAAGCTGCTAAGCGGCAAGCAATCACGAATCCGCGGAACACGATCTACTCGATCAAACGCTTTATGGGACGCCGCTGGGATGAAGTGACCGAAGAAGCCAAGATGGTCCCCTACAAGGTTGTCCCTGGCCCTGATGGCGGTACTGTCCGCGTTGAAATTGATGGGCGGCTCTACGCACCGCCCGAAATCTCGGCGATGATTTTGCAAAAGATGAAGCAAACAGCCGAAGACTACCTCGGGCAAAAAGTTACTGATGCGGTGATCACTGTGCCTGCGTACTTCAACGATGCCCAGCGCCAGGCAACGAAAGAAGCCGGCGAGATTGCCGGGCTCAACGTCCGCCGCATCATCAATGAGCCGACAGCAGCTGCGCTTGCCTATGGGCTCGATAAGCGCGGTCGCACAATGACAGTTGCTGTCTATGACCTTGGCGGTGGAACGTTCGATATTTCGATTCTCGAAATCGGCGAGGGCGTCTTCGAAGTCAAGTCAACCAGTGGCGATACACACCTGGGCGGCGACAACTTCGATCAGCGCCTGATTGACTACATCGCCGATGAATTCAAGCGCCAAGAGGGAATTGATCTCCGAAACGATCCAATGGCGCTCCAGCGCTTGCGAGAAGCTGCTGAGAAAGCAAAGATCGAACTATCGCAGATGCTGCAGACCGAGATCAATCTGCCGTTTATCACCGCAACGGCGGACGGCCCCAAGCACCTGCAAATGACCATCACACGCGCCAAGTTCGAGCAGCTCTGCAACGACCTGTTCGAAAAAACGCTCAAGCCGTGCGAGCAAGCCTTGAATGCTGCCAAGCTGACCCCAGAGAAGATTGACGAGGTCATCCTCGTCGGTGGCTCGACGCGCATCCCGCGCATCCAAGAGCTGGTGCGCAACTTCTTCGGCAAAGAGCCATCGAAGAACGTCAATCCCGATGAAGTCGTCGCAATTGGTGCGGCAATTCAAGGTGCTGTTCTCGCCGGTGAAGTAACTGATGTTCTGCTGCTCGACGTTACGCCACTGACGCTCGGCATCGAAACGCTCGGCGGCGTGATGACACCGATGATTCCAGCAAACACGACGATCCCAACGCGCAAGACGGAAATTTTCTCGACTGCGACCGATAACCAAACGTCGGTGGAAATCCACGTCCTCCAAGGCGAGCGTCCGATGGCACGCGATAACCGTTCGCTCGGGCGATTCCACCTCGACGGCATTCCGCCGGCGCCGCGTGGTGTGCCGCAAATCGAGGTAACCTTCGACATTGACGCCAACGGCATCCTGACTGTTACCGCGCGGGACAAAGCCACCGGCAAACAGCAGGACATCCGCATCACGGCATCCTCTGGCTTGAGCAAGGAGGAAATCGAACGCATGAAGCGCGAAGCGCAAGAACATGCTGCCGAAGACAAGAAACGGCGCGAAGAGATCGAACTCCGCAACCAAGCCGATCAGCTCGTCTACCAGACGGACAAGCAACTCCAAGAACTCGGCGAGAAAATTCCCGCTGAACACCGCACGCGCATCGAGCAAGCAAAAGAGCGTCTCCAGGACGCGATCAAAAACAACCCGAACGACATTCGTCCGGCGATGGATGCGCTGACAAAAGCTTGGAACGATGCCAGCGCCGCACTCTACCAAACAGCAGGTGCATCTGGAGCAACCGCTGGCGATACCGCCGGGAGTTCATCGGCGGGTGGCTCGTCGAGTACGCCAGGCGTCGAGGACGCCGAATTCACCGTCGTGGACGATAAGTAATCGCTGATCTGCGGCTACCACCAGTGGCTATCATCACACGTCAAGAACGCACCCACGGCATCGTGGGTGCGTTCGTTTTCTGCGTGTTGTGGGCTGTTGCGACGTGAAGCTTCTCGGCACAGTGGGGTAGGTACTCCGACCACGTGGGATTAGTCCTCGCCTTGCGCTTTGGTATAGCCGGGCTGGCCGTCGAACTCCGGGAGCTTTTCGATGTGCATCCACCGGTGCACGGCACCAACCTTCTGCAAGAGGGTGTAGATGTCTTCATCGGTCAAGTCTGCGTCAGGATCGCGCGCGATGAACCGGCAGCGGTAGTGGTCCACGCAGTCGGTCAGTGTGCCTTTGTCGGGATAGACTTGCGTACCACGGTTGGAGATCATCTTGAGCTTGAGTGCGGTCCCTTCGGCAAGTGCTTCGAGCGATTGCCCAAGCGGTACGGGCAGCAGCTCGCTTTCGATGAAAATATCTGCCCCAACAACGCGCCGCTTCGATGGGTGGATCGTTGCCAACGCCGACGATGGTCGTGGAATCACCAGCGGCTTGTACTCACGGACAGGGGCTGTGCGTGGCGTTTTTCCAAAATTTGCGATGATCGCTTCGGTGTACTCCGTCGTCGTGCATGCAAGGCCACTGTCGTAGCCGACGACATCACCGGTGCGGTATTTGCCTTCCTCGAGCGTGACCAGCAATGCGTTTTCGATTGTCGCAGCAGCATCGAACTTGCCCAGGTAGCGAAGCATCATCACGCCGCTCAGGATGACGGCGGTGGGGTTGATGACGTTCTTACCGGCGTACTTCGGCGCAGTCCCGTGGACAGCTTCGAAGATGGCAACCTCACTTCCGAGATTGGCGCTCGGCGCAAACCCTAAGCCGCCGATGAGTGCGCTGGTAAGATCGGAGAGAATGTCCCCGTTCATGTTTGTCGTCACGATGATGTCGAACTGCTCCGGCTTTTTGACGAGCTGGTGCGCGCAGTTATCAACGATGACATGCCAGGCTTGAATGTCCGGATAATCCTTCGCAACGGCTTCGAACGTGCGTTTGAACATCCCCTCGGTGAGCTTCATGATGTTCGACTTGGTTGCACACGCAACGCTTTTCCGTCCTTCGCTGCGGGCAAGCTCAAAGGCCAGCCGAGTGACTTTCTCACTGCCTTTGTGGCTGATGAGCTTGAGGCATTGGGCGACGCTCGGCGTTTGCATGTGCTCGATGCCAGCGTAGAGGTCCTCGACGTTTTCGCGGACGACGACCAAGTCAATCCCGCGTCCGCTGTACGGCGTCGGTACACCTGGCATCTCACGGACAGGGCGGACGTTGGCGAACGTTTCGAAGAGTTTCCGCAGCGTAACGTTCGCAGATTTTTCGCCATAGCCGACCGGTGTCCCGAGCGGTCCTTTGAGGACGCAGCGTGTCCGCCGAATCGAATCAATCGTCTCGCGAGGAACACCTGAGGGAATCCCGCGCTTGAAGACGCTTTCGCCAGCGTCGCAGATTTCCCACTCGATTCCTGCTCCGACTGCGTCAATGATCCGGCGCGCGCTCTCGATGCACTCAGGGCCAATTCCATCGCCGGGGATCAGCGTTACGGGGATCTTCGTTTGCTCAGCCATAGAACGTTGCTCATCGGTTGTGGACAATCGAACGCATCAACGCACCGCGATGCGCGGATGCTCGGCAAACAAATGGCGAAAATACAATGCACCTGCGACGAATGCCGGTCGCTGGTGGGGAGAGGAAAGGGGGAGCGGTAGTGCAGTGCGTGCGCAGAACAAGCGTTGCACGTGCTGCCGGACGATGCGCAGTCTGTGAGGGCAAGCCTGCACTCGAGCGATACGATTATTCCACCAGGTCATCGGACTCGACCTGAGCCAGCAGTTCGGCGACGGTGCTGGCCAGCCGCCGTTCTGCTTTGATTGGCATGCGCTGGTAGCTATCGAGCCCGCCGGTGACGTTGTAGGGTGGCTGCTGGATCCACGTATAGCCGAGCGTTTGTTCGACAGCAATACCTTCGCCGGGTGGCTCGAGTCCTTCGAAGAGCAGGTCGTAATCGACCATGATCCGCACCAAATCGTGGTAGAGCACGCGTGGTTCCCACTGGAGGCGCTCGCGCGCTTTGGTGATGTCGGCCTGGAGGACATCAACTTCGGTGGGGCGGAAGTACTTCGGGAGAACCTGGACGACAACGTCGCCGGGACGAAGCACATGATCCCATCGGGAGGCGACGCTGCGGACGATTCCCTGCTCGTGCTCCCGCACGCCGCGCCATTCGAGCTCGATCCCGACGTATGCGAACGCATCCTCGACGAACTCCCGGACGCTGTGCGTCTGGCCAGTGCCGACGACATAGTCATCTGCTTGGTCCTGCTGCAGCATCAACCACATCATCTGCACGTATTCCGGTGCATAGCCCCAATCACGGCGAGCATCGAGATTGCCCAAGTACACGGTGCGTTGTTTGCCGCTCAGCATGAATGCCAGTGCGCGGGTGACTTTCCGCGTCAGAAAGGTCTCGCCCCGCCGAGGCGATTCATGGTTGAATAAGATTCCGTTACACGCAAACAGCCCGTAGGCGTCGCGATAGTTGCACGCCATCCAGTAGGCATAGAGCTTGGCAACTGCATAGGGGCTTTGAGGAGCAAACGGGGTTCGCTCGTTCTGCGGTGGTGGAGCAGCGCCGAACATTTCGCTCGACGAAGCTTGGTAGAACCGTGGGCGCACGCCACTGCGGCGGATCGCCTCCAGCAGTCGCGTCGTCCCCATTGCGGTGATGTTGCCAGTGTACTCGGGCATATCGAAGGACACTCGCACATGGCTTTGCGCGCCGAGGTGATAGACTTCGTCGGGACGAATGTTGTAGATGAGCTCGGTCAAAAGCCCCGGATCGCTCAAGTCCCCGTAATGCAGAAAGAGCTGCGCCTGGCCGTTGACTGCATTGGGGTCTTTGTAAACGTGGTCAATGCGGTTGGTGTTGAACACACTCGAACGGCGAATGATGCCGTGGACGGTATAGCCCTGCGCCAGCAGGAACTCGGTAAGGTACGAGCCATCCTGGCCTGTGATCCCGGTGATGAGCGCGGTCTTCATGGCGGGTGCCTCCAAGCAGTTGGTGATTGTTATGTCGGCCTGTGCTAGTGATCTGTTGCTCTCCAGCCGACAAGAGCCTACGCGTGCTGCCGCAGATTGGCTCGCCCAAGCCACTGGCTGATGCTCGCACGCAGAAAAAGCAACCAGCCAAGCGTCCTCACGCGGTGCTGGGCGGCTCTGGACACCGGACGCAGAAGGTTTCAATGCGTATCGCTCGCCCGCTCGATGCATCAGCGGTGACGACCGCGCCACTGATGCGCCAGTCGCCCTCGGCAAGCTCGTACTTATGCGCCGTCTGGTAGAGAAACCGTCGGAGCGCTACCTCCGTTGCCATACCGATGACCGAGTTGAACGCACCGCTCATGCCGACATCCGTCACAAACGCTGTGCCATTGGGAAGAATCTGCGCATCGTTGGTTTGGACGTGGGTATGAGTCCCTAGCACGGCAGTGACGTTCCCATCTAGGTATCGAGCCAGTGCGATTTTTTCTGCTGTTGCTTCGGCGTGCATATCCACGATGATGACAGGAGCCTGCTGGCGGAGCTGCTCGGCAGCGCGCAAGCCAGCGCGGAACGGGCAATCAATCGGGGGCATAAACACGCGACCTTGGAGCTGCATCACCGCAGCCATACCGCGTGGCGTCTCGATGACAACCATTCCGTTCCCTGGATTCCCTGGCGGATAGTTCAGCGGGCGGAGTACACGCGGATTGCTGCTCAGCAGCGGGCGCGCCTTCCAATTTTCCCACACATGGTTGCCAGTAGTGATGACATCGGCGCCCGCTGCGAAGAGCTGATCGGCTTCACGCTTGCTGGGTCCCTTGCCCTCCCAAGCATTTTCTGCGTTGACGATGACCAAATCCGCTCCGTAGCGCAGGCGAAGCTCGCCGAGCATCGCAGCCACGCATGCGACAGCCCGGCCACCGACGACATCACCGATGAACAGGGCGGTAAACGGCGAATCCATCGGATCAAGTGGAGTAGGTGGTGAGATTGCTGCGCTACGAAGATAGCCTTGCGGCGGCTCGATCTCCTTCGAGTGGCAGGTTTACGCAAGCAGCAGGTAGGCAAGCGCAACAGCCACTCCAACGCGGAGCAGCCGCAGAACGCTCGGTTGCGTCACCACACTTCGCACGCGCTGCCACGCCAAGATGCTCCCAAGAGTGGTAACAACGATTGCGGCTGCAGCCAGTAATCCTTCGCCGAGCGAAAGCATCTTGAAATGCGTCCGACCGATGCTGTCGAACCACGGCGTGCCAAACAGCAGGAGGAGGTGGAGGACGTACACTGCAAGTGCCTGCTTGCCAAAAAGTACCAGGAGGGACTGAGCAGAGCGAAGGAGCGGCAACGCAAGCGAGACTGTTGCGATGAACAGTAGCGCAACTCCTTGACGAATACCGACACCGATGGGAGTATAGCGGTAAAGATCTACCTGGCCGATCGGCAACCACATCCCTACTAGTGCGCCGACGAGCACCAATGCACTACCGCCGAAAAAGCCCACCTGACGTATCCATCGGATGCGATCGCCGCTCTGGAGCGTGAGCCAGCACCCAAGCCACGCACCAAGCAGCATGTAGGCACTGAACGGGAAAATCGGAAAGAGCGATCCACCCTCATAGCTGACGTACGCCGCCAGCAGCGATGGCAAATGCTCGTACCACGCGATGCGATGTACCAGCGGCGTTGCCACCGCGATGGCAATTCCCACAATCAGAACAGCCCGACGGAAGCCATCTTGCCGGGGGAACAACACCGCAAGAATAACAAGCAAAAGCAAGCTCGCACTAACCAGTTGCAGAATGTTTACCTGCACAGCTGCTCGCCATGTGGACTCTTCGACAAATGGCAAGTCGAAGATGCGCCGCGCAGGAAATACCAGCAAATACCCAATCGCCGCAAGCTGGAGCGCACGAATTACCCGTCGCCGGAGCACGGTGCGATCAGCTCTGCCGCGTTCATTTCGGCGAAGCGTCAACGCAAAGAGCATTCCCGAGATCGTCAAAAACACGGGAGCAGTAATGCCGCGCCACCAGTGCCATGCAGACCAAGGGAGTTGGGTCACGTCGAGCTCCGATGGACGCACCAGTGCATCGAGTACATGCCCGACCATCATCAGCAGCATGGCGATGAACTTGGCGGCGTCGAGTTCGTAGAGTCGGTTGGTCTGTGCTTGCTGCATCGGGCGTTCCAGCGGAATGCACATTAGAGAACGCACAAAATTGCGCGTGATTTTCTGAATGGGTGATGAATCGCCGGCCAGCGGCAAGTATTTTTGTTGCGCATGCAGTGATGTGCTCGTGACGTAGCCAAGCCTCAGCAAACCCCGGATGTACACCGTTCGACTGCCAAACTTCGAAGGACCGCTCGAACTGCTGCTCTACTTTGTCAAGCGGGACGAGCTGGACATCTACGACATTCCCATTGCCCGCATAACCGAGGAGTTCTTGGCGTACGTCCGCCTTATGCAGCTTCTCGACTTGGAGTTGGCAGGCGAATTCTTGGTGATGGCTGCAACGCTCATGCAAATCAAAGCCCGGATGCTCCTGCCCCGTCCAGAATCTGCCGATGGCGCGGAGGCATCCGAGGATCCACGCACCGAACTTGTCCAGCAGCTCATCGAGTATTCGCGCTACCGCGATGTTGCCGAGGAACTCGGGGAGCGCTACGAGCAGCAACGCTACATCTACTACCGCCGCATGCTTGCAGCGCAGCCGCTGTCAGCAGAGGTGACCTATCGCAATGCGACGCTCTTCGATCTGCTCGAAGCGCTCTACGGTGTGCTCAGCCGCCATGTCGGGCAAAGTCAGGCAACGTTTGTTCAGCTTGAACGCGAGCAGTACGACGTCGGCGAACAAATGAAGCTCGTGCTCGCCAGGCTCGCCGAGCAGCCGCAGTGCAGCTTCCGTGCATTGGTGAGCGGTCGCTCCCGTCCGTACATCGTCGCGACGTTTCTGGCGTTGCTCGAACTGTGCAAGAACGGGTCAATCTCGCTTCGGCAGCTCGAGGGTGAGAGCGACATCACCATCGAAGCATTGAGCAAACACCAGCCTGCCGAAGAGCACGCCGAGCATGTACCACTCCCTGCCGAGAACACATGAGGCTGCCGTTCGACTTGCCGTTTGCAGAACTTTCACGTCAGCGTCAATGCCGCATCCTCGAAGCAATCATCTTTGCAAGCGATGCGCCGGTGACGCTCGAGCAGCTCCGCGCGGCATTCGGGGTTACTCCGACCGATGAAAACTTCCCTCAGCTCATCCGCGAGCGCGTGGCGGACATCAATCTCGAGCTGGAGGCGACCGACCGACCGTACCGCATCGTGCCGATCGCCGGTGGATGGCAGTTCGCAACGCTTCCGGAGGATGGGGCGCTCCTTGCGGAGTTTTTCCAGCGGCGGGAGCAGCGGCGCTTTTCACGCGCAGCGCTCGAAGTGCTCGCAATCGTCGCCTACAAGCAACCGGTCACCAAAGGTGAAGTAGATGCCATCCGCGGAGTCAATTCGAGCGAAGTCATCGCCAGCTTACTCGAGCGCGGTTTGCTTCGCATCGCCGGCCGCTCCAGCGGGATTGGGAAACCGCTGCTCTATGGAACGACCGATGAATTCCTGCGGACCTTCGGGCTTGCCTCGCTCGATGATCTTCCCAAGCCGCGCGAGATTGATGAACTCTTCCGACGCAAAGCCGAGGAGTTCGCCCAGGAAATGGAACAGCTCCCGGCCGGCAGCTCGCGGCGGCTTGTGGAACTTATCGAGCAACTGCTCGAGCGGTCGGACGATCGCTCAAGCTCAGTCAATGCTACCAATGATGAGAATACACCATGATGATCACACTAGTACGTGCTGCAATCGCGCTCGGTCTTGCGCTGGTTGCATGGCAACTGTTGGGACTGGTGCGCCGCTTGCTTCGGCGACGCCAGATGCTGCTTGCCGCACGGATCATTCGAGTGCTCGAGGTTGCGGCGCTGTGGTATGGCATCGGCGGTGCAGTGGTTGCGCTTTTGCCGGAAATCGAATGGCTCTCTTCAGTCTGGCGAGAGCGAGTTGCAATCACAGTCGGTACGCTTATCACCGCGCTTACTGCAACCCGCATCGTGCGTGAGGCACTTAGTGCGAGCATCAACAAAGACCGCGCCTCCCCACTTGCGGCAACCTTCATGCGCTCGATTGCTTATGCTGCCATTTACATTATCGCGCTCGCTATCGTTCTGGCGACGCTTGGGGTCAACATCTCCGCGATGGTCGCCGCAATCGGCGCAGGAGGACTGATCGTTGGCTTGGCACTCCAAGAAACGCTAACCAACTTTTTCGCAGGACTCTACATCCTTCTGACCGGCAAATTCAAGGTTGGCGACTACGTGCAGTTCGACACATACGAAGGCACCGTCGAGGACATCACCTGGCGGACGACGATGCTCCGCCCAGGAACACGGGCAATCATCGTCGTTCCCAACCAGCGCATCGCAAGTTCGGTGCTGACAGTCTATCGTGCTATCGAGTCGCCAATTTTCTTCCGACTTGAGTTTCTCCTCGATCCGTCTGCCGACTTTGTGCGAGCGGAGGCTTCGCTTGCCGATACCCATCGAGCGTTGCTCGAATCTGGAAACGTCCGTGGTCTTGTGGACGAACCACTCCTGGTTCGCTATGGCGACAGTAGCTCGCTTGGCATCCGCTTGATGGTGTGGGTAGCTGTGGAGAACATCAATCTCCTCTGGGAGGCACGAGCTGTGGTCATGCGTACTTTCCTCGAAGCATTGCGCAGAGCGAATATTCCGCTGGTCATCCTCCGGCAGTAGTTTTGCGCCCTGTTTGTCACAAGCTGCATATCCGCGATGGCAAAGGCTATCACACCCCGGCATGTTGACTACGCTGAATGGTACAACGACCTGGTCATCCGCAGCGGACTGGCTGATTACTCGGCTGTGCGTGGCTGCATGATCATCAAGCCGCTCGGCTACGCTCTCTGGGAAAACATGCGGGCAGTCCTCGATCGGATGTTCAAGGAAACCGGGCACGTCAATGCGTACTTCCCCTTGTTCATCCCCAAAAGTTTCCTAAGCCGCGAGGCACAACACGTCGAAGGTTTCGCAAAGGAGTGTGCCGTCGTCACACACCACCGCTTGAAGCTCGCCGATGATGGCAGCGGCGTTGTCGTGGACCCCGACGCAAAACTCGAAGAAGAACTCATCGTTCGCCCGACATCCGAGACGATCATTTGGCACACGTACCGGGATTGGATCCAGAGCTACCGCGATTTGCCGCTCCTGATCAACCAATGGGCAAACGTGGTGCGGTGGGAACTGCGCACCCGTCCGTTTCTGCGTACTGCCGAATTCCTCTGGCAAGAAGGACACACCGCGCATGCCACTCGCCAGGAAGCAATCGCCGAAGCCGAGCGCATGCTCGATGTCTATGCTCGCTTTGCTGAGGAGTACATGGCAATGCCCGTTGTCCGTGGTATCAAAACTCCCTCGGAGCGGTTCGCCGGTGCGGAAGAGACCTACTGCATCGAAGCGCTCATGCAGGATGGCAAAGCGCTCCAGGCAGGTACGTCGCACTTTTTGGGGCAGAACTTCGCCAGAGCGTTCGATGTCACGTTCCTCGACCAGAACAACCAGCGGCAGTACGTCTGGGCGACCTCGTGGGGCGTTTCAACGCGGCTCATCGGCGCGCTTGTGATGACGCATTCGGACGACGATGGATTAGTGCTCCCGCCACGCCTTGCGCCACTCCAAGTGGTCATCATCACCATTCCAACAGTCGAAGAGCCGCAGATGACCGTTGCACGCCAGATCGCCGATGCACTTGGCCGGCAGGGCATCAGTGTCGAAATTGACACCGACGACACCAAGCGGGCTGGCTTCAAGTTCGCCGAGTACGAGCTGCGCGGCGTCCCAGTTCGCATCGCGATTGGCAAACGAGACGTCGAACATGGCACCGTCGAAATCGCACGCCGCGATACGAAAGAAAAAGTCACCATCTCCTCCGAGAGCGCGCCGGATTATGTTCGCGCACTCCTGGAGGAGATTCAACGTTCGTTGCTCGATCGCGCCAAGCGATTTGTCGCCGACAACACGCACTACGTGGATACGTTCGAAGATTTTGAGCGCATCCTCGAGGAACGGGGCGGCTTCGTTATGGCGCACTGGGATGGCACCGCCCAGACCGAAGCGCTCATCAAGGAACGCACGAAAGCGACGATCCGATGCATCCCGCTCAACGCTGAACCCGAAGAAGGGCGCTGCATCGTAACGGGGAAACCCTCGCATCGGCGAGTGCTTTTTGCACGTGCGTACTGACGATGGCATGCCGCTGGCTGCGGTGCCGTTGAGCGCATGTTTCACCATTGCGCACCGATCCAATGCAGCCGCCCAGTGATGGACTTTTTGTCGTTGGTGATGTCCACGGCTGCCTCTACACGTTCGCCGAGATGCTCAAGCACTGGGACACCGAACGCGAAGTGCTTGTGCAGGTGGGCGACCTCATCAGTGGTGGCGCCCATTCTCCGGAGGTTGTCGCTTTTGCGCGGCAGGTGGTGCGCCAGTATCCCGAGCGCGCAGTGTTTCTCTTGGGTAATCACGAGCAGCGTGCGATCGAGTACTTCGAGCGTCAGGTGCCGAACGAATGGCTGCTGTCGGATGGCAACGACGTCATCGCATCCTACGCCCGGCGAGGATTCTCGCTCGCAGGCGATGTCGAGTGGTTCCGCTCCCTGCCACTGTTCTGGGAAACCAACGCTGTGTTTGTTTCGCATGCCGGCATTGGCGCAACCGAGGATCCCTACAACCGCCAGAACCCTGCCGGTGTGGTTTGGAATCGCGGGCCAGTGCAGAACATCGGCAAACTCCAGATCATTGGCCACGTTCCGGTCGAAGAGCCAAGCTACAGCCGCACCGAGCACTGCTGGCGCATTGATACGAACGCTCGACGAGGGAAGAAGCTCAGCGCGCTCCGTTTGGACGGGGAAGGAAATGTCCTCGAGATCATCAGCCTGCCGGTAAACGCCCGCGATCGCGTGCAGCCAGGCCAGTAGCAGCAGCGTTGCCAGCCCTCCTTCCAATGCATACACTTCCGGATAGAATCCAACTTTGACGAAAGGAGCGAGAGACTAATTTCGTGGGAGTTCCCGCGATTGCTTCGACTCCAATGTCCAACGAACGCATCGAACGATCATACCACCGCCAAACGCTCGACGGCAGTGTTTCGCTTCCGGAGGTGCATCGGAGCGTCCAACTCGATGGGCGGCGTGGCTGGAAGCGGCTGGTTGCATTTCTGGGGCCGGCATACTTGATCAGCGTCGGGTACATGGACCCAGGCAATTGGGCGACTGACTTAGAAGGCGGCGCACGCTTCGGCTACGCGTTGCTCTGGGTGTTGCTGCTGTCGAATCTGATTGCGCTGCTGGTACAAACGCTCGCAGCACGACTTGGAATCGCCAGCGGGCGCGATCTTGCGCAAGCCTGCCGAGAGCAGTATCCGCGACCGATCGCCTACGGGCTTTGGGTACTCGCCGAAGTTGCAATCGCTGCCTGCGACTTGGCAGAGCTACTCGGGACTGCGATTGGGTTGCATCTGCTCTTTGGTATCCCGACGCTTGCGGGTGTGCTCATCACCGGTGCTGATGCGCTCTTGCTGCTGGCAATTCAGCATCTCGGCGTGCGGCGATTCGAAGCATTCATCCTCTCGCTGGTCTTCATCGTTGGAATGTGCTTTCTCGTCGAGCTTGTGCTCGCCCAACCCAGCCCAGCGGAAATTGTGACCGGCTTTGTGCCAGCACTCCCCGATGGAGCGCTCTACGTCGCGCTGGGGATCATCGGTGCGACGGTGATGCCGCACAACCTCTACCTCCACTCTGCGCTCGTCCAAACGCGCGCCTTCGAGCAGACCAGTCAGGGCCGCCGCGAAGCTTGCCGCTACAACTTGGTGGATACAGCAGTTGCGCTCAACGCTGCGTTCTTCGTCAATGCTGCCATCTTAGTCCTTGCTGCCAGCGTCTTCTACACGCGAGGTATCGCGGTGACCGAGCTCGAACAAGCGCACGCGTTACTCGAACCTCTGCTGGGGACGGCACTGGCAAGTACAGCGTTCGCCGTAGCGCTCCTCGCGGCCGGGCAAAGCTCGACACTCACCGGCACACTCGCTGGGCAAATCGTGATGGAAGGCTTCATTCGCTTTCGCATGCGGCCGTTTCTGCGGCGGCTTATTACACGCCTCATCGCAATTGTGCCTGCTGTTGCAGTTCTTGTGACGATGGGCGAAGGCGGAACGTACCAATTGCTCATCCTCAGCCAGGTGATCTTGAGCATCCAGCTGCCGTTTGCGATTATTCCGCTGGTGCACTTTACCTCGTCGCGCGAGCTGATGGGCGAGCATGTCAGTCCACGGTGGGTGCAAGCACTCGGCTGGGTTGCAGCAGCGATCATCGTTGTACTCAACGTCCGGTTGGCAGTTGGCGTCGTGTCCGAATGGCTTGCAGCTGGGAGCGCTGCACTCCAAGTGCTCGTTGTTGCCGGTGCCGCTGCTCTTGCGGCACTGCTGATAGCGACGTTCCTCCTTCCGCTGCTACGCCGCTTGCAACGCAAGCCGCAGCGGAGCTGGCGCGATGTGCTCAGCCGAGTCGAGGCTGCGCTCGAACGCCATCCGCAGTACCGCACCATTGCGGCAGCACTGGCGCACGATGAAAAAGATCCCGCGATCATCCAGCATGCGGTGCGGCTTGCTGAGCAGCATGGCGCCCGAGTTGTGCTCCTCCACATCGTCGAAGGTGCCGTCGGGACGGTGTATCCTGCAGCCTACGATGCCGAAGCACGCGCCGACGAAGAGTACCTCGAGCAGCTTTGCTCCACGATACGAGCGCGTGGCGTTGAGTGCTCAAGCATGATTGGCTATGGGAACGTCCCGCGCGAGCTGGTACGACTGGTCAAAGAATGCGGTGCCGACGTGCTCGTCATGGGCGGGCACCGACACCGCGGATGGAAGGATCTGCTCTTCGGCGCGACAGTTTCCCCCGTGCGTCATGCGCTCGGAATTCCCGTGATCATCGTTTGATTGGTCTTTCGTTCACGTTTTGAGCACGAGCCATGCGTTTTGGATTTCGCCGACCCTCCCTGCGCAAGCGCATCGCCGCCCGCACATCGTGGAAGCGCTACGTCCGGCACTCGCTCGGTCTGAAGATGCCACGTGGCACTGGATGGCTGACAAATCCACGCCGCGCGATGTACAACCGCCTCTACAGCCGAACGACACGCCCGACCTGCCTGGTGGCGATCGTCGCACTTGTTGCGGCAATCGTTGCCGGTAGCGCGGTCGCTGCTGCTCTGTTGCAGTAGCGGGTTTGTTGCACCACTGGTGAGGAATTCCGATGCTGCGATGGATCATTCTCGCCGCGGTCGCAGGTGTGGCTGTACAGTCGCAGCAGCTTGCTGTGCGCACTGTTGTCACGAATTTGGATACGCCGTGGGAAATCCTCTGGGGACCGGATGGCTGGCTCTGGGTCACCGAACGCCCAGGGCGGATCAGTCGTATCAACCCCGAATCCGGCGAGCAGCGGACGCTCGCAGTACTCCCGGACGTGTACGAGCAGGGCGAAAGCGGCCTGCTCGGTATGGCACTCCACCCAAACTTTGCTGACTCGCCACACGTGTTCGTTGCCTACACCTGGCGGGAGGGATCGCAGATTCTCGAACGAATCGTGCGCTTTACCTACGACGGCTCTGTGCTCGGCGACATGCGCATCCTGCTCGATCGCATTCCGGGTGCGACGATCCACAATGGGTGCCGCTTGCTCATTCTGCCTGATCGGACGCTGCTGGTGACAACTGGTGATGCGAACGTCGCCTCCCGCGCGCAGGATCTCCAAAGCCTCAGTGGCAAAGTTCTCCGCCTTCGGCTCGATGGAACGATCCCGGACGATAATCCTTTCCCCGGCAGTCCCGTTTGGTCGCTTGGACATCGCAACGCCCAAGGGCTTACCTGGCACGAGGGCATCCTCTATAGCTCCGAACACGGTCCAAATAGCGACGATGAAATCAACATCATCGAGCGTGGCCGCAACTACGGCTGGCCGGATGTGATGGGCTACTGTGACTCTCCCACCGAAGCGGAATTCTGCCGAACGCACGCAGTCGTCGAACCTATCGCTGCATGGACGCCGACCGTTGCGCCGTGCGGCCTTGCGTACTACGCCAGTGGGCAGATTCCCCAGTGGGAGAATTCGCTTCTGCTAACAACGCTGAAAGCTTCACGGCTGATTGTGCTCAAGCTCGATTCGACTCGGCGCCGTGTGGTGAGCCAGCAGCAGTACCTGGCTGGTCATCTCGGTCGGCTCCGCTGCGTCTGTGTCTCGCCCGATGGCCGCATTTTCCTTGGAACGAGCAATCGCGACGGACGCGGTTCGCCGCAGCCGAACGATGATCGCATCGTCGAACTGGCAGTGGCAACGAGCGCTGTTCCAGAGCCGCCCACAGGTTCCTGGTGGGTTGCCGTTGGGAGCACTGCACTAGGCAATGTTCTCACGGTACCACTGCCGGAAGCAGGGCAGCTGCGGCTGGAACTGGTTGATCTGAGCGGGCGGTGGCAGCGCACGTGGGAATTCGCCGCTCTTGCATCGGGTGAGCAGCACGTGGAGCTTTCGACGATTGGCTTGCCCAGCGGAGTTTACCTGCTCACCCTTGCTGGGGGAAACCGCCCACCACTGCGGCAGTTGGTTATCCTGGCCAACTAACGCCGCTGCGACTCCTCCCGCAGAAGTTGGCGGATCGGCTCCAGATGCCGCACAAGAATTGCCAGGCAGATCGCGACGACAGCGAGCTTGAACTCGACAGTAGCAAACGGCTCGAAGTTCGCCGTTGCATGGAGCAACGCACCGGGAGTATTCACGATGAGGATTGCGGTGCCGAGCGTGCCGGTGACGTTGCCGACGTGGATGTGCCGGCGGATGGCGTAGTATCCGGTCAGGTACATCACCAGCCACAGCACGAGCGGCAGCGGATTGATCGCCAGCGAGACACCCGCAGCAGGCGCAAGGCCTCGGCCGCCACGTCCGCCGAGAAAGATGCTCCAATTGTGCCCGAGCACCACGGACGTCCCCGCAGCTGCTACGCCGAGGAAGCTGCTGGCCAGCATGCGCGCCAGTGCAACTGCCGCCACCGCTTTGCCGACATCGGCGAGTGCAACGAGGATGCCGATCCACGCTTTTCCGGTGACGTCGTAGCTGTTGCGCGCGCCGATGTTCGTGCTTCCTTCGTGGCGAAGATCCTTGCCACTTGCGAGCCGGACGATAATCCACGCTGTGGGGATCGAGCCGAGCAGATACCCACACGCTGCAGCTGCGATGTCCCCGAGCGAAAGGCTCATGGCTACTCCCACTCGATCGTCGCAGGTGGCTTGGAGGTGATGTCGTAGCAGACGCGGTTGATGCCGCGCACCTGGCTGGTGATGCGGTTTGCCAGCCGGCCGAGGAGCTGGTGCGGCAGTGGGTACCAATCGGCGGTCATGCCGTCGGTGCTGGTGACAGCGCGTAGGACGCACAGATGCTCGTAGGTGCGGCTATCGCCCATAACACCGACGGTTTGAATTGGCACCAGCACCGCGAACGCTTGCCAAATCTCGGTGTAAAGCCCGGCAGCGCGGAGTTCGGCGATGAAGATCTCGTCAGCCTGGCGGAGCAGCTTGAGTCGCTCGGGCGTGACCTCGCCGATGATGCGGATAGCAAGCCCAGGACCGGGGAAAGGGTGACGCTCCAGGAACCACTGCGGCACTCCGAGAGCACGACCGATTGCACGGACCTCGTCCTTGAATAGTTCGCGGAACGGCTCGACCAGCTGCAGGTTCATCGTCTCGGGCAAGCCGCCGACGTTGTGGTGGGTCTTGATCGTTGCCGAAGGACCTGCGACACTCTGGGATTCGATGACGTCTGGATAGAGCGTTCCTTGCGCCAGAAATGCAACATCGGGGAAGCGTGCAGCTTCGCGCTCGAAGACCTCGATGAACGTATGGCCGATAATTTTTCGCTTTTGTTCGGGATCAGTCACACCGCGCAGACGCTCCAGAAACAGCTCCCCTGCATGGACGACGGTGATGGGAATATCGAAATGCTCGCGGAAGAGCTGTTCGATCGTGCGGCTTTCGCCAGCACGCATCAAGCCGGTATCAACGTGGATGCAGTGAAGCTGCTGGCCGATTGCGCGGTGGATCAGGACCGCGGCAACGGTGGAATCTACCCCGCCGCTCAACGCGCAGAGTACGCCGCGCGATCCAACCCGCTGGCGGATCTGCTCGATCGTCGAGGCGATGATGTGTTCGGGCGTCCACGTGCCGCTTGCGCCGGCGATTCGGCGAGCGAAGTTTTCGAGCATGCGTGCGCCGTCGGTGGTGTGGTGCACTTCGGGGTGGAACTGCAATCCCCAGAGAGGAAGCCTCTGGTGGCGGATTGCTGCGTAGGGAGCGTTCTCGGTGTGCGCGATCGGCTCGTAGTCCTGCGGGAGCTGGCTGATGGCATCGCCGTGGCTCATCCAGACGACCGTTGGCGATGGCACGCCCTCGAAGAGCGGATCGGTGCGGTCAATGATCAACTCAGCGCGGCCGTACTCGCGACGTTCGGCGGGGGTGACGCTCCCGCCGCCTTGGTAGGCAAGGAGCTGCAAGCCGTAGCAAATTCCAAGCACCGGAATGGCATGGTGCTCTGCGAGCGAGCGGACATCGAACGCAAGATGTGGCGCGTCCGGAGCATAGACGCTTGCTGGCCCGCCGGAGAGAATGACCCCGCGCGGTCGAGCTTCCAGCAGTGCATCGAGCGTTGCTGCGGTGCATGGGACGATCTCGGCATAGACGCCGCACTCGCGGATGCGGCGTGCGATCAGTTGGGTGACTTGCGAACCGAAGTCAATGATGAGGATGCGCTCGTGCGTTGTCATTCGTCAGCGCTGGAGTAGGGGAACGCAAAGTTACGGCAGGCAACGTAGGCACCCGCGCAACGCTTCAAGCTACTGCTGCGTGCCGATATCCTTGCTAGTCCGCTGACAGTACTCCGCAGCAGTTGCCGATGGAGCGTAGCACCTTTACCGTAGCATGCAGCGAACACGACTACCGCGGTGCTGAGCGGCTCCGCTTTGCCGATCCATTGCTCGAACAAGAATTCCAGCAGGAATACTTTCACCCAAAAGCATACGACTTCATCAGCACCTGGGGACTGCTGCCGGGAGTAGCAATTCTGCTGGGATTTGGCCCACTCGATCTGGTGAGCATCTCGGCAAATCAGGGAGTCGTTGCTACGCTGCGGTTCCTCGAAATTTTGCCTCTTGTCCTCCTGTGGCTGTTTCGGAAGCATCCGCTCGTCGTCCGCGGGCTGCGGGGACTCTACACGCTCTACCTGTGGTGGCTTGGAACAAGCGTAATGCTGATCATCGCAGCAGTGCCACCGGCAGATCCAGTGCACCGCGCCTACGTCGTTTCGCTCCCGATGGTTGTGCTGACGATGTTCATCGCGAAACCGTACTGGCGGTTGGCGCTCACATGCTCGGCATTGCTCGCAGTCGAGTATGCGTTGCTCGTGTTTGGGATGGGTGTTGATCCGCTCCTGCTCGGCGGTGACTGGAGAGGTGTCGCTGGTGTCGAGCTTGTGCTGCTGTCGGCGCTCACGATCGGTGCAATCACGTGTTACGTCATCGAGACTGGCGAACGCCGCGAATTTGTTGCCCAGCACATCCTGCGAGAAGCCAGAGCATGCTTGGCTGCGCAGAAAGAGGAGCTGGCCGATACGCTCAGCTCGTTGGAAGTCGCCAACGAAGAACTACGCCGCTTGGCCAGAGAGCGGAGCGAGTTGGCAGCGATTGCTGCCCACGATCTGAAAAATCCGCTGGCAGGAATCAAGCTCCAGCTGGAGTTGCTCCAACGCTACAGCCGCCGAATGTCGCCCGAGCAATTCGATGCAACGCTCCAAGCGATGACCGACGCTGCCGAACGAATGCTTTCGATCATCAGCACATTCCTCGATCACCACGCGATCGAAACGGGGAATTTCCAAGTCAAGCGTTCGACGTTCGATCTCGGCGAGGTCCTCGCTGCTGCGATCAAGCAGCTCCACCCGCGGGGCGCTGCTAAAGGAATCACACTCTGCTTCGAACGTCAGCCGGCGATGGTGCATGCCGATCCGAACCTTGTGCTCTACGTTGCGGAAAACCTCATCTCGAATGCCATCAAGTTTTCTCCACTCAATTCGACCGTCGAGGTATTCCTGGCAGGTTGCAGCGACGGTATGGTTACGTTCGGCGTCCGCGACCGAGGGCCTGGTCTGACCGAAAGCGATCGGGCAAAGCTCTTCGGAGCATTCCAACGACTCTCGGCAAAACCAACTGGCGGGGAAAGCTCCACTGGGCTTGGGCTTTCGATTACCAAGCGAATGGTCGAAGCGATGGGCGGCCGCATCTGGTGCGAATCGGAGCCTGGCAATGGCGCGACGTTTTTCGTAGCGCTGCCAGCAGCGAGTGAACAATCATCCGACGGCACTGATGCTCTGCTGCCTGCGAGTGTAGAAGCGAACCCGCAGTGCGACTCCGTGCAGAGTTCGGTTCCTGATCGTGTGCTCGCTCGCTAATCGAACAGAGAGCAACGTTTAGCCTGGCAAGCGGAGGCTGCAGTCGAGCCGAACCGAGCGCCGCATGCCGAGGTGGGTGCTGCCAAAGGTGGACTCGAACTTGTAGAGGTACGGCGTATCGAAGATGTTGATGACCGTCAGCCCGACCGAGAGTGGCACTCGCAACACTGACTGCAGGTCGTAGCGCAGCATCGCGTCGAACGTCGCATGCGGCTTGACGCGACGATCGGGCGATCCGGGCATTTCAGGTTCCAGGTCGAGCAGGTCAATGACATCGTCGTGATAGCCACGGCGTTGAAGCTCTGCGCGGGATTGCTCAGCGGTCAGCAGAGGCTGGCCGTTCGGCCCAGTCAGGTCGAAGGGCAACCCAGAATCGAAGCGGCCGCTGAGTACCGCTGTCAAGTCTGGCGTTACAGCATACCGCAGGGTAAAGGCAGCAGTCAACAGTTGGTCATGCTCAGTAGGGAAGCTATCCTCGCCGCGGAAGGGATTGGCATACGTAGCCCCTTCTTCGCCGACGACCAGCCCTGCGGCAAAGGGCGAGCTTCCATCGGTTGGAATCAGACCGCGCGAAACGCTGGTTCCGATCCATGCAAACCCCGATAGTCCGTGCCACTCGTGGAGGCGGAGTCGAATCTCTCCTCCAGCAACGATCCCCTCTTTGAGGTTGGCCGGGAAGATGATCCCTGAATTGCTCAGCTCGACTTCCACTAAAAAGTTGCGCAGGAGTTTTGCATAGCCGCACACATCCACTTCCACTGCTGCACTGGGACGGTATGTTGCGCCAAGCTCGAACGCATGTCCGCGTTCAGCACGGACGACCGATGGAATGTCGCCTTGGATGCTGCCAGCGAACTGTCGCGCTTGGTCGGAGCTGGAGACTAAGTAGTTCTCCAGTGGCGGTGGTAAGAACAGATGCGCGTAGGAAGCCCGTAGCGAGAGATTCTCCCCCAGCGCATACGAAACGCCAAGGCGCGGTGACAGCGCCCATTCGGTTGCTCGGAAGCGGTAGTAATCCGCGCGAAGTCCGATGCGTAGCGTCCATCGAGCCCACGTGACAGCATCGCTGACAAACGCACCAACCCGACCGAGCGTGGCTGTCTGGTCCACCACGAACGGATGCCCGCCACGTGTGAGGTCGTAGGGAGCAAAGCGGCTGTCGCCACCGGTGCTATCGGAGGTAGAAACAGCAGGATTGGTTACTGCAAACGAGAGGTACTCACTCGTCGGAGTTACGTCCCCATTGATCCCGGCGCTGAGTGTGTGTACTGTCCCAGCCAGAGATGCCGTTTGGGTGTACTGTGCTTGGACGCCGTAGGTTCGATACTGCCGCCGACTGCCGATGAAGAACTTTTCGTTGTCCATAATGGCACGAGCGTACTGCGTAGAATCGAGCGTCACCAGTCCGCTGCTAGTCAGCTCCGCATGTGCGCGGCGTGTGTAGAGGGCAACGCTCGCGACTGCGGCGGTATCGAGCTGCGCTGTTGCGCGGAGTCCGAGCATGTCGTCGTCGAGTTGGTGACGCTGATCCTGTGTCGAGGTAGGATGCTGGTTGGGAATAGCGTAGCGTGTTGCATTGACCATGCCGAGTGCGGTAATCTCCAGCCGCTGGTTCGGGGCGATCGTGAGCTTTGCAAGGATGCTCTGCGCAGTTGCGTCGTCGTGTGTGATCGGACCGCTGCTGATGGGATCGAGGAAACGGTCGGTGCGCATCGCAGTGCCGCCAAGGTAAAGTCCGACGTTCGATCCAAGCTGCCCGAGTGCTTCTACCATCGCTTCGCGGCTGGCATAGGAGCCGACGCTCGCTGCGCCGTGTATCGAGAGCGGTTGTCCCAGTCCGGATTTCGTCGTGATTGTCACGATGCCATCGGCGTTGTACTCTGCGCCAATTCCGCCGGTGAGAACATCAATCGAGCGTGCTGTTGCCGCATTGAACAAGCTCGAATAGACACGCGTCATGTTGCCCGTAATTGGAATGCCATCGAGGACGTAGTGGAGCTGTGCGCTTTCTCCGCGAATGTGGAGCCGCCCATCTTCATCCGGAACCACACCGGGGGTGTTCATCAGCACTGCCTCGATTGCCCGCTGCCCCATCGGAGTTGGGAGGAGCGTGCGATCCTCTTCGCTGAAAAACCAATGAGTGGTTGTTTGGCCGGAGCTGCTTGGTTCCTGCCATGGTGGAGATTCCACAGCAATTGGCTGAGCAGTGTAGCTCCGCAGCGTGTCGAGTTCGATCCAGACCGGGATCGCCGAGCGGACAGCGATACGCGCTACGATCGGTATCCTCGCACCCTCGAAGACCTGCAGGTCGTAGCTGCCGAATGGGACGCCATGGAAAGCAAAGTTCCCGCTACTATCGGCTGTGGTTGTAGCAATCGGTGCGCCGCTGGAGACCTCCCGCAGGACAAGCCGCAGCCGCAATGATCGTGCCTGGGAGCCTCCAAGCCGCACCGTACCACGAACGGAGCTGCTATGGACTTGGGCACCAAGCAGCAGAGGAATCAACATTGCAAGGCAACACACACTCAATGTTCGAGCGAGCATAGCAAACTTCAACGCTAGGGTGAAACATCACTGCTTTGCATGAGAAGCGAAAAACTCCCAAATGACATCGCTGGCGTCAATCGCGGTTGGTGGCTTGTCGAGCAGCAGGCTGAGCCGCTTGCCACCCGGCCATGCATGACCGCCGTGAGCAATGAGCATCAAGACGACGGCGACGTGTTGATCTGCAGTGGTGTATGTGTATGTTGTCACTGCATCGCTTGTGGTGACTGTCGGGGATGGGATACACCTGTTGTGCTTGACCCAAAACGCGATCGTTTGTTCAACGGGAGTTTTCGGCGTTTTGTCGAGCGCTTTCGGACCCACGCCACCTGCGAGTGGGACGTACTGGTCGTCTGTGCCGTGAATATGGATGACTGAGACCGGTGCAGTTGGATGGCATTCGACCATCTGGGTACCAGCAACGACACCAATGGCTGCGAGAACATCGCTGAGCTGGCAGGCGAGCCGGTATGCCATCATGCCGCCGTTGGAGATCCCTGTTGCGAAAATCCGTCGGCGGTCTATCGGGTACTGATGCGTGATTGTATCGAGCATCGCACGGAGAAAGCCGACGTCATCGGTGCCAGATCGAGCAGCGAATCCACAGCAACTGCCCGCATTCCACGTGTACATGCCGCGACCTCGTGTATCCAGGCGGGGATGCGCTGGACCGGATCCATTCGGATAGGCAACGATGAACCCTTCGCGGTCTGCAATGGCATCGAATCCGGTTTGCTCGGCGGCATTCCAGGCGTTCCCACCACCCCCGTGGAGGACGATCACCAGTGGAACGTGCGCATTGCTGGCCATCGTCGGTGGAAGGTGCAACCGGTAACTCCGCGTTCGTCCGTCGAAGCGAATTGTTTCAAGCGTAGTGCGGTTGTCTGCTGCTCTGCTTGAGAGTACAAGCAACTCCAGTGCAAGCACTGCGCTCGAGAAGTACCGAATAGTTGCTGCACACGTGTTCATCAGCGTTCCATCCTCAGTCCATTGGCAGGGGAAGCGTCTCCTTGCATAGCTACTCCGTTGTCGCACATGATTGCCAGCATCCAGGTGTCCGTCGTTCGATGAACGTTGGGCAAAAATAGGCGCGGGGAGATGCCCAGGATGCAAGTAGGATGTTGCTCGGGCATGGTAATTTGGCAGCATGATCGCCTGGCATGGTCCCCTTTGGGCAATCCTCCGCAAAGAAGTGCTCAGTCTCCGCCGCACTCGCCATTGGGTGGCTGCGGAAGCGTACTTTGTCGTCGGGGCAGTGCTCGTTGTGCTCTTTGCATTCCCGCCGCTGGCACTCGATGCCGACGTTCGCGCAGGGGTAGTGTGGGTGGTGCTCTACTTTGCTGCGATGATGACCGTTGCCCGCTCCTACACGATCGAGCAGGATCGCGGGACGCTGCTTTACCTGATGCACACAGCGCCGAGCGATGCGGTCTATTGGGGCAAGCTCGCAAGCGCAGTCGTCTGGGTGATGGCAATCGGTTTGAGCCAGTGGCTCCTGATGACGCTGGTAGGGCTGATTCCCTTCGCAGTGCACGTTGCTGTTGCGATGCTCGCTGGCTGCGCTGCAATCGGTGGTGCAACCTCGCTGCTGGCAGCGATCGTTGCAGCGACGCAGATGCGCGGTTGGGTGTTCGCGGCAATTGCATTCCCGATTGTGCTGCCGATTTTGTTCCTCGGTGTGGAGTCGGTTGCGACGGCACTTGCCGGCGGTGGTCTTGGGGCGATCGCACCAGAGCTTGGAATCATGCTGCTCTACATGCTCATGGTTAGCGTCGTTGCGTGGTGGCTGTTCCCCTTCGTGTGGAGCCAGAGCTGATGGAATTGCAGCGGCGGCTGTCGGTGGCGCACGCTACCGCGCTCAATGTCATTGACATGGTCGGCATCGGTCCGTTCATCGTCATGTCGTCGGTGATGGCAGCAATGGGGGGGCCACATGCAGTCTTGGCGTGGATTGTCGGTGCGCTGCTCGCCTACGCCGATGCGATGGTATGGGCAGAGCTTGGCGCAGCATTCCCAGAAGCGGGCGGCAGCTATGCATTCCTGCGCGCGCTCTACGGCCCAGCGCGATGGGGTCGCGTGATGGCATTTCTGTTCATCTGGCAGACGGTGTTCCAGTCGTCGTTCGTTGTTGCCTCCGGCGCGATTGGCTTTACCAACTACGTGCAGTACCTTGTGCCGCTGTCGGGAGGATGGGAGAGGAAAGCGGTCGCTGCAGCAGTAATTGTGCTCATCGTCGCAGCGCTTTATCGGCGGATCGAAACGATTGGCAGAATCTCCTTGGGGCTGGGAGTGGTGGTCATTGGCACACTCGTGTGGGTCATTGCTGCAGGCGTCGTTGGCGGCGATTGGTCGTTCCTCGGCGACATTCCCAGCTCGATCGGCCATCTCGGTGGGTTGGGCGAGGCAATGCAGAGCACCGTCTATGCGATTTTGGGGTACTACAACGTCTGCCATTTGGGCGCGGAAGTCGTCGAGCCGGAGAGAACCATCCCACGGAGCATGTTCGCTTCGATTGCGATTGTGACCACGCTCTACGTCGCGATGCAGCTTTCGGTCGAGAGTCTTGTCGGCTGGAGGGAGTCGCGGCCGGATCAATTCATCGTCAGCATGGCAATCGAGCGAGTCTGGGGGCAGAGCGCTGCGGTGATAGCGACCTTACTTGTGCTCATCGTTGCGCTCAGCTCGCTCTACTCGGTTGTGCTGGGGTACTCGCGCATTCCATACGCAGCAGCTCGCGATGGGAACTTCTTCCGCTTTTTTGCGCGGCTCCATCCGACGAAGAATTTCCCGCACGTGGCGCTGCTTGCAATTGGCGGCATTTCCATCGTCCTGGTGCTCTTGTTCGATGGGCTACGCATGGTTGTGGCAAGTATCCTCACGCTCCGCATCCTCGTTCAGTTTGTTGGGCAAGCAGTCGGCTTGCTGCTCTATCACCGACGCAACCGGCAGGCACGGTTTCCGTTTCGCATGGCGTTTTATCCACTGCCGGCGATCGTGGCAATTGTGCTGTGGGTATGGCTGTTCGTGGTGCGTCCGCCCGCGGCAATTGCAACGGGTCTCGGTGTGCTCGCAGTGGGAGTGGGTGTCTATTTTCTCGTGGCACGGCTCAATGGCTGGTTCCCGTTCGACGGTCGCGCCGAGCGCTCACCAATGAGTGACCTGCGATGAATGTCGTCAAGATCGGTGGCTCCACGCTTCGCACTGCGAAAGATTTCGAGCATCTGGCCGCGCGTCTTGCCGCTCATCACCCGCCACCGGCAGTGGTGGTCGTCTCTGCGCTGCCGATGGTGACGCGGCAGCTCGAGCAGGCCGCGCGTCTTGCCGAGCAACGCCAGTTAGCGGAGGCGCTCGCGGTGCTCGCTCAAATCATGCGCCACCACGAGGAGCTTGCCGGCGTGGTGCTCAGCGACTCGGCAATACGTCAGGCGCTTGCGATGCTCGCCGGTGAACTGCAGCAGCGGACCGAGCGACTGCTGCGCGGAGTGTCGCTCACTGGCGAACTGACCCCGCGCACCCTCGATCGCATCGTGAGTGTCGGCGAAAAGTTAGCGCTTCACTTGCTCCACCATGCTCTCTCGCAGCGCGGGCTGTCAGTTGCTACTCTTCCCGCTTCCGAGCTGATCGTGACCGATGCAGCCTTCGGCAATGCCGCACCGCTGGAGGATGCCATCGCCGAGCGTGTCCGCCAGCGACTGCTGCCAACCTTCGATCGTGCAGACTACATCCTCACCGAAGGCTTCGTCGGCGCGACGCTCGAGGGAGAAACAACGACGATGGGAAAAGAAAGCTCGACGCTGACGGCAGCCTTGCTTGCTCGGCAGCTGAACGCACGCGAACTGGTGCTCTATACACCGGTGCCTGGGATTTTCACTGCTGATCCAATGGAGGTTGCCTCCGCTCGGCGGATAGATCATCTCCACTACGACGATGCCGAGCGTCTTGCCCGTGCTGGGCTGAAGCTGCTTTTCCCCACAATGATTGCGCCGCTTCGTGCGGCGACGAGCAGGCTCCGCATTACCGCACTCGATGCTTCGAGTAACGAAGGAACGCAGATTGATGCCGAACAGGAAGATGGGGACAGTCCGTTCGTTGTCATGTGTGATGTGCTCGAGTGCGTCCAGCTGGCCAGGAGCGAGAAGACTCACCTTCTGGAGCACCCACCGAGCCGGACGATCGTTTCAGCGGTCGAGTTCGGAGGAAATGCTTTCCTTGTGGGCGAACCTGGAGCACTCTCGGGCTACCGTCACCATGCTTCGGTGCATCAGTGCCAGTACGTCCGGGTCTGGGCGCGATGGAAGGCGCAGTCTCGGCGCTCGGATCTTGTGCGCCACGTTGCAGAAATCGCTGGCATCGAAGTGATGGCTGTCTCGTTTACCGAGCGGGACGTTCTCGCTTGTGCGATTACTTCGTCGTCTGCCCCAGTGCTGCCAGCGCTGCACGAGGTGTTGCTGCGCCTGTTGGAGTAAGGCGCCGCGCTTCCAGCCAGTGTGCGAGCGAAAGCCAGCCAATCCCGCCGAAGCCGAGCAGAAACAGAAGCTGGAAAGGAAGCGCTGCCAGCTCCCCATACGAGAGCGAGATGAAAATGCTTGCCAGAAAGTACACGCCTACGAGCAGCTCCAGCACTACCGAACCGCGAAGGCGCGTGCGAGCGTACTTGCGCGTCCGCCAATCGTCGGTCGTCGAGAGGATGCGATACTTCGGTGTGCGTGTAAACTCCGAGCGTTTGCCGAGGAGCGCTTCGAGGACCGCCTTTGTGTTGTTGATGGCAAGCCCCATGCTTCCCGCCATAAAGAGCGGGAAGAGCAACACCCGTCGCTGCCAATCCTCGTGGATGGTGCGTTGAGAGTAAAGGTAGAACAGGAACGTGCCGATCGAGGCAATGACGAAGATGGACATCAGCGTAAAGAGCTCGTCGTAACCGCCGACGAGGTTCTTGATAAGCACCATCGGTAAGTTCAGCAGCGCGACGACGAGGATGAACGGGAAGACAATGTTGCTGGTCAAGTGCGCTGTTGCTTCGAGTTTGACGCGCAGGGGCAACCGCGCACGCCACACTGCGGGGAGGAGCTTTTTGGCAACTTCGACAGCACCCTTGGTCCAGCGGAACTGCTGCGATTTGAGTGCATTGATGTCCGCTGGGAGCTCTGCTGGCGAGGTCACATCCGCCAAGAACACAAAGCGCCAGCCTCGAAGTTGCGCGCGGTAGCTCAAGTCGAGATCTTCTGCGAGTGTGTCGCTGTGCCAGTTGCCTGCATCTTCGATGCACGTGCGACGCCAGATGCCAGCAGTGCCGTTGAAGTTGATGAAAAAGCCTGCTTTGTAACGCACCTGCTGCTCAATGACAAAATGCCCGTCGAGCGCAAGTGCCTGCGCTTGCGTCAGCAACGAGTAGTTTTCGTTGAGGTGCTCCCAGCGTGTTTGCACCATTCCGACTCGTGGATCGGCAAAGAACGGGAGCGTCCGCTTGAGAAAATCTGGCTTTGGAACAAAGTCTGCGTCGAAGATTGCGATGAATTCCCCGCGTGCCATGGCTAAGCCGTGACGCAGTGCTCCCGCCTTATAGCCAGTGCGCTCGGTGCGGTGGATGTAGCTAATGTCGAAGCCTTGCTGGCGATAGTACTCGACGCGTCGCTGCGCGATGTGCTGCGTTTCGTCGGTAGAGTCGTCGAGCACCTGGATTTCGAGCTTGTTGCGTGGGTAGTCCAGTTGGGTGACTGCATCGAGCAAGCGTTCGACGACGTACACCTCGTTGTAGATCGGAAGCTGCACTGTCACCACCGGGAGCGGATCGAGTGTTTCTCCTGGTGGTGTGGGGGACTGCGATGCAGTGCGGCGGTAGTAGTAGAGCATCACCAAGCTATGAACCCCAAACGCAAAGAGCACAACGAGCGACGCAACGTAGACTGCGACGACCAGGTCTGCAATGTCTTCGAGGAAGAGCATAGATAACTGCTGGAACGTTCACCAATCACTGACGACCGCCAAGAGCACATCGGCGGTGATTTGTTCGAGCGCAGTGCGAATCGCTTGGTCGCGGGCGGTGGCAGCCTGCGCAATTGGGAAGAACTGTTCGCTGGTGAACGTGCGGCGGAAAATGGTGCGCCCTTTGACGGCGTCGAAGTACTCGACCTCGAGACTGACGCGCAGTTTCCGCTCGCGTTCGATTTCGCCTGGCCGCAGCGTAACAGGCTCTTCCGTTATGCTTGTGATTGCAGCTCGAAGCTCAGCGTCGCCGTCGCGATCGACAAGTTGCAGTGTGTTATCGTTGCGAAAGCGCTCGATGAGCAGCTGAGTGGCGACTTCTCGCCAGATGGGTTGCCCAAAGCTGCTGCGGTCGGCAACTGTTGCGATCGCGATGGTCTTCAAATGCGGCGGCACGCTGCCACCAGTGAACGAATAGCACCCACCAGCGATGAGCACTACGCTCAACAGCAAACTTACCAGGCAAATCCTAAGCTGGCAATGACAACACAATGAAAACTTTGTCATCACGTGCACAACCCTCTACGTACGGAAGAGCGATTGGTCCTGTAGAAAGGGATTCGATCGGCGTTCCTGTCCGATCGTCGTTGCCTCCAGGTGGCCAGGGTAGCAGACGTAGTCATCGGGCAGCGAGAGTAGCTCGCGACGAATCGAGGCGATGAGCTGATCGTAATCCCCGCCGGGAAGATCGGTTCGCCCAATACTGCCCGCAAAGAGGGTGTCGCCGCAAAAGACTACCCGCGCACTGTGCTCGATGAAGACGACGCTCCCTTCCGTGTGACCGGGGACGTGGCGTACCTCGAAGCGGAGCGCGCCAAGTGCGAGCACGTCGCCATGGTGCACGTAGCCGCCGATCTCGACAGCTTCCAAGTGCAACGGGAGCGGGAAGGCTGTGTGTGCGTTCGGATCGCGGAGCCGGTACGCATCGAGCGGATGGACGAGCACAGGAATGCCAAGCATCGCCGCAAGTGCCGCTGCATCGGCTGTATGATCCCAGTGCGTGTGGGTCAGCCAGAGTGCCTGCGCTGCGACGCCTACTTCTTTGAGACGGCTGCAGTACCATTGCGCTGAATCCATCGGCGCATCAATGAGCACTGCAAGCTTTGCGTGCAAATCGGCGACCAGATATGCATTCGTTGCAACTGGGCCGGCAGCGATTGTTTCCAGGTGGAGCATGTTCTACGCAGTGGAAAAGTGAGTGTTCGCGTCTGCATAGCTGAGCAGGTGCGCTCGGAGCCGCGCATGCTCGGGGCGGCGCAAATGTGGATCGTGCTCGAGCAGTCTCACCGCGTCCTGGCGTGCTTGGGCGATGATTTCGGCGTCGCTTGCCAAATCCACAAAGCGAAATTCCGGCATCCCGGCTTGGCGAGTGCCGAGCATATCGCCCGGTCCACGCAGGCGCATATCGGCTTCGGCGATCAAAAAACCGTTGGTGGTTTGCGCCATCGTCCGGAGGCGGACGACTGCCGGCGGCTCGTCATCCCGCGGTGGGCTCTGGACCATCAGAGCAAGTGCAGGCTCGGTGATGAGCAAACACGTAGCAGGCGCAGTGCCACGTCCGACGCGCCCTCGAAGCTGGTGGAGCTGGGCAAGCCCAAAGCGCTCGGCATGCTCGATGAGCATCACGGTGGCGTTGGGAACGTCAATGCCAACTTCGATGACGGTTGTAGCAACTAAAATGTCGTAGTCCCCGGCGGCGAAGCGCTCCATCACGTGTTCTTTTTCGTTCCAGCTCATCTGGCCGTGGACGAGTGCGAGCCGCTCAGTGGGAAACTGCTCGCGTGCAAGCCGCTCGAACTCAGCGCTCGCTGCTTTGAGTTGGACGCGTTCGGATTCCTCGACGAGAGGATAGACGATGAACGCTTGCCGGCGAGCGCGGACTTCGGTGCGAATGATCTCGTAGGCGCGGTCGAGTTGGTCGTGCCCGAGCACGAGCGTCCGGACGGGCTGGCGTCCTGCGGGGAGTTCATCGAGCGTTGTGACGTCGAGGTCGCCGTAGAGCGTCATCGTCAGCGTGCGCGGAATGGGCGTTGCGCTCATCACGAGCACGTGCGGCTGGAGTCGTTCCGGATGTGAGGTGCTGGCAAGCTGTTCGAGCCGTGCTCGCTGGACGACACCGAAGCGATGTTGCTCGTCAATGACGACTAATCCGACGCGGTGGTACCGCTGCTGGTCCCCTGCGGCGGATTCTGCAAAGAGCGCGTGGGTGCCGACGACAATCTGCGCTTGGCCAGTAGCGATGGCGCCAGCAGTTGCACGCCGCTCGGCTGGCGATTGGCTGCCGACGAGCTTGACGACCTCGAGATCGAGTGTGCTGGTCAATCGCCGAATTGTCCGCCAATGCTGCTCCGCGAGCACTTCGGTGGGAACAGCCAGCAGCGATTGATACCCTGCATCAGCAGTTGCGAGCATTGCAGCGAGCGCCACGAGCGTTTTCCCCGCGCCGACATCGCCCTGCAAGAGGCGATGCATCGGACGGCCGCTTGCCAAATCGGCGGCGATTGCTTCGATGGCGCGCCGTTGCGCGCTGGTGAGCGTGAATGGGAGCGTGCGGCAGAGCTGCTCCCAGCGTGGACTTGCTGCTGCGATCACAGGAGCCGGGCTCCTGCGCTTGCGCTGCCGTCCGATCGCGAGCAACAACTCAAAAAGGAAAATCTCTTGGTACTTCATGCGCTGTTGGGCGCGTTCGAGCGCCTGGTGGCTAGTCGGGAAGTGCAGATGTTCGAGTGTTTCCTGGAGGGGTGGGAGCATACGCTCCTGGCGGAGCGACAGCGGCAGGGGATCAGCAATGACCGAGTGGACGCTCTCGAGTGCAGTGCGAACAAGCCGCCGGAGCGCGCTATGCGTAATGCCGCGCGATCGCATCTGCTCGCTCAGTCGGTAGAGCGGCAGAATCCCTTGGGCGAGCGCTGCATCGTCGTCGTCTTCGACTGGTTCGACCTGTGGGTGAGTAAACGTCACGCGGTGCAGACGATCGAGCTCAGGAACTCCAGTGACGATGTACCGTTTGCCGACGCTCAGCGCGCGCCGGTAGTACTGGTGCCCATTCCAGAAGTGGAGCGCGCCATACGCACCGGTATCATCGCGGATGAGTGCTTCGAGCAGCGTCCGCTGCGATCGAAAGCGCTTTTCGACGATGCGCTCGATGGTGACGATGATGCTCACTTCTCTGCGGAGAACGCTGACAGTCTCACGCTCGCGAGCAAAGAGCATCGGCATCAGCATCGGCTCGGCGATCGAGCGAAGCGAACGCTGCGCAGTCCGCTCGATGTAGGCGCGCGGAACGTAGTAGAGCAAGTCCTCGATGGTCCGCACACCGGCTGCCGCCAACACCTCGGCGCGTCGTGGTCCAACGCCCTTGAGGTATTGAACTGGCATCTGGAGCGGAGAATCTTCTTTCATCGAGCGACGCACTCTCGGAGTGGAACATTCGTCATAGCGCCCTTGTTCACCACAGGCTTTCGAACGATGCAGCTTCGCTCGGACATCCGCAACGTTGCAATCATCGCACACGTTGACCACGGCAAGACGACGCTCGTGGACCAAATCTTGCGCCAAGCAGGACTCTTCCGCGATGGACAGGTTCTTGCCGAGCGCATGCTCGACTCCAATGCGCTCGAGCGCGAAAAGGGCATTACCATCATGGCGAAAAATACCGCAGTCGAGTGGAATGGCGTCACGATCAGCATCGTGGATACGCCGGGCCACGCCGATTTCGGCGGCGAGGTCGAGCGTGCGCTCTCGATGGTTGATGGGGTCCTTGTCTTAGTGGATGCTGCCGAAGGGCCACTCCCACAGACGAAATTCGTTGTGCGCAAGGCAATCGAGCGGCAACTGCCGGCGATTATCGTCATCAACAAGATCGATCGCAGCGATGCGCGCCCACGCGAAGTGCTCGATCAGGTGCACGAGCTATTCCTCGCACTCGGCGCGGGATTGGAAGCACTCGATATGCCGGTCCTCTACGCTGTCGGGCGCGATGGTGTTGCTTCGTGGCGACTCGATGAACCAGGCGCAAATTTGGTACCGCTCTTTGAAGCGATCCTCGAACACATACCGCCGCCAGCGCATCAGCCAGATGAGCCATTCCAGATGATCGTCTCAGCGCTCGATTGGAACGACTACGTCGGACGTCTTGCCATTGGGCGCATCCACCGCGGACGCATCCGCGTCGGTGATCAAGCGGTCCTGCTTTCGACCGACGGCAGCAGCATGCCGCTGCGGATAACGAAGCTGATGGCATTCCGCGGGCTGGAGCGCGTCGAGATTGAGCAGGCAGAAGCGGGCGACATCATCTGTCTGGCGGGAATCGAAACTGTCCGCATTGGCGATACCATCGCAGCAGCAGAGCGACCGGAGCCGCTGCCGCCAGTGGTTGTCGAGGAGCCGACCGTTGCGATGCAGTTCATGGTGAACACCTCACCGCTGGCGGGGAAGGAGGGGAAGTTCGTTACGACGCCGAAGCTGCGCGATCGGCTCTGGCGCGAGCTTCGGACGAATGTTTCGCTCCGCATCGAGGAAACCGATCAACCAGATGTGTTCCGTGTGCTCGGGCGCGGGGAGCTGCAAATGGCAGTGCTCATCGAAACAATGCGCCGCGAAGGGTACGAACTTGCCGTCTCGCAACCGGAGATTCTTTTCCAGCGTGATGCCGAGGGCAAACTGCTCGAGCCGATCGAGCACGTGGTTATTGACGTGCCGGCAGAGTTTAGCGGCAGCGTGATCGAATCGCTCGGACGTCGGCGCGGAGAAATGCTCGCCATGCTGCCGATCGGCGATGCAGTCCGCTTGGAGTTCAGCGTTCCTGCGCGTGGGTTGCTTGGCTTCCGCACTGAGTTTATGACGCTCACGCGCGGAGAAGGCGTTCTGCACCACACCTTCGCTGGCTACGAGCCGTACCGCGGGGACATCGCACGCCGAACGCGTGGCAGTTTGGTTGCGCTCGAAGATGGCATCGCCACAGCCTATGCGCTCGAAAGCATCCAGGAGCGCGGAGTGCTCTTCATTTCTCCGGGCGAACGCGTCTATGAAGGCATGGTCATCGGCGAGCACGCCCGAGAAGGCGACCTGGTCGTCAACCCCTGCAAAGCGAAACATCTGACCAACATGCGCTCGAGTGGCTCTGAAGGGCTAGTGCGGCTTGCGCCACCACGCACGATGACACTGGAGCAGTATTTGGAATTTCTCAACGACGACGAGCTGCTCGAAGTCACGCCGCTCTCGCTCCGTATTCGCAAACGGATTCTGAACACCAACGAACGCCAGCGCCATCAAAAGCGCAGCCGTGCGGTGGCGGAAAGTATGGCGTAATTTGCGGCTGACCCAATTTCACAAACTGAAGGCATAGCATGCGTCTTGTTTCCATCGGCAGTGTCTGTGCGCTGCTCCTTACAGCGAACCTTCTCGCCCAAGCGCCGCTGAAGCGCTCCCAACAGCAACCTGTGCGGAACCAGCAGGTTGCTCTCTACCGACTTCAGCCGAAGCAGGGAATACCGTACACATTCGACAACACCGTCCACATCACGCAAACACTCCACGTGATGGACATCGAGCAACCGATTCAATCGAAGGTTACGATGCGGCAGGAGGTAGTGCCCGCAAGCGTTGGCGATTCAACCGTTCACCTTGTCCTCCGCCAGCGTGGGGTGCAACTTGAGCTGAGCGGCCTTGCGCAGATGGGAGCGAGTGATTCGACGATGTCGCTGCCGGAGTTGGAAGCACTCGAAACGCACATGGAGTGCACCCGGCTCGGCAAAGTTGTCCGGCAATCAATCGTTGCAAGCGACAGTAGCGCTGCTGCCTCGAGCATCCGTCGCCAAGCAATTGAGCAGCTCACCGGCGGTGGCGTGCGCGTGCAGTTTCTGATCGAGTTCCCCGATGAGCAGCTCCGTCCTGGGATGCAATGGACTCGGACGTCGAGCGACACCATCGAAGTGGGTATCGCTAGCCAACGGATCACGACAACGATGGAGTTGCGCTATACGTACTCGGGGCTGCTCGATACGCTTGGGCGGCGGTGTTTTGTCGTGCAGGTCGAGTCGGTGCGCTACTTGTTGAGCGGAACTGCCGAGCAGATGGGCATGACGGTGGGGATCAGCGGCGATGGCGTCCTCCGCGCTCGCTACCTCATCGAACAGGCAACGGGCTTGCCGCTCCTGATCGAGACAGCTGCGCAGATTGATCAACGCATGACGCTCTACGACCAAGGCAATACAGTTGTGCCGATGAACATAGATGTCCAAGGGCGAATGGTACGCCGTCTCTAATGCGCTGGATTTTTCTGGTTCTGACGCTCATGCTGACTGCCCCACTGTGGGGGTGGGCCCAACGGTGTTTTCAGTGGCACTTGGAGGCTGGAACCCTCCTGCGATTTCACGTCGAGGCCTACGACACAGTCGCGATTGTTGGCGAGCCAGTGCTCTTCCGCCATCGGAGCGATGAGTGGTTGGTTGCGTGTGACAGCACACGCGGCGACACACTCTTCCTCCGGCAATGGCTCGAACGCTCCGGGGCCCGCGAGTGGACCGAACGAGGCGATAGCAGCACCCGCACGACGATTCCACATGTTGGAGTAACAACTAACCTCGTGCTGAGCCGCCGCGGCTGGCGAATCCAAGCAACGAGCACAGCAGCTAACAGCGTGAGTGTGGTACCGGGGAGCATGTTTGGGCCAGTCTTCTTCCTTCCACTCGATAGTACCTGCACTGCGTGTGGCCGAGCGCAGTGGCTTGTTGAGCAGCGCGATACGCTCGTCGAATACGCTGTTCCTCCTGCGCACCTTGAGCGCCTCTATCTCGGGAGCGTGGATTCCTGCACAGCAGAAGGTGTGCCGCGTGTGCTGAGCTTTGCGGAAACATCCTCGGGCGTGCATCTACTGCCGCTCGAAGGGGACGCGATGCAAACTGCTGCGTGGACGTTGGCACACGGTGTCGTCGAACTCGATACGGTCACCCAGTTACCGCGACGGCTGTTCTACGCGACCGAGCAGCGACTGCGCATCACCTATCGGCGTACTGGCACCACACAGCACGGAACCCAACGAACGAGCCTTTCAGCGGCCGTAGAGGTATCATCCCAGCCGACTGATCCGCGGTAACTGCGCTCGTGCTGGTTGCATCAGCGGCGGATTCCCTGGATTCTTTCTTGTGGATAGAGAATCAGGTGGAGTGTACGCACCACAACGCTATTGTGATTCGTAAGGAGAGCCACGATTAACTGCACGTGGTGATCTCCTATCTTTCACTGATTTCTTAACGCACGATCAGCGTGTCACTCGCTGACGCGATCGAGCAGATGGAAACGGGGTTTTGCCAACGGCGATTGTATCATCACCGCACGGCAGCTACTGGAGAATCACCGCACACGGTAGCAGTACGCCGTCGTCCAGCTCGTCACATAGAGCCGGCCATCAAACCCAGTCGGACGGGACCGTGTAAATCCATAATCATTCCGCTCTGGCGGATCAATCTTCCACAGGTGTTTCCCCGTTGCTGCATCCACCGCGTGGAGCTTCCCATCTCCACCGCCGACGTAGTACAACACTCCGTCCATGTAGAACAGCGGGGAGCTTGTTCCTGAGGATTTCTCCCTCCACTTGATAAGCCCCGTTTCTGCATCGAGTGCGTAGAGGTACGTATCCTCGCAATTGGCATAGATGGTGCCATCAACAATGATGAAGCCTGAAAACAGAAAGTCGCCGGGGAAGTTTTGAAACCAACGAATCTTTCCCGTACCTAATCCAGTACATACCATCCGCCTGCCTACTACGCTGTAGCAATTGTCACCATAAACCTTCGTAATTGCACCTCCACCATCTTTTGTTTGACTATAAACCATAGTCCTATAAATCTCTCTATCACTTGTCAGATCAAACCCCACTATATACGTAGTGTAGCTGTAATCAGTTGTACCGGTACTTCTGATTACCTCAAGGAATAAGATACGTAATGTACCATTTGCATCACGATACAAGTATGGTCTCCCTAAAGCTCTCCCGGGAGTACCCTTGTATATACAGCGCTCTATTTCTGGATCTCGAATGTCACCCACATAAATGTTGTCGTACATTTCACCTGTGTTGTCAAATGTCGTACCAACTATTGCATACTGATATCCATTACCACAAACACCTCCGCGTGATGAATACTCGCGATAACGCCGCCAAAGTGTCTTGCCTGTACTTATGTCAACACAATACTGCTTGCCACCGCTCACAAACAGTAGTATTTCACCTAGTTGATGCCATTCAAGAGAAAACACAAGTCCTGAAGGCTGTCCATATTCGAAAAAGTCTTCCCACATCCAACGCACTTCACCGGTAGTAGCATCTAGCCCAAGTAGTCTTTGCTTATTCTCGCCTGCTTGTCCCATGCAGACTACAATATTGTTCCATCTTGCAAGCGGAAAAGAGTAATCAATGAGGACATTTTCAATAATTTTAGTTTTCCATGCTACACTTGGTGACTGGGGCTCTGTTGGTTCATTGGGGCTGAACAATCGGCAACTTGTACAAAACACCAATAGTAAGCAATATCTATATTGTTTCATGACTTACCTTCTCCGTGGTGTTCGAAATTCATCGTTTTGAAGCTCGAAGATAAGTTCAAACGCTTCCCGTACACTACGATGATTACCCTGCTCGAGGTGGTTTGCGCCTTTTGCTTCGTATGCCTGAAGAAGACCGGGGACGCCAATTTGACTTTCCTTGACAATGAGTGCATCCGATGGTGACTCATTCAAGATATGAATTTCTTCATAGAGACTCTCCAAAGATTGCCTGTACTGTTGATAGAGCTCTGGGTCACCGACGTCCTCCTCATTTATCACAAGGGATGGAATGCGCTGCTGCTGACGTGTGTATGGATTGTAGTAATACTGTGATACTCGTCGTCGAATGGTATCGATCCATGTTGCCCCAATCAGACGTCTCCAAGTATTCTCTGCATCAACACGACAGTACCATTCTAATTTTTCAAAGTCATTTGCAACACTCAACGCAACAGGAATTAATGGTATTAATTCAGGATAAAATAGTGTAGCGATGAAAGTAAAGCAAGCTATCGCTCGTAAGACTCCCTTAGTATACATTGCAACGTCAGTAACTGTGTTAGCAATATTTTCAACACAGCCATCGTAAGTAGAATCTAGGTAGTCATAGGGTATGATGTCTCTCCGGATGAAAGAACATGCTAGACGGAATACACCTCTTGGGTCCTCATTACCCCATATTGCTACACAGGGCACTTGGTGTTCTCGAGATCTTAAGGAATCAAGATATCCGCTGCCAACAATCATGTCTGAGGCTGGTGCGAGAGTATAAATATCAAGAGAGCTTCGTAGTGATTCTGTGAGGTGGTTTGCAATAACTCCAGCTAGCACCCCACCAAAGGTAGCATTCTCCGCAAATGCCCAAGGTAGGTTCTCGGGTGTTGCTTTGATTACGCTAAAGTCGAGCGGAGTTAGTGCTACACCAAGTAGAGCTCCTAACGGGCGGAGTATTGTTACCATACCAGTCTTTAATGCATGTAATGCTGCACCATTTACAATGTTATTGAGGATTAATGCACCCGTATTTGGCGTACCAACAGTAATGATAGCGCAGAAACGTGCATCACTGCCTCGAAAGGTTTGCTCGATTGTACGAGCGATCAAGCCTCCCATGGAATGCCCTATACCGATTGGTTGGGCAGTAACCGGCTCATTAGGATCTAAAGGCGGAAGCTGAGGTGCGACCTGCACGGTTGCAATATTTGTAATGCTGCCTGTGCTTGTGTAATCTACATTACGGCTACGCTGTAAATCCACTTTGTGTGTTTGTGGAAAGAGCGAGTAGTACCGATTCCAGAAACTAGAGCTTTCCTTCAAACCATGGATCCAATAAAGCTTGCGCTCCGGCATTTGCTGGCCGAAACTAAGGCTAAGTGCGACAGTAAGGAAAAACACTACGTGTTTCATCTCAGTCCTCCTTAAGGTAACATTGAAACGAACGACTTATGTATTCACGGATCAGGACGTTTTTGAGCTGCGTGCCCTCATCATAGCGATCGTAAGATTCAACATACTCTCTAATAAGATTCCCATTATTATCATAGTAGTAACTTGCAATCGTTATTGCCACACTATCTGGACTGTAAATCGCATGGAGCAAGAGACGCTTCGTTACAGTATCGATCAGCATATCTGCAATCCCACCACTCAATGGGTTGGTGCTGCCATCGTCAAGTGTATCAGGCAATGTGATTCGAATGACAATCAAACCATTCTGTCCATACCGCACATCAATTCCCCTACTGCCGGCACTGTCGAGAAATTGTCTAATCAAAGACGGAGGAAGCTGCTTGCCGAATATCAAATTTGCATCGCAATGCACTTTCGCAAGAGAGTCACGAGCGATCGTTTCAACTATCGAACGAAAACGTTCCTGATAATCTCTCTGCGTCTCTAAGCTTCGAATAAACTCGCCTGAAGCATTGTATGTCGAAACTATTCCATTTTGTACAACCGTCATGCGTACCCTGGAGGACGTATCCGATGGATAATGCTCGATCATATCCAGCGTATCACCTGCAGTACGGTCGTAAATTGTCAGTAGGAATGCCCCGTTTCGATAAACAACTCCTTGTGTTTCTGTCCAGGTTGTGATTGGTATTCCCCAAACTGATGCGAGCGTATCGAGACCTTCCTGTGTCAGACTATCTCCACGGCGAATAAACTCCCGGTAACGTGTCTCTCTCGTCAGATACCTAAATGAAAATGCCTCACTGGTGTCCTGACACCAGCCGGCATCAATAACAATGATACTTAGCGCCATTACTCCAACTGCAAGACCTCGCATGCATACCATGTGAACATCCTTGGATTGTTCAACACTCTGCCAGCACAAAATCTCGCATTGCCTTCTACCCCTTAAACGGAATGACAGGCCCGAATGGTTACGCTCAACAGAAAAAAAATTTCAGACTCACACCGAATCATCGCGTGATTTTCCACCATACTCCTCTGCATACGCCGCCAACTCCTGTTGCAACTGACGCCGTGCGCGGTAGAGCTTCTGCTTGATCGCGCCGATACTCCGGCCCATACATTCTGCAACCTCCGCAAGCGGACGCTCCTCGATGAGCGCCGCTACGACTACGTACTGCCATGACAGCGGCAGCCGCGCCAATACTGCACGCACGTCCATCCTCCGTCCCTCCTCCTTCGCCAAGTCCTCCGTTCTCCACTGCGGCAGCGTGTGCAATGCCTCCACGCCATCTTCCCATTCCACCTCGAACCGCTGGATGTACTTGCGCTCCCGATCCCAGCGGTAAAGGTACGCATCCATCGCGCGCTTGGCAATCCGAATCAGCGTCGCTGTCCGTACACGCGAATGCGCCGCAGCATAGCAAAACGCTGCTGCTCGCCCTTCGCAAAACGCCTCGTGCCACTCCACGGGCGGTACACCCTTCCAATAGCAGCGGCACATGCGCTCAGCGTGCTCAACCGCTTCCATAATGCGCGCCGCATTCATGGTAAATCCACCAGCTATCCTGCGCCCCCAAGTAATGCACGGACCTTGTGTATTGTTTCACCTGGGCCAGCCCGCTTCCAGCCGTGATGCACTAGACCGTCTGTATCCGCACAAACCGGCGCTTGCCCACCTTGACGGTGTGCATCCCGCGCGGAAGCACAGCCGCTTGGTCAACGTGGCGTACTGCAGAAGTTCCTTGCGTGGGAGTAGTGGTAATCCACATCAACGCGCAGAATGATTTGCCCTGTACGTGAAGGTAACAGTTGTGACCCCAGCTCGCAGCTGTTGCAATGATGAAGCAGCCGGATGTATTTTTGCAGCAGCAGCATGCTGCACCTCCAGGCAGGAGAGGTGGGTGAGTGGCTGAAACCAACGGTTTGCTAAACCGTCGTAGTGGTATAAACCGCTACCGCGGGTTCGAATCCCGCCCTCTCCGCGCAAATGCTGTGCGCTGGCGCCGTAATTTCGGTGCCAGCGTTTTTTTGTGCACCTGGAGCCACGCCTATGCAGCCGGAACACCTACGCGCAGTGGTTTACGTCCTGTCGTCCGTTGCGTTCATCATCGGGCTCAAGCAACTCTCGCATCCACGTTCGGCGCGGCGCGGCAATCTCGTTGCCGCTGCAGGCATGCTGCTTGCCATCGTGGCAACAATGGCGCTGCCTGGCAGCGAGGGAAGGCAGCTTGGCAACGTTGGGCTGATCCTTGCTGCAATGGCGCTCGGGACGTTGATCGGCTGGATGAGTGCGCGCCGCGTTCCGATGACCGCGATGCCGCAGATGGTGTCGCTGTTCAACGGCATGGGGGGCGGTTGCGCAGCCGCCATCGCACTGCTGGAAATGGTGCACGCAGCCGAGTATCTACCGCGCCTGGAGCCAGCTGCAGCAAGCATGATCGTTGCAAGCGCTATTATCGGGAGCGTCTCGCTCAGTGGATCGCTTGTGGCGTTTGCAAAACTTCAAGGCATCCTCGAACGCTCGCTTCGCTTCCGGGGGCAGAACGTTGCAAATAGTGCGATTGCCGCTGCTGCACTTGTGCTCGGTGGCATCGTCGTAGCGCAGGGCCAGGCCAATCCCACACTGCTTGCCGGATCAGTCGCACTTGCGCTGCTCTATGGAATCGCGTTTGTGATTCCGATCGGTGGTGCAGATATGCCCGTGGTGATCTCGTTTTTGAACTCCTGCACCGGCGTTGCTGCTGCGTTCGGTGGACTCTACTATCGCAACCACGTCATGCTCACCGGTGGGATTGTCGTCGGGGCTGCTGGGATGCTGCTGACGCTGCTGATGGCGCGCGCGATGAACCGCTCGGTGCTGAACGTGCTCTTTTCACACTTCGGAGAAACTGCTGCGGCAAGCGGTGATGCTTCGCACCGCACGATGCGGAGCATCACCCCGGATGATGCTGCGGTCTTGCTTGGCTATGCGCAGAATGTCGTCATTGTGCCGGGGTATGGCTTAGCGGTTGCGCAGGGGCAGCATGCACTGGTCAAGCTCGCAAGCGAATTAGAGCGGCGCGGTGTTCGGGTGCGCTACGCAATCCACCCCGTCGCTGGGCGGATGCCGGGGCATATGAACGTTCTGCTGGCAGAAGCGAATGTGCCCTACGAGCAACTGGTCGAAATGGAAGCAATCAATCCCGATATGCCGCAAGTGGATGTTGTCCTCGTCGTTGGTGCAAACGATGTCGTCAATCCTGCTGCACGGACCGATCCCTCGAGTCCGCTCTGGGGCATGCCGATCATTGATGCAGATCGCGCACGGAATGTCATCGTTATCAAGCGGAGCATGAATCCGGGCTACGCTGGCGTGGATAACGCACTGTTCTACCTTCCGAACACTTCGATGCTCTTCGGCGACGCCAAAGCAATGCTCGAAGCAGTACTCGAAAAAGTCAAGAGCCTCTGATGCTGTGTTCGGAGCCAAGGGCGAAGTAATTTTGCTTGCACGGAGCATTCGTGCGCGATTGAACGTCCCCGTCCCTTGAGCAACGGTACCGTCTCAACAAGAGAACCGATGATACTTTCCGACACAGAGATTCTCCGCCACATCGAGCAAGGCACAATCGTCATCGAACCATTTCGGCGGGAGTGTCTCGGCACCAACAGCTACGACGTCCACTTGGGTAAAACGCTTGCGGTCTATCGCGACGCGCTGCTCGATGCGCGCCGGCACAATCCGGTTGATTACATCGAGATCCCCGACGATGGCTACGTCCTCGAGCCACATCGCTTCTACTTGGGTGTCACGGAAGAGTACACCGAAACGCACGTGCACGTCCCCTTCTTGGAAGGGAAGTCCTCCGTCGGCCGACTCGGTATTGACATCCACGCAACTGCTGGGAAAGGCGACGTTGGGTTCTGCAATCATTGGACGCTCGAAATCTCTGTCAAGCAACCGGTGCGCGTCTATGCGGGAATGCCGATCGGCCAGCTCATCTACTTCGAAGTTCGCGGGACCATCGGAACACCCTACGATAGAAAATCGAGCGCCAAGTATCAGAAGCGTTCGCCGCTCCCGGTGGAATCCATGATGTGGCGCAATTTCACCGAAAACCAATAATGCGCCGGTGTGCACATTTGGTCTTGCTTCTATTGGCATGCTCGTGTATGCCACCGCCCCCAGAGCACGTCGAACGCGTGGATGCAAGACTTGCGTTTATCGAACTGCAGCAAGATGAATTCCTCCGCTCACCGGAAGGAGACCTTGCGCTGCCGCTTCCACCAGGATGGACGCTCCTGCCGTTGCCGAGCGATCTTGCCGATGGAACGATTGGAGTGGTGCTCGATTCGGCGATGACGGCAGCAGTCGTCGTGCAACGCTTGCAGCCGACCGAAGCGATCGCTGCTGCACTCGAGCGTGGCGACGTGCGGGGCCTTGCACGTGCGTGCTTTGAGCGGCGCTTGCAGCGGACGGGGAATACCATCCGACTGCTTTCGGATTTCCGTCTTGTTGCACGAGATAGCATGCGGCTTGGCACATACGAGTTTGTCGAAAACGTTCGTGATACTACCGCGCTCCGTCGGACACGCGTTGCAGTTGTACCAACGTCAATGGGTGGGATTTACGAGGTGGCGCTTTCTCCGCTGGTGCTCTCGCTCGACCGTGTGCCAGAGGAACGGATGCTCGATAGTGTGTTCGTGTACGTGATGCAGATTCTCCGCGTGCCATGACTGAGCAGTACCGATGGTGGGAGTATGCCATTCGCGCAATGGCGATCGTTGCCGTCACGGTGTGGTACGGGACACTCTTCCTGCTCCGGCGGATGCTTGGAGCTGCACCAACGTTGACCTACAGAATTTTCCCTCAGTGGGCTCGAGCAGTCCTTCGGGCAGCAGGTGTCGAGCTCCAAGTCAAGGGGAGCGAGATGCTTGACCGCGAAGGTGGCAGATACGTCTTCGTTGCAAATCACGCATCACTGTTTGATATTCCCGTTCTCCTGGTTGCGTCGCCGTTGCCGGTGCGCATCTTGTACAAACGCGAACTCGAACGTGTGCCGTTTTTGGGGTGGGCGCTGCGCGCTTCGACGTTCATCGCCGTTGAACGGCAACGGTGGCAATCGGCGGGGAAGGCGGTCCATGCTGCACTTGATTCGCTCAAGAGCGATGCTGCAGCGTTGCTTGTGTTTCCGGAAGGCACGCGTAGCGTTGATGGGACGCTCGGTAATTTCCGTCGGGGTGCCTTTGTGCTTGCGTTCGAGTCGAAGCGTGCGGTCGTTCCGATTGCGATTGTGGGTACAGCAGCGATCCTCCCGCGCGGCACGCTGCGGTTTTCCGGTGGGACGGTACGCGTCGAATTCCTTCCGCCAATAATTCCACCCCCACTGGAAACGAGAGCCGACGAACGAGCGTGGATTGCAGCGCTCCGGGAGCGCATCGCTGAAGTCGTGGGGAGAGCGCTCGAGTAACACTGCCGTAACGTTGCGGTTGTCCTACCGATACAAGTGCGACGAATTTTCGCGGTACTTCAACACGTCCATTACGTAAAATTGCACCGTAGACTTTCCCGCCCACGGAGTACCATCACACTCTTTCCCCCAATAGCCCGAGAGCGTGCTCCCAGACACGCTTCGATGAGTATGTTTCACATTAGCGTTGATGTCCTATGCATGTTGTTGCCCTCGTTCTCCTGATTGCTGGTATTGCCTACGGGCAAGGTGTGACGACCGCCACGATTTACGGCAAGGTGACTACGCCGAGCGGCGAACCGCTTGCTGGCGCAACAGTTGTTGCACGCCATGAGCCGTCGGGCACCGTCTATGGCGCTACCACGCGCCGCAATGGTGAGTACACGATTCCTGGCATGCGTGTCGGTGGGCCGTACACGCTCCGCGTTTCGATCGTCGGCTATCAAAAGCAGGAGCGGGGAGGCATCTATTTGCAGCTCTCGCAGAGTCTGCGGCAGGATTTTGTTGTTGTCGCGCAGGATGTCCAAGGAAAGGAAGTTCTCGTTGTGGCAGAACAAAGCCGGCTCCTGAATGCATCCCGAACTGGAGCAGAAACGGCAATCGACCAGCGCACGACAGCGACACTGCCGACCATTACTCGGCGAATTGAGGACATCACCCGCCTGACACCACAAATGGGCGCGAACATGACTTTCGCAGGACAAGACAATCGCCTCAACAACATCACGGTTGATGGTGCCTACTTCAACAACTCCTTCGGGCTGGCCGGCCAGCCTGGTGACCGAACGGGGGTAGCGCCGATTTCTCTCGATGCAATCGAACAAATTCAAGTCAACGTTGCACCGTACGATGTACGGCAGGGTAACTTCGTCGGTGCGGGTGTCAATACTGTCACCCGCAGCGGAACCAACCAGTGGACAGGCTCGCTCTACTACTTTTTCCGCAACCAGGACTTTGTTGGTACAAAAGCACAGGATGCAACGATTGACCCGGGCACGTTCCGGTATTCGATGCTTGGAGCGCGTGTGAGTGGACCGATCATGCGCGATCGGTGGTTCTTCTTCACGAACTTCGAAACCGAAGCGCTCACGCAGCCGGGGACGACGTTCCGCGCCAATCGTGGTGAACCAGTCGGGGGCAACATCACGCGCGTGCGTGCATCGTCCCTTGATTCGCTCAGCGCGTTTCTCCGAGATCGCTTCGGGTATGAAACAGGGCCATACGAAGGGTACGACTTCAAAACGCCTGCGCTGCGGTTTCTCCTTCGCTCCGATTACAACCTCGATGAACGCAACAAGCTAACGCTCCGCTACGTGCATCTGGATTCTCGAACCGACGTGCTGCTGTCGAACTCTTCGTCGCTGGGATTTGGCAACCGGCGTTCGAATTTGGATGCGCTCAACTTCAAGAACTCGAACTATGCAATTCTGGAAAACATCCGCTCGTTGGTCGGGGAATGGAATGCAATCCTCGGAGAGAGCATGGCCAATCAGCTCATCGTCGGTTACTCCCACCACGATGAAAGCCGTGAGCAGCCGAGGACACTCTTTCCGTTCGTTGACATTCTGGAAAATGGCACGACATACACCTCGTTCGGTACCGAACCGTTTACGCCAAACAACGAGTTGCGCTACTGGACACTCCAGCTACAGAACAACTTCACCTACTACGCCGGAGAGCATACGCTCACCTTCGGTTTGAGTGCAGAGCGGTATCAATCGGAGAATGTCTTCTTCCCTGGCTCGCAGAGCGTGTACGTGTATAACTCGCTCCAAGATTTCTACACCGATGCACTCGATTATCTAGCAAATCCCAATCGGACGACCTCGCCAGTGACGCTCCGACGATTCCAGGTGCGGTGGTCGAATATCCCAGGACTGGACAAACCGATTCAACCGCTCAAAGTTTGGTATGGCGGCGTCTATGCGCAGGATGAGTGGAACATCCTTCCATCCTTGCGGCTGACGGCAGGACTGCGCGTGGATGTGCCGTTCTTTGAAAACACCGGCTATCACAATCCACAAGTTGATACTCTGACCTTCCGCGATGAACACGGCAACGCGGTGCGGTATCGCACCGACAAGATGCCCGATCCGAATCCGCTCTTTTCGCCGCGTCTTGGTTTCAACTGGGATGTCTCCGGCGATCGCACCACGATTGTTCGTGGTGGGACGGGAATCTTCACCGCACGTCCGGCATACGTATGGATTTCGAATCAAATTGGGAACAACGGTGTCCTGACTGGCTTTGAGCAGCTCGACAACACGACTGCGCGGCCGTTCTATCCCGATCCGAACCACTACAAGCCAACCAACGTCAGCGGCCAGCCCGCGCGCAGCTATGAGCTGGCGCTCACCGATCCCGGGTTCAGATTCCCGCAACTGTGGCGTTCCACGCTCGGTGTTGACCAGCAATTGCTCTTCGGATTTGTTGGTACTGCTGAATTCCTCTACGCGCGCGATGTCAACGGCATCTACTACATCAACGCCAATCTCAAGCCTGCCGATGCAGCCTTCACTGGACCGGATAACCGTCCGCGGTGGACCAGCGGTAATCGTATCAACTCGATGGTTACCAGTGCGGTCGTGCTGAAAAACCAGAACGTTGGGTACTCGTGGAACATCGCGTTCTCGCTCGAACGGCCGTGGATGGACAATTGGTACTTCAAGGCAGGTTACAGCTACGGTGTGGCGAAAAACACTGTTGATCCTGGCTCGATTGCCTTCGGTTCGTGGAACAACAATCCGCACGCAGGCGATCCGAATAATCCAGGGCTGGGCTTTTCGGCAAACTCACCTGGTCATCGCGCATTTGCCACTGCATCCTATCGCTTCGAATACTTGAGTATCGGGGCGACGACGCTCTCGGTCTTCCTCAACGGTCAGACAAATGGCAATGCGAGCTATGTCTACGCCGGGGACCTCAATGGCGATGGCGGAACAAGCAACGACCTTATCTACATCCCGCGCGATAAAAGCGAGATGAATTTCCAAGATTACAGCGTCAACGTCAACGGGCAGAACGTGACATTTACCGCCCAACAGCAAGCCGATGCCTGGGAAGCATACATCGAGCAAGACCTATATTTGAGCAAGAATCGAGGCAAATACGCTGAACGCGGGGCGCTGTTTTTCCCAATGGTTTGGCGGGCGGATCTGAGTCTGACGCAAGAGATTGCCGGCGACCTTTTTGGTAACCGCCAGGGACTTCAGCTCCGACTCGATATTCTCAACTTCACAAACTTGCTCAACAAGGACTGGGGTGTTGGGCAAATTCCCGTCTCCACACAGCCGCTCATTGCCCGCGGAGCCGATAGCCAAGGTCGTCCGATCTACCGTCTCCGCAACATTGGCGATAAACTCATTGATCGGACCTTCCAGCAGTCGGCAACGATCAACGACGTCTATCGCATTCAGCTCAGCCTACGCTACACGTTCAACTAATCACGAATCGCAGGCAACGCTCATCATCGAACGCACAAGCGGCCACAGGAGCAATTCCTATGGCCGCTTGCGCATCGCACCGAGTTGACAGGGTCACCTCCTCCATGCCCCTGTGCCGCGGGTGTTGCGGTCAACTCGGCAAGCTGTTTACCATTCAATGCCGAACGAACAAAAGCCTTGCCGCCCGATCAAGCTCGGGACGTACCGCGGCTGAACCACGTCGAGCGCGTTATTGAGGCCTGCGGCGATGGTGAGTTTGGCGTTGTTTCCTGCAAGTGGAATTTGCTTTTCGATGCCAAGGTTGACCAACCAGTAGCCTGCTACAAGCTCGGCAGGGGTATCGAGCAGTTGGCCAAGATATTGTGTGCCACTGTAAATGTCCGGATTCGATGCGCGCTGGAGATCGCCAAATGCTCCGACGTACTGCGCACGGAGGTTTGCACGAACGTTCCACGGTAGAATGTCCCACTGGATGCGAACAGTTCCGGAGTGAAACGGCCGGTACCACAAGCCGTAGTATTCACTCCGCCTCAGGCGGTGGAACTCTCCTGTTGAGGGGATCAAGTAGCCAGCCGTCCCGGCAGCGATTGCATCGAGCACACGCTCGTCGTAGGCTGCAAGCCATTGGTATGACCCCTGCACGGAAATGCGGTGCTGCCCAAGCTCTACGCTCGACGAGGCCATCAGCAGCAGGCCATACGTCTGCACTGCAGCGACATTCCGATACGTAAACACCAGTGGAAATTGCTGGTACGGGTAGTACTCGATCAAATCTCGAACGCGATTGAAGAAAAGCAGTGCATCGAGGAACACGTGTTGGAATGGCACATTGCCGAGTGCGAGAGAATCGAATGCAACGGTTGTGCCTGCCATCAGCGAAAGTGACTGTTCGGGTCGGAGGTCAAGTCCGAGCATCCGCGCGCCGAGCAATTGATACCCAGCACCTGCCGGACTGAAACGAATGTAAAGCTGACGCATGTCCGGTGCTCGGAAGCCTTCGCCGACTGTAGCCGTCAGTGCAATGCGGGAAGAAAGTGCATAGCGCACCGAGAGACGTGGAAGCAACGGAATGCCGCCGAGAAATACAGACCGCGGCGCGCCGAATGCACTCGTCCAATCCGATCGGAGCGAAAGTGCATAGGAGAGCTTGTCGTTTGGATTGCCTTCCCACTGCACAAACGCAGCGAGCGTGCGGTAGAGAGGCCGGTCTGGATAACGGCTGCCGCCCGCATCATCGTAGAGCAATTCCACTCCTGCCATTGCTCGGTTGCGAAACGATACAATTCGATCGTATTGCACGAACATCCGTCCTGTCCGGCGTTCGAAAGAATCAGCGCTATCGGTTACGGCTTGCGATGCTGCAGCGAAGGTGTAGCCTTCGCGGTATGCAGTGCCATACAGTTGCGCGCTCACTCGTCCGAACGTGCTGAGCCATTCGACGCCAGCGCCGAGCGAACGATCGAGGATGCCAAGCGAACCATTGACGGTGGTAACATCGCCTGCTTGTGCCTGGAGAAGCTTCCCGCGTGTTGTGCTTGCGAAAACGCGTGCCGATGCTGTCGCGCGGAACGCAGACGAGGGCATCCACCGCAGCCGCCCACTGAGCGTGTAGTCGTTGCTTGCAGGGTACGGGAATTGACTGCTATCTTGTGCGATACCGAATGCCGGCGTGCCTCGCACTACGCCGAGCAAACCAGCCTCGAGTACATCGGACCCGTAGAGCTGCTCGGCTTGCAGTTCTGAAGCACCACGGTAGAGGTAGCGTCCCAACACACGTCCGTGCCAGCCGTCGTCCGGACGGCGGGTGATGATGTTGATCACGCCCGCGAGTGCATCGCCACCGTACAAGCTTGACAGGGGCCCCCGCACTACTTCGATGCGTTCAACGTTGCCAACCGATAGCCGCTGAAGATCGAGTACGCCGCCCACGCGGCCAGTAAGTGGCTGCCCGTCAACGAGAATGAGCGTATAGTCCGGGCTGAGACCCATCATCTGAACACCGCTTCGCACACTACCGGGGGCAATGAGCAAACCCGGTTGTTCGCGCAGTAGCTCACCGACCGTCGAAATTGCAGTGCCGCGGACCTGCTCGCCACCGACGACTTCAACTCGCACGGGTGCTCGTTCAATGGGGGTTTCTGCCCGCGTTCCTGTTACGACGATCGCTTTCGTTTGGTACGCAACTGTATCGGGGGATGTCAAGCCGTTAGGCACCGGCTGTGCCACAAGATCGAATCCGACGAGGACTGACGTCAGGAGAATGCTGCCGAGCATCGCGACGAGAGGGTGTTGGCGATGCAAAAATACATCGCGCGGTCAAAATTTGTAAATACACGAATTTGCCTTAGTACCGGAAGTGCTTGATCGGCTCGCCTTTTTCGCCAATTTCCGTCATCGCCTCGATGCCGATTTGCAGGTGGAGATCAGCGTACTGTTCGGTTACTTTGCGGTCGGAGTCGGCTGTTTTGATCCCCTCTGGCAGAAGGGGAATGTCAGAAACGAGCAGAAGGGCTCCCCGGGAGATTTCGTTTGCGTGGCCAACGATGAAGATCGTTGCTGTCTCCATGTCAATGCCGATGACCGAAAGCTTGCGGAGTCGCTCGCGAAATGCATCGTCCCATTCCCACACACGGCGATTGGTGGTGTACACAACACCTGTTCGGTAGTCGTGGCCATGGGCGATGATTTTGTCGGAGACAAACTTATGCAGCTTGAACGAGGGAAGCGCTGGTACTTCCGGCGGAAGGTAGTCGTTACTGGTGCCCTCGCCGCGGATGGCAGCGATCGGCAGAATGAAATGTCCGATTTCCGTCGAGGTCTTCAATCCGCCGCACTTGCCTAAAAACAGCACGCCACGCGGCGCACAGGCGACGAGCAAATCCATAATGGTGGCTGCATTTGCCGATCCCATCCCGAAGTTGATAATCGTCAGCCCTGCGCTGTTGGTGGCGGTCTGCATAGGCTTGCCTTCTCCACGAATGTCGCAGCCGAAGCGCTCAGCGAAACGAACGATGTAGTCGTGGAAGTTCGTCAGCAGGATGTAGTCGCCGAATTCATCAATCGCAGTTCCTGTGTAACGCGGAAGCCAGTTGCGTGCGATCTCAAGCTTGGTCTTCATCGGTAGAGCGCAGGCAGAAAATCGATACGTTCCAACGTGTTTTGAGTCTTCGAGCAAAATTAGCCATGGAGCGCTCCGAGCGGGCAGTACGATCGCCACAACATCAGCAAACTTCGCCGCTGAGCTCCACAAGCTGACGTGTGCAAGTATATTTGCTGGCATTCTCCACACCATCCGAGAGGATACGATGGCGTCGAAGAAATCAAAGCCGAAAAAATCGTCGGGCGCAAAGGCTGCTTCCCCCACCAAGAAGGCGGTAGCAAACGCATCCAGCAGAGCTGCACGATCAAAGAAGGCGTCTGAGAAAAAGAACTCGAAGAAAACACCTTCGTCAACCACGTCGGCATCAAAGCGCACGGTAGCGAAAGCGTCGAGATCAACTTCTGCGGCTACCAAACCAGCCCGTAAGAAAGTTGCAATCAAAAAAACGACTGCTGCAAAAGCTTCCACTCAAAAGGCTGTAACCAAACAGGCAGCAGCGAAAAAAGCCTCCTCCACGGCAACGGTAAAGCAAGCAGCAGCACGCCGAGCCAAGGCCGCAACTCGTGCGGGTGCGGCAAAGGCGAAGACATACTCGCGTACCGCGAAAGCAGCCAAGAAAGTCGCCAAGAAAGCCGCGACCCGACGCACCGCGTCAGCACCAGCGGCAACAAAAGTAGCATCGCCAGGCCGGCGTGCAACAACCAAGCGTTCCGTTCGTCCACGCGCGCCGCAGCCAACCACACCCACGACCACAACTGCCATGGCAAAACGCAGTACACCCAAAAAAGCTCAACCATCCAACGGCGGCCTGCGACAGAAGAAGACTGCAGCGGCGAAGTCTAAGGAAACTGCTGCTGATACAAAGAGCACTGTTGCAACAAGTGCACGCCGGCCCGCGGCTACAGCTTCAGAGCATGCAGCGGCACCTGCTCAGCAGCCCGCACCGAAGCCTGCTGTACGATATTCCGATGAGGAGCTCGAAGAATTTCGTCAGATCATCCTTGCAGAACGCGAGAAAACGCTCGACGAACTTCGCATGCTCCGCGAGCGTTTGGAGGACTTGACCAACTACGAAACCTCGGAAGAAACGGGGATCTACTCGATGCACATGGCTGAGCAAGGCTCCGAAGCCTACGAGCGCGAAAAAACATACGCGCAAATCCAACGCATGACCGACTACCTCCGCAAACTCGACGAAGCGCTCAAGCGTATCGAGGATAAAACCTACGGTATCTGCCGAATGTGTGGCATCCTCATCGCCAAGGAGCGGCTCCGTGCCGTCCCGATCACAACGCTCTCTGCTTCCTGGAAACTGCGCGGCAAGTGCCCCGAAGATGGGATTGACCGAGTCGGCCCCGATCTCGGCAGCGAGTAAAAAACAGTCTGCTACTTATCCAAGTCCCGCATCGTCCCTGATAGCGGCAACTCCTAAGTAGCAGACGTTCCGAGCATACGCTCCGGTGGAGCATGAGCGCGCTGGGCACTCCGTTGCCCGCAAGTCAGTGCTCAGCCGAGTGCGTCCCTGCTCTCATTGCTGAGCACCGGCATCATCCGTGATGCGTTAGCGCTTCAAGTTCGTTACTTCCTGCAACAGTTGGTCACTGACGGTAATCGTCCGCGCTGCTGCTTCGAATGCACGCTGCGTTGAAATCATGTCAGCGAACTGTTCGGTTAAATCTACGTTCGATTCTTCCAGTGCACCACCGACGACACTTGTGGACTGGAAGATTTCGACAGCTGTGCCGACGATCGGCAGGCCGCTATTGGGCGAGACAACGAACATCCCATTGCCATCGCGTGTGAGACCTGCAGGATTCGAAAACCGCGCGATTGCCAGCTGCCCGAGAATTTCAGACTGGCCATTGGTGAATAGTCCAATGATCTTGCCCGTGCTATCAATGCTCAAGTTCTGCAAATCGCCTGGAGGGAAGCCATCTTGCTGGGAAACCGTCAGCGTACTCGATGCAGCGAACTGCGTTATGCCTGAAAGTAAGTCTCCTGCGCGTGCAAGCTCGATGGTCAACGTTTTGGTGCCGTCGAACGGTTGAGCACCGCCGCCAAGTGCAGCGTTGAGATCTGCGCCCGTGATGCTCATGGTGAGCGGGGAAGCAAGCGATCCATCCGGATTGAACTGGACAGTCGTTGTGGGGAGCGTCAATGCGTTTCCATCGAGTGTAGCGCTGAGTGTGAATTCTCCGGGGTTCGCCGTCTTCGTAAACGTCAGCTGCAAGATGTGCGTGTTGCCTACGTTGTCGTAGACCGTCACCGATGCTTGGGCTGTTTCGCCAGTGGCAAGCGTCGCGCTCAGGTTCCCGCTGAGTGAAATCGTTTCCGTCTGACGGGGAGCAGAACGAACTCCTGGGTCAATGCGCAAGCCGGAGAGCTGCCGCGCAAGCACGTTGAACCCATTAGCATCCTTGATCGGTCGGCCATTTGTGTCCCGCACAATGTTATAGCCTTGGATGATTGCGCCGGTTGTGCTATCAACGATGTTTCCATCGCGATCGAGGCTCAGTGCGCCTGCGCGGGAGTAGTAGCTCACGCCGTTGAGACGGTAGATGAAGAATCCTTCGCCGTTGAGTGCAGCATCGAGCGGACGATTGGTCGTGCGGAGCGCGCCTTGGGCGAAGTCAGTGCGCACCGCGCCCATCCGCACTCCTAAGCCGATTTGGAGGGGGTTGCGTCCACCAAAGACTGTTGATGGAGCTGTAGCAGCAGCGAGCGTTTGCGCAAGCTGTTCAGCAAAGAGCACCTCGCTGGCCTTGAAGCCGATAGTGTTGACGTTGGCAATGTTGTTCGAGATGACATCGAGCCGTTGCTGATGTGAGCGCAGTGAGCTTACCCCACTGGTCAAGCTCCGAAGAAGAGCCATATGCTATCCTCCAAAAAAACATTGGTCGGTAATCTACCGCGGCAGTTCTGAATCTGGCAGGAGGATGCTCGTGTCTGGGTGAGGGCGCATCGTCGGTCGGTCGGATGCGCTCGTGGTGGGTCTCCGTACCGGCGTGGTACGGTCCAACCCGCTTCCTGCTAAATCAAGACTGCCGCATCAATGTTGGTGAACACGCTCTCTTGCGCCTGTTCGGCTTTGAGCGCGGTGATCACCGTTCGGTTCTTGATGCTGACGATGAACACCATGTCGCGCAGCATCACGAATGCGTCGCGTGCGCCTTTGCGTTCGGCTTTCGCGACCGCTTCTTCCAGTCGGGCAACGTCCTCGCGGCTGAGGTTGACCCCGCGGCTCGACAGGCGCGCTTGCGCATGTGCGGAGAACCGCAGTTTCTCACTTTCGAGGATCGCATCGAAGTTACCCCCACTTGCCGCCGGTTCAGCCTGCGGGGATGTTCCCAGCGGAACAAATGGGAGTGCGACCGGTTGAAGCTCAGCAATCTGCATGCTTGGTTGATTAGCGACGCTGGTGATGACATCCAGCGTTGAATATCGTCGCTACTGCAGAAAACTTGAGCGATGAGCAATCAAAGAACCTAGGAAAGCTCGATAATGCTGCTAATGGGCACTTCGAGTGCGCCGAGCAGCACCATCAGCCCGTTACTCGAGTAGCGAATGCCTGTAATCGTACCCCGCACCAACGGCGTTGCTGTTACCGTGGTGCCGTCGCTGGCTTGGGCACGAATCGTGATCGAGTATGTTCCAGCTGGCACACGTTGACCACGGTCGTCGCGTCCGTCCCACTCAACGTGGTGCGTGCCTGCGTTGAGCTCGGATGCTGGGATGCGGATGCTGCGCAGCAGTGCACCACTGCTCGAGCGAATCTCGATGGTACCCTCCGTTGCAGCGCTGGCAAGTTGATACCCCACTGCAACAGTGCTGTTGCCATCGAACGTAACCTGCGAGGAGCTTACCTGCGCTGTTTTGCCAATGAGCGAGGGTGCCGTGTACTGCGCCATTTGCAGTGCAAGCGATGTGTTGCTTTGGAGCAGTTGCTCGAGCGTTGCATTGATGTTCTGCATCTGCTCGAGCGCTGAAAACTGTGCCAGCTGCGCCGCCATTTCCTGGTTCGAAGTTGGATCGAGCGGATTTTGCGATCGCAGCTGGAGCGTCAGCAGCTTGAGGAAGTCCTCCTTACCGAGCTGCTTGGTCGGCGTCTTTGCTTGCTGCTGAGGTGCAAGCTCATCGAAGAGCTGTTCGGTCACGGAACGAACCGTCCCTGGCATGGTGCCTCCTACATGAAGTGATCGAAGATCGCGTGCGTGCGACTTTGCCGCTGTCGTCGGTGAAACGAACGCTGCTGGCGTCGTCGCTCAGCATCCTCATCGCCAATTGCAGCGACAAGCGGTGCCAGGGGTGCAACCGTCTGCTGCGAGGTTGGTCTTTCATCCCGCATGCGAACGGTGATAGCCTCGGCGACAACGCCACTGCTTGCCAGATCTCGGCGTAGCGATTCGACTGTCTGCTCGACGGCACGGAGCGTTTCAGCGGACGAAACGATGATCTGCACCGCCGTTCCAGTTGCCTGTGGTTGAAGGTGCACAACAATTGTGCCAAGCGACTCTGGATAGAGAACGATTCGCGCAATCGTGGTGCCGGATTGTGTCAGCGTGGTAACCGTTGCGCGAAGGACAGAGTGCAGACCATCGAAGGATGTCACTGGCGACACGCCCGAGGAAGTGCTGTGCTGCCCTTGACGGAGAGCATCATCGGACCAGAGCGAAATGACGTGCTGCGCGGAATCGCGCACTGCAGCATTCGAGCGTTCGCTTTCGGCTGGCTGCCATCGCTGCTGGTGATCCATCGTTCCATCAGGAGATGGCATGTCAGCTCCTGCGCTGTGTGTGTGGAGCGCCAAGTGTTGCAGGAGGGCATTCTCCACGCCCTCTTTTCGGGGGGTGAAGATTGTTGCTGCTGATGCATCCTTCCAAGGAGCTTTGCTTCCATCGTCGGCTGGTGATAGGGCGATTGCGCCTTGTTGCGTGCAAAGCTCGATGTGGAAAATTTGCACTGCTGGAATCGGTGCACTTGTGCTGAGGATCTCAACCTGCGCATCAGGCACTGCGTTGCTGATGAGCTTTTGGAGCTGTGTAGCTGCGCGGATGAGCACCTCTTGCGGCGGTCGTACGTCGGTACTCTGCGTGCTCTCGGCAGTTCTTTCGTCCAGTGTGGGCAGTAGTACCAGCAGCAGAGGATACGGCACAGCACTACCTGCGGCAAGTTCTGGAGAACGTTGGGTAGCTCCAGGCTCGGTTGAGGTATCGGTTGCGTCGGACTCGCCTGGTGTGCTCTGTATGCTGTTGGCTTCCTGCGGCGCTAAAAGCTGCGCAAAAAGATTTGGTTGATTTCGCACGCTGCCGGGAGCAGCGGCAGTGGTAAACAAGGCTTGTGCTTCGCTACAACCCGGAGGAGTACTACACCCTGGTAGAAGTGTGGTGAGAACGTTCGGCACTATGTCGAGTGCAGGCATTGTCACGCGGTTGCATCCATGCAGTGTGGGAACGCCAGTGCCGCCAGCGATTAGGGTTGTTCCAATGCAGCGAGCGAAATCGCAAGCGCTTTCTCTTTGGGAAGCTGCTCGAGTACGCGTGCGGCGGTCTTCCGCTTCATTGCGCGGAGAACCGCTGCAGCGTAGGAGCTTTCCGCATTGGCTAAGATTTTGGCAACCTCTGCTGGATCGGCTCGATCGTACATTTCGGCAAGGATGTGGAGATTCTTTAGCCGCAGCGAATCGCGCTGCACAGTGTGCTGCACGGAGGTAAGAGCAGCGCGGGCAGCATCCAGTTGCGATTGGAGCTCAGACTGTCGCTGGCGGAGTGTCGCCAGTTCCGTAGTGATCCGCTGGAGCGAATCTTTCAGACGGTTCGTCTCCGCGCGGAAATGAGCATTTTCCTTTTCGAGCTGGCCAAGCTGTAGTTCCCAAACTGTTGGTGGTGCTGCAACGGAGTCATGTGCGGGCGGACGTGCAAGTCCGAGTAGCTCTGGCTTGGTTACGTAGATGTAGCCACCGCCGAGCACCAGACAGAGAAACGTTACGCTGCTGACGATCACGAGTGCGATGAGCTGCCTTGTACCCATGCAGGTGCGGTAACACGGTATAACGAATGCAGTGCTGTGCAGCCAGCGCTACCGCTGCTCGTACGATGGCGCATTTCGATGGCGGCGGGCGGCGATTTCATCGAGCTGGCGCTGTTCGTTCCGACGCTGCTCGAGAGCGAATTCCTCGTAGCGACGCTGGCGGAGCCGACCAAGAACGTCCCGCTCCTGCATGCGTTCGATCAAGCGCTGCTCGGCACGCTCACGTTCCGTACGGACAGCATCGAGTTCTTGCTCAAGCGTGCGGATCTGCTCGGCAAGGCTCCGCCGGTGTGCATCGAGCATCTGTAGGTGGTGCGCTGCTGTTGTGGTGCTCTGCTCTTGCTCATCGAGCATGCGTCGGTGGAGCTGCTCGATTGCAGCACGCAAGGACTGCTCTTCTGCCGCAAGTCGGGCTACTTCATACTCGGCTTGCTCGGCAAGGTGTTCGCGGTAGCGGAGGAGTGTCTCGAGCCGAAATCGAAAGTGCGCCATCGCCGTTCTCCAGGCTAGTACGTGGCTGCCTTCGCACTATCGAACAGTATCGGCGCGAAGGCGGGAAACCTGAGTACCTACCGCAACAACTGCGCCAATTCCGCGCTATTGATGTTTCGCCACTGCAGCCAGCGCGTGGCAGAGAGCGTCGAGGTCTTGCTTGGAATACCATCCGCAGTGCCCGATGCGGAAGAGCATATCGCGGAAGCGTTCCTGCCCCCGTGCAACGAGGATGCCGTGTTCAGCTTCGAGTCGTTCGACAAGGTCGGGAACGTGATCGGGTACGTACGCGACTGTCACTGCATTCGAACTGCACTCCCCGAAGAGGCGATAGCCCGCGGTCTGCAAACACGCGCGTATCGAAGACGCCAGGTGTGCATAGCGCTCCCACCGACGTGGCAATCCTTCCTGCTCGATGAGTTCAAGTGCAGCATCGAGTGCAGCAAGGAGCGTTACCGCAGGAGTAAACGGTGTCGTTGCCCGCTTGAGCGAATCGAGCGCAGTTCGAAGGTCAAAGTACAGCGTCTCAGGATGCGGCAGGAATGCTGATTGTGCACGACTGCTGAGTGCAACAAGACCCAGTCCAGGCAATCCGCCGACGCCTTTTTGAGACGACGCGATGACGACGTCAATGCCAGCAGCGTCCATGCGCACCGGATGGATGCCCAGCGAGCTGGTTGCATCTACGCAGACGAGGATCTCTGGCGCATGTTTCCGTACGATTGGGAGAATTTCCTCCAGCCGAGCGAGGACACCCGTTGACGTTTCCGAGTGAACAATCCACAGGCTCCGTGCACTCGGGGCAGTACGCAGCGTCCGATCGAGCGCATCGAGCGCGATATTTTCGCCCCACGCCGATTCGACGCGATGGACACGCGCGCCGAAACGCTCGAGCATCTGGGCCCACCGATGACTAAAGCGGCCACCGACGCAGACAATTGCTTCCGACCCACGATCATGGAGCATGCGCGCAACTGCTTCGTGTGCGCCAGTTGCCGAGCATGTGAGCACTGCAACAGGGCTGCTCGTTTCGAAGAGCATTTGCAGCCGAGCGTGCACACGCTCGAGTAGCTCAGCAAACGCGCGGTGCCGGTGGTAGAGCGGCTGCTGGGCAGTCGCCTCGAGTACTGCGGGATGGACGGGGACCGGTCCGGGGGTAAAGAGGCGTCGAACGGCATGCATTGAACGTTTCCGTCAGTACAACAACGTGTGTGATGCGAAATTCGGATACATCTCGGCTGCAGCGCCAAACGTTGATGGTTGCAACGATTTTTTCCTTGACTGTCATGGTTGGCGTTGGGACCTCGACGATGCCACCAGCGCTGGCCGCGGTGCAACGGACGTTCGGTGTTTCACCGGATGTTGCGGGAATGCTGCTGGCAGTGTTCACACTCCCCGGCTTGGTGCTGACCCCGCTGGGTGGTTACCTTGCCGATCGCGTTGGGCGGCGTGGCGTCCTTGTGGGTTCGCTGTTGCTCTTTGCTGGAGCTGGGGCTGCAGCACTCGTGGCAGAGCGTTTCGAGCATCTCGTCGTCGTCCGTTTGGTCCAGGGAATTGGAGCAGCATCGCTCGGTGCGCTCAACGTTACGCTCATCAGCGATTTCTTCGATGGGCACGCCCGTGTACGGCTGCTCGGGTTCAACCACAGCGTGCTCTCGATTGGGACGGCAGTGTTGCCAGTCATCAGTGGGTGGATTGCGGCAGCCAGTTGGCGTCTACCGTTTGCGTTGCCAATACTCGGCGTCGTTGTTGCTGCTGGTGTGCTGATGTTCATTCCGCCACATTCACATCACCAAGCGGTTAGCAGCGATGCGCCTGCTGGCGCTCAGACCAATCGTGGAGGTCTTGCGGTACTGCTGAGCATCAGTGCTGCAACGTATGCGGTGCTGTTTGGTCCGTTTCTCAACTACCTGCAGGAGCGTATTCGTCTGCTGGAGCCGGAGGGACCGGCGCTCTATGAACGCATTGGGTTGATGGTGGGGCTGATGTCGGTTGCGACGACGCTCGGGGCACTCGGTGTAGGGCGGCTTAGCAAGCGGTTCCCGCTGCACCTACTGCTCACTGTTGCGTGCGTGCTCTACTCGGCTGCTCTGGTGCTCTTCGTTGCAGTGCCGTCGTATGCGTTGCTTGTGATCCCAACGGTGCTGTTTGGGCTGGCGCAGGCACTCAACCAACCAGTGGTGCAGTCGTTAGTGGCACGTTTGGCATCAGCAGAGCGGCGGGGGACGGTTCTCTCGCTCAATCGCACAGCCGCACTCGTTGGCCAGACGGTGGGTCCGCTTCTGTTTGGAGCTGTCTATCGAAGTGGAGGTCTTGAGGTGGTGTTCATCGCTGGTGCAGTGCTGACGCTTGCGTGTGCGGGGGTGCTTTGGCGGTGGCGGCACTAACGTGGCGCTACCGGCTGGCACACTGCTTGCAGCAGGGATTTGGGACGAATATCACTTTGCCACGGATGGCACAACCACCAGCATTACCGGCCACACCAGCAGGGAGCGCACAGCCGCTTCCGCCAGGAATCGAGGCGATGCTCAGCAGTATGAGCCGCTACCGGGATCTTGCGCTTGTCGCTGGTATCCTCGGCGTGCTCGGATTGCTCATCATCCCACTGCCACCGTTCTTGCTCGATCTTCTGCTCGGGCTCAACATTGCACTTTCCGTGCTCATCTTGATGGTGGTGGTCTATATCTCCTCGCCGCTCGAGATCAGCACATTCCCGACGGTTCTGCTGGTCGCAACGCTCTTTCGGCTCGGGATGAATATCGCCTCGACGCGGCTCATCTTGAGCGAGGCTTCCGCAGGGAAGATCATCCATGCATTCGGTACGTTCGTCGTCAGCGGCAACTTCGTCGTTGGCGTGGTGGTGTTCCTGATTCTGCTGGTCATCAACTTCGTGGTGATCATCAAAGGCTCGACGCGGATTGCAGAAGTTGCCGCGCGCTTTACGCTCGATGCGCTGCCGGGCAAACAGATGAGCATTGATGCCGATTTGAACGCTGGCTTCATTGACGAGAAGGAAGCGCGCCGCCGCCGCGAGCAACTGCAGCGGGAAGCGGAGTTCTACGGTGCAATGGACGGTGCGTCGAAGTTCGTCAAAGGAGATGCCATCGCAGGGTTGGTCATTACGGGCATCAACATTCTCGGTGGCTTTGCAATCGGTGTGCTCCAGCGCGGGATGGACTTGAGCGCAGCGCTGAAGACCTACACCATTTTGACCATCGGCGATGGCTTGGTTTCGCAAGTGCCAGCACTGCTGATATCCGTTGCTGCTGGGCTCATCATCTCCCGAACAAGTTCGGAATCGTCGCTCGACAAGGATTTGAGCACGCAGCTGACAGGCAGAGCGCGTCCGCTCTTGGTTGTCGCCGGCGTTGCTGTTGCGATGGGCTTGCTGCCGGGGTTTCCCTTCCTGCCATTTGCTCTGCTGGGAATCAGCATCGGGAGCATCGGGCTGCTGCGGCAGCGGCAGACACAAGCTGCCGAGCGTGAAAAGCTCCGCGAAGAACTGGCGCAAGCCGAGGTGGCGAAAAAAGCGCCCGAGCAACCGATCGAGGAGCTCATCAAGGTTGATCCTGTCGAGGTTGAGATTGGCTTGAACCTCTTGCCATTGGCCGATGAGCAGCAAGGCGGCGATCTTTTCCGGCGCATCGCGAACATTCGTCGGCAGTTAGCAAGCGAATTGGGCGTGATTTTGCCGCCTGTTCGCGTTCGCGATAACCTCGCCCTGGAGCCTGACGAGTACGTCATCAAACTTCGCGGCAATATCGTCGCGCGCAATCGGCTCTACGTCGGGATGCTCCTGGCTATGAATCCCGGTACTGCCGAAGGGACGCTCCGCGGCATCGAGGTGCAAGAACCTGTCTTCGGACTGCCGGCGACGTGGATTCCGCTCCATGAGCGCGAGAATGCAGAGCTGGAGGGCTTTACCGTCGTCGAACCGGCAACGGTGCTGGCAACGCACTTGGCGGAGATTTTGCGGCGCAACGCCGATCGGCTGCTCAGCAGGCAAGACGTCCGCCAACTGATTGAAGCGCTCAAGAAGGACTACCCCGCGCTCGTCGAGGAAATCACACCCGACACACTTCCGCTCGGGACCGTGCAGAAAGTCCTGCAGAACCTGCTCCGCGAGCAAATTCCAATCCGCGATTTGCCGACGATTCTGGAAGCACTACTCGAGTACGTCAAGGTCACCAAGAACACCGACGTCCTCACCGAGTACGTGCGCCACCACCTCGGCGAGACGATCAAACGCCTGTTCCAGGATTCCAACGGTGTCATCCACGCAGCAAGCCTCGACCCGGCAATCGAGAATCTGCTGACAACGACGCTCCAAAACAACACCGCAGCACAATCGAGTCCGACGTTAGGATTAGCGCCAGAGGTCGTCCGCGCGATCCTCCGCAGCGCAGGCGTTGCGCTCGATCACCTGACAATGCTCGGCTACCAGCCACTGGTCATTTGTTCGGCACCGATTCGGCCGTACCTCTATCGCCTGCTGCGGACGCAGTATCCGATCGTAAGTGTCATCAGCTATAGCGAGCTTCCGCCCGAAACAGATGTGGACATCGTCACCCGCATAGCGCTCAAGGAGCAGGCAGAGCCAGTTGCTGCGTAGGCAGGCTCACTGCTCAGGGCGTTTCGATCTCTTCCCAGCGCCGTTCATCGAAGATGAGCTGGCGGCAGAGTTCCCGACCGCGTTCGTCAATGGTGTAGAGCGGAACAATCCGCGAGGCGTGGACGATTGCTAAATCGAGTCCGGCTTCGACAGCGTAGTGAAGGAACACCGAGTTGAGAATGTGGCGAATACGCGGCGCCAGTCCGAATGAGCAGTTGCTGATGCCCAGGATGGTTGCAGCACGTGGCATGCGCTCTTTGATTTGTCGGATTGCTTCCAGTGTGGCTTTCGCGCTCTGCCGCAGGTCTTCCTGTCCTGAGCCAAGTGGGAACGTCAGTGGATCGAAGATGAGATCTTCCTCGCGTAGTCCGTGGACGCCGACTGCATGATTTCGAATGCGCTCGGCGATGGCGACTTTTTTCTCGGTGGTGTAGGCTTGGCCTTCCTCGTCGATCGAGAGCGCAATGACCGCAGCGCCGAATCGTTTGGCAAGACGCAAGATTTGGTCAGCCTTTTCGGTGCCGTCTTCGAAGTTGATCGAGTTGATAATTGCCCGCCCGCCGTAGAGCTTGAGTGCTTCCTCGATGACGGCTACTTCCGTTGAGTCAATCATCAGCGGCGCGGTTACCTGTGTGCGAAAGCGACGGATGACCTCGTGCATATCGCGGCGCTCGTCGCGTCCGACGTAGGCAACGCAGACGTCGAGGATGTGTGCGCCTTCGCGGATTTGTTCATTAGCCATGGCAACCATCGCATCGTAGTGTTCGGCAAGCAGCAGCGTCCGAAATTGCTTGGAGCCATTGGCATTGCAGCGCTCGCCGACAAGCAGTGGCGGCTGCTCGATGTGGAGTGGAACGCTGGTGTAGAGTGAGCTGACGCTCGGCGCAAAGCGAACGCACCTGCGGCGATCCGACTCGCGCTGAGCTACTTCTGGGCGTGCGTTGTAGTCAGCCAGCCACTCGGCCAGGACGCGGATGTGCTCGTGCGTCGTCCCGCAACATCCACCGATGATGCGAACGCCGAAATCACGGACGTAGCGTTGCATCCAAGTGAGCAATTCCTCCGGACGGAGGTGGTAGTGCGCTCGGCCACCGATATTCTCCGGAAGCCCGGCGTTCGGCATGACAAAGACCGGCTTCGGTGAATGCGCAGTAAGGTAGCGGACATGCTCTTCCATCTCCTTCGGGCCAGTGGCGCAATTCATGCCGAAGGCAACGATGCTCTCGTAGGGTTCGAACGTCGTCAGTGCAGCGGCGATGTCGGTGCCCATGAGCATGGTGCCGGTCGTTTCGATGGTGACGCTGACGATGATTGGGATAACGCCACCGCGCCAATCGGGCGGGGAGTTCCTCCTCCATTCGGCAATTGCATGCTCAGCGCCAGCGAGTGCTGCCTTGATTTGGAGCGGATCTTGGCAGGTTTCGATGCAAAGGAGATCAACGCCTCCTTCGATCAGACCGCGGGCTTGCGTGGAAAATGCTTCTGCCGCTTGGTCGAAGCTGATGTGCCCAAGCGATGGGAGCTTTGTACCAGGTCCCATCGAACCAGCAACGAATCGCGGCCGCCTGTGGCTGGAGTAAGCATCTGCTGCGCGACGTGCAAGCGCTGCAGCCGTGTAGGAAATTTCGTAGGCACGATCGGCGATTCCGTACTCTGCCAGTACGATCGCCGACGAACCGAACGAATTTGTTTCGATGACGTCCGCACCTGCCGATAAATAGGCACGATGGATCTGTTCGATCACGTCTGGGCGTGTCAGGCAGAGCATTTCGTTGCAGCCTTCGAATTGTCTGCCGCCGAAATCCTCGCTCGAAAGTTCGTAACGTTGGATTGTCGTTCCCATCGCACCATCGAAGAGCAGAACACGCTCGTCGAGCGCGCTGAGAAATGGATGCGGTGTACTCATCGCGTACAATGCAAGCGTGGCACTCGTGGTGCAAAATATGGTGGTCGCTGCACAGGACTGCACGCACAGGAGGCTATCGAGGGAGGATGGAATTCGAGATTCGAGATGTGCCAGCGGAGAGAATGTCTCAGGGGTTAGTTTTTCTCGAGCGAGGCCTTACAGCCGGACGGGATCGTGCGAGCTGCGATGCGCCTCGAACCGCTCCCCGCAGATACTCCGGTCCGAGATAAATTGCCAGTCGTATCCGCGCACGATGGAGTCGTTGCCGTGTTGTCGCCTCGTTGCAATGGAGGATCGAGGCAATGTCTGCGACATCGAACCCGAACGCACTCAATAGCAATATGACAACATCATCGACTTTCAGTGCACCCAGTGCACCGACGAGATCGGTGTGGAGAGCGACTCTTGAGAAAACATCCTCACATGGATCGCGGAGATCGCGGTCGGAGGCGGTATCTGCGGGGGACCATACACGTTCCTGCTCCAGTGGAGCTTGGTCTGCATGTTGCGATGCTCTGGCTTGCTGCTGATTGCGTCGACGGCGGATATTGGAGAGCTCTCCACCTGTCCAGCGGAGAATCTTTTTGCAAAGCTGATCATCGGGAAGTGGTGCCAGCGTTTCTTCGTGGTCCAAACAACGCACGATTGCAGTGTGGAAGGCATCCATGCAATCATCCATGCTCCATGTTCGGTAGCGAGCATGGAGCAACGACATGCACCGATCGTAGATGATCGCGACGCGCTGGCGCCATTCTATGCTTGGCACTGGATTGCTCGACTTGCGTTGATTGCGGCGACGTTTCATGGATCACTTCCTTCTATCGTACCGGGACGGATCGTCGTCAAATTCAGCGATGCTTCGTCTTGGTTATGCGCGCAGTGCTGGGAGTACCGAACGAGAGAACAATTCCAACGATAATGGTGCAAAATGCAAAAACTTGAAAGATGATTTGCTCTGTGTGCCTCAGGTCTCCGCGCAAAATGATGCTCAAAAAACGCTCGATGCCGACTCCAACAAAATACAGAGACACGAGCTTCCCGCGTGCGCACCGTCGTTTCACTTCCACCAGACTTAGTATCAATAGCGCGAAGAATGCGATGGCTTCCTCGAATTGAAGAGGGTGAATGCGCGCTCCTTTCAAAGGAGATAACGACCATTCAGAGGGTATGCTCACCGGTATCGTTGTCAATGCACCATAACAACATCCTGCCAATGCACACGCAAGTTTACCAACAAAATGTAATAGCAACAGTGAAGGTATGAGTGCATCGAACCGAAATTGAGGACAGAGATGCCGTCCGGCTACAACGCAAAGAGCGAACACTGATACTACTCCAACCAATACTTGTCTCTCCACCGATAAGTGTATCTTGGTTGGCGCCGGCTCCTTCGATCATCATCATCCCTGCGATTCGGGCAGCGACGACAAAAGCGATGAGCATACACCACCACACCCAATGGTATTGTCCATAACTCAAGCACCACCTGATTGTCACAATGCGCAAGAGCAAAAAAGAAAGAGCTCCTCCACATGCCAGGAGGAGCGTGTACGATGGGACTTCCCATCGCCAAATTGCAATGAACGGATGCATGTTATTTCATGGACCTATCACGCGTTTTAGCGGACCATGCATTCAATCGAAGAAGACTTAGCGAGCACGAAGAGATATTTCTTCCCGCCGTAGTAGGCTTCTTCCGCAACACCGCGGGCGAGTCGAATCGAAATTTTTCTTGCATTCCTCAACACGGAGGACGGTACGGTGTAAAAACCATCGTCTGCGACAATTTCGGTGATTCCTCTTCCGAGGCTACCGTCGAGCGTTGCCAGCACGAGGACTGTGATCATGACATAGTCTGTCGAATCTGGCGATGGGGTCCATGCAATCGTAACATTGTCACTGCGGTTGAGTGTATCCATCAATTCAGGTTGTTCAATGTTCACTTGAGGCGTGTTGAGAGAGATTGTGTGGGTGTAGGTGGTACCATCGATGGTCCACTCGAATGTGTTCAGTTGTGTGCCGAAGTACAGGGGCATGTCAAAGGCCTGATATGAGTACTCTCCTCCCCCGCCGTACACGCCTAACGTATGGCCATTGACGCTTGCTCCAGTGATGCTGCGTGCCCTTCCGAAGTAGGCAGTCACTCCAGTGTACTTCCGATGTCGGATTGCGAGGAGTATGCTGTCAAGAGCGGCGCCCTCGCCTGTCGGGACATCTTCCCCATGATTCCACCACTCCTCGGTTTCGTGAGCGTACCATTGGCCTCCATCGTAGTTGCCAGTTCCGACATTCAGTAAATCAATGTTACCCTTCAGACGCTTCGGTGTCGTGGTTTCCGGCGTCATGAACTGATTACATCCTGCTGACCACACGAGCATGAGTGCCACAACTGTAGCGAGCAACGAGTAGTGGAGAAAGGTGTACCCTTTCATCATAACCTCCATTAGAAGTTTAACATTGAAAAAGTACGCATCGAGACTCTGCGTGCGTATCTATCTCATTGGTAGAAACAAGGATCGCATCTCAAGACGATTGCTTCATTCGTTTCGCTCGCATCACATTCTTCACGAAGCGATCCTGTATAAGAGCAGGTACGTATAGCGAACCTACCATCCGATAATCTACAAACGATGTCATATGTGATAGTTATGGATGTTGACCTACGTGGAAGATAATAGCAGTCCGGATTTGGTGGTGGCGAATTCCTCACTTGCCGCAGGATATTATCACCAGATGCGACACGATACATTGAATAGATCACATTCGACTGTCCCGTGTTTGTGATACAACCACATTCCGAACTGGGTGGAATTCCCACAGTGATGCATCGCCTGATATTACCATCACAACAAGCAGTCACTCCAGACCACAATGCAGCAACTGCAAGTACAGCAACACTCAGTAGCATGAGAGTATTGCTCAGCAACGTATAAATGCTGTGTCGGTGGTGCATTGTAGGCACGAGCGATATTCCACAATCTCTCTACCGTGTATATAGTCACGAAAGCGCTTATTGTGACAGCGTGGAATCACCATTTTTTCGAAACGGCATCTCTGGATGCTATTCCACACATCACGAGGAGCCTGTCTCGATGAGTCGCGGCACGCGAAGGACTCTCACCAATTTCGAATTGCAGCGATCCGTTCGCGCAAGCGCAGCTTGAATTGTTCGGCGCTCAAGTTTGTGCCAAAGCCGAAATCATCCATTGGGTCCTGCACGATCCCATCGACGATAGGGTAGATGCCATGCCCACAGGATGTACGTTCGGATGGACGATTATTGATATCGATTGGAGTGAGATAGTAGAAAACACTACTATCGCTCCAACAAGCAATGTTAAAGTCGAGCATTACGATCGCTTCGGTACCAGGTACCAAGATGCGACCTAACACCTCGCTTTCGTTGAGGTCTGCCACATCAATATCATTGCCTCCGACAAATCGGAACCAGTTTGGTGAATAGCTGAAGAGAATACACTGCACGTGATCGTTGCTAACCGTACTTTGACTGAACGCATTGCGCAGCGGTAAGAATACTCGCTTCGTCGGTCCTTCATCACCACAGGGTACCAACACTTGGCCTTTGAGTACATCGAGAACTTCTGCTGAAACAATTATACTTGTGTAAGTGGAGTGTAACTCCATTGTGTCCAGGACTCGCACATGGAGGATGTAGCTTGAGGTAAATAATGCACGATACAGTCGCTGTTTTTGAAGGGTATCTTTCCAAATTGTCGGTATGAGTGTTTTCCGGATCTCACTGCTAATAATCCACGGGGAGTTTGAGCCGCCGCGCATGTACATGATCGCCGACCGGAGGAGGATTGGGTCGTAGTCAGCCATTGCGTAATAGACTCGAAGAATTTTTCGCGTGGTATCTGTGAGCGTTTGCTGGCGCTGGAGGAGCGCAAGAGCCTGTTCTTGTCCTTGGGGTCTCGGTGCACGATGCAAGGAGTCAAGTGCCACATAGCCCAGCAGCACGTCATAAGGCATGTAGATACTCAGCGGTGGGTATACCGCAGGGTCGTCGATACGGTAGACAAGATTCTCAATGTACGGTTCATCGCAGGGAAGCTGTGCGAGGGCGAGCATATGCATCCCTACCATACCACCAACAACCAATGAGACGATGCGATGCAGTGCCATGGGAAAGCCTCCAGAAGTCAAACAGTACACTTGGACGTTATTGCAGAGACATGAGCGTATATTTCACGGTTGTTCGCTGAGAATCGATAGCTAAAAAATATACTCCTTGGGCCAACTGTCGGGTATGGATTAGTACGAAATTACCGTTTCGTTCTGCATGGATGGGGTAGCACCGTCCGAAAACATCGTACAAGCGAAACTGCAGATCACCGGAGGTTAGGAGGGGAGGAAGTGGGAGCACAATGGAGCCATCCCTTAGAACAACATTGCCTGGGGTATGATCCTCTTCGACGGGAACAATCCCTGGGCAGTAGAGTTTCGCGTAGGCGCACCGATCGTCTTGGCTCAGGTCCCGGCGCGGCTGGTTCGCGACTGCAGTCGCATTCATGATTCCATTTGCCGGTGGACAATCAGTGTGATGCCCAAGTCCATACAGATGACCTATTTCGTGAATCAGAACTTCGCATAAGTTCCAGGCAATTAGAGTGTCACTTGCTCTATTCCTTACTGTTTCCCATAACATATCATTATAGACAATCCTTGGGTATCTACCCCCCCCCCAATGGAAACAAAAAACGTTTTGTCATATTTACTACAATAACTGAGCCTGGGTTTAGGGGAGATGCTTCGCAAAAGAGCTCGCATGTGTTGCTTTGCCACTCCCTCCACGCAAGTGCAATGGCTCGATCGACGTATTTCCGGATTAAACCATCATTTTCATCTGTAACAAATCGGACTTCGATTCTACACCTGCATGGATCTTGCTCTCTCCCACACACAGTCCCATTTACCTTCTGCACAATCGAAATCATTGACTACCAGGTCTGGGCGAAATACTGCGGCTTCGCCACCGCCTCGCAAAGGCCATACGTATGTCGTCGCTGGTTGATACATTGGCACATTCGAAAGAAATAAGCAAATACGACCACTGGCGCGAAGAGGCATCCAGCCTTGCCGGTAGGACCATGGGTTTCGAGCGCAGGCGTTCACGAACCCAGAAGGGGTACAAAAAGTGTAGGAGTACGCCCGGTCAGGACAATTTATCACTTCGCCGCACGGTTGGGCGAGGCAGTGCGTTGCACACTCGATGCATAACGACAGAGCAATGCCGAGCTTCCAGAGATAGCCACCGCATCCTGTTACACCTCCAATGATCTTATTCAGTGCGGAGCGTTTTCGTGCTACAATCAGCATCCAGACTGCATTGCTGGGCAAACGTAACGTCATCGCCACCACCGGATGGAGTTGAACATTGTTGCGTGAAACGGAACAGGTAATTTCACCCTGCTCCTCTACAGTGTATGTAGTCACGAAAGCGCTCATCGTGACAGCGTAGATCACCATTTTTTCGAAATTTCATCTCTGGATGCTATTCCACACATTACGAGGAGCCTGTCTCGATGAGTCGCGGCACGCGAAGGACTCTCACCAATTTCGAATTGCAGCGATCCGTTCGCGCAAGCGCTGCTTGAATTGCTCGACGCTCAAATTTGTGCCGAAGCCGAAATCGTCCATCGGGTCCTGCACGATCCCATCGACGACAGGGTAGATGCCAAATCCATAGGAGCTTTCTCCCGATCCTTCCCATTCAACGCGAATTGGATCCAAGGTGTAATGATCCACTTGCGTCGTGTCTGTCGAGCGGCATCCCATGCTGTAGCGTAGGAATACGATGTATTCGCATCCAGGTGAGAGTATTTCGCCTAACAAAGCGGGAGAGACTATGTTGCCCATCGAATCTGTTTCAACATCGACGACATCCCCATCCCCACGTCGGGACCAGTGTGGACAGTATGTAAACTGCAGGCACCGTCCACTGTCGAGCGTTTGACGGTTATTGGTAAGCCAGCCACGCAAAAATGCCGTATTGCACAGCGGCGCAACCTGACCCTTGATGACATCCTGCACCAGGCACGATGTAGTAATGCACATACTTTTCTCACGTAATTCTGGCGGTGCTGGAAGTCGTGTCTGTACGGTGTCGACTACCATGATATGGAGGATATAGTGCGATTGCAGCAACGCACGATCTCTACGAGCTGCTTTGATGTTGTCCGCTGCTTTGATGATGTTCTCCAGCAAAATATCCTGCCACATCAGTGGTGCTGGTTCAGTGATTCGGAATTTCCAGATCCGAGAAATGTACAACATTGGATCATAATCAGCCATCGCATACCAGATACGGGTGATCGTCTTGAGTGTATCGTTCCAAGAAGTTTGGCGCTTGAGGAACTCGACCAATTGGCCCTCCGCACCCGGCGGAATACGGTACTGAAACGTATCCAATGCGATGTATCCGAGCAGGACATCGTATGGCATGTAGATGGATACGGGAGGCTTCTGCATCGGTCGTTGCAATGTGTACACCAGATATGGGTACGCTGGATTGCATGGATTGACTGGTTGTGCCACCGTATGTCCATCAAGGACCACGAGCATCGCGATCAACAGAGACGCTATCATGGTAACCTCCGAATTAAAATGGTCGTACTGTTGCGTGCATCGAGTGACGAAAGAACGGCAATGTAAGTGCCAATAGGCAATGTCTCGATTGAGAATGGAAGCGACATCGGATTCCAATTCGTTTGCGAGAGAATTAGTTTGCCACTAATATCAAAAATAGCAAGGTGAGAAAGAGGAGGAACAAGGATGAATGTGCATGTAAGTTCTGGATCGGTTCGATATTCAAAATTCGTGACAGGTACAATACTGGGACAATATAGCTTCGCAAACATGCACTTGTCATCGATAGACAACTCTTGCTCATCATTCACCCTGGCGTACGCATCCATAATACCGCCGCTTTGGTCGTCGTCAGAGCAGTTACCTTCATTGTAATGTCGTAAGCCTAAGAAGTGCCCAACTTCATGTGTGAGAATATCGCACAAATTGTATCCACTATGGTAAGGATAGATCCCTTTGATTTGCCGTTGAATTTCATTAGCCCGTAACACGTTCTCTCGTAGTTGACGAATAAATAAGAAGGAGAGCGGATTGCCATCTTCATCGTATCTGAGAAACTCAGGGGTAAAGTTCACCATGATATACGATGTTTCACAATGAGGTTGGCAAGGCTGACTAAAAGAAATATTGAGCAACGTATAGGCGATCGCTCTGGTTGGATCCTGGATGAAAAGTCGAGCGTCTTTGACAAAGCCAACTCGTAGGGTACACTGACAGGGTAGAGACTGCAGCCCACAGACACAATACCAACGATCAATGCACTCAAAATCGTTCGAGATACCCTCACTCTGAAAGACAACAAACTCCTCTCCGTTAATTCTTAGTGCTATTGTATCTGGTGGCTCGTAAAGTGTGGGATCGCTTTCATCGAGATAGTAACCTAAACACACCTTACCTGGAAACAAAACTGGATGCAATGGTTCGTTCACTTCATGGGGGGTCTCAACGCAGCGTATTTCGCGGCGAATTTCCTCGGTATTACAAAAAAGATACGGATACTTCTTATTAGGGCAGTTGATCGGCTCGCCGCAGGGTTGGGCAGAGGAGAGTGCAGTACACGCCAGAAGAATCACCAGCACTCTTCCGAAAGCACACACATTTCGGCTCCTCCGTTCCGACAACCGAATACGCCTGTTCATGGTGTGATGAGCTTCGCATCATGGTACATCACAGGCTCCACCACCACTGGAACAACCATGCCCTACCATCAAGGCATCTTCCGGCTGTAGCACAGTGGTGACAAGACTTCATGAGTCTGATAGTCACGAAATTCTCTCATGTGACAGCGCGTGGGTGCGTGTTTCGGTGGTACTTGTCGCACAGTGAACGGCCATTTCCTCCTGGGGCAAACCTGCACTATGCATCCAGTGCACCGTGCAACTTTTCCTCCCGCTCTGCGTTTGTGTGCGCGTCGCTGTCGAACAATCATCGGACGCTCGATGAAGCGATTGATCCTTTTGGCTGTGCTGACATCGCTCTCGCTTGGGCAAACGGCAGGTGATTCGGTCAGAGTGTACACGCTCGATGAATGCATCGCGGTTGCCCTTCGCGACAATCCCACGCTTGCCCGCGAGCAGAAGAACATCGAGATCGGGCAGAGCGCGCTTACCCGTGCATTCGGCGCATATCTTCCATCGCTGGGTGCATCGGCAGGATACTCACGCCAGCTCAACGTTGAAGGAGGACGTGCGGTCAACATCGGCGGGCAAGTGTTCGTACTCGGCCCACCAGAACCAAACTCCTACTCACTGAGCGCGGCAGCATCGTACACGCTCTTCAACGGCTTTTCCCGCGAGGCGAGCTACAGCCAGGCAAAGCATGAGCTCTCGGCGGCCAGCTTGAGCTATGAGCGAGTGCGCCAGCAGATCATCCTGCAGGTGCGGACGCAGTACCTCGACGTTCTCCGCGCGATGCAGACTGTCAGCATCCGGCGGGAGAATCTTGAGCTGGGGAAGCAAGAACTCGCACGCGTTCGTGCACTCTACGATGCAGGCCGCATTCCCATCACCACCGTCTATGCACAGGAAGCCGATCTCGGTTCGCGCGAGCTGGACTTGCTCGTAGCAGAAAATGCGCTCGCGCAAGCAAAAGCGGCACTTCTGGCAACGATGGGGCAACCGCCGGACCAGAATGCGGAGTTCGCTGTCTCTTCAATCTCCACTAGCATCACTGATGGTGACATTGCAGCGTTTCGAAAGGAGATCGGCTCGCCGCCTGCTGCTTTAGCAACTGCACTGGAACGCCGCAGCGACCAGCGCGCACTCCAGGAGCGCATTCGCGCTGCGGATAATGCAGTCGCAGTCGCGCAAGCAGCGTTTCTGCCGCAACTGAACCTGAGCAGTGGCTGGTCGTGGTCCAACACACGTGTGGCGCAGTTTGCTGAGTTCGGGCGGTACTTTGTGAGCCTGAACGTGCAGGTGCCGATCTTCGATAACTTCGGCGCAGCCACACAGCGGCAGCAAGCGATCCTCCAGATGGAGCAGCGCCAGCTCGACCAACGCCAGCTGGAGCTCCAGATTCGCACCGACGTTCGCCAAGCACTCCTGGAGCTCGATGCAGCAGAAAAGCAGCTCGACATCACTGCCCGCGCACTCAGAGCTGCCGAGCAGAACTTCAACGCAGCGCGGGAACGCTTTCAGCTCGGCGCTGGCACGCAGCTCGAATACCTGACCGCATCGAACCAACTGGTCACTGCGCGCATCAATCGCGTTACTGCGATCTACGCCTATCACGCAGCGCGTGCACGTGTCCGCTTTGCAATGGGAATCCTCGAGTAACCACACGGAGCTTGTAACCTATGCCACAGCCATCGAAGCGTCGCCGCTGGATGATCCTTGCGGCAATCGGTCTTGGAGTTGTTGGTATCGCTGCCATTGCCATCGCCAGCCGCAACAGCGGCGAAGTGATCGAAGTACGTACCGATACCGTCGCGTTACGGAGCATTGTGCAGGAAATCTCCGCCAGCGGAAAAATTCAACCTGAAGTCGAGGTGAAAATTTCCTCCGAAGTCAGCGGCGAAATCATTGCGCTGACGGTCAAAGAAGGTGATCGTGTTCGTCGCGGTCAGTTGCTGGTCCGCATTCGTCCCGACCTGCTCCAAACGCAGCTGGAGCAGTTCCGCGCAGCTGTGCGTGCAGCTGAGGTGGGCATCGAGATCGCAAAAGTTGAACTCGACCGCACCGAACGTGAGCTGCGCCGTTCGGCAGAACTCTACGACAAAGGCTTCATCTCAAAGCAGGAATTTGAGACTGCGAAGGCAGCCTACGATCGTGCAGCCGGGCAGTACCAATCGGCACTGGCGGAAAAATCCCGCGCGCAGGCCACGCTGCGCCAAGCGGAACTTTCGTTCAATCGCACGGAGATTTACGCACCCATCAGCGGTGTCGTCACCAAGCTCAACGTCGAGATTGGGGAAAAAGTCGTCGGTACTGCGCAGATGCAGGGGACCGAGCTTCTGCGCATCGCAGATCTCGACACGATGAACGCAATCGTCGAGGTCAATGAAAACGACGTTGTGCTCATCCACACAGGCGATACTGCACAGGTGCGCGTGGATGCATTCCGCGATAGTGTACTTGTGGGGCGGGTACTGGAAATTGCGCATTCACCGCTGGAGAAGGCCATCGGTACGCAGGACGAAGTGGTCAACTTCCAAGTGAAAATTCGTCTCGTTAGCCGCGACGATCGGCTCCGGCCCGGCATGACGTGCGTTGCGGACATTCGTACCGCACGCCGTGACCGGGCATGTGCAGTACCGATTGGGGCAGTGACGATCCGCTACGATGCCGATAGCACCGAACGCAACCGAACCGCACGCGCAGCACGACCACCGCAGGTAGCATTTGTCGTCAAAGGTGACCGGGTCGAGCAGCGGATAGTCCAGACCGGGATCAGCGATCGCGACTACATCGAGATTACCGCGGGGGTTTCGCCGGGCGAGGTTGTCGTCTCTGGTCCCTACAGCGCCATCGCGCGTCAGTTGCGGGATGGATCTCGTGTGCGGATCAAACGCTCGCGTTCCACCGCAGGAGAGCAGCGATGAGCACGCACCCGCCTCTGATTCTGCTCGAAGGCGTCACGAAAGACTACCGCATGGGAAACGAGATCGTCCATGCGCTCCGCGGCATTGACCTTTCGATCGAGCCGAACGAGTACGTCGCGATCATGGGACCGTCGGGATCTGGAAAATCCACGCTGATGAACATCCTCGGCTGCTTGGATTGGCCCACCAGCGGTCGCTACATCCTCGATGGGACAGACGTTTCCTCGCTCGATGATGCAGCGCTCGCCCGCATTCGCAATCAGAAGATCGGCTTTGTCTTCCAGACGTTCAACTTGCTGCCGCGTGCAACAGCTCTCAAGAACGTTGAGCTCCCACTCATCTATGCTGGCATCAGTGCCGACGAACGCCGCCGCCGCGCGCAAGCCGCGCTCGAGAGCGTCGGCTTGGGCGATCGGCTCCGCCACAAACCGCCGGAGCTTTCCGGCGGGCAGCGGCAGCGAGTGGCCATTGCGCGCGCACTTGTGACGCACCCTTCGATCATCCTAGCCGATGAGCCGACGGGCAACCTTGACTCGAAGACCGGCGCCGAAATCATGGCACTCTTCGAACGCATCTGGCGCCAGGGGAATACGGTTATCCTCGTCACGCACGAGGACGACATCGCACGCCACGCACGCCGAATTCTCCGCATTCGCGATGGACGCATCGAATCCGACGTGCCCAACAACAGTCCAGCATCGGTCGAAGAACTGGCGGCGCAGCGATGAAGCGGCGTTTGGCAGAATATGCGGACGTCTTCACCACTGCAGTCGAATCGCTGCGGGCAAATCCGTTGCGCTCGTTGCTGACGGCGCTCGGAGTGACGATTGGTGTTGCGTTCGTGTCGCTGATGGGATGGGCGCTCGGCAGTCTCGATGCTGCCTGGGAATCCACACTTTCGACGCTCGGACAAGATATGCTCTACGTGGACAAATGGAACTGGGCAGGCGGTGGGAACTGGCGTTCGGTGATGAACCGCAAGAACATCACCATTGACCAAGCTGAGGAAATTGCTCGTCGTGTGCGTGCAGCAAGCATGGTGTACATCAGTGCAGATGCGTGGGGCAAGACTGTTGTCCGTGCCGACAAGAAAGCCAGCGGACTAGTGATCGAGGGAACGATGGCACGCTTTGGGCTTCTGCCGAGCACGACGCTTGCAGAGGGGCGATTTTTCAGCGAGATGGAAGAGCAGCATGCTGCCGCCGTTGCGGTCATCGGCGATGGGGTGCGGTCTGCACTGTTTGGCAATCGCTCGCCGCTGGGAGAAACGATTCGGATCGAAGGGCGGCCATTTGTTGTTATCGGTGTGATGAACAAGCGGGGCACACTCTTTACGGACTTCCTCGACCGCACGGTGTACATCCCGTTGCCAGCGTTCTTTGGTCTCTACGGACGCTATAGCCGGAGCGTGACCGTCGCCGTCAAGGCGCGTTCGCCCGAAGAGCTCGGCGAGCTTCGTGACGACCTCCGCGGAATTGTTCGCTCGGTCCGGATGCTCTCGCCAGATGCACCCGATGATTTTGCGATCAACGAAGCGCAGGTGTTCCGCGACCAAGTGGCGAACATTCGCATGGTCATTGGGATGGTCGGCATTGGGCTGACGGCACTGTCGTTTCTGGTTGGTGTCATCGGCATTACGAACGTCATGTTCGTTGCAGTCGTCGAGCGCACCAAAGAAATCGGAATTCGCCGGGCAGTCGGTGCACGTCGTAGCTCGATCCTGGCGCAATTTTTGGCTGAAGCGGCAATGCTCTGCGTCGCAGGAGCGCTCGTGGGCATCGTTCTGGCAGGCGGGTTGATTACCGTTGCTGCACTGCTGTTGCGCAAGCAGATGGAATTTCTGCTGCCTTTTGTTCCGCTCGATGTTGTTGCTCTTGCGGTAGGCAGCTCGATTTGCGTTGGCGTCATTGCAGGTTTTGTTCCAGCGCTCCGCGCAGCCAGACTCGATCCTGTTGAAGCATTGCGCTACGAAGCATGACGATCGGCGAGTACCTTGTGTCTGCATACGATACGTTCCGCGCGCAGCCAGTGCGGACGGTGCTGACGCTCGTGAGCATCGCCATTGGTATCGTCGCGATTGTCGGGGCGGGAAGTGCTGCGACGGCGCTCGAGCATGCGCTCACAAGTGAGATTGTCGCGTCGGGGAGCTATACGTTCCTGATTCAGCGTACTCCGAGCATCATCACCAGTGGTGAGCAGTGGCGCCGGTACATGCGCCGCCGCCCGATTTCCTTCTCGCAAGGGATCGAGTACAAACGCCGAATGGAAGGTACGGGTGCATTGGTCTCGCTCTATAGCGTTACCAGTGCGATGACCATCCGTAGCGGTGAGCGGCATACTGACCCCGATGTGACACTCGTCGGCAGCGATGAAAACTTCTTTGCCTTGCGGAACTATCGGTTTGCACTCGGACGACCGCTCGTTGCCGATGACATCGCCCATGGGCGGATGGTCGCAGTAATCGGCAACGACGTGCGCACCGATCTTTTCCCTGGTGGAGAGAATCCGCTCGGCAGGGAAATTCAAATCCGCAATCAGCGGTTTACCATCGTCGGCGTGCTCGAACCGAAAGGCGGAATTTTCGGGCAGAGCCAGGATAACATGGTCATTGTGCCAATCCCAGTTTTCGTCCGGACGTATGCGGAGGAGTGGATGTACTCGGTTTCGATCTTCGTTCGCGCATCCAGCCAAGCAGCGCTTGAAGAGCTTTTCGATGAAAGCATCGGGGTGATGCGGAACATTCGCGGTCTCCGGCCGGAGCAAGAGAATGACTTCGAGATTGAGATGCTCGCATCGCTTGCCGACCAACTCGGCACGTTTCTGCGATTTGTTGGGTTGTTCGGAGCGTTCTGTGGGGCGATCGCGTTACTTGCTGCAGGCGTTGGCATCATGAACATCATGCTCATCAGCGTCAAGGAGCGGACGCGAGAAATCGGCGTTCGCAAGGCGCTTGGTGCGACAGTTCGTTCGATCCTCTGGCAGTTTCTCATCGAGGCGGTCGTGCTCAGCCAAGTCGGGGCATTGGGAGGGATTGCTGTTGGGAGTCTGCTCGGCGCTCTGCTCTCGCGTGTTGCTGGGGTGGAGTTTGTGATTCCGTTCGGGTGGGCAGTAGGGAGTATCGCAGCCTGCACGCTCGTGGGCGTTAGTTTTGGAGCATACCCTGCCTGGCGGGCTGCCAAACTCAGCCCGATCGAGGCGCTGCGGTACGAATGAGCATTCACAACGGAGAAGCGTTTGTGCAATCAATCGCACGGCGGATTATCGCACGCCTTCACCCAGCACGCTACGTGCGCGATGGCGACTACCGGGACAGTATCGGCGCACTCGTTGCTCGTGGCGTCGGAGGGTTCTGCATTTTCGACGGCACGCTCGACGATGTCAGTGAAACCATCGGGCAGCTTCAATCGCGTGCGCAGCATCGGCTGCTGTTTGCCATTGATGCGGAGACCGGGCTTCGCATGCGAATCGAGGATGCAGTGGAGTTTCCGCATGCGTTTGCACTCGGGCTGCAGGAACCACGGGTGACCGAAGGTGTTGCCAGTGCGATCGCGGAGAGTCTGCGCTCGCTGGGGATTGCGTGGAACTTTGCGCCGTGCGCAGACATTGCAAGCAACCCGAACAATCCGATCATCGGGATCAGAGCATTCGGAACCGAAGCGCCGCGTGTGGTCGAGCACGTCTGCGCATGGATCCGCGGACATCAGCGGGAAGGGGTGGCTGCGTGCGTGAAGCATTTCCCCGGTCATGGCGATGCAAGCACTGATTCTCACCTCGAGTTGCCAATCATCACCGCAAGTGCTGATGCACTCGTTGCGCGTGAGCTTGTGCCCTTCTATGCGGCGATCAAAGAAGGTGTTCGGTCGGTCATGGTGGGGCACTTAGCCGTTCCAGCCCTCGACGAAAGTGGACAGATTGCGTCGCTGTCGGAGGCTATTGTCCGCAGGTTGTTACGGGAACGTTTGGGGTATGAAGGCATTGTGGTGACCGACGCGCTCGACATGCGGCCAATTACCCAGCGCTACGCAAGTGGTCAAGCGGTGACGGCTGCATTTGCGGCGGGCTGCGACGTTGCGCTGGTGCCCGCTGATGCGCACGAAGCGATTGAGTTTGCCGAGCGTGCACTTGGCAGCGGGATGCTTTCCCTCGAGGAGCATCGCGAAGCGCTCGTGCGGCTTGATCGGCTCGCTGAGGGTTTTGCAGCCATTCCACGCACGAGCATTTCCCAGAGCGAGCATGCGCAGCGAGCGCTCGAAGCTGCAGTGGGTGCGCTCCGTCTGGCAGGCGATCGCAGCGTCCTGCCGCTAACGCAGTACGCACACATTGCGGCATTTGCTCTTGTCGAACATGATGCTCCGCTCGATGCGCCGACCGAGTTCTTCCGCTACCTTGCGCAACTCTACGATGGGAACATGGACGTTGCGTTCATTTCGCGTGAGATCGAGCAATCAGACGTCGCAGCACACGCTGAGGCAATCGCACAGGCGGAGTGCATCATCGTTGCAACGATCGAGCGTCCGCGGGCAGGTCGTTCGCTGTCGCGGTGGGACGATCCCAATCTTGCCGAAGCACTCGAACGCTTCGCCGAGGGGAAGCGGCGCGTGTTACTCGTTGCGGGAACGCCTGCGGTGGAGCTTGGCTGGCGTGCCGATGTTGTGCTCTGGACGTTCTCCGATAGTAGCCCTTCGTGTGCTGCAGCAGCGCTTCTGCTGTGCGGGAGAATCGGTGGGGACGAGGAGTAAAACGCGTAGGCCAAGCGGCTGGGTATTCCATGCCTACGAGAGAAACTCCAGGAGCAGATGATGCGCCAGCGTCTGGGACCGTTGGCTGAAAAAATCCGTCGTGTTGCCCTCTTGTTTACTCCTTCGCAGGGGGCGGCGACCACCCAGGGCGTTTCCAACTGATCAGCTCGATGTCGGCGCTCCCCAAGTAGAGCTTCATTTTCGCTTTGATCGGAATGCGTGCATCATCATCGCTGAACCACCCCTCGAAGTACCCAGTGACACCATAGACGCCCGTCCAATTCGCCTCGCCGTCGAAGTACACCGTCCGCACTGGATACGAAACAGCGTCAATCGTTGTGGCAGCGACCTTGCCGGTAAAATTGATTTTCGTCCACGCAGTATCCTCGCGGACGATGGTGGGGATCCATGCGGTGCGTTTGCTGTAGAGGAGCTGCCGCGCAGCGTAGAGAATCGTCAGCCCATCAACGTACTTGCGTGTGATGTGGAAGGTCCGCTCGTCGGTTTTTTGGCGATCCATCCAGGTGGCTGTCGCAATGCGGCGTTGGTCATAGTCGAACGTGTATTTGGTGTACTCGCCGCTTTCCTTGTTTTGCGCCACAAACTGCAAGGAAGCAAGCGCAGTGGGCTCCATCCACGATTCATAGACGACATGGAGCGACAGGAAGGGAATCCCTGGGCGAGAATCAATGAGCGCTTTGCACTTGACGGCTGGCTTGCCGAGCGCTTCCTGGCGCCCTTCGTTGACCAAGCGAATCGTTCCCAATTCGATGCCGATGTACGAAACACGGTAGGTCAATTCTTCGCCGGGAACAAGGACCTGTGCCCTTCCGACGATAGCGGCAAGGGCGAGCAACAGAGTAACGAGTCGCATTACCATGGTGAGGGGAGAAAGGGGAAAAACGTCGAGAGACCGATCAGCATGCGTAGCACCACAGCCCACTGTCAGTTCAGCCGAGCGATTCGGGCAGCTTCAGGGAGCAGCTCAATTGCCTTCCGCAGTTGGCGGTCAATTGGCATGTACACAAGCGAGGAGCCATTGCTGCCGAACAGTCCATACGCCACGCGCGCTTTCAACTCGGTGCGGATGAATTCTTCGTCCTGTTTGTAGAGCTGTTCGTTCCATTCGATGCCTTTCCGTTCTGCCAGTGCGCGCAGCCCAGCGATCATATCATCGCCGACGGTGAACTCCTTGGCAAAGCGGTAGATGTCTTCGCCGAAGCGCTGATGGAGTTCGGCACTATGGAGCTTGAGGTACTCGTTGGTGACGTACTCGAAGAAAACGCCCTTGCTCCGAAGCTGGCGGCTGAAGGAATTGATGGTGTCGCTCTTGACGAAGTAATCCGGTGTGATTCCGCCACCGCCGTACACTTTCCGTCCGCTCAACGTCCGGAAGACTGGGCGCGTCGAATCAACTTTTTCCGATTCGTGGGTGATGTTTGCTTCGTCGTCGAGTTCAATGCGTCCTTCGCCGCGGTAGTACTTGTCCTTGTCTTTGTACGGGCGTTGGATGAGGCGCCCTGAAGGCGTGTAGTACCGCGCGATAGTCAGCCGCAACCCAGAGCCATCGCCCAGTTCGTATTGCCGCTGGACCAAGCCTTTGCCGAAGGATGTCTCTCCGACGATCAATCCGCGATCGAGGTCTTGCAACGCGCCAGAGACGATTTCACTGGCCGAAGCCGAGCCGCCGTTGATCAGCACGACGACCGGGGTCTTCTCCAACGAACCACCGCTGGTGGATGTGTAGACCTCCTCGAACTCTGGGCGCCGTGCTTTTGTGTACACGATCTTATAGCCGGCGGGGATGAACTCATCGGCAATGAGGCGGGCTTGGTCCATGTAGCCGCCGGGATTATTTCGCAGGTCGAGCACGAGCCGCTTCATCCCTTGCTGCCGCAGCTTGGCGATGCCGTCCATGAACTCTTTGTAGGTCGTGGCGGCAAAACGGTTGAGCGAGATGTAGCCAATATCGGTGCCCGGCACCATGTACGTAGCCGAGACGCTGTAGAGTGGGATTTTATCGCGGGTGATGACAAAGTCGAGCAACTTCGGTTCGCCTTCGCGTTTGATGCTCACGGTCACGACGGTCCCTTTCGGGCCGCGCAATTTTTTCGGCACATCCTCGCGGCTCATTCCGACGGCATTTTCTCCGTCAATCTTGACAATTTTATCGCCCGGCAAAATTCCAAGCTTTTCCGATGGCCCTCCTGCGATCGGGGAGACAATCGTGATCGTGTCGTTGATGATGTCGAACTCCACCCCGATGCCTTCGAAGCTCCCACGGAAATCTTCTTCGACACGCTTCATTTCCTTCGGGGGAATGTACACCGAGTGTGGGTCGAGTTCCGCGAGCATTCCTTTGATGGCTGCTTCGGTGAGCTTTTGGGTGTCCACCTCCTCGACGTAGTTCTTTGCAGCCATGTTCAAAATGGTGCTAAACTTCTCGACCTGGTCGTAGATGCTGTCGCCGGACACTACACGGGAAGTCACCAGACTGCCGATGACAATCCCGAGGACAATTGCACTGACGACGTAAAATGCAATGCGCCGCTGCATGGGGGATACCTACCTCGATGATGACGATCGTAACGTGCTACCGGGGAATCCAATAGCATCCGAGAACGCAAGACGGAAAGCTGCGCTCTTCGATTGCATCAATGCTGGCGGTGAACGGTGACCACGTACCGCGTTGGCGTTGCATTTGATTCGATCTCCAGCTCGACGGTACCGATACTATCGCGCCAATCGCGGGTATTGATGTGCACGAGAATTTCCCCTACCTCGAGCGGATAGATGGGATTGTTGAGCACAGTTGCTGCTGCGCACTTGCACGATGGGACAACCCTCCGTATCTGGAGTGGCTCTCCACCTCGGTTGAGCACCTTCACGCGACCTTGGGCAAAGCCGGCTGAATCTGCGTGCAGCTCGAGCTTCGGTGGCACTAGTTGCATTTCGGGTCCCGTCTGCAAGCCGAGGATGAGCGCACACGCAATGAGTGCATTCCGCATCGTGGTCCTCCAATGGTCCTCACACGCGCGGTGCAAATCTACAGCGTGTTACCAAACCTTCCCCTGGAAATCGCTCGCGCGTTTACTATTTTCGCTCCTGCAGAACGCAGCGCATCGAGAGGCGCTGCACGCGTCATGTGCGATCTTCCACGGAGGGCTACAGCCTTCGGCTCATACCGATTCGTTCCCCTCGCAGATGGCAATGGAGCCTCCCCGCGCACGCCAGGCTCGCTCAATGGCGGACGCGTCCTGGTGCTCAACCAAAGCTACGAGCCGATCTTGATCTGCAACGTCCGCAAGGCTCTGCTCCTGCTGCTGCTCGACAAAGCAGAGCTGGTCGAAACACGCAACGGTGCCCTCATCCGTTCGGTACGGCACGCATACCCCTACCCAAGCGTTATTCGGCTGCATGCGTACATCCGCATGCCGTACAAAAAGGTGGAGCTTTCGCGCCGGAACATTCTCCGCCGGGATGGATTTGCCTGCCAATACTGCGGGACGCGATCGGCACCGCTGACGATTGACCACATCATCCCGCGTTCCCGTGGCGGGGGGGATACATGGGAGAACCTGGTGACCGCATGTGTTCCTTGCAACAATCGAAAGGGGAATCGCACTCCTGAGGAAGCAGGCATGCGACTTCGGAGCATCCCGCGTAAACCGAACCACATCGTCTTCCTCCGCAACTTCATGGGTTCTGTCGAGCGCGAATGGCGCCCTTACCTGTTCGCAGACTGAGTGCGCGGATCGAGGCTCTCAAGGAGAACTGGCGTGCCTCCCGCCCGAAGGGACTCCACGATTGCAAAGGTCGCCAGCGTTACAGCGCGCAGTTGCTCGTAGGGTATCGGCATTGGCGCACCGCAGGTGACCGCTTCCACTGTTGCCTGGAGTTCTTCACGGTGCCCCTTGCCTGCGCCGAAGCGGTAGCGGCGAACCTTCCCATCGCGTGCGAGCCTGATGTGATGGAAATTTTCCAAAATTGCGCTCCGTTCTTGGCAGAATACCTCGCACCATTCCTTTTCGATCGCGCGGTCGCCATTGCTCCAATACTGCAGCGTTCCGATTGAGCCATCGTCGAAGCGAATGAGCGCTGTAACGGTATCGTGCAGCACACCAGGTGCAATAGGTGGGAGTGCGTGGGCAACAACTTCCACTGGCAGTGACCCTGTCAGGAACACCATCACATCGAGCGCGTGGCAGGCTTCGCCGATGATGCGTCCGCCCTGCGCGGGATCTTGGATCCAACTCGACGGCGGGACTGCGCCTGCGTTGAAGCGGTAGCTTATCGTCATCGGTGCAACGTGATGGGCGAAGTGCTCCGCAATTGCACGGACCGCAGGGCTAAAGCGCCGGTTGAACCCCACCATGACGCGCTCGCCCCAGCGAGCGATCCGGCGGTCAATTTCTGCCAACTCTGCTGGTGTTCGGCAGAGCGGTTTTTCGACGAACACGGCTTTGCCTGCATCGAGCGCGGCGCAGACATACTCGGCGTGTGAATCATGCCGCGTTGCGCAGACAACAAGCTCGACGTGCGGATCGGCGATGACCTCGCGTGCATCTGTGGTACTCCGGCGGAAGCCGAAATGCCGTGCTGCACTATGTGCGCCAAGTGGTGAACGCGTAGCAAGCGATTCCAAGCGTACCCCGAGCATGCGGAGGATGGGAAGCAGCGTACTCTGTGCAAACCCTCCTGCGCCGAGAAAGCCGATTCCAATCGGTGCGGTGACGCGCTGCGATGGAACGGGGTATTCAACAGCCCGTGTGGATGGAAGTTCGTCTGCAGCTGGATAGCACAGGAGCACGCCGAGGACGCGCTCGGTACCTGGCTCGCTAATGAGGTGGTAGGCACGCTCGGCTTCCTCAAGCGGGATGCGATGGGTCGTCAAGTGCTCAATGGCAATTGTCCGCCGGGCTAGTGCGTCGAGGAATGCAGCCATGTTCCGTTGCTCCGTCCAGCGGACGTAGGCGAACGGATAGTCAACGCCGCGGTCTTCGTAGAGCGGGTCGTAGCGTCCGGGACCGTAGCTTGTTGCAATCTTGAGTTCGAGCTCCTTTTCGTAGAACGGCCCGCGGGGGACGTGCATCCCGACGGCACCGACGACGACGATTGCAGCTTTTTTCCGTGCAGCAGCGATGGCAAGCTCGAGCGGCGCATTCGATGGCGTCGAAGCGGTGATGATGACGCAATCAGCGCCGTAGCCTTCGGTTGCGCTCATGATGGCAGGGAGGCTGCTGCGCTCGCTGGGAAGAACCAGATCGCATCCACTTGCACGTGCTGCATCGAAGACCTCAGCGCGAATGTCCATCCCGATCACTCGGCAGCCATTGGCTCGAAGGAGAGCGCAGGTGAGCTGTCCGAGTAACCCAAGCCCGATGACGAGCACCGTCTCTCCCAGCCGAGGCGATGCTTGGCGGATGCCTTGGAGCGCGATTGCACCGAGCGTGGTGTACGCTGCCTCGTCGAAACTGACGCTCTCGGGAATGCGGGCGACAAGATGTTTCGGTACGGCGATGTACTCGGCATGGTGTGCGTATTGCGCGCCGGCACATGCGACGCGATCGCCAGCTGCGTACTCCGGACAGCGCGACTCCACAACGATCCCAGCGGCACTGTAGCCTAACGGGCGGAAAGCATCCAGCCGCGCGCGGATGGTCGCAATCGTTGCCCCGATGCCGTTGCGGCGAAGCATATCGAGGACGGTGCGGACTTGGTCCGGATGCTTCCGCGCTCGTTCCAGGAGCGATTGTTTGCCCGATTCAAGACTTGCTCGCTCGGTCCCGACGCTCACCAAGGAGCGCACCACGCGGACGAGGACCGCGCCCTCGCTGCACGTCGGGAGTGGAACGTGCTCAAGCGAAACCTTGCCGCTCTGGAGATGTTGTGCAATCTGGCGCATCATGGGAGCAAAAATAGCCGCTTCTGTTCACGGCACAGCTTGCTGGGTGCATACTTGCGACCACACATCCAGTGCTCGTGCCTACCACTCGATCGCACCAGCAGCGGCACGTTCGCGGCCGGCGATCAGTTGGCGAGCGGCCTCGACGCGCTCCCAAACATTCCAGAGCAGAACCCCCCGCACGATGCCCTCGCGGCAATAGTACACAACGCCTTCTCGGTACGGCTCGCGCCACTCCTCGACAATCTCGAGGCGGGAATCGAGCAGCCCGACAGCTTCGTAGCCGAACTCGAACAGGTCCGAGTAGAACATCGGCAGGTACTCGTAGCGACGTGCAGCCCCCGTCATGTTCTCACCGGCGAGTGCTCCTTGGGCAAGTGCGTTGTCTTCGTGTTCGACGCGAATGCGTTCGCCTAGCGGTGAGCAGTAAAAGTTGACGACATCTCCTGCCGCATACACATCAGGGTGCGAGGTGCGGAGGTATTCGTCCACGACAATGCCATTGTCAATAGCCAATCCCGCATTGGATGCAAGCTGCGTGGCGGGTTCAATTCCCAACCCGGCAACGACGGCATCTGCCTCGAGCGATGCGCCACTGTTGGTAAACGCACGCCAACGGCTGCCATGCCGTTCCAAGTGTGCAACTGTTTCGCCGGTACGGACGGTGACGCCGCGCGCTCGGTACTGCTCGGTGAGGAAGCTCGAAAGAGCAGTTGGAAACATTCGTGCGCCAATCCCATCTTCAGGGAAGAGCATCGTGACTGCCACACCATTGCTCGCAAGGGCAGCAGCGATTTCTGAACCGATGAAGCCACCACCGATGACCAGGACATGCCCGCCGCGATCGGCAACAGAGCGGAGTTGCTCATAATCGTCGAGTGTGCGGAAGTAGATGATGCCCTCACCCCAAGGCGTGCGCGGTGTGCCGCCAGTTGCCAGTAAAAGCTTCTCGTAGTGGTGAGTTTCTCCTCGTTCGTCAAGCACAGTGTGTGCTTCGAGATTTAGCTCGATGGCACGGCATGCGGTATGGACCTGGACGTTGCCGTTGAGCGTAAACCACAGCTCATCGCGTGAGGCGCCTTTCCAGAGCGCTTTCGAGAGCGGAGGGCGTTTGTACGGTGGGTGTGGCTCAGCAGTCAGGATTGCAATTGAGCTGCTCGGCTGATGCTGGGAAATTGCTTGTGCTGCTGCGGCAGATGCCATCCCACCACCAATGAGGAGGTAATTCCAGTGCGCCATTGGATGGTACTCCAGCGTGTGAGACATAGGGAAAATACGTATCCAGTGTGTCTGAACATTACTGCGGTGCAATGAGTTCTGCACAGCGAATTTCGTCTGCGAGCCGGCTGGCAAGCTCCTCGGCACTGAAATGCCGACCGGCGATCTCTGCGCACGTGGCGCTCCGCTTCCGGAGATACTCCGAGAGGCTCTCGGGGTTGGGGCAATCGCGGAGGTAGTAGGGCAGTCGCTGGTGGCCTTCGCCGAGCAGGAGCGAGCCATGCTGGAGTAGGATGTCGCCGTAGAGCCGCTGCGCACTGCCGAGGACCTTGCGTCCACGCCAGAGTAGCTCGTAGCGCGCACTCGAGGCAAAGCAGAGCCATCGCGTTGGCTTGCGGTGGAGCAGGAAGGGGAAGTCTGGCTGCGTCCGCGCATAGACGAGGTCCGGTGCACCGAGCACTCTGGCAAGGACACCGCAGAGCCACTCATGCCAGAACCGATAGACGTGCGCCTGCGTCAGTCCATCGCGCAAGCGGAGCGCAAGAGCATACGTCAGCTCGCGGGCATGGAGAATCGCCCGACCGCCCGTCGGCCGGCGAACAAGCTCGATGCCATCGGCATCCGCACGTGCCAGGTCAATATCCTCTTCAGGCTGATTGGCGCCGAGCGAAATGCACCACGGCTGCCAGCTGTAGAAGCGGACGAGCATTCTCGAATCGTCGGAATCCGAAAGTTGCTCGGTGAGTGTAACGTCCCGGCGCATGTTCTCGCGGCCAGGATGGGCGCCGTCGAGCTGGACCTGCGCTGAACGAAGTTGTTGGAAGAACTGATAGCGAAGCTCGTCGAATGTCATGGCGGCAATTTACATCCAGCCAGCGTTCGACCAAGCCCTGCCAAGTCTGGGACGGATGGCGCGACAGTATTTTTGCCTTCGCTTGTTCTCTGCAGGATCGAAGACGTGTACATTGCCAAAGACGTCGTCGCTGATGTCCTCTCGCCCATTGTGGGCGATGAGCTCCGAACCTACGAGCACCACGGGCAGCTCTCGGTCATCGTCGAGCGAGACGAGCTGATCGAAGTGCTCGTTCAACTGCGGGATCATCCGCTGACCCGATTCGATCAGCTCCTCGATGTAACCGCGATTGATTGGCTCGATCGCAAGCCGGTACGATTCGAGGTGGTGTACTTCCTCTACTCGATTCCGCATAAGCACCGGCTGCGCGTAAAAGTGCCAGTGCCCGAACGCGATGCTCGCGTTCCGACTGCAACGACCGTCTGGGAGAGCGCCAATTGGTACGAGCGCGAGACCTACGACATGTACGGCATTCGTTTCGAGGGGCATCCGGACTTACGGCGATTCTACATGCCCGAAGATTACGTCCATCCCGAAACTGGCGAGCCGCTCTATCCCTTGCGGAAGGATTATCCGCTCATGGGCATTCCTGGTGCAGCGCCGCTGCCTGAGTTCCCTGAACGCGAACTGTGGCTCCAACGTAGGAAGGAGTACCTGGAAAAGTACCCGCCCAATCCGCTCGATACATCGTACACGTTCCCGCCCGAAGACAAGCAGTAACGCGAACAAGCTTCCTGGACCGCAGCGCCGCACACGCTTGTTGTGCAGGAACCATCCACGCTACTGGTCACTGTGGCGCAGAAGGTACTCTTTGAGCGCAACCGCTTGGTTGTGGTCCGGGTCGCGCGCGGAGTAGAGCAACGTCAGTGGGCGCGTTGCAGCGATCGCTCGAAGCTGTTCGATGCTCTGGCGCTTTTCAGCAAGTTCCCTCCAATAGCGTCGCTTGAATTCCTCCCACTTTGCGGGGTCGTGGTTGAACCACTTCCGAAGCTCGTTGCTCGGCGCAATATCCCGGAGCCAGAGGTCTGCATGCAGGGCATCTTTACTCATTCCGCGCGGCCAGAGGCGATCAACCAAGACGCGATAGCCGTCGTCAGGCTGTGGCGGCTCGTAGACACGCTTTGTGCGGATGGTAACGCTCATTGTTGGGAGCTACGGAACGTTAGCAGGAGAGCGGTGAATGTAGTGCAAACCTACAGCGACGGCACTACTTCGCTCCCCGTTCCCACCACGCGACGATGTGTGCAGGTTTAGGAATGAGGCGATTTGCCAGCCGATCAACTGCTCGCCAGAGCCAGTGGGGCAACCATTGGAGTACCACGTGTGTGCGGGCAATGAGCAATGCTTTGTTGCCGAATGTCGTATAGCAGAATCGTCCGTGCCGGAGATACTCTGCCAGCCGATGCTCATCGAAGCTGTTCAAGTGGGCGTGGAGTGGTGTTGGCTGGTTGCAGTGGATGCAGAGCACGTAGCGTATTCGCTCCCGGTAGGGTGTCGAGATCACGACGCGCCCACCTGGACGCACGACGCGCCACATTTCTTCGAGCGTGCGTTCCGGTTCTGGGAGATGCTCGATGACCTCCGAGGCAACAGCGCAGTCGAACGTTGCGTCAGCAAACGGGAGTCGCTCGCCACTGGCGACGACGGCAACATGACGCTCGTCGGGTATCTCGGCCAGGGCGCGTTGCGGGTTGGTGCGGCCAAGATCTGTCGAGCACACTGCCACACCGCGCCCAACAAGTGCACGTGCAAGCCAGCCATTGCCGCAGCCGACATCGAGCACAAGTGTTGCCTGTGCTGGGATTGTGCGCAGGATCACTTCTCGTAGCCGTCGCTCGTCGTGTGCAGTGGCAGCGTCCCGTTCTTCCCAGTAGTCGAAGAGCTCTGCGTCGCGCTGGTAGTGCGCGATAAAATGCCGCATTGCTTGGTTCTGATGTGTTGGCAGTAGCACGGGAATTTCTCCCTCGCACGGGAAGGTCTCTCCACGTTCGGTTCGAAGCGTACCGTCCGAGTGCCAGCGGAGAGGCTCGCGCGTGTCAGGGCTGATGAGCCGATCCCGGAGCGGATGTGTCTTCCAGCGCATCAGTAGCCAATCCGAAGTTGCACCCACCACCACCAGCGCTCCATCGGCGCATTGCCGCCTGTGCGGAGCAGATATTCCGCGCGGAGGTCGAAAAAGACATTCGGGACTGGCTCCAGCGACACCCACGCCTGCATGCGACGCGTATGGCTGACGTTCCCACGCAGAAAGCGGTTCCCCACCGCAAATGGTTCTGGCAGAACGTCGCCATCGCCATCGTTGGCGTCGCCGCCGACGTTCCCCACAGGGACGGCGATCGTCGTTCCTGGGAGCAGGGCAGTTCGGACATGACCAGTGCTATCGAGCCAATTTTCTCCCCAGCGGATGTAGTCAGCACGCAGTGCAAGTCGCATTCGAGGTGCAAACAGCAGTGTTACCCCCAGCGTCCAGCGGTCGCTGTTCGGTTGCTGGAGTGCGCCGAGTACCTCCCCCTGCGAGGTCCAGGAGTTGACAATTGTCCGATGCGAATACACGAATGGGTTGATCCGCACATACTCCGCAGTAGCGATGATCGGGATGTCCGCCACGCGGAGAAGGTGAACACCGCCGACTTGCCAGGCGTACTTGTTGTTGTTGCCGCGCCAACTGGTGTCAGCAAGGGTTGAAAAGCCGATGTCGTCGGCAAGTAATGTTCCGTAGAGGAGTGTTCCATCCAGCGGCCGCCAGCCGATTTCAGCAGCCAGGAGGGAGTTGTCGCGCTCGTTGCGCTCTTGGCTAAGCATGCCGCTGGAAACGTAGAATCCCAGTGGGTTGAGGTAGGCAAGATCAATTCCGCGTCCGGAATAGACAATTGCATCCGAGATCGCCAGCGAGAGTTGTGGCGAGGGATCAACTTGCAACCGATGCGCTGCGATGAATTTTGTCGGCACATCTTGTCCCATAGCGTCGCTGCCGATAGCGGCGGCATGGAGGTAGCTAAAGCGGAGTGCGCCGTAGCGGAGATCGAGCAGCAGGTGGTCCAGTGGCGGCGAGGGTACTGACAGCAGCAATCCCCCACCAAGCGGGGAGTATCCCCAGCCGACAACATCACGTCCGAAGCGGATGCGGCCGAGCGACCCTTCGTACTGCACGGCACCGAGTGCACGGTCGTAGAAGCGGCGATCATCCAAGAACAGTCGCCGGGAGCGAGCCATATCGGGTTCTGTTGGTGCGATGCGCTCCGGAATGCCTCGCAGGAGCGCACCGTTGGCTAAATCGAGCAGGAAGCTCCAGTGGGTGGCAATCTGCCCAAGAGCGCGCATGCTCAATCGCCCTGTTGCTATAGCGTCGCTCCCATCCCACTCGAGCATGCCGCCGCGCGCAGATGCTGATGCATCAATCCGCAGTGCCAGAACGCTATCGCGAACGCTGGCAATCGCACGGCGCCCTGCATGCAGGGGTAGAAGCTCCCACGCCTGCTCGAGTGTATCCGCCAGCGGCCAGTAGTATGACGCCAGGTAGCGTTGGAACGTATCCTGAGCCATGCCCTGCGGCAAAAGGTCGCCAAGCCGTGGTGGGAGAATGCTCCCGCTGCCGACGCTACGCTGGCCACGGAGGATCTCAATGCTGAGCAGGTCGCCGCTGGTCGGTTCACTTGACATGTCAGCATTCTGTGACCAGCATTGCACCAAGCCAAGCACTGCGATGAGCAACGCGACTGCGCGGTTGCTATTCGGCATAGCGGCGGAATGCGATGATCGCGTTGTGTCCACCAAAACCGAAGGTGTTACTCAAGGCAACCTCGATTGGGCGCAGGCGTGCGCCGCGCTCGGTCAAGTCGAGTCGGGGATCAATTTCCGGATCGCGCTCGGTGATGTTGATCGTTGGGGGAACTGTTTGGTGGACGATCGCCAGCACAGTAGCGATTGCTTCGATGGCGCCAGCAGCACCGAGCAAGTGGCCGGTCATGGATTTGGTTGCGCTTACGCTCAAGCGTTCGACGTGGTCACCGAAAAAGTCCACGATCGCGCGCGCTTCGGCAGGATCGCCGACCGGTGTGGATGTAGCGTGGAGATTGATGTAGTCCACTTGGTGCGGCTCCAGTCCCGCTTCCCGCAGGCATTCCGACAGTGCGAGCTTGATGCCGATGCCTTCGGGATGACCAGCGGTGATGTGGTAGGCGTCAGCGGTTGCGCCAGCGCCGACGATTTCCGCGTAAATGCGTGCTCCACGCGCGCGGGCATGCTCGAGTTCTTCCAGCAGGAGTGCGCCTGCACCCTCGCCAAGCACGAAGCCGTCGCGGTCGCGGTCGAAGGGCCGCGAAGCTGTCTCGGGGGAATCGTTCCGTTCCGAGAGCGCCTTCATCGCGCTGAAGCCGCCGACTGCCGATGGTGCAATGGATGCTTCCGAACCACCGGCGACAATTGCATCAGCCTTGCCAAGCCGAATGTAGTTGAATGCCTCGATGATGCTGTGCGAAGATGACGCACACGCAGAGACCGCGCAGAAGTTCGGTCCGCGGAAGCCGTACCGGATCGAAATAAGCCCAGCGGCCATATCGCTGATCATCTTCGGGATGAACAGCGGGCTAAAGCGCGGAGTCCCGTCGCCGCGGTAGTAGCCGCCGATTTGCTCTTCGAGTGTGACCAGCCCTCCAATCCCCGAGGACCAAATGACGCCGATGCGGTCGCGCTCGATGTGGTCTGCGTCCAACTTCGCGTCGGTGATGCACTCGTGTGCAGCGGCCAACGCGTAGTGACAGAATGGATCGGTGCGCCCGACCTCGCGGCGATCCATTACGCTGAGCGGATCAAAGCCTTTGACCTCGCACGCAAAGCGGGTGCGAAACTTCGATGCATCGAAGCGTGTGATCGGACCAGCACCACTTCTGCCACTCCGCAAGCCCTCCCAGTACTCTGGGACCGAGTTCCCAATTGGGGTGAGCGCACCAAGACCAGTGATGACAACGCGTCGGAGACGTTCCATAGCATGTTGCCGAAGGTAGAACAAACTTGCAAGAATACAAAACAGCTTGCGCAGTGCACAGTCCGCGTGAGCATCGCTCTTGAGCCGGCCCTGCCAGCCCTGCGCTATCGGCTCCGCACGGTAAAAAGGAGCAGCAGGGTTGTTGCCACAGAAGCGACGACGATGACTGGCTCGAGCAGATCATCCCAGAGCGAACGTGGCAGTGGCGGCACTGGTGCAGCGGTCAGCTCTGAGCGAGGAAGCTCTGCAAGCGCGATGTCCGCGCGTGCCAGTACGTCCTGAAATTCCACTGCGATCGTGTGCGTGCTATCGAATGCAAGAAGTCGAAGTTCGACGCGGGCTGTCCGCTCGATCGAATCGCGCGATGGCGCGTAGAGTCCATAGCGTACTGCACCATCGGCAATGGCCAGCGTGCAGGGAGCGCTTGCTCGGATGGCGATCCCGCGCCCGGAGAGCTTTTCGACGACAAGCCACCGCAGTGCAGATTCCATCGGCACAACAGCGACGGAGTCGCAACTCGAAATGCTCCCGACCTGCCTAACCGCAGCCGATGTGAGCGAGTCGAGGATGGAAAAGTTCGTTCGCACCTGCGCCGAAAGGAGCTGCGGCTGCACAGCGCTGACAGCCAGTGCCGATAGCATTGCACCGACGATTTGCAGCCTGTTCGGCATGCTATCGCTCCGTCGGTTGGGCTATGCGCGCGTGCAGCGGACCCCGAAGGCCGCTGTAGCCCGTCAGCTCGGCATCAATTGTGCCGATGGGAATTCGTGTGCTGACCTTGACAGGAATTTTGCGCTCGTCGTCGCTGAGCCAAATCAAGATCCGACCTTCGCTCTTGAAGAGCCCGCCTTCTTTGATGAGCGGCTCGATGACGATGCACCGGAACTTTCCCGCCTCGACTTCGATGGTTTGGCGGCCCAGGATACGTACCCCGAGGTCATGCGTCTGGCGGTCGAAAAAGTTCTGCAGTTGGATGATGCTCCCTTTCGAGTACGCGCCGAGGTTGAGCGTGCGAACGTAGTAGAACGCCGAGACGATGTCGTGCACGTAGGGCGGAACGTCGAATGTGCCTTCGGTGGTGATCGCTTTGCGGTTGCGTTGGTCGAATCGGGCGTGGAAATCGCGTTGGAAATTTCCTTCGCGAATGTGCTGCTCGAATTCCCAGGGGAAAATGCCCGCAACGTCCAAGATCGTGCGGTAGCGATCCCGCACACGGTAGAGCCAATCGAGCGCTTCCAGCGAACGTACTTCGAAGTTGATGTCGTAGCACGGGCGCCCTTCGCGCTGGACCGGTTCGGGAGCGATCTGGAAATACGCACGCCCAGCAGTGATGAACTTGTAGCCGACGCGATACTCGAGCCGCTCCCCGAGCCCGAAGGCTTCGTTCGGCACGTAGCGAAATTCGTCGCGAGCTGTTGACGCTCCAGCAACAAGGAGTACAAGCGCGGCAACGTGTGTTCTCATTGGACCCACTGCAGAAAATTGTTTCGCACGAAGACGCGACACCTACGCAAGGATTACGCTTGCAAACCACCACAGCGGTAGCGTCAGACCGCTTGCGAGCGTTGTCAGTGCGATTGCGGCTGCTACCTGTTCGGTCGCAAGACCGAATCGCTCGGCAACAACGAGCACGAGCATCATCGTTGGCATTGCTGCTTCGAGGATGGTTGCTTGCAGTGTCGCACCGCTGATACCGACCGCTATGGCGAGACCGAGCGCTACAGCCGGTGCAACGATGAGCTTCAGTGCAGCAACCGGCAGAAGCATTCGCCACTGGCGAAGATACTCCCATCGGAGCGAAAGCCCAAGCACAAACATCATCAGCGGAATCACTGCGCGTGCTCCGAACGCGAGGATGCCATCTGCCAATGGACTCAGCGTTGCTCCGCTGTACCGCCACAGCAGACCGGCAATCGCTGCCCACAGCGGCGGCAGAACTACTACCCGCTGCCAAACCAGACCGTGGGATGATTCGGAGGTTTGGGCGAGCGCAACTGCCACCCCGAGCGTCCACAGCAGCGGTGTCGAGGCAGCAAAGTCGAACAGCACTGCAACGAACACCTGCTCTGGGCCGACTGTCGCCGTCAGAACGGGGATGCCAAGGTATGTGACGTTCCCCCACGCTGCAGCCAGCAGCAGTGCAGCACGACTTCGGGAATCAAGATTTGCGCGACGCCGCAGCCAACACGCCGCGACAGCGAGCACACACCCGATCGTCAACGCTGCAACCAGTGGCACTTGCCACAGGACACTGCCAACAGGTGCGCTCGCCATTGAGCGAAACGTAAGCACGGGAAGGAGTGCAATGAAAACGATCTCTGCTACACGGCGTCGGATGCGATCGGGTGATGGTAGCCACCCGAGCGATCGCCAGGCAATGCCAAGCCCGACGCATCCAACGGCTGCGAGGTTATCCATCGAGAAGGGTGCAATCGAGCAGTATTAGGTGAAGATGTCGGGCTGGTCGTCCTCGTCTTCGTCGCTGAAGTAGTAGGACTCGCTGTCGTATTCGGGCCAGATATCCTCGATGCTCTCGTAGAGGACGTCGCTATCTTCCAGCTCCATCAAGTTGTCGAGCACCTGCTGTGGAGCGCCGGTACGGTTGGCATAATCGAGCAGCTCTTCCTTCGTTGCTGGCCAAGGAGCATCTTCCAGGTACTTTGCCAGTTCAGGAGTCCAGAACATAGCACCTCCAAGTGGCAGTGGAACTGTGCAATGGGGCGCGAAAATAGCAGTGCGGAGCCGAAAACGGACGCAGGCGTGCACTATTGTATCGAAGCGTTGCTCAACTGAGGCGCATCAGAAAACACCAGGACGCTCCCTTCGTGGACATCGAGTTCGACCAGGCGGTCGCGTGCTTGATTGCGGGCACCTTCGCGGCTACCGAGTTCGAGGATTTCGTCGTGGAGTTCCCAAACCAAACCACGGGTCGTCAGCCGCACCCGCGGCTGTGGAATGAGCGAGATCATCTCGCCTGGCGATGTTGGGAGTGCAAGCGACGAAAAAACCGCACGCCCCATGCGACCACAATCGTAGACTTCCAGCGTCGCACGCTTGCTATAACGCAAGAACACACTCCAGTTGTTGAGCGTGTGTTCGAGCTCACCACCGTTCATGCCAACGACGACAAACTCCTCGATACCACGGTCCAGGCCGAGTCGGAGTGCTTTTTCGAAGTCGGTCGAATCCTGATCGGGAACGTGGATAATTTCCGACGATGGAAATGCAGCTTCGGGATTCGGGATGCGCCGCAGGGAATCAAGATCGCCAACGATGACGTGTGGAACAATCCCACGCTCGATAAGCTGCCAGGCAGAGCCGTCGGCTGCGATGACGGTATCGTAACGGAGCCGGGCAAGATCAGCCGGCGGCGGGATGATTCCACTCAGGCTCACAAGTGCACGCATGGGAAGCTTCGATCCTTGCAAATCCGAGCCTATAGACGCTGTCGGCTGGGTGATGGTGTGTGCTGCTAATTTTGCTTGGAGCTGGTTGAGCAATCGAGCACATGGAACCGACACTGGCAATCTACCGTGCAGACCGTTTGGTGGTGGGCGCTCTTGTCCGCGCTGGGAGCAAGGGAGCGCGGCTCGATGCTCTCGGGATGGTCCGCACGCGAGAGCACGACCATGATGCACTCGAGCAACTCAAAGCACAGCTGCATTGGGGTGCAGAGCCGATCCGCCTTGCCCTTGTGCTCGATAGCTGCGATGCAGCAGTGGCAGCATTTCCGCTGGAGGAAACACCAAGTGAGCCCGTCGTCCGCGAACAAGCGGAGCTGGAAATTGTTCAACAGTTCCTCTCCACACCGAGCGAAGGTTACACAGCAGAGATCTACCGTACTTGCCCAGATATCGAAGGGCGAACGATGGGCTGTGGCGTCTTTGTCCTCGCGGGGCAGCGTGCGATCGCTGCGCAGGTCGAAGAAGTCTTCGGTATTCGTCCGCAGGTGACGGTTGCTGCGTTAGGAGCTGCAGCAGCATTTGCGTACAACTACCCGGAGCAGCGTGCTCAGTGTGCCGCGCTCGTGACGATCGGAACGCAATCGGTTGATCTTGCTATCGTGCGGGAGGGTCAGCTACAGTGGTGGGGATGGCGGCATCCTGTGACAGGATCGCATGTGATGGCCGTCCAACAGTTGGTGCGGGAGGCGATACTACACTGCGGAGATATTTCCATGCTTCTTCTTTCCGGCAGCAGTGCGCAGCGTACGCTTATTGAGCAACTTGTGCTGGCCTACGATGGTCGCTTTCCTCATTCGGTGGGTGTGCTCGATGGCTTTCGCTTGCTCGAATGCGGTTTGCCAGATGCCCTTTGTACTGCGGCAGGGCCTTTAGGGCATGTGTTTGCTCCAGCAATTGGTGGAGCACTTCTGGAGCACTACATCAAGCCTGCGTGGCACTTCCATGTGCCTTCGAATGCGGAGATGCCGCTCCAGCAGTAAGCGGTGCCTTACGGCGTCAGTTGAATTTGCTGGCGGTACGACTCGACGGTGAATATCGGTAGTCGCTCCACTAACGAGCCATGCCCAAACTTGCGCAGCACGAACGGCGGAAACTGACGGAAGAGGATCCGCACCGATACATCGAGCTGGCTGGCGTTCTGCAGTACCGAGGTGGGGAGGACGTACCGTGCGTAGCGTGCTTCGTGGGGTGGAATCGTGCGGTTGACGACGGCATCTGCATCGAAGAAAAAGTCAATCGGCTTGCCGAGACGGTAGGCAATGCCGTTGAACAGTACCAGCGCAGTATCGGGAGGAAGCAACCCGCGCTCGACGTATTCGCTTCCCGTTGTCCGAAGATCTCCGTTGGGGTCGAGCAAGCCGCTGGCGTAGAGCGTATCGCCGCGTTCGCTCGTAACGACGAATTCCACCCATAGCTGACGTTCGAAGATCGTGCCGCTGGGGATGCTGTGTCCAACAGTCTGGTTGAAGAGCATGATCGAAATTGGCAGGGGCTGGCTACGCGACGCTGTCTGCGGAATGTTCCATTGCACGTTCAGCGCGTAGTTGAGGGCGTGTTGAATCAGCGGTATCAGGGTATCGCGACCGGGGAAATCAGTCAGCGCAACGCTGATGCCTTCCATGATGTGCGAATGCCGCTTGCGGATAGGGCCACCGACTGCGGCTGGCTCATAGGTCCACTTCATGTGGCAGGCTTGGCAGGTGAGATTCCGCACAGGGTAGGTGCTGTTCTTCCACTCGGTGAACGTTTGCTCGACGCGGAAGCCGCGTGGATTGACCACGTCGTGGCAACCTGCGCAGACGTCGCTTTGCTCGAACTGTGGGTTGTAAACCGAGCCGTGGAAATTGTTCGGTACTGGGTCAATGATGCTGCCGCTCATGACGCCATCGAGACGGAAGCGCTCGATGCCATGTCCGGGGATCTGCACGGTTGCTGCATGGCAAGTAACGCACGTGACGCCACCGCGGGAGTGGGGCGAAAGCTCACCGCGTACAATTCCCGTCGGCGCTTCGCCCAGCAGAGTTGCAGCCGGTGAGTGGCAGGCGATGCAGAACTGCCCGAGTCGTCCGCCGGTAAGCTGCTGGCCTTGCTCGTTCATTGCGTGGAACATCGGATCCACCACCGAATAGGCGTGCATGGAGATTGACCATTCGCGGTAGTGATCCGGGTGGCAGGGCTGGCACTGCTCTGGCGGGATGAATACCTGCCGCAAGATCGCTGCAGAATCAACAGTCGGCGCGCTGACCGGAGAGCTTGGCTCTCGGCAGCTGAGCAGCAGCACTGCCAGTGCAATCGGAACGGCGGCAATGCGCACAGGCGCTCAACGCAGAGTAATCGTACATCGAATGCTGTGCAAACTAACACAGCACGCCGAAACTTGGTTTCACTGCCGCGCTCGCTCAGCAAGTTCTGCGAGCACACGGAAAGCTTGGAGCGGCGTCATGCGTTCCAGATCGAGCATCCGAAGTTGCTCGCGGATTGGATCGGGAGCCGCCTCGAAGATGGACAGCTGCACCGTCTGTTCTGCTGCGATACGAAGTGGCTCTGGAGCCGATGGGCTGGTGCGTTCGAGCTGCGCCAGGATGGTGCGTGCCCGTTCGACGATTGCTTCGGGCATTCCAGCCATCTGCGCAACGTGGATTCCGAACGAATGGTCGCTTGTGCCACGGACGATGCGGTGCGGAAAAAGGAGCGTCGAACCAACCTCCATGACCTCGGCTTGGTAGCAGACGATCCCCGGATAGCGCTCGGCAAGTTCGGTCAGTTCGCGGTAGTGGGTCGCAAAGAGCGTTTTTGCACCGATATGGTGGTAAAGGTACTCGACGATTGCCCAGGCGATGGCAATTCCTTCGCGTGTTGCAGTACCGCGCCCGACTTCGTCGAGCAAAATCAGGCTCTCGTGCGTGGCGTTGTTGACGATTGTTGCTGCTTCCTGCATCTCGACCAGGAACGTACTTTCGCCGGCGCCGAGGTTGTCCTGCGCACCAACTCGTGTGAAGATGCGGTCCACAAGCGCGATCTCTGCACGCTCAGCAGGGACGAAGGAACCGGCATGAGCCATCAAGACGATGAGCCCGACCTGCCGCAGGTAGCAGGATTTCCCAGCCATGTTCGGACCGGTGATGATGTGGATGCGTTCCTCCGGGGTGCCAAGCAGCGTTGAGTTCGGCTGAAAGTGCTGGCCCGGCGGCAGGAACGCCTCGACGACCGGATGGCGCCCGGCTTCGATACGCACAATGCCATCGGTGCGAAGAAAGGGGCGGACGTAGCGGCGTTCGACGGCAATTGTTGCCAGTGATTGGAAGACGTCCAGTCGAGCCAGCTGGCGGGCCAGTTCCTGCAGATCGGCTGCGTGCTCTGCAATTTCAGCACGAAGCTCAGCAAAGAGCTGTTGCTCGAGTGTCTGCACTTGATCGGCAGCTGAAGCAATGCGCGTGGCGAGCTCATCAAGCTCAGCGGTGGTGTAGCGCTCTGCGTTGGTGAGTGTCTGCTTGCGGATGAAGCTGTCGGGTACCTTCGCGCGATGGGCGTTGGTGACTTCGATGTAGTAGCCGAACACGTTGTTGAAGCCAAGCTTGAGCGAGCCGATCCCGGTTTGCTGGCGGAGCTGCTCCTGGTAGCGGGCCAGCCATTCCTTCCCGTGGTAGAGCGCCTCGAGTGCTGCATCGAGCTGTGGGCTGTAACCGGGACGGAAGACGCCGCCACTGCCGAGCTGTGCGGTCGGCTGGTCGACGAGCGCGCGCTCGACCCGCTCACGCAAGTATTCCATCGGCGGAAGGCTCTCCAGCAGCGTGCGGAGCGGGCCGGAGTCCAGGTGCACTGCCAGACGCGCCAGGAGTGGCACTTGTCCGAGCACCGTTGCCAGACTGCGCACCTCGCGTGGAGTGGCACGGGCGGTGCAGATTTTCGTTACCAATCGTTCGACGTCCCCGATAGGTTCGAGCAGTGTCCGCACGCGGTGGCGTAGCTCTTCGTGGCGGTAGAGTTGCTCGACGGCATCCAAACGTTCGGTGATCGCGTCCATGCGTCGAAGGGGGACGAGCAGCCACTGTTTGAGCAGTCGCGCACCCATCGGGGTGAGCGTCCGATCGAGGACGGCGATGAGCGAAAAGCGTCCATCGCCCGAAGGCAGAAGGTCCAGGTTGCGGCGTGTGCCCGCATCGAGCAGCATGACGTCGCGGTCCTGCCATCGTCGCAGCGAGCGGATGTGCTGGGTATTTCCGAGCTGGGCGTCGCTGATGTAGCGGAAGAGCGCACCAGCGGCTGCAATCCCGGCATCGAGCTCCTCGACGCCGAAGCCTTTGAGCGAGTGCGTTCCGAAATGCTCTGTAAGCACGCGGCGGGCATCGTCGGCGTCAAAGTGCCATGGCTCCAGCCGCGTGATGACTGCTGCCAGTGCACGCTGGGCATGCTCGCGCTGGAAGCGATCTGCCTGTGGCTTGGGAACGAGCACCTCCGCTACAGCGAGCGTTTCAAGTGCGGTGAGTGCTTCGTTCCAGCTCATCTGCCCGACGACAAATTCGCCAGTCGAAACGTCTGCGTAGGCAAGCCCGACCAGTTCGCCGATCGAAACGAGTGCAGCGACGTAGCGGTTCGTTCCAGCCTCGAGCACCTTGTCGTAGAGCGCCACTCCCGGGGTGACAATCTCGACAATGCCTCGTTTGACTAAACCACGCGCCTGCTTGGGATCTTCGAGTTGCTCGCAGACTGCGACCCGATAGCCGGCCGCGACGAGTTTGGGCAGGTACGTATCGAGTTGGTGGTGTGGAAAGCCCGCCAGCGGGACATCGCCAGCGGCGCCGTTGTTGCGCTTGGTCAAGACGATGCCGCACACTTTCGCGGTGACAATAGCATCCTCGCCGAACGTTTCGAAAAAATCTCCCATGCGGAACAGCACGATCGCATCGGCATGCTGCCGCTTGATAGCCTCGTACTGCCGCATCAGCGGCGTTTGTGCGGTTGTCGCAGGCATAGGGGTTCGAAATTACTGCAGCCACTCGAACGAGGCGCGGATTTGCGCAAGGCTATATCCAGCGCCGAGTGCGCAGAGGAGCTTGATGCGTGCTTTCTGCCCGTTGAGAAAGTCGGCAAAGATGACGCCTGCTTCGTGGAGGTGCTTGCCGGCGCCTTCGTAGGCGTAGATGTGTTCGGTGCGCCCAACGGGGCATCGCGAGACTAAGACGACGGGGATGCCACGTTCGATCGCCTCGAGTGTGGCGTAGTACACCGGCGGTGGAACGTTCCCAACGCCCATTGCCTCGATGACCAGACCTTCGGCACCGCGCTCGAGTGCAGCGCGGATAATCCAGCCATCCATTCCGGCGTAGCACTTTACCAGCGGGACGAATGCCGGGATGCGCACTGTCGGGAACGTCTCCCGATGGACGGGCGCACGGTATCGGACGGGCTTTCCATTCGAGACACGTCCGAGCGGTCCGAAATCGAGGCTGCGGAACGTGTTGACTTCCTCGGTGTCGGTCTTTGTGACCTCTGAGGCTGCGTTGACAGCGCCCGCCATTGCAACGAGCGTCCCCATGTCGCGGAACTGAGGGCTTGCTGCAATCGCGACACCATCGCGCAGGTTCCGCGGGCCGTCCCAGTCTGGCTCGCTCGAATTGCGCATTGCTCCGACGACAACGACAGGTTTGGAACTTGCGACGGTGCAGTCGAGCAGGAAGGCGGTTTCTTCGAGCGTGTCGGTGCCGTGCGTGACCACAACGCCAGCGATGTCCTCGCGCTCGAGCAAGCGCTGGGCGATCTGCGATACCTCGAACATTCGCTCCGGCGTCATGTGTGGGCCGGGAAACTTGCCGTATTCGATCGCCTCGATCGCTGCGATGGAGCGAATGTCCGGAACTGCATCGAGAATATCCTCGGCGTCGAGGGAAGGGACGACACCTCCGAACGCCTCCGACAGCGAGGACGCAATCGTCCCGCCGGTGAAAATGATGGCAACGCGTGGTAGCATCTGAAATTCAACAGAAAGGGTTCATTTAGCGGATGACTGGAAACGCAGTGCTCTGGCGCTTATCGCCGGCTGTAACGGTGCAAACGTAGAGCCCCGGCGCAAGACTCTCGGCTGCAAGCGTGACCGATGGGGTTACTGCATTGCCGGAGAAGAGAACGCGCCCGAGTACGTCCGCGATCATCCACGACCAGCCAGATGATGGAGCGCTGTCGCCGCTCAGCGTTATCGTGAACACATCGCCACTGACTGGCTGAGGAATGATCTGCAGCTGCATGCTGTGACGATCGTCGTCAGAGGTAGTGCTCGTCGGTCGCTGCCCGATGCGGAAGTACACTGGCACGATTGCATTTGCGATGAGGGATTGTGGTGCGCTGGTGGGGTGGATTTTCGTTTGGTCGAGTGCAACGGTGCTGATACCACTGGTATTGCCAACAACCGTCGTAAACGCAAGGCGCCCATCATCGCCGCGATAGCTGGGGAAGCCGAGCTGACTGTTGAGTGCGAGCTGCCCGATGTTCTGGCGGAAGAGGTCAGCAGCCATGATGGCGTAGCGGTCATTGGTCGCATCGTAGAGGTCGTAGGCAATGACAGAGGGGGAATTTTTTGCGTACACTGGATTGCCGATATGGATTCCGATGGGCTGGACGGGAAGCACGCGCTCGATCAATCCTGCGCCGAAGGTGTTGGCTGCCTTGTCCCACGCTCGAAGTTGGAGAATGTCCCAGTAGGCGAGCGTATCGCCTGTAGCGGTAACCGTGAGGTTGAGTGCATCGAAAAGGAGTGTTTGCCCATCGAGGTTCCACTGCATTGCATCTGCAAATGCAAGCTGGGAGCCGGAGGTATCTCCCGAATAATTCGGGGTGTAGAGACGGAACGCACGTGATGTTTGGCTGTCGGTGTCGTAAACGTAAATCATTGGCTCATAGGCGATCGTGGTTGCGGCGATTCGTTTCCCATCAGGTGAGATCGCAACGCTCCGCCAGATAGGGGTAGCCTCGAGGATGGTTTCCTGGATGGATGGGGAGGTGAGCAGGCACGCGCGGAAGGTATTATCGCCGGCGACAAATAGGCAGACGCTCCCATCGTCGGTTACCGACGGTCGCGAAACAATCCCTGCCTGAGTGGAGACTTGGCGCGGTGTGCTCGGGTTGTTGGCGTCATCGAACACGTAGAGCGCACCTGTCGAGGGTGAGTAAACCAGCAGGCGATCGTTGCCCGGGACAGGCTGGTAATCGCGTGGGCTGGAGCCACTGCTGCCGCCATCGGTGATGCCGACAGCATCGAAGGCTTGGGCTGCTGCGGTAGCTTCTGCCGCATCGCCGTAGAGGTCGCGCGCGGCTTGGATGATTGCCCGCCGCAAGTCGAGGAACTGAGAAGTGCGTCGGAGGTACGTCGTCAAAGCACGGTAGTAGATGCGCTCGGTTTTGTCGCGTCCGATCTGCTGCGCGAGGAGGTAGCACGCGTGGTTGGGGATACCGCTATTGACGTGCACGCCGCCGTTGTCGCCTTCGGGCGTTTCGGGTAGCTGCTGGTATTCGCTCATGTGGCGCGGTTGCCAACCAGGATCCTGTGCTCTGCTGCCGCCGTTGTGGGGGTCAATGAAACTTCGCAGTGCCCCGGAGGGAAAGTACGCGGGATTGACGACATCCTCCCCGACGAGCCAATCATCCCGATCAACCATCATCGCGAAAACATCTGCCATGGATTCGTTGATGGCGCCCGATTGGCTCAGGTACTGCAGGTTTGCGGTATGCTCGATGACGCCGTGGGTTAGTTCGTGAGCAGCGACATCGAGGCCGCGTGCAAGGGGGCGAAACGCAACGTTTCCATCGCCATAGGCCATGACCTTGCCGTTCCAATAGGCATTATCCATTGGGCGACCGTTATTGGTAACGTGGATGACGCTGAAGATTGTCCCCCCACTTCCATCGAGAGAATTCCGCCCGTGTGTGGTGCGGTAGTACTCGTAGGCGATGCCTGCATTGACATGCGCAGAGACAGCTGTTGGATCGCTCCAAGTATTCGTCGGGGACGTGATGTGTGTAATGTTCTCGAGATCGGTATTGTTCGCTGATACCGTCAGCAGTGCACCGACAGGACGGTCCGGTAGTTGCGATTGTTGCGGATTGTACATCGGCCGCGATGCATCGAGCAGGTAATACGTCCCGCCAAGTTGATAGGTGTTGATAGTACGTTGTTGACCGAGTAGATCGGTCGCTTGCGCGGTGGCGGGTCCATCGCGGTGCGTGTTGTCGTAGGCGAACAGGATAGTTCCGTACTTGCTCTCGACAAAAACTTCCCAGCGATGGAGCGCGTCTGGATATGCCGTCACATGCCAACATGAGTGGAGACGCCACGGCGGAGTTCGTTCGGGGAAGATTACGCGCTCGGCATTCCACGAGTGCTGCGTTCCGGGTAGTTCGAGGCGTGTTGCAAGGTACCGTGCGGCGATTGAACGCGCGCTGTCTGCGCCGATTGCATCGGCGGGCAGCAGGGTAGGATCTGGTTGGAAGAAGGTTCCATGCATAAGCTGAGCAAAGCCAGTGCGGTCGAAGTGAACACGCATCTCGCTTCCCCAGACGGGGATGCCGGAGATTGTCTGTTGGAGCACAGTGTGTGTCATCCCCAGTTCGTCTTGCCACTGACGTTCCAGCACGAGCTGTGGCGAGGGGATACCCACTTTTTCCAACAGTGCTGTTCCCAACGCTACTGCTACTGTGCCGCGCTGTTGCTGGGGTGCTGCTTTCGGCTGGATCGCTGCCAGAAAGGTACGATCGGCGTAAATCGTTCGTCCGCCAGCATCACCAGGCGTGATGGTTATCCCTTGCTGCTGCGCTTGCGTGCGCAAGCGATCGAGTTTCCCCATGTCGAGCATGGGAGGCACGGCAACGTGTCTTGATGGAGGCACCCAGCGCGATGCGGATTTCCCAAACAGTGGCTTCGGCAGAGAATACTGGGCAACTGCGCCTGTTCCCCACAGCATCGCTGCAAGTACTGCTGCTACGAGGCTGGTCCGCATAGCGAAACCTCGCAAGTAGGTGGAGATGCTTTACCGTTGCTGCAAAATTACTTTACCTCATGGGCGCTACTTTCCCCCAGCAATTGCCTGTTGGCAATAGCTCCGAAGCGCATTGTACCACTCCGCAACGTCACCAGGAAGACGGTCGGTCTTGCTCCAGCGGAGGCGATGAGTCGTAGTGCCTTCAGAAACCTCGATCCAGGATGTCATATTGCCTGGCTCGTCAATGTGGAGGGTATCGAGCCGGAGAGATCCAGCACGTGCAAAAAACGGGCGAACGTTGCTGGCTGGCACCTTTGCTGTGGAACGGAGTTGCATACTGCCGCCACGAATTTCCCACTCTTCGATGATGCCGCTCCGTTCGATCCGGTAGCCTGTTTGCAGGCCAGTAACTCCGCCACCCTGACCAAGGGTGATGCGTTCGATGGGGGCAGAGGAGCTGCTTCCACAGGCGGTAGGAAGAGTGCAGATGAGTGCTGCGCCGACCAACACAGCGAGGACACGAGACGTTCGGAGAACAGACATTGGAGGTGAGCTTACAGTGAAACAACGGTAGAACGGCGCATCATACGATTGGCACGCGGCAATGTTGCAGCGATAGGGGGGACGTAACGTTCAATCGTGGGAAGATTTTGTTCCACGAGGGATTACGTTCAAGTTCCCTTTTGCAAAAGACGATACTTCCACTGTACTCACGTACTCGTTGTGTCTCTTTGCGTGTTGGTTATCAATGGACGAACCATGGTCACGTTCTGGCGTAGCTGGATTATCACCGCCATTGCGGGTGTAGGGGCATTTCTTGGGGTGCTTGCACCACAGCTCGTGGCAGATGAAAACGTCGGCATTGGGACGACCAGGCCGGATAGCTCTGCAGTGCTCGATGTCAGTATCGAAGCGCTCTCTCGGCCGCGAGGGATGCTCATCCCCCGGATGACTGAACAGGAGCGGGATGCGATTATCTTTCCTGCCCGTGGACTCCTCATCTTCAACACAACGCGCAATCGTATCGAGATGAATGTCGGCGACCGCACAGCACCTGTGTGGGCTCGCTTTGTTACCTACGGAGAAACCTCCGGCGGTGATTGGGCATTGACTGGGAATGCCGGCATTGATCCGTCCCGAAACTTTCTAGGGACTGTTGATGCAGCTCCACTGATTTTCAAAACGGATGCCCGTGAGCGAATGAGAATTACGTCCATCGGGGCAGTGGGTATTGGTACGGTAACGCCATTGGGACTGTTTGCTGTTGGGCCGAATTCGGAGTTCTACGTTGATAGCAGCGGAACGATCTACGGAGTGCAACTTCGGTTGCAAGGCTCAAACGCACGACTCTACATTGGTGGGAGCAGCGGCATAGCGGGGGATATTCTCGTCAGCAGTGGACCTAATGCACCACAACGGTGGACCAAGCAACTCGATTCGCTCGAGATTACTTCTCTCCATTCGGGCACTGTTAGCAGTCGCACAGTTGTAACCGACACCCTGCGGGCACAGTACATTGTCGGAAGTATTCCGTTTGATTCGGTCAAGAGCGGCATCAATCAGAACCAGACGCTCACGGTTGGGGATGGGTCGGTGCTGAGTGCGACGGGCACAGGCATCGTCGAAGCCAACCGTGTGAACCTGACCGGCACGAATGCGCCGCTGGAGACCAATGGCAGTGCAGGCACCAGCGGTCAGGTGCTCAAGAGCCGTGGCGCAGGTCAGACGCCGGAGTGGACGTCGAGTTTGGACTCGCTCGACATTCGGCGGCTGACGACAGGTCACGTGTGGGCCGATACGGTCACAGCCGATAGCGTGCGTGGTCGTGTTGGTCGGTTTGACTCGCTGGTGGTGGACTTCCTGCGAGGCGATACGGCGTACGTGTCGAGCTTGCGAGTGGACTCGATTTTCAGCACGGGTGTGTTGCGAGCGGCGGTGCCGTTCGATTCGGTCAAGAGCGGCATCAATCAGAACCAGACGCTGACGGTCGGCAACGGCTCGACGGTGGAAGCAAGCGGCACAGGTATTGTGCGGGCAAACCGCGTGAACCTGACCGGCTCGAATGCGCCGCTGGAGACGAACGGGAATGCGGGCACCAGCGGTCA
>ERZ795043.45-NODE-45-length-171391-cov-354.418336_pt1 | contig 171391 bp, 127 predicted proteins | sample MGYA00375127_ERZ795043 | MGnify/ENA primary metagenome ERZ795043 (study PRJEB30172, sample SAMN05518447) | compost metagenome | isolation source: Feedstock adapted compost from Newby Island compost facility, Milpitas, CA | place: USA:Newby Island compost... | reverse complement strand
CACCATGTTACTTAGTCAGGCATATGTGTCAAGAGTTTTGGGATAGGTTCTACGTGGCCGACCGTGACAACGGCGCCGTGCGCCGACTCGATTTGCAGGCGGGGCTGACCCAGACGCTTTTGCAGGGTCTGCGGGAGCCGGTCGGGGTTGCGGTGGACGGTCGGGATCGACTGGTCGTGCTGGAAAGGAGCGGGGGCGTGGAGGGGGCGGTTCGTCGTTACGACCGATTCGGCAACCTGCTCACCAACCTGGCCTGGCATCTGCCCGAGGCGGCGGCACTGGCAATCGGCTCCGATGACGAGGTGCTCGTGGTGTGTGACCGGACGCTGGTGTTGCGGCTGAGCGACCGTGTGTCCAATGTGGTCGGCCGGGTCACGGCTCCGGGCGCCGAACTGAACGGCGTTGTGGCGCTGACCAACGGCTGGCTCGTATTGAGTGACCGTGGGTTGCACGGGCTCTGGCTGATGGATCCTTCCGGGACCCAGACCCTTCCGTGGACCGGATTTCATGGTCCCGGGGATCAGGCCGGCGGCCCCGCCCACGCGCGTTTCCGGGAACCTGCGTTTCTGGCGCGAGCCGGCCAGGGGGTGGTGATCGTGGCCGACCGCGGGAATCACCGGGTCAAGCAGGTCCTTCCCGACGGCACCGTGATCCCGTTGTACGGTGTGACCCAGTCGGACTGGCTGCCTGGCTGGCCATGGCCGGGCTGGTACGACGGTGAACCATGCGACCATCCCTTTGGCTCCTGTGCCGAAGCGCGCGAGCCCGTGGGCGTGGCGGTGGGCCCGGACGGCACGCTCTACGCATCGGAGGTTTATTATCACCTTGTCCGCCGCGTGACCGGAGCGGGTTTGCTCCCTGCCGAACCCATGCCGAGGTCCGATGAGCTGGCCGAAGTGGTGCAACCACCGCAGGTGGAGCCGCTCTCCGGTTACTATCCGATGGGATACCGAATCCGGGTCACGTCGGTTCAAGGCGAGGTGTTTTACACGGTCGACGGATCCGATCCAACCACCAACAGTTTCCGAGTTCCCCTGGTGAACGGCGAGGGCTGGATTGACTGGACCTACACGGATCGCGATCTGAGCGAGCTTCGAGTGCGGGCCTTTGTGGGCGAGCGCGCCAGCGCCGTGGTGGCCGGTCAACCGGCTGGGGCCAATGAAATCGGTGTTCCCGCCTGGCAGGGCCGGGTGGAAGCCGGCATCGGAAGCAGGGTGGTGATTCCCGTGGTGGCCAACCTGCGGGCCGGGGACCGGGTCCGTTCCTTCCAGTATCGGTTGGAGGTGGTTCCGGTGGGCGACGCGCCCGGCCTGAGTCAGCCGTTGGAGATCCTTTCGATTGGCAGCAATGATTTTGTTCGCGTTGTGACGGCTGCCCAGGGCGAGGCCGTGGCAACCTATCAGGCCTGGTCCTACTCGATTCCGGCGGGCGGTGCCTCCGGCCAGGGCCTGGCGGTGGCGGCGCTCGGCACCAACGCGAATGTCTCCTTCGAGAACTTTGCCGTCGTGGGCATGGTGGCGGTGGGGATTCCTCCCACGACGCGGGAGGGCGACCAGTACGAGATACGGATTGTGGCCCCGAGCGCCACGTCGGACGGCGGTCAGAGCGCCCTTCCACTCCAGGCCATGTCGCCGGTGGTGCTGTGGATCACCAACCGTTCCTATCTGGTGGGCGACACCGCGCCGGGGCGCTGGTACAACGCCGGTGGATTCGGCGATGGCGTTCTGGACAACGCGGACGTGAACCATGTGTTTTACGCTTCGCTGGGGATTGCGGTGCCGTATCCCTTCACGGACGCCTATGATGCCATGGACGTTTTTCCCTTGGACCGTCCCGGTGTGGCCGGGGGAGACGGTCTGATCCGTTATCTGGACTGGCAGATCGTCTTGCGCCGTGCCCTGGGCTTGGATCCTCAACGTTGGTGGCGGCATTGGACTCCGCAGGGCGTGAGAAGCGCCTCGGGAACGGCCCAGATTGGTGCAGCCGGCGAGGTCACGGGAGCCTCGGTCAACCCGGCAGGCTGGGTCCGACATGCCCAGGTGGGGCTCGACAGTGTGGGTATGAGCGCGCCGGGCGAGCAGGTGAACGTCCCCCTGTGGGTGCGAACCTACCGGGGCACTCGTCTGGCGGGCTTGCAGTGCCGCGTGGAGGTGCGGGCCGAGACGGCAGGCGCCCCACCGGTGGAAGGTGTCACATGGCAGACCGCACCCGGACGGAGCGCGCCGGACGCGGTGGTGGCGGAAGGAACCCACCTGGCCTGCGGGTGGTCCCTGGGTCGGTTGGCCCTGGCCGAGGGTACGAGCAACCTGTTGGGCCATGTGCGGGTACGGCTCCCGGTGGGGGCGCCGTCGGGAGCACGGTATCGGCTGGTGGTTTGGAACGCCGACGGAGCGGCCGATCTGCAAACGCCGTACAACTTGGAGAGCCGGGGAGCGGAGATCCGGGTGGGCGCACCCGCCGAACAGGGAGGCATCGTTTCGGACGACTGGCGGCGTTGGTTTTTCGGATCGGACCAGGATCCCCGGGGACGGGATGAGTCGGATCCCGATGACGACGGGATGGCCAATTGGCAGGAGTTCTTGGCCGGGACACATCCGTTGGATCACGGCTCGCGCTTCGAAGTTCGGATCCGTCCGGAATCGCGGGGCAGCCGGACGTTGCGCATGGAGTGGTCCTCGGTGCCGGGCCGGCTTTACGAGGTGTGGAGTACGGGCGATCCGGGCGAGGGATCGTGGCAGTTGGAAGCCGAGTTGACGGGCACGGGAGCGGAACTTTCCTGGGAGACCCCGGCGGATCGGCCCGGCCCCAGATTTTACCGCGTCAACATCCAGTTCTGAGTCATGAGCACGCGCAATCCTGCAGTTGCCAACCGGCGGGCGGACGGTTTGTTCCAGGAAGGGAAGTCGGGCAGATGGGCCCTCCTGCTTGTGCTGTGGGCCTTGTCTGCGGCACAAGGCCAGATCACAGTCAGCTCCCTGGTGACCAACGGCCTGATGGAACCTTTCCATCTGGCGCCCGGCCCCGAAGGGACCGTGCTGGTCGCCGATTCCGGGAACCATCGCGTGTTGTTGTGGGATGCGCGGGGGAGCCGGCTGGTGCACATGGCCGGTCAGGGTGATGGAATCCCGGGAGCCGAGGATGGTCCCGCCTGGGAGGCCCGTTTCTTCAATCCGCAGGGGGTGGCCTGGATCCGGCGCTCCAACGAATGGGGGGTGCTGGTGGCGGACAGCGGTAATCACACGCTGAGATTTGTGCGGTCCTCGGACGGTTTTGTGACCACGGTGGCGGGAATACCGGCAGAGGCGGGCCACGCGGATGGCGGACCGGGTGCCTCCCGATTGGACACGCCGGTGGGATTGATTCCCGCGCCCGACGGCACGGTGTATGTGGCCGACAGCGGCAACGGCGCCATTCGGCGGTACGATCCCGAAGGGGACCTGCTGGAAACGGTAACGCTGCTGGACGGTGACACGTTGCGCAGACCCACCGCCGTCGTGCTCGATCCGGCCGGACGCCTGTGGGTGGCGGATCCGTCGGCCCACCAGGTTCGGGCCTACCTGTTGACGAACTCGGTGGAGGCCCGTTTGTGGACCGTGCTGGGCACGGGGCAGGGCGGCTTTGCCGATTCGACTTTTGGTGCTGCTGCGCGTTTCAACGGGCCGCGGGGTCTTCTTTGGTGGTCGACGGCGGACAAACTCGTCATCGCAGATGCGAACAACCACGTGATCCGCGTGGCGGAACCCTACACGCTGTTCGGACCGACCAACTACGCAGTGTCCACACTGGCCGGTACACCCGGGCAGAACGGGTTCGAGAACGGTCCGGGCACATCGGCTCGTTTCGACACCCCCGTGGGGTTGGCGCTCGATCCTGAGGTGGAAACGTTGCTGGTGGCGGATCTCAAGAACGATGCCATTCGCATGATCCAGCTGGGACCGGCCCTTCCGCCGGTGCAGGCACCGCGCATCGGGTGGGTGGATTTCGTGTGGGATCCGGTGATGGGTGCTTTTGTGACCCTGCTGCGGACCGATGATCAACCCCGGTTGTTCAACAACGAGGTGTACTTTGCCGTGTTGGCGGAACGGGGCGTGCAGGTTCACTACACCGTGACGAACACGCCGTGGCCGATGGGTCTGGTGGATTACGGTGAGACGCCCAGTCGGACGCGCGGTGCCACGGCACCCGAGTACCGGGACGGCATGCTGAGGGAGGATTTTCTGGAAACCCTGCCGGTTTTGGGCATCAGCAAGGCACCCAATTTGCCCGGCGTGGTCATCAAGGCGGTGGCGTTCGCTCCGGGACGCGCCAGCAGCGAGGTGGTCACCGCCAGATACGGTTTCAAGGCTGCCACGCCAATGATCAGCGGGCAAAACTTCGCGTCTTTCACAGTGAGCAGTGCGACGGTCAATCCAAAGGCCGTGATTCACTACACGGTGGACGGCAGGGACCCCGGTCCGAGCGATCCGGTGGTGCCGGAGGGAGGACGACTCCAATTGGGCATGTCCACCAATGCGGCGGAGATCGTGTTCCGTGCCCGTGCCTTCGCGCCGAACTATCTTCCCAGCGACATCTCCGAGAAGGTCTTCCGATTGGATGATTACGTTCCCACGCGGATTTCCCTGGGGTTCACCAACGGGGAAGGGTCGTCCGTGTTCGAGGGTGCGCCCGGGCAGATGTTTTATGCTCCGGTGGTTTTGAGCCTTGCGGATGAAACCCTCATGTACTCGTTGCAGTTCCAGGTGACGTTAACGAATGAGTCCGGACCGCCGTTCCAAGGGCCCATGGAATTCGTCTCGATGCTTTACGAGCAGGTGGACGCCACGAAGGGCGAGAAGGCGCCTCCCGGAGGCGGGGGTTGGTACCGTGTGATCCCGCCGGCGGCATGGTCCTCGACGCCCACCAATCGCTTGTTCTATCGACTGACGGATCCGCTGATGCCGCTGATGGATCTGACGGTGTACGATCCCGTGCGGGGTTTCATGGCCGTGGGTTGGTTGGAGCGACGGTCCTTCGGCAACCTGTACAACACGGTAAACCAGGATCTCATCAGTTACTCCATCGCCAGGGACAATCTTTTCCACAAGGAACAGGGCCGCGTGATCCTGGGTGCGGCGGCATTTCGAATTCCTCCCAACGCCGCGTTCGGGGATCGCTATCGGATCCGGGTGGACCGGCCCTCCGCCACGAGCGACGGTGTGGGTGCACCCGGGGCCCAGGTTTACATTGCGGCGCCCACGAGTGGTTACCTGACCAACGACGGTTTGAGTGCGGAGCGGACCATCGTGATGAAATCGGTGCCCTATCTGGTGGGGGATAGCGCACCGTTTCGCTGGCTCAACGCGGGTGATTTTGGCGACGGCAAGCTGTTGAACGATGATGTGATGCAGGTGTTCGAGACGGCCCTCTACAATTTCTCGCCCATCAATCCGGCGACGGGCCAACCCTACGATCCGCCCTACTTCAGCGACTTCCGGGATGCTCTCGACGCCGGACCGGTCTTGGGACAATTGACCCCGGAGGGGTATTACGTCCCGGCCGGGGCGGTGCCGGATACCGCATCCCTGTTCCATGCCGATGACACGCTGATTGACCAGATTGCCTTCGGGGATGGTGTCATTGACATCGTGGATGTGTTCATCACCTTCCGGCGGTCTTTGGATCCGGCTCGCGTCTGGTACGAACGGTTCTGGACCAATGGCCAGCGTGTGGCTCGGAGGGTTCCGCAGAGCCTGGCTGCACCGCCCATCCGGGCGGCCGGATCGCAAGCCGAGCCACCGCCGGCAGCCTGGCCGGAGCGGGATCCATTGCTGAGCTTTTCCATCCAGGATCGTACGGTTGCACCCGGATCGGAAGTCTGGGTCCCGGTGAAGGTCCGGGTGGAAGGTCGCTGGCCGTTGCGGGTGCTGATGGCTTCCGTGATGGTACGACCCTTGGAAGGGGCCCCGCCCTTGGAAGCGCCGGCCCAATTCGTGCCCGACGGCGCCTGGGGCCAACCCACGCTGCAGGGGCAACCGGCCCCCGGCATGGTCGCCTTTGCCTGGTTGGACGGGAACCGGCCGGGCGTCACAGGCGAGGGGCTGTTGGGTCAGTTGCGAATCCGGATTCCTTCGGGCGCACCCACGGGCGCGGTTTACCGGGTGGAATGGGGTCATGTGTCCGGTTCCCCGAACGGGATGGCCGCCCTGCACACGGTTCGGCAAGCCGGCCTGGTTGTGGTGGGGCAACGGGCCGGATCCACTGCCGGAGATGGCATTCCGGATACATGGCGGCTGCGATACTTCGGCGCCGTGAACAGTGTATTGGCAGCCGCCGATGCGGATGCCGACGGAGATGGTGTCTCCAACGGGGCGGAGTATCGGGCCGGCACGGACCCTGTGGATGCCGGTTCGGTTCTACGCCTGCACATGGCACGCGGACAGTCGGGGTTGACGATCCGGTGGCCGGCACGAGCCGGGACCCGCTATCTGGTGGAACGATCCGGGAGTCTGGCCGGTGGTTGGACTCCGGTGGGTACGATTACCGCCGACAGCGTGCAGGCATCGTTCACCGATACGAACACCGTCGCCGGACCGCGCTTCTACCGGGTCCGGGTCAGCGAGTAGCCGTCCTGCGGATTCTCCCCGGGGCGGGATGCGTTCCTGCAGGTTCCGATTTCGCAGCCGGCGGGGCGCCGGGATGGAAACGGCCGCGGCGGCGGTACGACCATGGAGAGGAGCGAGCCGGGACACCGGGGTTTTCAGCCCGGCTTGGTTCAAGAGAAGGGGAGGAAGTCGGGGCAGGGGGAGTCGCTCGATTCGCCCAGCCGAATGAGATACTCGAACGAATAAATGCCCGTGGCGTGGCCATCGGCCCAGACGGGCTGGAGACCGTAGCTCCCCACGATGCGGATGTCCCGGAGTATGAACGAAGCGGCCGTCAGGCTCTGAGGTGGAGGGGCAGACCAGCGCCCCAACACATCGGCTTCCCCGCGGCACATGGCGCACGGGCAGGCACGGCGGAGGCGCTCCAGGGAAACAAACGTTTCGCGGCCATCGTCCCATTTGACGGCCAACTCTGTCCCGATGACCTGCATGTCCACCGGACGCATGAGGGGAAGGTGAATCGGAAACGACCGGTTGTCCATCTCAGGGCGATTCGGGCGCGGCGTTCGGGGGTCTGTGCAGGACGCACCGTGAGACCAGCTCGTCGTACGACACGGTGAAGTGAGGCCCCGGGGCGCGGTGGGTGAATGGAACTTCGGCACGCGCCATGCCATCGGGGGATTCTTCTTGCGAGAACCCGTCCGGGGGACTTCCTTGGTTCTGGCGTTATGATGGCAAGGGCAGGCGGCCGGCTGGGAGAAGTGCACAAGGGGGCGGTGAAGCGGGAACGAGTGCGCATGAGGCTGTGCTGTGTCTTGTGGCTCTGCCTTGCGGGTGGGGGATCCTTGGTTCGGGCGGCGCCTTTTCAAACCCAGTTCGAGTTTCGGCAGCCGGACGGCACGCCGGTCTGGATCCGCGGTTGGGGCGACGAATTCCAGGCGCACTTTGAAACTTTGGACGGCTACACCGTGGTTTTTGACCCGGGTCTGCGCGCGTACTGTCTGGCCCGGCGCACGGTGGATGGACGACTGGCTTCGACCGGCGTACCGGTTCATCAGGCCGGACCGGAACGAATGGGGATTCCTCCCGGGGTGCGGCCGGATCCGAATGTCCTACGGGCGGAGGCTGCTGAGCGGCGCCGGCGGTGGGAGGAAGTGATGGAAATCCGCACCCGCTGGGAGCAGCTGAAGGCCCGGCAACGGGCCCGCGAGAGCGGTCAACTGACCGCTGCTGCCGTGTCGGGGCCCACCCTCGGCACCAAGGTGGGGCTCTGTCTGCTCATCGATTTCGACGAGGAACCCGCCAGCGTCCCGCCTCAGGAGATCGAGGCCTTTTGCAACGCGGAGCATTACAGCGGATTCGGTAACAACGGGTCGGTCCGAAAGTACTTCGAGGACGTGTCCAGGGGGCTTTTGATCTATTCGAACGTGGTGACCATGTATGTTCGCATTCCGAACAGCCTGCACCCCAGGAGCTACTACAACGACACGACCAAGGACTCGGGGGAGCAGGCGAACGAACTGATCCGCGATGCCATTCAGCTCCTGAAGGCGATGCCGAATTACGAGACGGAGGTGTTGCCCGTGCTGCGCGGGCTGACTGTGGACGCGCAGAACCGGGTGGTGGCTTGCAGCGTGTTTTATGCGGGCGAGAATGGCGGGGTGTGGTCGAAAGGGTTGTGGCCGCACGCGTGGGCCCTGGTGCGCGTGGGTGCGCAGGAGTTGTGGCCGGGAGGGGCGAAGGTTTGGTTTTACCAGATCAGCAACATCGGCCGGCGACTGGAATTGGGGACGTTTGTGCACGAGAACGGCCATCTTTTGTGCGGTTTTCCGGATCTCTACGACTACGATTACGATTCGAAAGGCGGTGCCGGCGTGTTTTGCCTGATGGGTTATGGGGCGTTCGATTTGAACCCGGTTCAGGTCTGTGCCTATCTGAAGCGTGTGGCTGGTTGGGCCACCACCACGGAACTGACCTCCTCTTCGGCGCTTCTGGCGACCCTGACGGCGGTTGCCGGGCCGGACTTCAATCATTTTTATCGGTACCGCAAGCCCGGCAGTTCCACCGAGTATTTCCTGTTGGAGGCGCGGTATCGGTCGGGGCGGGACGCGGAGTTGCCGGCCTCCGGGGTGGCGATCTGGCACATAGACGAGCTGGGCGACCGGGATGACCAGAGGCGGGATCCCAATCGGCGGCATCAGAATTTCGAGGTGACCTTGGTGCAGGCGGACAACCGGTGGGATCTGCACCGGAATGTCAACGCCGGGGACGGGCAGGACCTTTATTACGCGGGGAATCCGGCGGCGGGGTATGGGAACGCCTTTGACGATCGGTCGGCGCCGGCGGCGCACTGGTGGGACGGCAGCCCCAGCGGTCTGCGGGTGCACTCGTTCAGTGCACCGGGTCCGGTGATGGAATTCGTGGTGGGCGATCCCGACCTGTCGCCGCGCATCGTGTCGCCGCCGCAGGACCAGTATGTGAGGGAAGGGGCCCGGGCGGAGTTTCGGGTGGAGGCATCCGGACCGGGCCCCCTGTCCTATCAATGGCGGAAAGAGGGGCGGGACATTGCCGGTGCCACGGGTGCGGAATGGGTTTTGGATCCGGTCACGCTTGCCGATGCGGGCTGGTATGCCGTGCAGGTTTCCAACCGCTTCGGCAGCGTGGTTTCGGCCGGAGCCCGTTTGGTCGTGGTCCCGGGCATGAGCCTGGGCGACGCGCTGGATGCGCCGGAGTGGTCGTGGCAGACAGGCGGTGACTTCGGGTGGTTTGGTCAGGAACACACCACGCAGGACGGGCAGGACGCGGCAGCCAGTGGTTATGTGGGCGACGACCAGGCTTCCCGGTTGTGGACGGTGTTGCCGGGTCCGGGCGCGTTGCGTTTCTGGTGGAAGGTATCTTCGGAGGCCGGGGGAGACGTTTTGCGGTTGCAGGTGAACGGCACGGAACTGGCCCGGATTTCGGGCGAGGTGGATTGGCGCCGGGAAACGGTGTACTTGCGGCCCGGCTATCAGACCGTGGAGTGGGCGTACATCAAGAACGGCTCCGGCTCGGGCGGCGAGGATCGTGGCTGGGTGGACCGGGTGGAATTTGAAATGCAGCCGATGCCCCCGGTCATACGGAGCCAGCCGCTGGGCCGGGCCCTTCTGCGGGGAGAACCAGTGACGCTGGCGGTGGTGGCCGAGGGCACGCCGCCGCTGCATTACCAGTGGTATCGGAACGGTGTGCCCGTTCCGGGGGCGCATGGCGCCTCGGTGAGCTGGCCCGGCATGGAAACGGCCCTGGTGGGCACGTACACCGTTGTGGTGACCAACGATTACGGATCGGCGGAGACCACCCCGGCCACGCTGACGCTTACGTTGTTGGGAGCCGGCGGCGACAATACGTGGGGTCAACGCCGCGTGCCCGCGGAGGCCACCGACGTCGTGGCGGTGTCGGCGGGGCTCTGGCACACGCTGGCTCTGCGCCGGGACGGTCAGGTGCTTGCCTGGGGGCACAATTTCCAGGGTCAGTGCGAGGTTCCCGGCTGGCTGGACGAGGTCGTGGCGGTGGCTGCGGGGGGCTACCACAGCCTGGCCTTGCGCGCGGACGGGACGGTGGTGGGTTGGGGTGCGAACGGTTCCGGGCAGGCGGAGCCGCCCGCCGACTTGCGTGACGTGGTGGCGATGGCGGCCGGGCACTGGCACAGCCTCGCCCTCAGGCGGGACGGGCGCGTGGTGGCCTGGGGGGACAACAGTGCCGGTCAGGCATCGGTTCCGGCGGATTTGGGCCCGGTCGTGGCGGTGGCAGCCGGTGCGCGGCACAGCGTGGTGTTGACCCGGGATGGCAAGGTCCGGGCCTGGGGCGACAATCGCAACGCGGCCGGGGTCTGGGTGGGACAGGCAAGGGTGCCGCCGGGCTTGAGCAACGTGGTGGCGATCGCGGCGGGTGCGTACCACAGCGTGGCGGTCCGGGCTGATGGAGTCGTCGTGGCGTGGGGCGACAACTCCCGCGGCCAGGCGCGGATCCCGGCGAACCTCACGAACGCGGTGTCCGTGAGTGCGGGTGCGGAGCACACCCTGGTGCTGTTGGCCGACGGCTCGGTGGTGGCGTTGGGGGACAACGGTCGCGGCCAGTGTACACCTCCATCGGCCCAACCAAAGGCCTGGGTGGCGGCGGGGGGCTACCACAGCTTGTACTTCCTGGACTCCCAGGAGAGACCGCAGGTGGTCCGGTACTGCCGTGGAGGGGGGAACGTCCGGTTGTGGGTGCAGGGCAGTCCCCGTTATCGGTACGTGCTGGAATTTGCGGATCGGCTGGATGCGGCGGTGTGGCGGGCGTTGCCGGGTGTGCAGGGGCAGGCTGGCCTGGTGGGCTTGGAGGATCCGGGTCCGCTGCCCGGCAGCCGGTTCTATCGAGTGCGGCAGGAGTAGCGGGCCGGCGGAAGTCCGCCCCGCCGGGTGATCCGAGTGGTGCTAGAGGAAGCCCCGCACCACTGACCGGGACTGTCCTGTGACGGCGACTTTTCCATTTGGATCAGAGGGACATGGGATGCCCAGGGCCTTTGCCCGGATACGGCCGTCGCAGGACCCGCCAGGATGAGCAGGGGAAGGAATGGGTCCCGCCGATGAGGACGGGTGCGAGTGAACGTTCGGCCTTGGAGTCGGTTTTTTCGAAGTGCGGGAGAACGGGCGGCGTTCGGGGGCGAATGGGTGCGAGTCCGGGCACAGGTGGGGTGCGGGGGGGCTGACCTGGCGTGGCGAGTTGTCCTGCCGCTCCAGTTTCCCGGCCGGTCTCAGGCGGGCTGCTGCTGCGTCAGACAGTGGAGCGTACCCAGCCCCAGAACGAGGTCCACGGCATGGATGCCGATCACAGGGCGGTCGGGGAACAGCTCACCGAGGATGCCGAGTGCCAGGCGGTCGTTGGGGTCGTTGAAGGTGGGGACCAGCACGGCGGCATTGGCAATGTAGAAATTGGCGTAACTGGCGGGGAGCCGGTACCCGTCAAACGTGAGAGGGGCTGGCATGGGAAGCGGCACGACTTCCGGACGCGATCCGTCCTCGAGCCGCAAATCGGGCACGCGTTCCCAATTCTCCTCCAGGCGGCGGTAATTGGGATCGCGGGGGTTGCGCTCACGGACCATCACGAGGGTGCGCGGGTTGACGAAGCGCGCCAGGTCGTCCACGTGCCCGTGAGTGTCATCGCCGACGATGCCGCTTTTGAGCCAGAGTACGTTGCGGACGCCGAGCCAGGCCTGCAAAGCCTGTTCGTAATCATGGCGGGTGAAGCCGGGGTTGCGGACCTGGATCCTGGGATGCAACAGACATTCCTCGGTGGTGATGAGCGAGCCGCGGCCGTTGACGTCAATGGCGCCGCCTTCCAGGAGGAAGGGGCGTCCCCGCCATTGGGCGGTGAAAAGCGGCAGGCGCAGGTGTCGTGCGGCGGTTTCGGGCACCCGGCGATCCCTGCGCCAGTTCGGGTATTTGGCCCAGCCGTTGAAATGAAACTGGACGATGGCGCGGGTGGGACGCGGTCGTGGCCGGGTGATGAAGATGGGGCCTGAATCGCGGGTCCAACTCCGGTTGGTGGAATGGAGGACGAACCGGACCTTGCGGAGCGGGCAACCGGCCCTCTGGAGGTAGGTCCGTGCGACGACTGCCTCGGCCGGGTTGCGCACGAGGATGAAAACCTTTTCGCCGGGTACGAGCTTGCGCACGATTTCGGTGTAGACCCAGCGGATGGTGTCGAGCTTGCCCGGCCAATCCGAGGCCAGGTGGGGCCAGGCCAGCCACGTTGCCTCGTGCGTGGACCACTCGGCCGGCATGGCAAATCCAAGTTCGGCCGGTGCCGCGGTGCGGAATCCGGCCTGTGAAGTGTCGCATTTGCCCATGTCGGACGGGCAGCATAGTGGGTTGGAAGAAAATGTCCATTCGCAGTCGACCTGCGGCCCGCCCGAAACCGTTGGGTGGACCGTCGCGAGGCTGGGCGAGAGACGGGGTATGCCGGGAGGGCGGCTGTTGGAGCGAGGTTGGTGCGGTGCGCGAACCACGCCGGCCGCGCGGCGGTGGGGCTGCCGGGCGCGTCGGAAGGTGCTCATGGATTTGACGGGAGGACCCGTCGACGGGAAGATTGGGCCATGCGCAACCAACTTCTTCCCTGGCTTGGTGCAGCCTGCCTGGCAGGCGGACTTTTTTTGATGGACACCGTGACGGCCCAGCCCTGGCGAGGTCCCGGCGGCGAGGGGCGCGAACCGTTTGTGGCCCGGACGCTGCCGAAGGACGAGGTTGAGAAACGGATCCTGGCGGTGATCGAGGACGTGGGACGGAACCAGCGGCGCGGCAACATGATCGTTCCCGAGCAGGACGGTAGGATTTTGCGGGTCCTCGCGGAGTCCATCGGGGCGAAGCATGTGGTCGAGCTGGGGACGTCCGTGGGTTATTCCGGGCTGTGGTTTTGCCTGGCGTTGGAACGGACGGACGGGCGACTGACGACCTTCGAGATAGACGAGCGCCGCGCGGCACAGGCGCGCGAGAATTTCAAACGCGCCGGGGTGGCGGACCGGGTGACCTTGGTGCTGGGCGATGCCCATGAGACGGTCAAGCAGGTCAAGGACCCGATTGACCTGGTGTTTTTGGATGCGGACAAGGAGGGTTACTTGGACTATTTGCAGAAACTGCTGCCGTTGGTGCGGCCCGGAGGCCTGGTGGTGGCACACAACATCACACCGGCCATGGCCGATCCACGTTACATCGAGGCCATCACGAACAATCCGGCCCTGGAGACGATCTTCCTGAACCTGCACGCCTCCGGGATCAGCGTGAGTATGAAGAAGCGCTGAAGGGGCGGCGGGTGGAGGGCGGCAGAACCCGGCTCGTGCTTCGTTCCGGCCTGCTCCCGTGATGGAGAAGAGGGACGCCCTCCTTGCCCGCGGCGGCTGCCGCCGGGGCCGGGCCGGCGCGTTTCACCCGCTGGAGGTTTCGGCTCCCGAGTTTTCGTTGCATCATGAGTGCCTCAAGCGAACCGCGTCGTGTCCTGAGCCTGTTGGATTCCACCTGCCTGATTCTGGGGATCATCATCGGCACGGGCATCTACCAGATGGCACCGACGATTGCAGGGGGTGCGGGCGGGCCGGCCGGGGTCTTCCTCCTCTGGATCGTGGGCGGTTTGCTCTCCTTGTGCGGGGCGCTTTGCTACGCGGAACTGGCCGCCGCCTATCCGAGGGAGGGCGGGGACTACGTGTTCCTGGGGCGGGCGTACGGGAGTTGGGCGGGGTTCCTGTTCGGCTGGGCACAGTTGACGGTGGTTCGGCCGGGCGACATTGCGGTGATGGCATTTGCATTTGCGCTGTATGCGGCGCCGATTCTGGATCCGTGGTGGGGCACCTGGGGCGGGGCGCCCGGGAGTGCGCACAAGGTTTACGCTGCGGCCGCGGTGGTGGCCCTGACGTTGATCAACGTGGCGGGTGTGCGGGCCGGCAAATGGACGCAGAATCTGCTCACCCTGGTCAAGGCCCTCGGCCTGGTGGCCATATGCATGGCTGCGCTGGTGGGTGGACCGGCCGGCGTGCAGGTGAACGAAAGCGCGCCCGGGACCGGACTTCCGTGGACCCTGGCATTGATCTTTGTGTTGTTCACCTACGGGGGTTGGAACGAGATGGCCTACGTGGCCGCGGAGGTGAGGGATCCGGCACGGAACATCGTGCGTGCCATGGTGCTGGGAATGGCCTCGGTGACGGCGTTGTATCTGCTGGTGAACGGGGCGTTCCTGTACGCTCTCGGTTATGAGGGGCTGGTGGGGTCGGAAGCGGTGGCGGTGGATGTGGTCCGGAGGGTTTGGCCCGAGCAGGCGGTCGGACTGGTGAGCGCGCTGATTTGCATTTCTGCGCTCGGGGCGGTCAACGGGTTGGTGCTGACCGGGGCACGGATCACCTATGCGATGGGCAGGGATTACGCATGGTTTTGTTGGTTGGGCCGGTGGGATGAACGGCGCGGGGCACCGGCGATGGCGCTGATGGTGCAGGGGCTGCTGGCGCTGACGTTGATTCTGGTGTTGGGCGATTTTGTGCGCACTGTCGTTTACACGTCGGCGGCGGTTTACACGTTTTACCTGGGCACCACCCTGGCCGTGTGGGTGTTGCGGCGCAAAGAACCGCAACAGCCGCGGCCCTACCGCACGTGGGGTTACCCGGTGACGCCCTGGCTGTTTGCCGGCGTGTGTGCGTGGCTCATCTACAGTGCGGTGACCTACCGGCCGTGGTTGGCCGCCGGGTCGGGCTTGATCATTCTCATGGGCCTGCCGATCTGGTGGTGGCACCGTGTGCGGAAGGGGCGGGCCGGTCAGTCGTTCGAGCAAGGTTGATTCCCGGACGGCGCAGCGGCGGGCAGGCCCCACCAGCTCGCCCACGGTTCGATCTGGAGGGTGTCGCCGACGTCGCGTGCGGGCAGGGAGCGGTCGCTGGTGGCGTCGTGCCAGATGAGTCCGGCCGGTGCGGGGGACCGGGGTGCGCGATAGGTCACACGCTCGCCGGAGAGGTTGTGGACGCAGAGGGCGCGGTGACCGGTGGTGGGGTCGGTTCTTTCGACCACGAACAGTCGGGGGTCTCCTTTCAAAATGGTCTGGGGAACCGCGGGGGCAAAGAGCGGGCAGTGGGTTCGCAGAGTCAACCAGCGGCGCAGGGCGTGGTGCACGCGGGCGCGCAGGGAGGTGGGTTCGGCCAGCTCGGCTTCGAGGCGGGCAAGAGCGAGCTTTTCCCGATTGATGCGCCGATAGATGCCGGTGGTCAGGGCGGCGGCGCGGTCGCCGCGCGAGCCGAAGAAGGAGTGGAAGTAGAGCGCGGGCACACCGGCCAGGCTGAGGGCTACGGCGTGGGCGGTGGCCATTTTGCGGGTTGCCACGTCGGGGGATTCGCCGGCCCGGAGCGGGCTGAGGGCGTCGAGGTAGTTGATGTTCAATTCGTACGGGGCGCGGGAACCGTCGGGCAGGGCCTTTTCCGAGACGAACCCGCCCGCTGCAAGCGTGTGATCCACCAGGGCCTGGATGTCCCGGTCATCGAGGATGCCGCGCACGGGATTCACGCCGATGCCATCATGGGACGCCAGATAGTTCAGGAAGGCCGTGTCGGGAGAGGGGGTCTGCAGTTGGGCGGCCCAGTCCGTCAGTTCGGTGGTTCGGCCGGTCCGGAAGCTGTGGAGGACCAGTGGTGGGAGGGCGAAGTTGTAGACGAGGTGCGCCTCGTTGGAGCCGTCGCCGAAGTAGGAGATGTTCTCGCTGTGGGGCACGTTGGTTTCGGTGATGAGGCGGGTGCCGGGCGCGGCGTGGTCGAGGATGGTCCGCATCAATTGGACGATGCGATGGGTCTGCGGGAGGTGCAGGCAGGAGGTGCCGATTTCCTTCCAGAGGAAGGCCACGGCGTCCAGACGAATGAACCTGGCTCCGTGGCGGACGTAGGTCAGCAGCACCTCGAGCATGGTGAGCAGCACGGCCGGGTTTTGGTAGTTGAGGTCCACCTGGTCGGCGCTGAAGGTGGTCCAGACCTTGCGCGGGCCGGTGGCGGAGGGGAACTCGGTGAGCAGGGGGGTGGTGCGCGGGCGGACGACGGCGGAGAGGTCCGGGTCGCCTTGCACCGTGAGGTAGAAGTCCCGGTATCGGGGGTTGTCCCTGAGAAACTCCTCGAACCACGGGCAACGCGAGGAGGTGTGGTTGCAGACCAGGTCGAACATGAGGTCGAAGGATCGGCCCAGTTCGTGGACGTGCTCCCAGGTACCGTAACGAGGATCCACGGCGAGGTAATCCACCACGGCGAAGCCGTCGTCGGAGGTCCAGGGGTAGAACGGGAGGATGTGTACGGCCCGGATGTGGGGAGCGGCGTGGCGTGCCAGGAAGGTCCCCAGGACCTCCAGCGGGATCCGGCCCGGGGCTTGTACCTGGTCGGCATAGGTGATGAGGATCACGTCGCGGGCGCCGAGGGGCCGGGCAGGTCGCCGGGGCAGGTCCAGCTGCTGCAGTCGTTGCCGGAGTTCGGCAGTGAGCGATGGGGCGCGGTCAGTGCCGTAGAGCAAGGCCAGGTGCTCCTGGAGGCGTTCTTCGAAAGTCATGGCGATGGGTATAGGGCCGGGACGCGGCGACGGGCAAGGCCGGAGGGCCGGTGGAACGGAACTTCGGGCCTGACGCAGGCAGCGGGGTTTGGATCGGGTTCGGTCGGGCGGGGCGGCGCGGGGGTGCGGGGTTCGCATTTGACGGTCTGCCGGGCATCTCGTAGCGTTTGCACTGCCTGATATCATTCACCGGGCGACCATGATTGGCTTTCTCGTTAAAAAACTGATTGGTTCCAAGAACGATCGCGAGATTCGGCGGCTGCGTCCGCTGGTGGCCAGGATCAATGAGATCGAGGCCGGCCTGAGTTCGTTGTCGGACGACGATTTGCGGCGCAAGACCGCCGAATGGAAGGCGCGGCTGTCGCAGATCCGGGACAATGCGGAGCTGGCGGCGGCGCTGGACGAGTTGTTGCCGGAGGCATACGCGGTGGTGAAGAACGTCTGCCGGCGTTTGACGGAGCGCCGGGCGGAGGTGGTGGTGCGGGGCCACACCATTGTGTGGGACATGATCCCCTTTGATGTACAGATCATCGGTGCCATTGCGCTGCATCAGGGGAAGATCGCGGAGATGGCCACCGGCGAGGGCAAGACCCTGGTGGCGACGATGCCGGTGTATTTGAATGCCCTGACCGGTCGCGGGGTGCACGTGGTCACGGTCAATGACTACCTGGCGCAGCGGGACAGCGAGTGGATGGGCGCCATTTACAAGTTCCTCGGGCTGACCGTGGGCTGCATCGTGCACGATCAACCTCCGGCGGTTCGGCGCGAGCAGTATGCGTGCGACATCACCTACGGGACGAACGCCGAGTTCGGGTTCGATTACCTGCGGGACAACGGCATGGCGCTGCGGAAGGAGGACCAGGTCCAGCGCGGGCACTATTTCGCGATCATTGACGAGGTGGACTCGATTCTGATCGACGAGGCCCGCACGCCGCTGATCATCAGCGGGCCGGCAGTGCGGACCTTCGACGACCAGTACCTGCGCTGGAAGCCGGCGGTCGAGTCGCTGGTGCGGGCCCAGCAGCGGCTGTGCGAGCAGTTCCTCGATCAGGCGCGCAAGCTGATCCAGCAGTTGCGTCCGGCCGACGGGCGCCGTCCCGAGAACGCGGAGGAGCTGGAGATGGAGATCGGTCTGTTGCTCTACCGCGTGAAGATGGGGCAACCCAAGTCCGAAGGGTTGCTGCGCCTGTTGGAGGATCCGGAGAACCTTCGCCTGATGAACCGGGCGGAGCTGGAGTTGCACAAGGACCAGAAAAAGGCCGAGCTGTTCCGACAGAAGGAGGAGCTGTACTTCGCCATTGACGAGAAGAGCCACGACGCGGATCTGACCGAGAAGGGTCGCATGTTCCTGAGCCCGAATGATCCGGACGCGTTCATGCTGCCGGACATCACGGTGGCCCTGCACGAGATCGAGTCGGATCCGAATCTGGACGCCCGCGGCCGGTTGGAAGCCAAGACCCGTCTGCAGCAGGAGTTCGAGGCCAAGGCGCAGAAGATCCATGCCATTTCGCAATTGTTGAAGGCCTACTGCCTGTACGAACGGGACGTGGAGTACGTGGTGCAGGACGGCAAGGTGATCATCGTGGACGAGCACACGGGCCGGTTGATGCCGGGGCGGCGGTGGAGCGACGGCCTGCATCAGGCGGTGGAGGCCAAGGAGGGCGTGACGATCGAGCGGGAGACGCAGACGCTGGCGACGATCACGATCCAGAACTACTTCCGCATGTACCAGAAGCTGGCGGGCATGACCGGCACGGCGGAGACCGAGGCGCAGGAGTTCTGGGACATTTACAAACTGGGTGTTCTGGTTGTGCCCACGAACAAGCCGGTGCGGCGGATTGATTACAACGACTCGGTCTACAAGACCAAGCGCGAGAAATTCGCGGCGGTCCTGCGGGAGATCAAGGAGATCCACGCCCAGGGGCGGCCGATCCTGGTGGGCACGATCTCGGTGGAAGTGAGCGAGATGTTGAGCCGGATGCTGCGGAAGGAGGGTCTGGTGCATTCGGTGCTCAACGCGAAGTATCACCAGCAGGAGGCGGAAATCATTGCCCGTGCGGGTCAGCGCGGCGCCATCACAATCGCCACCAACATGGCCGGGCGGGGCACCGACATCAAGCTGGGTCCCGGTGTGGCCGAGCTGGGCGGACTGCACGTGATCGGCACGGAACGGCACGAGGCCCGCCGGATTGACCGGCAGTTGCGGGGCCGTTGCGCGCGCCAGGGGGACCCCGGCAGTTCGCACTTCTTCATCTCGCTGGAGGACGATCTGATGCGGCTGTTCGGGTCGGATCGGATCGTGAAGTACATGGAGCGGATGGGACTGGAGGAGGGCCAGGAACTCCAGCATCCGCTGTTGAACCGATCCATCGAGCAGGCGCAGAAGCGGGTGGAACAGCACAACTTCCAGATTCGCAAGCGGACGCTGGAATACGACGATGTGATGAACCGGCAGCGGGAGGTGATTTACGGCTTCCGCAACGAGATCCTGCGGGCCGACAACGTCCGGGACCGGCTGCTGGAGATCATCGAGGAGGTGGTGGTGCAGAAGGTTCAGCAGTTCACCACCGACGACGAGGAGTTCGATCGTTGGAACGTGCGGGGGCTGGCGGACTGGGTGAATCTGACGTTTCCGTTGGGTCTGACGGAGGCGCAGGTGTTGGAGGTGGCGCGGAAGGGGGAGGAACTGCCGCCGCGGGATTCGTTGTACGACGGTCTGAGTGCGGCGCAGTACGCCGTGGCGCGGTGGATTGTGGAGGGGGTGCGGCGGGCCTACGAGTTGAAGGTCAGTTTCGAGGATCCGGAGCAGCTGAAGGTGCTGGAGCGGTACACGATCCTGAGCGCTGTGGACCGCCTATGGCAGGAGCATCTGTACGAGATGGACAGTCTGCGCTACAGCATCGGCCTGCGCGGCTATGGCCAGCGCGATCCGCTCATCGAGTACAAGGCCGAGGCCTACAAGCTGTTCGAGGATCTCATGACGAATATCAAGTCGGAGATCTGCCACAACATCTTCCGCAGCGCGACGAGCCTGTTGGCGTTCGAGAGTTTTCTGCAGAGCATCCCCAAGCAGTTGCTGCATCAGAGCGCCAGCGCCTTCGGCGGGCAGGGTGCTTCGGACGGCGCCGGGAGTTCCAAGGCGGACGAGGTGGTTCGGGAAGCGGCGGCGGCGGTGGAAAAGTCGCAGCCGGTTCGGGTGGGGCCGAAGGTGGGTCGGAACGATCCCTGTCCGTGCGGCAGTGGGCGCAAGTACAAGCATTGCCACGGGCGTTGAACCCGGGTGGCGGCCTGGAGGGGGTCCGGTTCAGGGTCGGAGGCGGGCTTGCCGGGCGTAGGCGACCAGGTCGGCCACGGACCGCATGCCCATTTTGCGGAGCAACCGGGCTCGGTAACGCTCCACGGTCCGGGGCTGGATCGCCATGTGACGTGCCATGTCGGCGGTGGTTTCCCCGGCGGCCAGGCGGCAGAGGACCTCGAATTCGCGGTCGGTGAGGGTTTCGTGGGGCGGCGGGGGTTCGGTCTTCGGTGCGGGGGTCTGGAGGCGGGCCTGCAAGGTGGGGCTGAGATAGATGTCTCCCCGGTGGACGGTTTGGATGGCGCGGACGAGTTCGTCCGGGGCACTTTCCTTGTTGAGAAAGCCGTTGGCGCCGGCACGGAGGAGTCGGACGGCGAACTGTTCCTCCGCGTGCATGCTGAGGATGAGGACGGGCAGGGTGGGCCGGACTTGGCGGACGAGACGGAGCACGTCCAACCCGCTGCGTCCCGGCAGGCTCAGGTCGAGGATCAGGACGTCCCAATCGGCGTGGGGCAGTTGTTGGATGGTTTCGTCGCTGGTGCCGGCTTCTCCCACCACCACGATCTCGGGGGTCTCGGCCAGGATATCCTTCAGGCCGCGCCGGACCAGGGCGTGGTCATCTGTGATGAAGACCTTGATCATGAGCCGGTGGTGTCGGGTGGGAGGGGCACGAGTGCCAGGATCCGTGTGCCCTGGCCGGGGCGGCTTTCGATGAACAGCTCGCCGCCGAGTGCATGGGCGCGCTCACGCATGCCGAGCAGGCCGAAGCAACTGGGGCGTTGGAAGGCCTCGGGTGCCGCACCCCGGCCGTTGTCGCTGACTTCCAGGCGGAGAGTGGAGCCGTCGCATTCCAGACGCAGTTCGGTTTCGGAGGCGACGGCGTGTCGGGCCACGTTGGTGAGCGCCTCCTGGGCGATGCGAAAGAGGGCGGTGGCGACGGTGCGGTCGAGTTCGGGGAGGCGCGGATGGATCCGGACCTTGCAGGAGATGCCGGTTCGTGCTTGAAACTGCTGCCCCTCCCATTCCAAGGCGGCGGCGAGGCCCAGGGTGTCCAGCAACCCCGGGCGCAGCTCGCTGGAGATGCGGCGGACGGTCTGGACGGTCTGGTCCACCAGCTCCAGGGTTTCACGGAGTTTGGCCTCGCAGGCGGGGTCCGGAATGCTGGCGGCTTTGCGGCTCAGCCAGGAGAGGTCCATTTTGAGCTTGGTGAGCATCTGACCGAGCTCGTCGTGGATCTCGCGGGCGATGCGGGTGCGTTCGTCCTCGCGACTGGTCTCCAGGTTGCGCGCCAGGGCCCGGAGCCGCTGGCGGGATTCGCGCAGCATGTTCTGGTAGCGTTTGCGTTCGGTGATGTCGCGGAAGACGAGGACCGAGCCGAAGCGGCCGTGGACGTCGTCCTCGAGCGGGGCCTCGGTGACCTCCACGGGCACGGTTTGGTCGTGCCGGGTCAGTAACAGGGTTTCGCGTGCGGCTGGCGGCGTGGGGGAGGGAGAAGCGCCGGCTGCGCCGGCTTGGAGGAAGGAGGTGTCCGATTCGGGTTCGGGGGCCCGTGTCCGGAACACGGCTGCCAGCGGCTGGCCCCGGACTGCGTCGGCCGTCCAGCCGGTCAACCGCTCGGCGGCGGGGTTGAGGTAGAGAACCTCGCCGGCCGGACCGGCGAGGATGACGCCGTCGGCGGCGCAGCGGACGGCGGCGGTGAGGGCCTGTTCGAGCCGGACGAGCTGGCTTTCGCGTGCATGGCGCTGGAGGGCCAGCTCCATGCAGGCCTTCAGTTCCTGGGGATGAAACGGTTTGAGCAGGTAGCCGAAGGACCCGGCTTGGCGGACCTGTTGAAGGGTTTGCTCGTCGCTTCGCCCGGTCAGGAAGATGCTGGGGATGTCGAGCTCCTCGCGCAGGCGCCGGGCGAGGTCAAAACCTTCCGTCCGGCCGTGCAGTTCGATGTCGAGCACGGCCAGGTCGGGCCGTTCGGCAGCGGCCAGGCGGAAGCCTTCCTGGGCGGAGTCGGTGGTGCCCACGACCGTGTAACCGAGCCGACGCAGTGCGGAAACCAGGAGCTGCGCCACCGGCGCTTCGTCCTCCACGATCAACAGACGGCGTGACTCCATGTAACCCGACCCGCGAGACCTCTCACACGGAACTTTGCACCCCCTTTAGACGATCCGGTCGCAAAGGCAAGTGCAAACGGAGGGTCATGATGAACGGGCGGGTTCCCGGGCGACGGACCGGGCGACCGAAACGACGGCGATCTGTGTTTCCGCGGCTGATCAGGCGGTTGGGGTGGTTGGGGGTGGTCGGGACCAGGGCATCCTGCCTGCAGGGGCCCGGAGCGCAGCACTGGAGGCGCATGCCGGGCGGAGGGCCGGTACGGCGCCCTCGGCGGCGCGGCTGTCCCAGGGAGGGGTGAGGACGGGCCGGCGGGGGTCGGGCTCAGCCTTTCCGGGACCGCTTGACCTTGAGCTGGGCTGCGGTGCGGGCGAGGGTGGCCTGGACGAGGGCGGCATCCTCGGCGCTGAGTTTTTCTTTCAAACGCGCCTCGGCGCGGCGGCGGGCTTCTTCCACGCGGGCCTCGTCAATGTCGGCGGCTTCGATCGCCATGTCGGTGATCACCGTGACGTGGTCGCCGGTGATTTCAGCGAAGCCCTCGCCCACGGCCATGTGGGTTTCCTCGGTTCCCCGGCGCAGCACCAGTTCACCCGGTTCGATCTGGGTCATGAGCGGGGTGTGCATGGGGAAGATGCCCAGCTCACCCTCGACGCCGGGCAGCGTGACCATGTCCACCTCGCCTGAGAAGACCTCGGCTTCGGGTGTGACGATGGTGAGACGGAGCGTGTTGGGCATGGCGATGGCACCGTTGCGTTAGGATTCCTGGCGCACCTCGTCAATGGTGCCCTTCATGTAGAAGTTGGCCTCGGGCACGTCGTCGTGTTTGCCTTCGAGGATTTCCTTGAAACCGCGGATGGTTTCTTCGAGCGGCACCTGCCGGCCGGGGCGGCCGGTGAAGACCTCGGCCACGGAGAAGGGCTGGCTGAGGAAGCGCTGGATCTTGCGGGCGCGGAAGACGGTGAGTTTGTCCTCGGGCGACAGCTCGTCCATGCCCAGGATGGCGATGATGTCCTGGAGGTCCTTGTAGCGCTGGAGGACGCGCTGGACGCCGCGGGCCACCTCGTAGTGTTCGCGGCCCACGATTTCCGGGGTGAGGGCGCGCGAGGTGGAGGCCAGGGGATCCACGGCCGGGTAGATGCCCAGCTCGGTGAGGGACCGTTCCAGCACGATGGTGGCGTCCAGGTGGGTGAAGGTGGTGGCCGGTGCCGGGTCGGTGATGTCGTCTGCCGGCACGTAGATGGCTTGGAAGGAGGTGATGGACCCTTTCTTGGTGGAGGTGATGCGTTCCTGCAGGTCGCCCATTTCGGCGGCCAGGGTGGGTTGGTAACCCACGGCGCTGGGGGTGCGACCGAGGAGTGCCGACACCTCGGAGCCTGCCTGGGAGAAGCGGAAGATGTTGTCAATGAAGAGGAGGACGTCCTGGTTGCGTTCGTCGCGGAAATATTCGGTGATGGCCAGACCGGTGAGGGCCACGCGGAGACGGGCTCCCGGCGGCTCGTTCATCTGGCCGTAGACGAGGGCGATCTTGGATTTGGAGGGCTCCTTGAGGTTGATGACGCCGGCCTCGATCATTTCGTTGTAGAGGTCGTTGCCCTCGCGGGTGCGCTCGCCCACGCCGGCGAACACGGAGACACCGCCGTGGAGCTTGGCGATGTTGTTGATGAGCTCCATGATGACGACGGTCTTGCCCACGCCTGCGCCGCCGAAAGCGCCCACCTTGCCGCCCTTGAGGAACGGGCAGATGAGGTCGATCACCTTGATTCCGGTGACCAGCAGCTGGGGGGAGGTGGACTGCTCGGTCAGACTGGGCGCCTTGCGGTGGATGGGATAGCGCTTCTCGGCCTGAATGGGCCCGCGCTCATCCACGGGGTCACCGGTCACGTTCAACACCCGGCCGAGCACGCCATCTCCCACGGGCACGGAGATGGGACCGCCGGTGTCGATCACCTCGTAGCCCCGTTTCATGCCGTCGGTGGAGCCCATGCAGATGGTCCGCACCCAGTTGTCGCCCAGGTGCTGTTGGACCTCCAGCACCCGTTTGACGCGGCCCTCGCCGGGCACGTCGTACTCGATGGTCAACGCGTTGTAGATGGCCGGGACTTTGTCCGGGAATTCCACGTCCACGACCGGACCGATAACCTGAACCACTCTGCCTTTGTTCATGACGTTGCGAGATCAGGAAAGGGCCATTTGGGCGGTGGCGATTTCCAACAGTTCCTTGGTGATGCCCGCCTGGCGCAGTTTGTTGTATTGCAGGGTGAGGTCCTTGACCAGTTGATTGGCGTTTTCCGTGGCGTTTTTCATGGCCACCATGCGCGCGCTGTGTTCACTGGCCTTGGCCTCCAGCAAGACCTGGTAAACCCGGTAGTTGATGTAATGCGGCAGCAACGCGCCCAGCACGCGCTCGGGCGCCGGTTCGAAGAGGAACTCGGTGGCGCCGCGCAGCAACTCGCCTCCCATCTCCTCTCCCCGTTGGTCGGACGAGACGGCGCGGATTTCGCGAAGAGGTAGGAGGGGGAAAACCTCCGGCCGCTGCACCAGCGTGGAGATGAAGTTCATGAAGAGCACGTCCACGCGGTTGAACTCGCCCTTGAGGAAGCCCTCCTGGACGAACCGGGAGATGGCGCGGGCCTCGGCGAATTGAGGGGTGTCCTTGTAGGAGAACTCGGCCAGGAGCGTGCGGCGTGCCCGTGCCAGGAACTGGGCGGCCTTGCGTCCGGCAGCGACGAACACGGTGTCGCGCGGGTCGAACTTGACGGCTTCACGAAAGAGGGTGCTGTTGAGCGCACCGCACAGGCCCTTGTCGGTGCTGACCAACACGACACAACGCCGGCCGCCGGGGCGCTCTTCCATGAGCGGATGGGTGAAGTCGGTGACCGTGGGCAGGAGTTCCGCCAGGATGCGGTTCATGGCGGAGGCGTACGGGCGGCCCGCCAGGGCGGCCTGCTGGGCCTTGCGCATCTTGGCCGCGGCGACCATCTGCATGGCCCGGGTGATCTGGGCCGTGCTCTTGACCGATCGGATGCGGCGTCGGATGTCGCGGAGACTGGCCATGGGTGGGGGAGGGATCGGGGTTTACCGCCAGGTCTGTTTGAACTCGGTGACGGCGGATTTCAGCCCGGCCACTATTTCGTCGGTGAGCACCTTTTCCTTCCGGATCCTGGCCAGGAGGTCGGGCTTGCGGGTGGTGAGGTAGTCCACCAGCCCGGCTTGGAACTCCTTGATTCGTTCCACCGGCACGTCGTCCATGAAGGCGTTTTGGACGGTCCAAAGGACGGCCACCTGGGTTTCGACCGGGACCGGCTTGTACTGTTCCTGTTTGAAGACTTCGACGATGCGCTTGCCGCGCTCAAGCTTGGCCTGGGTGACGGCATCGAGGTCGGAGCCGAACTGGGCGAAGGCCGCCAATTCACGGAACTGTGCAAGCTCGCCCTTGATGCGTGCCGCGACCTGTTTCATGGCCTTGATCTGGGCGGCCGACCCGACGCGGGAGACGGACAGGCCCACCGAAATGGCCGGGCGCACGCCCTGGTAGAAGAGGTCGGTTTCCAGGTAGATCTGGCCGTCTGTGATGGAGATGACGTTGGTCGGGATGTAGGCCGACACGTCGCCGAGTTGGGTTTCGATGATGGGCAGGGCCGTGAGCGAGCCGTTGCCGTAGTTCTCGTTCAGGCGTGCGGCGCGTTCGAGCAGGCGGCTGTGCAGATAGAAGATGTCGCCGGGATAGGCCTCGCGTCCCGATGGGCGCTTGAGCACGAGGGAGACCTGCCGGTAGGCGACCGCGTGTTTGGAGAGGTCGTCGTAGACGATCAGGGCATCCATGCCGTTGTCCATGAACCACTCGCCCATGGCGCAGCCGGCAAAGGGGGCCAGGTACTGGTTGGTGGCGGCGTCGGAGGCCGGGGCGGCCACCACGATGGTGTAGGGCATGGCGCCATGCTCCTCCAGCACGCTGATCAGCCGGGCAATGTTGGACTGTTTCTGTCCGATGGCCACGTAGATGCTGTAGAGCGGGCGGTAGGAGGTGTCGCCCGCCTGTTCGGCCTCCCGGTTGAGCCGGGCGTTGTTGATGATGGTGTCGATGGCGAGGGTGGTCTTGCCGGTGGACCGGTCGCCGATGATGAGCTCGCGCTGGCCCCGGCCGATGGGGATCATGGCGTCAATGGCCATGATGCCGGTCTGGACGGGTTGATTGACCGAGCGCCGTTTGATGATGCCGGGGGCGATTTTTTCCACCGGGTAGAACGTGTCCGTCTGGATGGGGCCCTTGCCGTCGAGCGGGCGGCCGAGTGCGTCCACCACGCGGCCCAGCAGGGCCTTGCCCACGGGGACCTGGAGCACCTTGCCCGTGGTGCGGACCTCGTGCCCTTCGCGGACGCTGGTGAAATCGCCCAGCAGGATGGCGCCGACCTCGGTTTCCTCGAGGTTCAGCGCCAGGCCCATGACTCCGTTGCCGAAGTCGAGCATCTCGTTGAGCATGGCGTCGTCCAGGCCCTCGATTCGAACGACGCCGTCGCCCACCTCCCGGACGATCCCGACGTTTTGGCGGCGGGCGGTGGTTTTGGCTCCCGCAATACGGGCTTCAATCTCCTGCAACAATTGGCTCATAAACCGTGTCTGTTTCGTCCAGTCCGGGGCGGGGAAGCGGACATTCCGGGAATGCGCCGATCCAGCCAGCCCCTGTGGGTTCAGTCAAAACTTTCTGCCACTTGACGCAAGCGCCCCAGCACACTGGCGTCATACACGTCGCTGCCCACGCGCAGGCGGAGTCCGGCAATCAGCGCCGGCTCCACCGCGTGCTGCCAGTACAGGCCGGGACCGTAGTGTCGACCGACCTGCTGGTGCAGCCGTTCCCGGAGGTCGTCCGGCAGCGGGATGGCGGTTTCGACGCGTGCGGTGCGGCGTTGGATGTCCAGCTTGACCAGACGCTGGAAATGTTTCAGGAGCCGGAGACAACCGCGCGGCCGTTCCGCCAGCACCTGGTCCACCACGGCGCGCACGCGCGCCTCGTCCAGCCGCCCCTCCACCAGGCAGAGGCGGTAGAGCCGCTTGGCCTCGCGTCGGATCAGTCGGTTGCTGATCATGGATCAGACCTGCCGGGAACGGTTCACCTGCTTTTCATGCGGCCACCTGGCGGGTGGCCTCCTCAAGGATCCGGCGTTGGTCCTCTGGGGTGAGGATCTTGCCGGTGACGGCCGCGGTAGTTTGGACCACCAGCCGGCCGACTTCCCGCCTGAGTTCGTCCAACATCCGTGCCCGGTCAAGCTCGGCGGCCTCCCGGGCCTTGGCGAGGATTTGCTCGGCTGCGGCCACGGCCTTCTGGGTCTCTTCGGCTTGGAGCCGTGCCGCGGCCTGGCGGGCCTCCTCGATGAGTTTTTGCGCCTGGGTCTGGGCCTGGGCCAGGATTTCGCGCCGTTGCCTTTCGGTGGCCTCCAGCTCGGCCCGGATCCGTTCGGCCTGGGCCATGCTCTCGGCGATCTTTTGCCGGCGCAGTTCCAGCATGCGCAGCACCGGCTGGTAGGCCCATTTCCACAGGACGAACAGGACGATGGCGAAGTTGATCGTTTGGGCGATCAACTTGGGCCACTGAATACCCAGCGTCTGGAGGGTTTCGCCCATAACCCGCTCAGCGTGGCACGACGAAGTAGATCAGGATGGCCAGACCTTCCGCCAGCGCCATGCCGATCAGCGCCGTGGTGAACACCTTGCCGAAGGCACCCGGATTGCGGCCGATGGCCTCCGAGGCTTTGGCGGCGGCGATGCCGACGCCGAGGGCTGCGCCCATGCCCACCAGACCGATGGGCAGATTGCCGGACAATTCTGCGAGCATCATAGCAACGTTTTCAGGTTTCCAGGTTTTCGGTTTCTCAGGGTTTCCGCGGTCGTCCGCGCGTGGCACGGTCCCGACCGCCGAAATTCTGTACTAATGGCCCGCCGGGGAGCCGTGTTCCTCCTCCTCCATGTGCGAGCACAAGGTGCCGATGAACGCGATGGACAGGAGAGTGAACACCAGCGCCTGCACCACCGCAACCAACAGTTCCAGGAAATAAAACGGCAACGCACCGATCCCCAGCGGCGAGTGGGTGAGCATGATCGTCAGCACGCTTTCCCCACCGTAGATGTTTCCATACAGACGCATGGCCAGTGCCACCGGCCGGATGCAGATGGAAATGACCTCGATCAGGCCGATGAACAGAAAGATCAGCGAGAGCGGGACGACGATCCATCCGCGCATGCCGCCCTTGACGCCGAAGATGTGTTTGATGAGTCCCACGGGGCCGTTGTAACGGATGGCCCACCAGGTGCTCATGATGAAGAAAATGGCCGCCATGGCCACGGTCATGTTGGCGTCGGCCGTGGGTGGTCGCAGGAGCGGCTTCTCCACATGGTCCACGCCGAAGGGGCCGGGCCCGGGGTGTCCCCAGCCGATGCTGCCCACGCCGGGCAGCAGGCCCATGAGATTCGAGATGACGATGAACAGGAAGAAGGTTGCCACCAGCGGAAAGCTCCATCGGGCCACCTTGGGCTCCAGAAGGCCCTTGGTGAGTTCTTCGAGGCTTTCCACGGCGGTTTCGATGAGGTTCTGCACGCCGGTGGGGACCTCCTGCATCCGGCGCGTGCCAAGCCGGACCACCAAGAAGATCACCAGGGCGATCAACCAGGTGTACACCATGGAATTGGTCACGGGCAGCGGCCCCACGTAAAACAACACCGGCGCATCCGGCGTGACGGGTGGTCCCGCCTCGGTTCCATGGCCGTGCCCGGCCGACCCGGCGGCCCATGCCGCCATCGGCCAGAGCAGGACACCCATGACCCACCAGAATGTTCGCAACGACCGCATCATCGAATCGTCGAGTCCCGGCGTGTAGACCGAGAGAAATGATCCCTCGCCCCGGCGGAAAGGGTTGGGTTTCCGCCTTGGCGGCGAAGCGGCAGCGAAGCTGGACGATGCGGCGCGATTTCTCAAGTCTTTTTCGAGGTGATTCACCAATTTTTTTCATGGTGGTCGGCGCGGGCCCCGCGTCGGACGGAAACGCGTGTGTCGGAGGCGGAAGTGCCGGACGTGCGGATCAAGCACCGGGAAACGGCGGATGCGAGGCCGGGGCCGGACGGGTCCGCCCAACCGAGGGCGCCCGCGGCCGGACGAAAAGCGGGGTGGGGTGCATGATTTGACCCGGTTGGTGGGTTGGCTCATGCTGGGGCGGCATGGGCAACACGTTTGGCCATCTTTTCCGAGTGACCACGTGGGGGGAATCGCACGGGGGCGGAGTGGGTGCGGTGGTGGACGGATGTCCGCCGCGGCTGCCCCTCACCGAGGCGGATATTCAGCCGGAGCTGGACCGGCGCCGGCCCGGACAGTCGGCCATTGTGACCCCCCGGAAGGAGTCGGACCGCGTGGAGATTCTCAGCGGCACGTTCGAGGGCATGACCCTGGGGACGCCGATCTGTCTGTGGGTGAGGAACGAGGATGCGCGGCCGGAGGCGTACGCCGAGATGGCCCGAAAATTCAGGCCGTCGCATGCGGACTACACCTATCAGGCCAAGTACGGCATCCGCAACTGGCAGGGCGGAGGCCGGAGCAGTGCCCGTGAGACCGTGGGGCGCGTGGCGGCCGGCGCCATTGCGCGCAAATGGCTGCGATTGACCTACGGAGTGGAGATTGTGGCCTGGGTGGCGCAGGTGCATGAAATCGTGGGCCGGGTGGACCCGGACCACGTCACGCGCGAGGCGGTGGACGCCACTCCGGTCCGTTGTCCCGATCCCGAGGCGGCGCCGAGGATGATCGAACTGATCGAGAAGGTGCGCTCGGAAGGGGACACCGTGGGTGGGATCGTCGAGTGTTACGTGCGTGGGGTGCCGCCGGGGTGGGGCGAACCGGTGTTCGACCGGCTGGAGGCCGATCTGGCCAAGGCGATGCTGAGTCTGCCGGCCTCGAAAGGGTTCGAGATCGGGTCCGGCTTTGCCTGCGTGCAGATGACCGGCCGGCAACACAACGATCCGTTCCGAGTCCGGGACGGCCGGGTGTTCACGCCCACCAATCATTCAGGAGGTGTGCAGGGCGGGATCTCCAACGGCATGCCCATCCGGTTTCGCGTGGCCTTCAAGCCCGTGGCCACCATCATGCACGAGCAGGACACGGTGGACGTGGAAGGGCGGGAGACGACTCTCAAAGGCCGGGGCCGACACGACCCGTGTGTGCTGCCGCGGGCCGTTCCAATTGTCGAGGCCATGACCGCGTTGGTCCTGGCTGATCACGCGCTGCGCCACCGTGCGCAGTGCGGGTGAGCCGGCCCGGCCCGGCTGCCGGGATGAATTTGGCTGAGCGGGTGAATTCCCGGGAACGAACCCAGCCCGAAGGTCCCCATGCCCGTCATCCCCTGCACTCGGCGGGGTTGCCGGCGCGCGAGCCCGGTGCCGGAGCCCCGCCCGGTCGGGAGTGGATCCTTGCGTCGCAGGCCGGGAACGAACGCGGGGTTTGCCCGGTACGTGCACAAATGACCTGCCGTCGGCAACTCCGTGGAGGCAGGTGAATCCCGGGAGGGCAGGCGTCCTTGACCGGGCCGGGTGCGTGCCTATCATGCGTTGCGTTTTGCGATCGCTTGCGAAAACCAAAGGACCATTATGACCAACATTGAGAGTATCCAGGCTCGGGAGATTCTGGATTCCCGGGGGAATCCGACGGTGGAGGTGGATGTCACGCTCGTTTGCGGCGCGGCAGGGCGGGCGGCCGTGCCCTCGGGTGCCAGCACGGGTGAAAACGAGGCGCTGGAACTGCGCGACGGCGACAAGAAACGCTACCTGGGGCGGGGCGTCCTGAAGGCGGTCGAGAACGTGAACAAAAAGATCGCGCCCGCTCTGGAGGGCGTGGATGCCCTGGATCAACTGACCGTGGACCGCATCATGCTGGAGCTGGACGGGACGGAGACCAAGTCCAAGCTCGGCGCCAATGCAATTCTGGCGGTGTCGCTTGCCACGGCCAAGGCCGCGGCTGCCGCGGTCGGCCAGCCGTTGTTCCGGTATCTGGGCGGTCCCAACGCGAAGGTGCTGCCCGTGCCCATGGCCAATGTGATCAATGGCGGTGCGCACTCCGACGCGCCCATCGATTTCCAGGAGTTCATGATCATGCCGTTGGGGCGGCCCACCTTCCGCGAGGGACTGCGCGCCATCACCGAGACTTTTCACGCGCTGAAGGGCGTGCTCAAGCAGCGTGGTCTCAGCACTGCGGTGGGCGACGAAGGCGGTTTCGCGCCGCGATTGGAGAGCGTGGAGGATGCCCTGGAGGCGATGCTCCAAGCCATCAAGGCGGCCGGTTACAAGGCGGGCAAGGACATCTACCTGGCCCTGGACGTCGCGGCCTCGGAATTCTACGACGGCAAGGGCAAGTACACCTTTAAGAAGAGCACGAAAGAGACGGTCACCGGCGATGACCTCGTCAGCCTGTACGAGAAGCTGGTGGCCAGGTACCCTATCGTGAGCATCGAGGACGGTTGTGCCGAGAATGACTGGGAGACTTGGAAGAAGCTGACCCAGCGTTTGGGCGACCGCGTGCAGTTGGTGGGCGACGACCTGTTTGTCACCAACGTGAAGTTCCTGCGCAAGGGGATCGAGAACGGCGTGGCCAACTCGGTGTTGGTCAAGGTCAACCAGATCGGGTCGCTCACCGAGACGCTTGACTGTGTGGAACTGGCCAAGACGCACGCCTACACCGCCGTGCTCAGCCACCGTTCGGGCGAGACCGAGGACGCCACCATTGCCGACATCGCCGTGGCGACCAACTGCGGGCAGATCAAGACCGGATCGCTGAGCCGGTCGGACCGGCTCGCCAAGTACAATCAACTTCTGCGCATCGAAGAAATCCTGGGCCGGAACGCGGTGTACGCCGGCACCAGCGCCCTGCCGCGCGGGGCACGCTGACCCGGTTGGCACGGACCGTCCGGTTGGCTCCAAGGCCGTCCCGCAGTGGTGCCAGAACGGCAGCCACTGTCGCGGACGGCCCGCTTTTTCTCCTGTCCGCGCGCAGGAATCTCTTCCCCGAGACGCGGGACCCGGGCGGCCGGAGGCGGCGCACAGGCGGCGCCTGATCTGAACCGCGCACAAATGCCGGAAGGGTGCGCCGATGCAGGTCCAGCCGCACGTTGGTGTCCGATCTCCGATGGCGCGCCTCCTGTGGAAGGAGGTGGAGTGGCCCGGCCCGGGACGCCCGTGTCGCGGTGGCCCGCAAACAGGGGGCGGAGCGCGCGGGCCTTTCCATGCACTGACAGAAGGGGCCCGCGGCTGGCGGCCAGATGCGTGACCGGGGCACGGCAGGACTGCGGCGTCCGGCTGTTTCGGGACCAAGCCAGACGTTGGGGCCTCTGCGCAGATGCCGACACACGGGCGAAGGACCGAAGACTGCGTGCGCAGCCGGCAGCCGATGGCAACCTGGCCCGGCGGGTGCAGCGGAGCCGGGTCAGAAGGGAAGGATCCGGTGCGTCGGCGGTGCGAACTGGAGATCTTGACGGGGCATTTTTTGAGCAGAATGGGCCGGGAACAACTCCAATCTCGAGCATGAAACAGGTTTACACGGGCGAAGTCCGGCCGCTTTGGCCGCTGCTTTTTGCCGCGGTTTTCACGCTTGGCTCGGCTCTGTGGCGGGTGTGCACGTGGCCGCTGCTTCCGGTGGACGAAACCCGGTATCTCTCGGTGGCGTGGGAGATGTGGCTGCGCCATGACTGGTTGGTGCCCCATCTGAACGGCTCGGTTTACGTGGACAAGCCACCGGCGTTGTTCTGGCTGATCCTCGCTGGGTGGAAGGTGTTTGGCGTAGCGGAATGGTGGCCGCGACTCATTCCGGCGCTGGCGGCGGTGGGTGCCCTGGGTCTGACCGCGCGCCTGGCCCGGGTATTGTGGCCGGCGGATCCACGGGCGGGCGCCGCCGTCTGGATTTTGACGACCATGGTGTGGTGGTTCTTGTGGACCGGCCTGGTGATGTTCGATCTGCTTCTGACGGTCGCGGTTTTGCTGGGTTGGAACGCCCTGGTGGATCCGCCTTGCGGCCGGGGCCGTTGGCTGTGGTTCGCCCTGGCGGTCGGGGCCGGCGTTCTCATCAAGGGACCGGTGGTGTTGTTGTTTCTTCTGCCTCCGGCGTTGTTGGCGCCCTGGTGGCGTGGAGAGCCGGTCGGCGGCGCCTGGTACGGTCGGCTCGCACTCGCCACAGTGGGGGATTGGCTTTGGTGCTTTTGTGGTTCATTCCGGCGGTGTGGCAGGCCGGATGGGATTACGGGCGGGGTATCGGCTTCCAACAAACCGCCTCGCGCGTGGTGAACAGCCATGCGCATCGCCGGCCTTTTTGGTGGTACCTGCCGCTCGTGCCGGCGGTGACCCTGCCGTGGAGCGTCTGGGCGTGGTCACATTCGCGCGCGGGTATGGACCGGCCGGCCGGGCCCAATCGGGGCGACAGGTTCCTGGCTGCCGCGGTCGGGCCGGCGTTTGCGACGCTGTGCCTGATCAGTGGCAAACAAGTCCACTATCTCCTGCCCCTGTTTCCCGCGCTGGCCTTGTGGTTGGCGCGCCGCAGCTGGTTGGCGCCCACGGCCTCGCGCCGGGGGTACGCCGCCTGGCTGGCTTTGGGCGCGCTGCCAATGGTGGCATGGGCCGGGGTGCGCTGGGTCCCGGCCCTGGCCCGGTTACGCCCCTGGAGAGACGGCGTGGCGGTGGTCTGGCTTCTGTTGCCGGTGCTGGTCCCGGCCTGGTTGTGGCTGACCCGCAACCGTTGGCGGACCCTGCCCGGTGTCGTGCCATCGGCTTGGGTCGCTGGCTCCACGCTGTTCTCACTCGTGGCGGCTGCCGCGCCCGCGCTGCAAAGCCATTATGAGTTGGGCGCGCTGGCCCGGCAGGTGCACGAACTGGAAGGGGCACATTCCCCGGTTGCCTGGGTGGGACGATACGAGGGAGAATTGAATTTTCTGGGGCGCCTCAGCCATCCCGTGGGGGAGATTTCACCCGGGGAGGCGCAGGGCTGGGCGCAGGCGCGTGACTCCGGCTGGTTGCTTGAACCGGTGAAGCATGGCAAGGCGCGGCCGGGCGTGGAGGGCGTGAGGTGGTTTGCGGTGGGCGATGGAGGGATTGCGTTGTGGCCTGCCCGCCTGTGGCTTACGCACCATGTCGCGGCCGTCACGGGCGGTAAAGGATCGCATTGAGGATGAGCCGCGTGTAGGCGGGTTGCTGAAAATCCCGGATGCTGTGGCCGGGTTGGAAGTAGACGATCCATCCCTGGCCGGCCCGGCGGATCCAACCTGCCCGGTCTTGCATCCACACCCGTCCGGTTTCCGGATCCTGGTACCGCAGCCCCAGAAGCAGCGTGCGCGGGCCGGTGAACGTGTGGTTCAGGTAGGCTTCGCTTCCCTCGAGGACCATGCCGGGCAGGTTCTCCTCGGATCCGGCATGTTCGCGCCGGTAGGGTACGCGGGTGGGCCACTGCACCTTGTTCGTGGTGATGAAATGGTCCGGCGCGAGGTTGACGATCTGGATCGTGGCCGGCTCGATCCATTTGTAGCCGCCCTGGTTGACGTCTCCCTCCGGCAGTTCGATCCCCAGGAAGGGGAACCAGTCCGGGTTCTTTCGTTTGGCCGAGCTGATCGAATGGTGCAGGACCACCAGCCGGCCACCGGCCCGGGTGTAGCGGATGAACGCCTGCTCGGCGTTGGTGTCGAGACCGCGGTGAATGTAGACGACCACGGCCCGGTAGCTGGAGAGGTCGGCAGGAAGCCGGTTTTGGGGGACGAGCCGGGCCTCGAGGTTTTCAAGCGTCCGACACTGATCGGCCAGGTACTCCATGGCAGGGAGCTCGTCAGCCACGATCAACACCCGGTCGGCGGCCACTGCGACCTCGATCCATGCGATCATTCCCAGGCATGCCAGGAGCCGGCCCATGTGGAAAGAATGCCGGAACCCTTCTGTCCTGCAAGTGCATGATGCCGGGCCTGGCGGGCGTGAAGCATCAGATTCCCGACACTGTTCTCAAAAGGGTTGGCAGGTTGCAGCCCGGGGTCGGGGTGTTCGTGGTAACCGGCGGGAAACGGAACCGGGCCGGCCGAGACGAAAGGCTGTGCAGGGGGGAAGGCAACCCCGCGAACCGGACGCGGCCGGGCAGGTTGCGCGGGTTTCCGGAGACATGAGGGTCATGTCGGTGGCGGAGGGATCCGCGGGCTTTTGCGCGGAGACCTCGTGTGAGCCGGCACGGACAGGGAAGCGAGGGCAACGATGACCCTGTCCGCGTAGGGTGGTTCGATCGGCCGGGTGCGGCAGGAGGCCGGCTGTTTCGCACATCATCGTGCGGCCAAGTGTGAAAAGCAGGTGTGCGCATCCGGGCCGGGCAGCGGTGTGGACGGGCGCCCGGGAAACGGTGGAACGGGGCGGGGCTGCGGGCCGGAGCGCTTGATGTGCGCAAGCGGGTGTAGAGACGCCCAGAGGGTGGCACACAAGGGAATTCCGGCTCTTGCCAATCGGACCGGGGTACATGCGGTTGTCGGTCCGTCCTTGGGAAAAGGTCGCCTGTCACCTGATTCGGGTCCGATGTAGCCAGCAGGGAAAAACCGAGCCTCCGGACAAGCGGAGCGGAGCTGGTTGAAAATGCCTGTGCCGTCCCTCCCGGCGGAGTTCGCGTGCAATTGTCCGGCAGGGTCACAGCCGGGTTGTGGTCGCGCGAGCATGCACCTGGCTCGGTCAAAGTTTGGAGTTCTTGCCGGGATCCGGTCTGCCCGATGGGATCCGGGCTTGAACGGCGGGGACTGCGGCCTACACTGCGCGGCTCTCATGGTGGATTTGAGCAGTTTGAATCCTCAGCAGCGGGAGGCGGTGGAGACCACGGAGGGGCCCGTCCTGGTCCTGGCGGGGGCCGGGACAGGCAAGACGCGGGTGATCACGTATCGCATCGCGCATCTGATGGGCCGGGGTGTACCCGGGGACCGGATCCTGGCGGTGACCTTCACGAACAAGGCGGCGCGTGAGATGCTGGAGCGCGTGCAGGACCTGCTGGGGCGGCGCCGCAACGGCGGGCGTGAAACGCCGCGGCCGCTGATCTGCACGTTTCACAGTTTCGGCGTGCGGTTGCTCCGGCGTCACATCGAGCGGCTGGGTTACAAGCGGAATTTCGTCATCTACTCCGAATCCGACCAACTGTCGCTGGTGCGGCGCATTCTGACTCGGTTTGCCGGCGGGGGGCCGAAGGTGGATCCGATGAGCGTGCTGGCGTGGTTGAGCCGGTGGCGAAACGGGGACGCGTGCGTGCCGAGCCGGTTGGAGGAAGGGAGCCGTGCGCTGGCCGAACGAGTGCGATCGGCTTATGAACAGGGTTTGAAGGCGTGCAACGCGGTGGATTTTGACGATCTGCTGTTGTTGCCGTTGCGGCTGTTTCGGGAGCATCCGGAGGTGCTGGCGGAGTGTCAGCAGCAGTACCGGTACGTGTTGGTGGACGAGTACCAGGACACCAACACGGTGCAACTGGAGTTGTTGCGGCTCCTGGTGGCGCGGCATCGAAACCTCTGCGTGGTGGGGGACGACGACCAGAGCATTTACGGTTGGCGCGGGGCGGATCTGGGCAACGTGCTGAACCTGGAGCAGTGGTTTCCGGAGCTGAAGGTCATCCGCCTGGAGCAGAACTATCGCTCGACGAACATCATCCTGCAGGCGGCCAACGCGTTGATCCGGCAGAACGCGCGGCGGCGGCCCAAGCAGTTGTGGTCGCGCAAAGGTCAGGGCAGCCGGATCGTGCTGCGGGTGTATGCCGATGAGACGGAGGAGGCCGAGGGCGTGGTGGAGGCGATCGAGCGGCGGCGGTTGTTGGGCCGGGTGCCGTGGTCGGCACAGGCGGTGTTGTTTCGGACCAATGGTCAGGCGCGGCCGTTGGAGACGGCGCTGCGCCGGGCGGGTGTGCGGTACCGGCTGGTGGGCGGGCAGAGTTTTTTTGATCGGCGAGAGATCCGGGATGTGGTGGCGTGGTTGAAGGCGCTGGTCAATCCGCACGACGACATCAGTCTGCTGCGGATTGCGAACGTGCCGCCGCGCGGGTTGGGGGAGGAAACGATGGAGCGGGTGCTGGCGCTGAGCGTGCCCCGGCAGGTGTCGGTGTACCACGCGCTTCGCGAGGCGATGGCCGACGCCGGGTTTCCCTCGCGGACGCGGCAGGCGATGCGGGGGTTGGTGGAGGAGATCGAGTCGGTGCGGCAGGGTTGGGGCACCCCGGCGGAAGGGACGGTCGCGGCGGGGGAGGTGGATGCCTGGACGGGGTTTTTCGAGCGGATGGGGTATTTCGATTGGTTGCGTCGCTCGGAGAAGGATGCCGAGGCGGCGGAGAATCGCGTGCGGAATGTCCGCGATTTTCTGTCGGACCTTGCCGGTCGGGGCGGGGCCGAGGGGGCAAAAGAACGCCCGTTGTTGGAACGGTTGCAGGCGGCGCTGGAGGAGGTGACGCTGGACGCGGAGAGGTTCGAAGAGGACCCGCAACCGGCCGGGGACGCCGTGACGTTGATCACGATGCACAGTTGCAAGGGGCTGGAGTTTCCGCATGTGTACATCGTGGGTCTGGAGGAGGGTTTGCTGCCGCACGGACGGTCGGTCTCGGAAGGCGCGCTCGAAGAGGAGCGGCGCTTGTTTTACGTGGCGATCACGCGGGCGATGGAGACGTTGGAGCTGAGTCATTGCCGGGCGCGTCGCAAGTACGGGGAGATGACCCCCTGTCATCCGTCGCGGTTTTTGAAGGAGCTGCCGGAGGAACTGCTGGAGAAGGTGGAGGGCGGGGACGCGGGGTCGGTGTCCGGCGGGTCGGCGTGCGACTGGTTTGCGCGGATGCGGGAGGCGGTGGGTTGAAAGAGGAGGCCGGGCGGATGCCGCAAGGATTCAGCGCGGCGGGCCGGCCGCGTGGGGATCCAAGCCGCGGAGGTGGGCGAGGGCCTCGAGGATGGCGGGTCGGAGGATTTCGAGGCATTCGGCCACGGCGGAGGGTTTGCCCGGGAGGTTGAGGATGAGGCAGCGGCCGCGGGTTCCGGCGGTGGCCCGGGAGAGGATGGCAGTGGGGACGCGTGTGAAGCTGTGCATGCGCATGGCCTCGCCGAAGCCGGGCAGTTCTTTTTCCAGCACGGCCCGGGTGGCCTCGGGTGTGACGTCGCGCGGGGTGATGCCGGTTCCGCCGGTGGTGCAGATCAGGTCCAGTCTCTCGGCATCGGCCCACGAGGCCAGTTGTTGGCGAATCAGATGGATATCGTCGGGCACGACGGCGGCCAGGAATTCGCAGGGCAGGGCGAGCGTTTCCCGGATGACACGTTCGATTTCGGGACCGCTGCGGTCCTCGTAGAGGCCGGCGCTGGCGCGGTCGCTGACGGTCAGCCTGCCCACGCGGGTGGGTCGGGACAGAAGGAGGTCGCGCGGGTCGGGTCGTGGGGAGTGTGGAAGATTCATGTCTTGGTTTTTTCGAGGAGCCGGATTTGTTCGATGCGCATGGTTTTGTCCACGGCTTTGCACATGTCGTAGAGAGTGAGGGCGGCCAGGCTCACGCCCGTGAGGGCTTCCATTTCCACGCCGGTGGGGCCGGTCGTTTCGGCGGTGCAGGTGATTTCGATGCGGTCGCGCCGGGCGCGGAATTCCACCGAGACGTGTGTGAGGGCCAGGGGATGACAGAGGGGGATGAGCTCCGCGGTGCGTTTGGCGGCTTGGATGCCGGCGATTTGTGCGACGGTGAGGACATCGCCCTTGGGCAGGGCTTTGCGGCGGAGCGCGCGTATGGTGGCCGGCTGGCAGATCAACGCGCCGGCCGCCACGGCGCGGCGGCGTTGCGGGGGTTTATCGGATACGTTGACCATGCGCGCCGCGCCGGATTCGTCCACGTGGGAGAGTCGGGGTGCGTCGTGGCTTCGTTTGGTTTTTTGGGAACGGGATTTCATGGGTCCAGATGGAGCGGCAGGAAGGAAACCGGCGAGCCGGCGGCGGACGCGGCAGGTTGGGCGGGCAGTCTGAGGATGGCGTTGGCGGTGGCCAGCGGGGTGAGATCGCCAGAGCTTTGCCAGCGGAGGGGCTGCACTTCGGCGCGGCCTTCGGCGTCGAACGTCCAGCGGGCGGGCCAAAAAGTCGGGTAACGGCCGGGTTCGGTGTGAAGCTCGTGTGCCAGGCGACCTGTGCGCCAGGCGGGCGTGCTGTGGGGGGCGCCGTCCCAGGCGCGCAGGGCGGAGTTCACGTACAGGTGCAGGCAGACGAAATGGGCGAGGGGGTTTCCAGGCAGGCCGAAGGCGAGGGAAGATCCGCGTCGGGCCACGATGAGGGGGCGGCCGGGTCGGGCGCGGACCCTGCTGATGACGATTTCATATCCGCACGCTTCGAGCATCCGGCGGGTGAAATCGTGGGGGCCCACACTGGCACCGCCGGAGACCAGGAGCAGATCCACGGCGACGGTTCCTGCGCGGAGGGGCTGGAGCAGCTCGCGCATGGCAGTCTCGTCCTCGGGGAGCCGCCACTGGGCGGGTGGGATCCCGCGCGCTTCGAGGAAGGTGCGGACGAGCAGGGAGTTGGAATCCCGGATCTGGCCGGGGCGGGGCGACTGTTCGGGCGGGACCAGTTCGTTGCCGGTGGCGAGGTGCCAGACGACCGGCCGCCGGGTCACGCGGGGGCAGGCATGGCCCAGGCTGGCGAGCAGGGCGAGGGTCCCCGGCAGCAGGAGGGTTCCCTCGGGGACCAGCGCGTCCCCGGCGCGGGCGTCGTCCCCGCGACGTCGGATGTAGTCCTCCGGGGGCCGCTCCAAGAGTTCGATGGTGTCGCCCGTCTCGCGCACGAGTTCGCGGGGGACGACCTGTAGTCCGGTGTCGGGCAGGGCTGCGCCGGTGGCGATGGCCACGGCCTGGCCGGGTTGGAGGGGGCGCGGCCGCCAATCGCCGGCCCGCAGGCGGTCCACGACGGTGAACCGTGTGGCCGGGTCGCCGCGCCTGATGGCGTAGCCGTCCATTGCTGAGCGGTCGAATGGTGGCAGGTCCTCGGGCGCGCGCACGGTTTCGCGGAGCCGCCGGCCGAGGGCTTGGGACAGTGGGACGTTTTCGGTTTCCAGCGGCCGGCAGAGGGCGGTGATCTGCCGGCAGGCAGCCTCCGCCTCCCAATCCGATGTGGTTTGGGCATCTTTCTGCATGATGTTCGAGAAGAGGTCGCGCGCCATCGGGCCTGCGGTTGCAGTGTGTCACCGAACCGCGCGGCGTCTGTGACGGTACGGTTGTGCCGGCCGGGGGGCAAGCGAAGAGCCCGCCCGGGCCCGGCCTCGTGGGTGTGGGACGGCAGCCCGGAAGCGGTGGGAGGCGACCGTAGCGGGTCGGAGGGTTGTGAGGGTTGGAAAGGTATGCGGGTCCGGCCCGGGTTGGTGCGGGTCAGACGTCGTACTTTTTGAAGAAACGCCGTCGGGACTCGCTTTCGGCCTCTTGGGCGGTTTCGGGTTGTGATGTTGCCCGGGCGGTTTCGGAAGTGGGGGGTGCACCGGCCGGCGGGGATCCGGCTTCGCCCGGGGCGGAAGAGGCCGGTGAGGGCTGTGCAGCCGTGGCGGTTTCCACCGCTTCGACGAAGGCGAGCCGGAGGCTCATAAGGGTGTCGCGCAGTAGCCGGCTTTCTTCCGGGGTGAGGTTGCCCCGGGTTTTGAGTTCGAGGACCGACAACTGGTCAATGAAGATGCGGGCTGCGTCGAGGTCGCGGGTGGTTTCGCCCGTGGCCGGGTTCGGGACGCGGCCCAACATCACGTTTGCCAGGTCGGCCAGCTGCAGGACGAGACGTGCGAACAGGACGGATTGTTCGCCGGAGGTGAACTCTTCCGCCGGCTGGCGGACGGTGCGGTTTTCCTGCGTCATAGGCAGCCTCCCAACGGATCGCCATGCCGGGCCAGCTCCTCCTGCAGGTAAGCGATCAGGCACTCGAGACGGTCGGCGGTGCTGATGCACCCGAGCAATCGCTGACGCATCTCGGCCGGCCCGACGAGCATGGCGCTGACGAGGTCTGCCACAACGTCCGGATCTTTCAAGTCCAGGGTGTCGCGGAGAATGGCGGCCATGGCATCCGGGCAGGGACCCCATGCGGGGGCGTCGTCAGTCTGGGCCAGTGTGGCGGGCGGTGGAAAGGGGAGTCCGAGTTCGAGGTGGCGTTCGACGAGTTGGCGGAGTTGTTGGAGGAGGAGGCGGGATTCTTCGGGCGGGGCGGTTTGGCTGGGCAGGGGTACGATGCGCTGGACGCGGTAGGGTTTGTAACGGAGCGTGTCGCCGAGGGCCACGCGGGCGAGTCCCTGAAGGACCAGGTGGGCGGTGCCGTCGGGGTGTTGGACGGCCATGCGGACCAGGCCGAGCCCTGCGATGTTGTGGGGGACCTCGCGGACGCAACTGGCCTTCTGCATGGCCACCACGAGCAACCGGTGGGACTCCAGCACGTCCACGAGCATCTGACGGTAGCGCGGTTCGAAGACGTAAACGGGCAGCAGCGACTGGGGGAACAGGGTCGCCGCCGGCAGGGTCATCACCGGTGCTTCGCAGGGCACGATCACCGGGTCAATTTAGAGGGGGATCAGCGGGGTGCAAGGGGTGGGGCGGGCGCGGCAAATGGTTCGCCATTGTCAAGCGCCCGGCGTTGCGAAAGAGTGGCGGGCGATGTCGGACGACAGCCTGGTAGTGAACGAGATTTTTTTCAGCGTGCAGGGTGAGAGCAGCTGGTCGGGTCTGCCGTGTGTGTTTGTGCGTCTGACCGGCTGTCCGTTGCGGTGTTCCTACTGCGACACGGCCTATGCCTTCCGGGAAGGGCGTCGGATGAGTCGCGCAGCGATTCTGGAGGAGGTCGCGCGGAGAGCCCGGCCGTTCCGGGAGGCGGACCTGCGGGTGCCGGGTCGGGATGGCGAATCCGTCCGGCTGCCGCTGGTGGAGGTGACCGGCGGTGAACCGCTGGCGCAAGCCGGGGTGTTGCCGCTGCTGCGGGCGTTGTGCGATGCCGGGCACACGGTGCTGTTGGAGACCAGCGGTGCGCTGGACATCCGGCCCGTGGATCCGCGGGTGCACCGGATCATGGATCTGAAATGTCCCAGCAGCGGCGAGGCGGATCGGAACCGGTGGGAGAACCTGGAGGTGCTCCGGCCCACGGACGAGCTGAAGTTCGTCATCGGCACGGTGGAGGATTATGAATGGGCGCGCGACCAGATCCTGGGCCGGCAATTGCACCGGCTTTGCCCGATCCTGATCTCTTGGGTGCACCCCCTCACACCTGCCCAACAGGACCCGGCGTTGAAACCTGTCCCGGCCGGTCAACGCCGGTTGAGCCCGCGCGAACTGGCGGAACGGCTACTGGCGGATGCCCTGCCGGTGCGGTTTCAGACCCAACTGCACAAATGGATCTGGCCGCCCGACCAACGCAGTGTGTGAGGGGGCATGGGGAAGGTCGAGCCGCCGGACAGGAGGGCGGCGAAGGTTAAGCGGACAGAGGTCCACGTTGGAGAGGTATGATCAAAAGAACGGGCAGAAGAACCGGCAACCGTGCCTGGTTGGAGACGCTGAGGCGGTATGAGGCACCCAACGTGACGTACCTGGATCCGGATGGGCGGTGGCCCATTGTCTGGTTGCGGGCACGCGGCGAGTGGGTGTGGGACGTGGAGGGACGGCGCTACCTGGATTTGACGGCGGCGTTTGGCGTGGCGATGGCGGGGTATGGAAATCCGGAGTTGGTACGGGCCCTGCGGGGTCAAATCCGGGAATTGATCCACGGCATGGGAGACGTGCATCCGCACGTGCGAAAGATCGAGTTGTTGCGGGAGCTGAGCCGGATCACGTTCGAGCGCTGGACCCAGGGGCGCCGCGCCGGGTTGAAAGGGCGGGCCATCCTGGCCTGCACGGGGTTCGAGGCCGTGGAAGTGGCGTTGAAAACGGCCTGCCGTGCCACAGGGCGGCCGTGGGTGGCGGCTTTCGAGGGCGGGTACCACGGGCTTGGGTACGGGGCGCTGAACGTGACGCATCGGGATTTGTTCCGGCAACCGTTCGAATCGCAGTTGCGGCGGTTCGGGCGTTTCGTGCCGTTTCCGGCGCGGGAGGCCGACGTGCCGCTGGTGGAGGCGTGCCTGGAACGTCTGCATCGCCGGCATGGGCTCGGCGCGGTGCTGGTGGAACCGGTGCAGGGGCGTGGCGGCATCCGCGTTCCGCCCGGGTCGTTCTTGCCGCGCTTGCGGGCGTGGTGCGATGCCCGCGGAGTGTTGCTGGTGCTCGACGAGATCTTCACCGGGTTCGGCCGGACCGGTGCGTGGTTTGCCTGTGAACACGCCGGTGTGGTGCCGGACCTGATCTGCCTGGGCAAGGCCCTCACGGGCGGTTTTCCGCTTTCGGCGTGCGTGGGGAGGTCGGATCTGATGGAGGCGGCGTGGCCGCCCTCGCAAGGGGAGGCTCTTCATACGAGCACGTTCCAAGGCAACCCGCTCGGGTGCTGCATGGCCCTGGCGCAGATCCGGACCCTGGAGGAGCGCGGTCTGGCGGCGCGGGCGGCGCGGCTGGGCGGATGGTTGATGGATCGCCTGCGCTTGGTGGAGCCGGCGCGCGGCTTGGAGTACGAGGTGCGCGGACTCGGTCTGATGGTGGGCTTGGAGGTACGGCACAGTGACGGGCGGCCGGCCACGCCGGTGGTGTGGGAAGCTCTGGAGCGGATGCGGGAGCGCGGCTTTTTGTTGCTACCGGAGGGTGCCGAGGCCAACGTGGTGGCCTTTACGCCGCCGCTGACGATCAGCCGGGCGGCTCTGGACCGTGCGGTGGCCGCGCTTGGAGACGCTCTTGCCGGGGCGGCCCGTCAGTGGGCGCGGCAGGGAGGGAAGCAGGCATGAGATTGTCCGAGATGCGCACCCTGTTGGAGTCGGAGGGAATCCGGCTGAGCCGCCGGCTGGGCCAGCATTTCATGCATGATGCCCATCAACTGGACCGGATGGTGACGGCGGCCGGATTGCGGGAGGGTGCGCCGGTGCTGGAGATCGGGCCTGGTCTGGGTCCGTTGACGGAACGGTTGTTGGCCGCCGGTGCGCGGGTGCGGGCGATCGAGAAGGACGCCCGGCTGGCGCGGCTGTTGGAGGAGCGGCTGGGGCATCACGCGCGCCTCGAGGTTTGGGTGCGGGATGCGCTGGAATACCTGCAGGAGGAAAAGCCGGATCTGGACGGATGGTGCGTGGTGTCGAATCTGCCTTACTCGGTGGCCTCGCCCTTGCTGGTGGAGCTGGCGTCGCTGGAACGTCCCCCGGTCCGGCTGGTGGTGACGGTGCAGGCGGAGGTGGCGGACCGCATCGCCGCGCGGGCCGGCGACCCCGCCTACGGGCTTTTGACGTTGCTGGTGCAGCGGACGTATCAACCGGGGTCGCGGTTCCGGATTCCGGCGACATGTTTTTATCCGGTGCCCAAAGTGGACTCGGCGTGTTTGGTGCTGGAACGGTTTCCGAAGGTGCCGCGGGAATTGCGGGAGGTGTTTGACCGGCTGGTGCGACGGGCGTTTTCTCAGAGGCGGAAGCAGATGTTCAAGCTGCTCCGGGCGGAATGGCCCGAGTCGAAGCTGGCGGAAGCGTTCGATCGGCTCGGACTGTCGCGGGCGGTCCGGGGCGAGGCGGTGTCGCTGGAGCAGTACGTGGAGCTGGCCCGCGCCTTGCAGACATGAACACGACCGAATGGTTCGACGTGGTGAACGAACGGGACGAGGTGATCGGCCGGGCGCCGCGGGATGAGGTGCACGGTCGGGGGCTGCGCCACCGGGCGGTGCACGTGTTGGTGTTCAATGCCCGGGGCCAACTTTTCCTGCAAAAGCGTTCGCAACAAAAGGATCGGGAACCGGGTGTTTGGGATTCTTCCGCCTCGGGTCACGTGGATGCTGGTGAGAATTACGACGCCGCGGCGGTCCGGGAATTGCAGGAGGAACTGGGCGTCCGGGCTCATGCGCCTCTGGAGCGCTGGTTCAAGCTGGAGGCCTGTCCGGAGACGGACCAGGAATTTGTGTGGGTTTACCGGTTGCGTCACGAGGGCCCTTTCGTTTGGCCGCCCGAGGAGATCGAGGACGGGGCGTGGTTCGATCCGGCGGTCGTCTCCCGTTGGGTTCGTCAACAACCCGGCGTTTTCGCACGGGCATTCAGGCATTTGTGGGCGGAGGTGGAAAGGCGCGGGCTGGCCGGCCGGGCCGCCGCTCCACAGGCTCTTCCGTGAGATCTCGTGCCTGCGAGGGGTCGAAAGGGCGCGACCGTGCTGAACCTCCGGTCCTTCAGGGGGGTGGCAAACAGGGCCGGCTCGACCCGCGGGAGCGCTGCCGGGTAAGGTGACGCCCATGGAAGGTCGGCTGGTGAGCCTGCTGGGGCTGGGGACGATGGTTGCCCTGGCCTGGGTGTGCTCGGCGGACCGCCGCCGGTTTCCGTGGCGAACGGTCGGTTGGGGCCTGGTTCTGCAGTTCGTCCTGGCGCTGCTGTTGCTCAAGACCACCGGCGGCCAGGCATTGTTTGCCGCGGCCGGCCGTGCCGTTCGGGCGCTGACTGCCTACGCGGACGAGGGCAGTCGGTTTGTTTTCGGTCCCCTGGCCGACACCACCCTGATGAATGAGGTCTTCCGTGGCAGTGGTTTGGTGTTCGCCATTCTGGTGACCGGGACGATCATCCTGGTCTCGAGTCTTTCGGCGCTATTGTATCACTGGGGCGTGTTGCAGCGGGTGGTGCGCGCGATGGCGTGGGTGATGCGGCGGCTGATGGGGACGAGTGGCGCAGAGACCCTGTCGGCCGCGGCCAATGTCTTCATGGGTCAGACCGAGGCACCGTTGCTGGTGCGACCCTACATCCCCACGATGACGCGAAGTGAGCTGCTCTGTTTGATGACCGGCGGCATGGCCACCATCGCGGGCGGCGTGGCGGCGGTGTACGCCCGGATGGGGGCGGAAGCCGGGCACCCGGAGATGGCGGGTCACCTGCTCACAGCCTCGGTGATGAACGCGCCGGCCGCGTTGTTCATGGCCAAAATCCTGGTCCCGGAGACGGCGACGAGCCGGACGGCCGGCGGGCGGTTGGAGGATCCTCCCCGGACGACGGTGAACAGTTTGGACGCCCTGTGCCACGGGGCGGGTGAGGGACTTCGCCTTTCGCTGAACGTGCTGGCCATGCTGATCGCCTTTGTGGCGTTGGTGGCGCTGGTCAACGGGCTGCTGGCGGCGCCGCAAAGGTGGCTCGGCGTGAACGAGCGGGTCCGATTGGAGGATCTGCTCGGCTGGTTGAACGCACCGTTTGCCTGGTTGCTGGGGGTGCCTTGGGCGGACTGCCTCACGGTGGGCCGGATCCTGGGTGAGCGGATTGTGCTGAACGAGTTCATCGGGTACGCCACCCTCACGCATCCGGACACGGTGGTGAGCGAGCGTGGGTTCATCCTGGCCACGTACGCGCTGTGCGGTTTTGCCAATTTCACCAGCATTGCGATTCAGGTGGGGGGAATCGGTTCGTTGGCGCCGGAGCGGCGCGGCGAGATGGCGCGGCTGGGCGTGCGCGCCATGTTGGGCGGGGTGCTGACAACCTATGCCACGGCGTGCATGGTTGGGATTCTCCTGTAGTACCGGGCCGGCGGATGATGGTAGGACCGGACCATGATGACGCCGTGGCGGGGAGGTTGGACTGCTGGTGGGTGTGGGGCCGGCGGTGGGCCGGCGGTGTCGGGCGGCCGTGATCTTGGCGGGTGTTTGGACCGGGCCCGGGCGACGGACCTGCCCGCGCAGGCGGGCTTTCGGCTTCACGGCAAGGGTCTGCGGCTGCGCCGGTGAGGATGCCTCCGTTTTTGGGCGGAGTTGGGATTGCATTTTCGGGGGCGGTGTGGTTGCGCATTCGGGATTGACACCCCGGGTGGGTGCGGGTTGAACTGGGCGGCGATTACTGTGGAAAGCTTAGAAATGGCATGCCAAGTGGTCGCGGGACAGCCTGGGTGCCGGCCGCACGGATGGGGTCGTTCGCGGTTTATGTCCCGGGATGCCGGCTTTCCTGTGGCGGTTGGCCCGAACGAGGCGGGTCGATCGCCTGCGTCTGGTTCCGGATGAGCCTCGCGGAGGAGAACCTGCCATGCACTGGATCGACTGGGTCGTCATCTTCCTGTACTTCGTGCTGATTGCCTGGATCGCGTGGTGGTACGGGCGGCACCAGCGGGACACGACGGACTACTTTCTGGCGGGTCGCAACGCCGGTTGGGTGGTGATCGGTGCCTCGATTTTCACATCCAACATCGGGTCGGAACACATCGTGGGCCTGGCCGGGCAGGGGGCCTCCACCGGCATGGCGATGGCTCACTGGGAGTTGCACGCGTGGTGTTTGATCGTGTTGGCGGGGTTGTTCGTGCCCTTCTACTACAAGTCGCGGGTGGCGACGATCCCGGAGTTCTTGGAAAAGCGGTTCAGCTCGCGGACGCGGTGGGTGCTTTCGTGCGTCTCACTGGTGGCCTACGTGTTCACGAAGGTGAGCGTGACGGTGTACGCGGGTGCGGTGGTGTTTCAGGCGTTGTTGCCGGACACCTTCGGCAGCCCGCAGAACGCGTTCTGGGTGGGGGCGTTCAGCACGGTGGTGATCACCGGCATCTACACGGTGTTTGGCGGGATGCGCGCCATCATGAACACGGCCACCCCGCAGGCGGTGATCATTCTGTTTGGTTCGTTTGTCATCACGGCCATCGGTTTGAGCAAACTGGGGGGCTGGGGCGAGCTGGTGGCCACGTGCAAGACGAACGCCGACCAGTTTGCGCTCTGGCGGCCCTTGAGTGATCCGGATTTCCCGTGGTTGGGGGTGCTCATCGCCTCGCCGATCATCGGTCTGTGGTACTGGTGCACGGACCAGTACATCGTCCAGCGCGTGTTGTCGGCGCGGGACCTGGCCACGGCCCGGCGGGGCGCGTTGTTCGGCGGCGTGCTGAAGCTGTGGCCGGTCTTGATCTTTCTGATCCCCGGCATGATCGGTTGGGCGCTGCATCAGAAGGGGATCATCCAGTTGCCGCCCAAGATCGTGAACGGCGAGGTGGTGGCGCCGATTGACGGCGACCAGGTGTTTCCGTCGTTGGTGCGCATGTTGTTGCCGCCGGGCATCCGGGGCCTGATTGTGGCGTGTCTGTTGGCGGCGTTGATGAGTTCGCTCGCCTCGCTGTTCAACTCCAGCGCCTCGCTCTTCACGGTGGACATTTACGAGAAGATCCGGCCCGGTCAGTCGGAGCAACACCTGTTGATGGTGGGCCGGATTGCCACCGCCACGGTGGTGGTGTTGGGCATCATATGGATTCCCGTCATGGCCAAGGTTTCGGGAGGCGGCCTGTACCAGTACCTGCAAAGTGTCCAGGGTTATCTGGCGCCTCCGATCACCGCGGTGTTTTTCCTCGGATTGTTCTGGAAGCGGTTGAACAGTGCGGGGGCCACCTGGGCCCTGGGCACGGGGTTTGTTCTGGGCATGCTGAAGCTCACCATCCAGGTGTTCTTCGGCAAGGAGAAACAGTTTCAGGAACCGGCCTGGCTGGCGGCCATCGGAGATTTCAACTTCCTGTACGCGACCGGCGTGTTGTTTGCCATCAGTGCGCTTGTGATGATCGTGGCGTCGCTGTTGACCGCGCCGCCGCCCGAGGAAAAGGTGCGCGGCCTGACGTACGGTTCCATCCATCAGGAGGCCGCCGAGGAGATCCGCAAGAGTTGGGACGCCGGCAACATCTTCATGGCATTGTTCATTCTGGCCAGCGTGCTGGGGATGTACCTGTACTTCAGTTTCTGGCTGAGCTGAGCCGGGGTTGGGTGGGCCAAAGCCGGGGACCGGCCGCCACCTTCGGATGGAGGAGTGCGGGGCTTTCTGTGACCCGGGCGGCGGCGCGTGGAACCCGGTGGTTACGTGAGAACGGCATCGGTCACGGCCGCCCGCAGGTTGGAACTCAGCGGTTCAGTGCCTGCGCGAGTGCCCGCAGACAACGGTCGTTTTCCTCGGGCCGGCCGACCGATATACGGATCCACTCGGGGAGCTCGTACGTGTCCATGGGTCGGACGATGACGCCCTGCCGGAGCATGTTTTCGAAGACCGCCTGGGCGTCGCCCACCCGGACCAGGAGGAAGTTGGCTGCGGAAGGGACGTAGTCCAACCCCAGTGCTGTGCAACCCTCGGCCAGTTGGCGGAGGCCGGCCCGGTTGAGGGCGCGGGTCTGTTCGACGTGAGCCTCGTCGTCGAGGGCCGCCAGGGCCGCGGCCTGTGCAGCGCGGTTCACGTTGAAGGGCTCGCGGACCTTTTCGAGGGCGGCCACCAGGTCCGGGTGCCCGATCCCGTAACCGATGCGCAGGCCGGCCAGGCCGTAGATTTTGGAGAATGTCCGGACAAGCAGGAGGTTGGGACGGCCGGACCGGATCTCGGGAAGGAAATCCGCGGGCTGGTCGAGATACTCGATGTAGGCCTCGTCCAGGACGATGAGCACGTCCGGGGGAACGCCCGCCACGAACTGCCGCAGTTCATCCGGTGTGGCGCACGTGCCGGTGGGATTGTTCGGATTGGCGATGAACACGACCCGCGTTTGCGGGGTGAGGGCGGCGCGCATGGCCGGCAGGTCATGGGCGTGGTTGCGATCGGGCACCGTGATGAGGCGGGCGCCGAACAACTGGGTCACCAGCGGATAAACGGCGAAGCAGTAGCGGGAGACCACCACATCCACCCCGGGCCGCAGCCAGGCGTGTCCGACCAGTTCGAGCACCTCGTTGGAGCCGTTGCCCAGGACGATGTGTTCGGTGCTGACGCCGAGTTTGGCTGCCAGGCGCTGTCGGAGGGCAAAGGCGTGGCCGTCCGGGTAGAGGTGCACCGATTCGACCGCCGCGCGAAGGGCCTCCAGCGCGCGCGGGGACGGACCCAGTGGATTCTCGTTGGAGGCGAGCTTGACGATGGCGTTCGGGTCCAGGCCGTAGAGCCGCGCGATTTCCTCGATGGGGCGGCCGGGCTGATAGACCGGCAGTCGATCCAACTGGGGGTTGAGAAATCGAAGCAGGGGATTCATGGACGGGCTTCTCCGGGGATGTTCTGGCCGGCGCCGGGATACAGGAGCGGGAAATGGATGGCTTGCACACCCGTGATGGCTGCCGCGCCGAGGATGTCCCAGGCAGCGGAGCCACGGGGGACGTTCGCGGCCGGCCGGTCCAGCCCCAGCAGGACCGGACCATAGACCTCGGCCCGGGCCACGTGATACAGAAGGCGGGCTGCGATCTGGGCCGAGTTGAGTTCCGGAAAGATCAGTACGTTGGCGGGGGCGGGAAGAGCCAGGTCGGGGCACTTACGACGGCCTGCTTCGGGATCGAGCGCCACGTCAATCTGGACCTCGCCTTCGAAAATGGCCTCGAGGTTTTGGTCCCGCGCCTTTTGCCGGGCCAGCGCGGTGGCGGCCCGGACGCGGCCGGCGGACTCGTGCTCGGCGCTTCCCTTGGTGGAGAAGGAGAGGAGGGCGACGCGGGGTTTCACCCCGAGAAGGTGCCGGGCCAGGCGCGCGGTCGAGACGGCAATCTCCGCCAACTCTTCCACGGTGGGGACGGGGATGGCCGCACAGTCGGCCAGGAAAAGCACGCCCGCCTCGCCGAATCGGGAGTCGGCGAGTTCGACCACCGTACAGCCGGCCATGGTGCGGGTGTGGGGTGCCGGTCCGACGATCTGGAGCAGGGGCCGCATGACGCCGGCCATGGTGTGGGTGGCGCCGCTGACCATGCCATCGGCCTGGTGCAGGGCGAGCATCATGCTGGCAAAGAAATTGGGCTGGAGCAGCGTTTCGCGCGCGTCGGTTTCGGGCAGGCCCCGGGCCCGGCGCAGCCGCGTGTACCGTGTGACGAACCCTTCCAGTTCTTCGCTGCGGGCCGGGTCGAGCACGCGAATGCCATCCAGGGAAAGGGAGTGCTCGCGGGCCACGGCCTGGACCCGGTCACGCGATCCCAGCACGATGGGCGCGCCCAACCGGAGGGCATAAAACTGCCGTGCAGCCTGCAGGACGGCCGGTTCGGTGCCTTCCGGGAAGACGATCCGCTTGGGATGGCGCTGCAGCTTTTCGATCAGCCCCGCGATGAAACGCATGAGGGCTCAACTAGCGCAGCAGGGGGCAAAAGGCAATCGGCAAAACGCGTGAAGGGCCAATCGGGCGGGCCCGGACGCGGAAAGACCTTCAGGGCTCGCGGTCGCCGCGGTCGGACGGGGCGGGACGGAGGGCAAGGAATTCGTCCTGGAGGAGGCGGTTCAAACGCTCGAACGCGCGGAGCAGACGGCCTTGAGCGGAGGGTCCGCCCGGCCGGCTCAAGTCCACGGGCCCGGCCAGCGCGCGTGCCACCCGATGGCGGAGCGGCCGCGCGGGTGATGCGCTCCCTGTGCCTGCCAGGGCGCGTTCCACTGCCGCGAGCGCCCGGCGGGTGCGCAGGACGATTTCACGGGCTTGATCGAGGGTGATTTGCCGCTGAATGACCCTTTGGAGCACGCCACAAGCGAACGAGCGGCATCGGGCCGGGCGATGGTCGTAAACCCGGCAGAGCGAACCGTCGAAACACGGGCAGGGTTGGGGCAGGCGCCATTTGTCGGAGCGACGGCGCAGGTCCACGCCGAGTTTCAGCAGGGCTTCGGCTTCGGCCGGGTCGGAGATGCGCACATCGGTGAACAGGACACCGTTGCAGCAGAGGCCGCACTGCGGACAGAGCTGCCGTGCCGCCTGGTTGGCCGGAACGGGGTGGAGACAGCCGGAGTTCAACGCCATTCGTGTTTCGGGTAGCGGCGCTGGAGTTCCTGTTTGAGACGGGGGTAATGCTCGCGCCAGAAACCGGCCAGGTCCTGGGTGATCTGGACGGGTTTCATGCCGGGGCTGAGGATCTGTACGACCAGGGGCACGCGTCCCATGGCGATGCGCGGGGTTTCGGTGACCCCGTAGAGTTCCTGGATGCGAAGGGCGATGCAGGGCGGGCCGTCAGGCCGGTAGCGGACCCGCGGGGTGCGGCCGTTGGGGAGGCGGACGCGTTCGGGCGCGTGCTGGTCCAGCAGGACCTGTTGCGCCTCCGAAAGCCAGGATCGGACAACGGAGGCGACCTCGCGATCCCTGATGTCCTTGTACGAGCAGGCGCCGTGGCACAGGGTTTCGATGACGCTGCGACGGGCTTCCTCGGTGAAGGCCGGGAGAGCGAGTTCCGGGCAGGCTGCGGCCAGGAAATTGAGGCGGGTGATCCATTGTTCGACGGCGTCGTTCCAGTTTTTGAGCGTGAGCCGGCCTGCGAGGATCTCGGCGGCCAACAGTCGGGACGCCTCGGCCTCCGGCGGAGGATCCACGTGGCGCTGTTCCAGGATCAGGTCACGCCACCGGGTTTGGGCCCGGGCTTCCACGCGCCGGGTGGCGGGGTCGAAAAAGCACTCGATCGTGGTGCTCAGTTCGTGGGGGAACATTTCACGGATCCACGCCGGGTCCACGGGGCAGAGGAGGCCCAGCACGGTTTCCGTTTTGCCGTCTGAGTCCTGGATTTCCCGGATTTCCGCCGCCACGACGAGCGGTGACTCCCGCACGACGGTTTGCGGGTCCAGGACGGCGCGGCGACCGCCCGCCAGTTCGCAACGGAGCGTGCCGGTGTCGAGGCGCCGGGCCAGGTGATCCGGGAAGGCGGACAAGATTGCCCGGGCGAGGGCCGTCGGCGGGGCCGGGCCGGCGTCGGTGTCGAGTCCCTGGCGACGGGCGATTTGGAGGAACTGTTCCCAAAGATCGGCCACTTGGAGGGCGGTGCGGCGGTTGACGCCCAGTCGTTCACAGACGTCGGGACGAAACCCGCGTTGTCGAACGTGGTCCCAGGCGTGCATGACGCGGTGAAAATCGCTGGCGAACCGGACACCCAGGAGGTCGTCCCGGGCATGTTCCACCTCGCGTGGCACCCCGCGCTGGAGCAGTTCCCGTCCCTGGGTGAGGGCGGCGGCGAGGCAGGCTTCACGTACGCAGCCGAGTTGGTCGGCCTCCAGGAGCATGCGGGCGTAACGCGGATGGAGCGGGAAGGCCAGCATGCGGCGGCCCAACCCGGTGATGCGGGTGGGCCGGCCGTCGGTTGGGTTCCCGGGGCCGGCGCCGTTGCCTGTGGAGGAGACGGGTTCCAGGGCGCCCAGTTCGAGGAGCAGTTCTTCCGCGCGGGCCAGGGCCTGCGGATCGGGGGGATCGAGCCAGCGAAAAGTGGCCGGGTTTTCCACACCGGCGGCCTTGAGGAGCAGAAGCACCTCGGCCAGGTCCAGCCGCTGCACTTCGGGTGTCTCCCGTTCGGGGCGGGCGGCGTGTTCCTGCCGGCTCCACAGGCGGATGCAGAGGCCGGGCGCGGTGCGGCCGGCGCGGCCGGCCCGTTGATCCGCCGAGGCGCGGCTGATGGGTTCGATCCACAGGGTGTTGATCCCGCGGACGGGATCGTAGCGCGGGATTCGGGCCAGGCCGCTGTCTATGACCAGGCGAACGCCCTCGATGGTGACCGAGGTTTCCGCCACGTTCGTGGCCACGACGACCTTGCGCCGATCGTATCGGCGCAGGGCGGCGTCCTGTTGGCCGGGAGGCAGTTCGCCGTGGAGGGGCAGCAGGACAAAGTCGGAGGCTTCCGGGAGGCGTTCCAAGGCGCGCAAGGTTTGGTGGATTTCGTAGGCGCCCGGCATGAAGATGAGCACGTCGCCCGGGCCGCCGCCGGACACGTATCGGGCGAAGGCCCGGGCGGCCTTTTCCCATACGGGCTGGGGCTGGCGCTGGGGCGGTTGGTCCCAGTGAACGATTTCAACCGGATGCAGTCGCCCGGATGCCTCCACCAGGGCGCAGCCGGGCAGCCACGGGGCCGGCGGCGGCACGCGCCACTCCTGCAGGTAGGCCTGCAACCGCGGCACGTCCAGCGTGGCGGACATCACCACGATGAGGAGATCCGGCCGGAGTTCTTCCTGGAGCTCCAGAGCCCGGGCGAGTGTGATGTCGCCGTAGAGGTGGCGTTCGTGGAACTCGTCAAAGATCAGGGCTGTCACCCCGGGCAGTGTGGGCTGATCCAGCATCTGCCGGAGCAGGATGCCCTCGGTGACGAAACGGATTCGTGTGCCGGGCCCGCTGGCGTTGTCGAAACGAATGGTGTAGCCGACCGTATTGCCCAGCTCGCAACCCATTTCGGAGGCGACCCGTGCGGCCAGGAGTCGCGCAGCCAGTCGGCGCGGCTGCAGCAGGATGACCTGACCGTTGCCCAGTAATCCGTGTCGGAGGAGAATCTGAGGCACCTGCGTGGATTTGCCCGAACCGGTGGGTGCCGACAGGAGTAGTCTGCGGTGTCGCCGCAGTTGTGCGACCAGTTCGGCTTCGACCTCGTAAATGGGGAGCGCCTCAGCCATGGGCTTCCTCGAGCGGCCAGTCGGGTCGGATCTCGGCGTCGAGGTCGGTGGGCGGCCTCCCTTGTTGGGCCTGCAAGCTGGCCAGCACGGCGATCATGGCGGCGTTGTCGGTGCAGAAGGCGGGTGCGGCCAGGCGCAACCGGAGCCCGTGTGCGGCGCAGGCCTTTTGGAGTTCGCTGCGGAGTGCGCGGTTGCAAACGACCCCGCCGGAGGCGGTCACCAGTTTGACACCCAACCGACGGGCCGCGCGCACGGTTTTGGTGACCAGAACATCCACGATGGCAGCCTGAACGCTGGCGCACAGGTCGGGCAACGCCCTCGGGTCCCGGGCCAGTTCCGGATGATCACGGAGGTAATATCGCACGGCGGTCTTGAGTCCGCTGAAGCTGAAGTCGTCGTTGGGCTCATCGCGGAGGGGACGGGGAAAGTCGTACGCTTCGGGATTGCCGTTTTCGGCAAGCCGGTCCATGACCGGCCCGGCTGGATAGGGGAGCCCCAGCAACTTGCCGGTTTTGTCGAAGCATTCGCCCGCGGCGTCGTCCAGGGTGGATCCGAGCAGGCGATGTTCCAGCAGCCGCGGGACATGAACCAACAGGGTGTGCCCGCCGCTGACGACCAGCGAAATGTGAGGCTCGAAGGAGCGGAAATCGGAGCGCGGCGGGTCCCCGGTGATCCAGGGCGAGTAGAGGTGAGCGACGTGGTGGTGGACACCGTAGAACGGCCGTTGCAGGGCAAAGGCCATGGCCTGGGCGGCCTTCAGGCCAATCAGGAGGGCCGTCGGCAGGCCCGGTCCACGTGTGGCGGCGATGAGATCCACCTGGCTGGGATCCGTGCGGGCCGTTTCAAACGCCGCGCGAGAGACCGGCAGAAGATTCCGCAGATGCTCGCGTGCCGCCAGCTCCGGCACCACCCCGCCGTATTCGGCGTGGAGGCGGACTTGGGAGGACACGATGTTGGCACGGACCGCGCCGTCCACGACGACGGCCGCACTGGTCTCGTCACATGAAGTTTCCAAGGCAAAGACGGTCATCGCGAAGGAGGAAAAGCCGGGCCACGCGAGCGTGCCAAGGCTGGATCCAGGGGGACGCATGGAGCCCCGGACACGTGCGTGAGACCGTTGCCGAACCGGGCCGGATCGGGCTGGAGACAGTTCCCGGTCATGGGTTCAGGAGGAAAAGGCCGGGGGTGCCGGCTGGCGGGATGCGGCTCGGGGTCGGGCCAATTCGTCACGCAACCGTTCCGTGGCACGTTCCAACTGGGGATCGCGGGCCCGGCGTGCGCGTTGCTGTTCCTCCAACGGCAAGCCTTCCAAGCCGCCCGGGGCCCGCAGCAGCAGGAGATCGCGTTCCTGCTCCTCGGTCAGCGGCACGACCTCGTCGGGCGTGATGCCGCGCTCGTGGATCATGCGCCCGGATGGGGTGAAATACTTGGCGGTGGTCAGCCGCAGGGCCGCACCGCCCGGCAGGGGAATGACACTCTGGACACTGCCCTTGCCGAAGGTGGGTTCGCCGATCAGCACTGCGCGCCGGTGGTCCTGCAGGCAGCCGGCGACGATTTCGGCCGCGCTGGCGGTGCCCCGGTTGACCAGCACGACCATCGGCAGGCCGTGGAGGCGGTCACCGGAGCGGCCGGAGCGGAATTCCTGGTTGTACACCGGGTTGCGACCCCGCGTGGTCACGATGAGCCGGCCAGGGTCGAGAAACTCCTCGCTCACGGCCACCGCCTGTTCCAGCAGCCCGCCGGGGTTCCATCTGAGGTCCAGGATCAGCCCGCGCAGGCCCCGCGCCCTCATCCTGCGCAGGGCGGCACGAAGCTCGCGATCGGCCTTGTCGCCAAACTGGGTGATGCGCGCGTAGCCGATCCCCTCCGGACTGAGTGGAAACTCCTTCCGGTTGTTGAGGTCCTTCACCATGTCCAGTTGGATGACCGCGCGCCGGAGGGTGACGGTGAGGGTCCGATCCGTCGAGGGACGGTAAAGGGTGATGGTGACCTCGGTGCCCGGCGGCCCGCGCAGCCGCCGAACCGCCTCCTCCAGCGACATTCCCTCCGTGGACTCGTCCTCGATACGGACGATTCGGTCGCCGCTCAGGATGCCGGCTTGGAAACCGGGCGAACCTTCCATGGGGGATACGACCGTCAGATGTCCCTCGCGCACGCCCACCACCAAACCAAGCCCTCCAAACTCCCCTTCGGTGTCGTCCTGCAGATCCCGGAAACGATCCGGATCGAGGTACTCGCTGTACGGATCCTCCAGTGTGGCGAGCAATCCATCGATCGAGCCCCGGACCAGTTTCTGGTAGGTCAGGTTGGTTCCATTGGCGTAGTCTTTGTGGACGATCTCGAGGACCCGGGAGAAGACGTCCAGGTGCGGATAGGGCGTGTCTGCGCCGTCGCGCTGGAGGGCCTGCCGGTACATGCGGGCGCCCATCCCGACGTTCAACACCAACAGGACGATCAACAGCCCTTGTAACAACTTTCCGGATCGCCTTTTCATGTCCTGGAACCGTGCCCGCAGCAGCCTAGGTGTGATCCGGCCGGGAAACAAGGCCGCAGGGCGGGGTTACCCGGAGGGCTTTTCACCGCAGGCCATGGATGCCAAGGCGACTCCAGCGAACCCGAAGGTGCCAGACCGGGCAGTGCGAGAGAGAAACAAGCAAGCGCTTCCGAGCCGCTGCCAGACACGCACACGGAACGGACCGTGCGCGAGCTCGCATCCCGCCCGGGCGACAGCGTCGGACGCCTTGTCCCCGTCGGGTGGGCGCACCCACCGTCCCGGGCCAACGAGCCTCGTGGCGGACCGGCTTTTGCCGAGAGGCGACGGGATCAACGAGGTGTCGCGGCCCGGCGCAGACGCTCAGCGGCTGCTTTGGCGCGCGGGTCTCCGGCCGCGATGGCCGCCGCGAGGTCCGACTGGAGCTGTTGCATCCTCTGGTAGTAGAGCTGCGCCTGCTGTTCGGAGAGGATGCGCTGTTGCTGTTGGATGGCCAGCATGGCCTCCACAGCCTTTTCGTATTCCTTCTGTTTGGCCGCCATCTCGGCCTGGCGCAGTCGTTCCATGGCCGCCTGTTGCGCCGCCAGATCGGCGGCAGTGGGACCGACTGCCATGGGTTCGGGTTGAGCCGTCTGAGCCTGGCCGGTGTCCGGAGTGACTTCTGCCGCCGGAGGCGCCGCTGGGGTTTCCTCCTCCTTCTTGCCGCAGCCGCTTGCGAGAGTCCAGACGAGAGCAAGACCGGCGAAACCCAGGCCAAGGACACGCGTTTTCATGGGTGCAATCAATCGGGGTTCGTTGGGTCAACGCGCCAAGCTTTCAGAACCTGCCCTGAGGATGGCCCGGATTGTTCCAGGCGCGATTGGGCAGCATGGTGGCGGGGATACTGCCGCCGCGGGCGTCTCGCGTGCCGGCGAATTCCCAGCTGTACCACCGGATCAGCCGGATGGTCTCGGTGCTGCCGCCGAACAGCCCCACCGTGGCAGCCTTACCGTGTCGGGCCGAGATGCCCTCATCGGGATAACTCGAGGTGTCGTTGAAGAAGAACGGCGTGGTCTCGTCCGTTTCCCACATCAACACCGCGTGGGGTTTGAAATCCGTGATCTTGTAGGTCCGGGGCCGGTTGGGTGGCAGGTTCTGCAGGGCGCCGTACCCGCAAACGGAGCCGTTCCACACGTAGCTGGTGAACAAAATGTTTCGTTGCACGTAAAGGTTATCGATTTTCGAATCCGCCGGGCATTTCATCACCTTGGGGTCGCGCAGGTACTCGTAGAGTTGACCCCGGGCGAAGTACACCAACTGGTTGGAGAGGGAATGGGGAACATGGGGATGGATGTGTTCCCCGGGGGCAGATTGGCGCCATAGGCCCAGCAGGGCAGGGTGGTTCCCCAGCCGGGCGACGGCAGGAAGTTGTTGTTGTCGTTCACGTAAAGATGGGTGGCGGTGAGGACCTGCTTGTTGTTGTTCAGGTCCACGATCTTTTGAGCGCGGTTCTTGGCGCTGGACAGCGCGGGCAAAAGCATCGCCGCCAGGATCGCGATGATGGCAATGACCACCAACAATTCGATAAGGGTGAACGCACGCCGGACCTGCAGGTCGCGGGCCTGTCGTCGGTAGGCAGGTTGCAGTTTCATGTCGGTTCGGGTTGGCTGTTCCCGGCCCCCCGTAATCCTCCGAGGTCGTCTTCCCCGCTTCCTTTTCCTTCCACCGCCGCGGAGGGCGGAGTTCACGCCCTCTTCGGCCTCGGTTTGCGGCGGCGCTTCGAACCAGGTCGGCCCAACCTCGCTTTTGAGCGCCGGGGCCGGTTTTCTTTAGTTTGCAAAGGATACATACCACGAGCCGGATCCGGTGTCACGATCCGAATTCGACCCCGTTCCCGGCGTTGCCCGCAAGGTGTGGCCAGCCCCTTGTGGAAGGCCGTTCCGCTTTTGACGGGGAACGCCCGGGGTGGTGCCCGGTGCAGGTACGGCCGGGCCGGGCCGAGAATACCGCCAGGGTCCACCGACTCGAGCGCGGGGGGTGCGGAGTGGGTCTGCGTGCTCCGGTGGGCCATATTGGAGGGTGCTCGGGATGGATGCCATTGCCTGTAGCGGGGACCTGGGCGGGCGTGGGGGAGACGATTCTGGCCGCCAGTTCGGCCACGCGCCCTCGCCGTTCGCGCCGGCGGCCTTGTCCGCTTCGCCGGGCTTTTGCTCGGGCGGCTCCTGTCTGGCCCGGGGGATCCGGGTTTTCAGCCGGCTCCTGTACTCGCCTCTTTCACAATGAACAAAACGGGTTATAGTTGGGTCGAAGTCTGGTGAACATGCGTGGCAACCATGGAGTGCGAGGCGCCGCCGGCAGATGGCGGTGGGCATGGGTTTGGGGAATTGGATGCGCGGCTTGCGTGGCGGTGTCGGCTCTGGTGGCGCCATTGCAGGCTGCCGAAAATGCCGGGACTACGGGGGAGGCGGCCGCGGAGAAGCCGATCGTGGCCCCGCGCTTGGAGCCGTCTCCCGCAGATGCGCGGATCGCTTACGTGACGGCGCGGATCTTGGAGGCCCAGCATTACACGCGGCAACGGCTCGACGACGAGGTGTCCTCGCGGTTCCTGGATCGGTACCTCGAGTCCTACGATCCCCAGCATCTGCATTTTCTGCAGTCGGATCTGCGAGAGTTCGAATTCTACCGGCACCGTCTGGATGATTACGTCCTGCGCCGGTTCGACACCACGCCGGCCTTCGAGATTTTTCAGCGGTTCTTCGAACGGTTGCAGCAGCGGGTGTCCTACGTGGAGGAGCTGCTGCGCAAGGAGGAGTTCCGCTTCGACACGGACGAGCGCATCCAAGTGGACCGGCGGGAGGCGCCCTATCCGAAGGATCTCGCGGAAGCCAGGAAGCTGTGGCGCGAGCGGCTTCGCTATGAGTATTTGCAGGAGAAACTCAACGGCGAAAAGCACCAGCAGATCACCAACACGCTGATCCGCCGGTACCATCGCAACCTGCGGATGTTCGCGGAGTGGGACAATGCGGATGTGTTACAGGTCTTTCTCAACGCGCTGGCCCACGTCTACGACCCGCACTCGGATTACCTGGGCAGGCAGCAGATGCAGAACTTCGCGATGGGGATGAACCTCTCCCTGGAAGGGATCGGCGCCGAACTGACCTCGCCGGACGGTTACTGCACCATCCGGCGGCTGATCCCGGGTGGACCGGCCGAACGGAGCAAGAAGCTCAAACCCAAGGACCGCATCGTGGGGGTGGCACAGGGGGACGGCCCGTTCGTGGACGTGGTGGACATGAACCTGAACAAGGTGGTGGAGCTCATCCGCGGGCCCAAGGGAACCACGGTCCGGTTGCTGGTCATTCCGGCTGACGCGCCGGATCCCTCCGTGCGCAAGGTGGTCACCCTGGTGCGCGACAAGATTCGTCTCGAAGACCAGGCCGCCAAGGCCCGCCTGGTCGAATGGCCGGACGAAGATGGAACGGTCCGGCGCATCGGCATCATTGACCTGCCGTCGTTTTACTCGACGATGGATTTCACCGGATCAGAGGAGCGTTCCGACTACCGCAGTTGCGCTGCCGACGTGGCGCGGCTGATCGGCAAGCTCAAGGCCGAGGGGATGGAGGCGCTGATCTTGGATTTGCGTCGCAACGGCGGAGGATCGCTGGACGAGGCAATCCGGATCGCGGGTTTCTTCATCCCTCGTGGTCCCATCGTTCAGGTGCGGGATGGTGAGGGCCGGGTCGTGCTCAAGGAGGATCGTGACCCGCGCATGATCTGGGACGGTCCCATGGTGGTGTTGACCAGCCGGTTCAGTGCCTCGGCGTCGGAGATCGTGGCTGCCGCGCTCCAGGATTACGGCCGGGCGGTGCTGGTGGGTGATGCGTCCACACACGGCAAAGGCACGGTGCAGGCACCCAGTCTGTTGCGGAACTTCATGCGGCCCAGCGCCACGCTCACGCAGGATCCCGGCCTGCTCAAGTACACCATCAGCAAGTTTTACCGTGCCAACGGCGAGTCCACGCAGTTGAAAGGTGTGGTGCCGGACATCGTGTTGCCGTCTGTCCTGAACGTCTCCAAGGAGGTGGGAGAAAGCGCGTTGGACAATCCGCTGCCCTGGGACAAAATCGAAAGCGCGAAGTTCGAACCGCTCGACTGGGTGGCGCCGTACCTGGAGGAGCTCCGGAAACGCTCGGCCGAACGTGTGGCCGCGTCCCGGGACTTTGCCTACGTGCGCGAGGACATCGAGCGGTTCCTGCAACAGCAGGCCGACCGCACCATCTCCCTGAACGAGCAGGAGCGGCTGCGCGAAAAGGAGGAACTGGAAGCAAGACGCAAGGCCCGGCAGAAGGAGAGGCTGGCCCGCCACGAAGTTCAGCCCAAGATGTGGGAAATCACCTTGGCGGATGTGGACAAGCCCGGGCTGCCGGAGCCGGTCACGCAAGCAAATCCTTCTGCCCGGAACTCCGACGGGCCGGGCTCCGGCCTTGGGACCAACCAACTGGCAGCGGCCTCGGCTCCCGACGAGAACGCGGACGGAGCCCCGGCAGCTGATCCTGCCGAGGACGACCCGCTGGAAGAGGAAGACAGCACATCTCCCGCACACGACTTCGTTCTGCGTGAAGCGGAGATGATCGTGGTGGACTACCTGCACCTGTGGTCCAAGGATCACCCTCTCACCGCCCGTCGGACGGCTTCCGCAGCCGCGGTGGGACAACCCTGAATCCGAAAGGAAGTTTCGTCATGAAACTTTGCCTCGTATTGCTGGGCGCCGCCCTCGCGGTTGCCCAAGTGCCCCCGGCCGCGGCGCAAGGAGCCGCGGCGGTCACCGTCAAACAGCGCGCCAAGGAATTGGTGAATCAGAACAACGTCCGCCAGGGGGTCACGACCCCGGCGGCGCAGGTGGCCGCCCCCGCACAGGCCACTTCGCAGGCGGCCCAAGCCGCGGCCGCAGCCGCCCAGGCGGCCATCACGCAACTGGTGAAGGCCTTGGAACCGCTCAAGGGTCCGGGGGCGGTGACGGCGGAACAGAAGGATGCGCTCGTCAAATCGCTGACCGCGGCTGCTCGAGGACCGCAGAAGCCTGCCGAGACCAGGTTGCGAGAAGTGGTGGAAGCCCTGGCGCGGGCGCTGCCGGGCGCCGTGCTCGAAGAGGGTGAGCTCCGCCGGCTGGGCACGGACTTGTATGCGCTGGTAAACGGCGCCAGCCTGGCACCCGCGCGCACCCGGCAGATCCTCGACGACGTACAGGCGATTCTACAGGTCGGCGGGGTGCGCCGGGCCCAGGCCCTCGACGTGGTCCGGCGGCTGGAACAGATGGTGCAGTCGCTGCAACAGCCGGTCACGCCGTAGATCGCGAACCTTCCTCCTATCCACTGGCCGCGGGGCTTTCCCCCTGCGGGGACACTTCCTTCGCCAGCGCGGTTCCGCACTGGAAGCAAAAACGGGACTGGGGCGGACAGAGTTGTCGGCACGCCGGACAGGTCAGGTGCGCTTCCAAGTGCCGGTAGTGAATGACCAGGTTTCGTGTGTACGGAATCCAAGTGAACAGGTAGGCGAGGATGAACACCGAGTCGCGCTGGCGCAACGCATACACCAGCAGCAGGAGGGAACCCGCCAGGCTCAACCACCAGAAGGCCGGAGGCACCACCACTCGTTTGAGCTTTTCCGTGGCGTACCACTGGACCAAGAAGCGGGAAAAAAACAGCACGTTGCCCGCGTAGCCGATGAACTTCCAGACGCTCCAGCGGACACCCAGGAACTGCCCCCCCGGGAAAAGCCACGATTCCAGCCCGTCCATGGGGGCCATTGTAGGGGTGCGAAGACCGGCAGCAATCTCGCGCCGCGGCGTCTTGCCGGAGAGCCGGGTTCACACTTCCTGAGAGCCCCGCCCTGCAGGCGACCTCGAGAGCCAGTTCCGTGACCGGCAACGGGCCTGGTGATCAGCCGTGCCGCGGCGAAGTGCCGGGAAGGACAAGTGATTTCAAGCGTTGACCAGTTGGCGCAGGGCCCCACGGTGACGTGGGGACCAGGAGCTGCAGCCTTTTACCAGCAGGACGCCGACGAAGCGTGCCGGCGCACACGCTGAATATTCGAAGCCCCGCGGCCCAAAAGCCGGGCCGGTTGCCGCGTGCGGATCCTCCCCGTCGGTGCCCGGGCCGCGGGGAGCGCGATCGTACGGACCGCCGCGGTTTTGCCTGGCCTTCTTGAACGGCAGAAGCAGCCAGACAGCGGAGGCGAACTCCCGGTTGTCTGACGAAGAGCCGCGCCCAAGCCCGCGACCGCGGGGTTTGCGATCCCGGACCTTTTCAGATGCCGCAGCGTGGGTCCGTAGGTCGAAGGCTGGACCGGCCGCGGATGGAGGACCTGTTACCAGCGCGGCAGCGGACGGTCATGGCCGGGCCGGGGCCGGATTGGTGCCCCCTTGGGCGGGGGCCTGTGTGCCTGCCGGAGGAGCACCCGTGCCGGGGCCTACCTGGATCCGGTACCGGTCGAGGATGGGCTGGAAATCGGGGTGTTGCCGCGCGTAGTCGGCCAGATGCCCCAGGAACACCCTGGCCAGCGGAACGGTGGCCTTGTTGTAGATGTCCATCATCTGGCCGACCTGCGGTTCCAATCGTTGCACGTCCTTTCGCAGCGCGACGTACTGCCGCAGGAGGTAGAGATTGAGCGCGCCGGTCACCATGATCATGAGCACCAACGCCGCCTGGAATTGAACCTGGAGTTTGGCTACGGCGCGCGTGAGATCCTCTGCCGAGGATCGAGGGGTCTGCGGTGCAGATGGGGCAGTGGGTGCAGAGTTCTCGTTCATGGCAGTCAAGAGTCTGGGGAAAGGGATCAGGCGTGTTTCATGGCTGGCGGCCGGCCGGCCGGTTTCCGGTGCCGGTGTTGGCGGCCGGGTTCTTCAGCCCCACGGAGATGAGGATCGGGTCAATGGCCGGGTTGGTCTGACTGTAGGCGATGGCCTCGCGGGCCAGGGAATCCAGTGTGGCTCGAACGGTGTTGATCTGGTTGGCCACGTCCTGGAGCGACCTGGCCTTGCGGATCAATTGCACGTTCAAGAACGTGAGCCCCAGCGTGCCGAGCGTGAAGACCAGCAACACGCCGAGCAGGGCGGGTGTAAGCGAGCTGTTTTTCATAGGCACCGGCCCGGACTCTAACGGGTTGGCTCCGGAGCTCCAAGCAATTTCCCGGGATTCAGATGCCCGCGCTCCCGAATTCGCCGCGGCCCGGGCCGGACCGGCCCCAACCCTGGTCGGCGCTGCCGGGGTGAACCGGCAGGCTCACCGCCCGGGGTCTCCCGCGTGGTAGGTTTCCCTGTTGCAAATGACCATGTATCTGCGCCAGAATGGCTGCAAACAGCGGCGTTGGGAGCGGAGACATGACGCAGCGGTATCACGCCCAACCGGAGGGCAGGAAAGCCCGGATCCTTTTGGTGGACGACCACGCCGTCGTTCGCTTCGGGATTGCCCAGCTCATCAACCGGCAACCGGACATGGAGGTGTGCGGTGAGGAGGCCGACGCAGGCGCGGCCTTTTCGGCCGCCGAACGACTGAAACCGGACCTGGTCATCGCCGACCTTTCGTTGAAGGAATCCAGCGGACTTGAACTGGTGCGCAATCTGAAGGCGCGTTTCCCCACGATGCCCATCCTCGTTCTGAGCGTTCACGACGAATCCGTCTACGCCGAAGTGGCTTTCCGGGCGGGTGCCATGGGGTACCTGATGAAGGATCAGGCGCTGGACAAGGTGCTGGAAGCGGTGCGCCGGTTGCTGAACGGCTCGGTTTACGTCAGCGACGCCATGGCCGTGAAGCTGCTCCAGAAACAGCTCCAAAAGCATCCGTCCTCCACCGCCTCTCCCGCCGACCTGCTCAGCGACCGCGAACTGGAGGTCTTCGAATTGATCGGCCGCTGGAAAAGCACGCGCCAGATCGCCCAGGAGCTCCATCTCAGCGTCAAAACGGTCGAGTACTACCGGGAGCAGATCAAACGCAAACTGGGGTTGAAAAACGCCGTCGAACTCGTCCAGCACGCCACCGCCTGGGTGGAGCGAACCACCTCGGCCGCCCCGCCGGACTCGGCCGAGGCATAGGGAACAACGTTCCGTGGACGGCTCGTTGCCAGGGGCTGCGTCGAAGAGCCATCGGAAGAGCGGCGGAAGCCGCCCTGCCGCACGGAGATGGCTGCACCTCCTCATGGCCCTGGGGGCCGCCCTCGGGAACGGTTCGGAGGCGGAAGAACCTGCGCCGCGCGCCGCGCGGTCGGTTCACCTGGCCTGGCAGGCGCCGTCGGCCAACGTGTTCACGTTGGAGACCTGCGTGGAACGGACGGTGCCGGGCTCGTTCTTCATGGTCTGCGGCTGGCAGGTGGGGTATTTCGGCCTGCAGGAGCTGATGGACGGTCGCCGGGTGGTGTTGTTCTCCGTTTGGGACGATGCCCGCGGGGACGATCCTGCGGCCGTGCCGGCCGGGAGCCGGGTGGAGGTGCTGGCACAGGGGGAACGGGTGCGCGTCCGCCGGTTTGGCGGAGAAGGAACCGGAGGGCAGGCCATGCTGGAATTTACCTGGCGGACGAACATGCACTACCGATTCCTGGTCCGGGCCAAGGTGGAGGGCGAGCGAACCCGATACGCCGGCTGGGTCCGCGACCCGGAGACGGGCAAATGGCGGCATGTGGTGACTCTTCGAACCCGGACCGGCGGACGGGCCATGACCGGGCTGTATTCCTTCCTGGAAGACTTCCGCCGGGACGGACGGAGTGCCCGGGAGGAGCGACGGGCGTGGTTCGGCGGCGGCTGGATCCATGACTTGTCGGGAGCCTGGCGCCCTCTGACTGGGGCGCGGTTCACTGCTTCAAGCGCGCCCTGGGAGGCACGCGACAGCATCCGCGCCGAAGTGCGCGACCACACGTTTGTCCTGTCCACAGGGGGCAGCGTGCGACCCCAATTGCCTCTTGGTTCCTTCTTGGAGGTCCCGGTTTCGCTGGACACGCCACCAGACCACTTGCCGGAAAGCTTTTGAAAGGGGCAGGTGGAGAGAAGATGTGCCCTCCTGCACGGCTGCCACATTCAAAGGATTCCTCTCCGCAAAGCGGTCCGGACCGACTCCGTGTAGCATCGAGGGCAGTGCCAGGGCGGGACCGGCGTGGGATCCGACGGCACGGATCCGGTGGCGAACTACCACGGTGCGGCAGGCTTTGACCGTCCCGCCGCTGCGGTACACATTCCGGCCCCGTGAATCCGATCATTGTCTGGTTTCGACTGGATCTGCGGTTGACGGATCATCCGGCGTTGTGGCAGGCGGCTGCGACCGGCCGGCCCGTCGTGCCGGTTTATGTGGCGTCGGCTGAGGAGGAGGAACCGTGGGCTCCGGGTGGTGCGTCGCGTTGGTGGTTGCACTACTCGCTGGCTGCCTTGGACGTTTCGCTACGCAAACAAGGTCTGCGGCTGCTGATCCGGCGGGGGCCGGCGGCCGGGGCGCTCCTTGATCTGGCAAAGGAGACGGGTGCCCGAGCGGTTTACGCCAACCGCCGGGTGGAGCCGGCCTGGCGCAGAATGGACTCCCAAGTGGCCGCCGTCCTGGGATCCGCCGGTGTCGACTTCCGCGTCTGGCCGGACCTTTTCCTGTTCGAACCCGAGACGGTGCGTACGGGATCGGGCAAACCCTTCGAAGTGTTCACCGCATTTTGGCGGAGGTGCCTGAGTCTGCCGGATCCGTCGCCGCCGTTGCCGCAACCCGGGCCGCTTCAGGGACCGAAGAAGTGGCCGCCTTCCGTTCCCTTGGAGGAGCTGGGCCTACTGCCGCGACCGGACTGGGCCGGGGGACTGAGATCCGCGTGGACGCCGGGTGAAGCGGGTGCGCGGGACCGGTTGCACCGGTTTTTGGAGGGGGGCTGGGACCTGTACACAGGGCGCCGGGATCGGCCGGCCGAGGAGGGTACCTCGCGTTTGTCGGCTCACCTGCATTTCGGGGAGGTGTCGGCCCGCCAGGTCTGGCACGCGGTACGGTCCATGGCGGAGGGCAGGGGTTTGTCTGCCGCCCGATGGCGCGAGTCGGTGTTTCTGCGGGAACTGGGTTGGCGCGAGTTCGCTCATCACCTGCTTTGGCATCGGCCGGAGTGCACGGACCGACCGATGCGGCCGGAATGGGAACGATTTCCCTGGCGCGAGGATCCCGCGGCACTGCGGGCATGGCAGCGCGGGCAGACGGGGTACCCGATCGTGGATGCCGGTATGCGCGAGCTCTGGCGCACCGGTTGGATGCACAACCGCGTGCGAATGATCGTGGCCTCGTTCCTGGTGAAGGACCTGCGGATTGCGTGGCAGGAGGGCGCGCGTTGGTTCTGGGACACCTTGGTGGACGCGGACCTGGCCAACAACACCCTCGGCTGGCAATGGACGGCCGGGTGTGGAGTGGACGCCGCGCCGTACTTTCGCGTGTTCCACCCGGTCCTGCAGGGGGAGAAGTTCGATCCGGACGGTGCATACGTGCGGCGGTGGTGTCCCGAACTGGCCCGCCTGCCGGCTCGCTGGATTCATCGCCCGTTCGAGGCACCGCCATCCGTTCTTGAACAGGCCGGCGTGCGGTTGGGCAGGGAGTATCCCGAGCCGATCGTGAGTCACGCAGCGGCGCGTCAAGCCGCTCTGGCAGCATGGGAATCCCTGCGCAGGGCGCTGCCGTGAGGGACGATCGTCAAATGGCCATCCCCGGCCGGGCGCCGCGGCCGGGAGCGCCAGGAGCAATCCGGATTTGACGCCCTCCCATCGTTGCCCGAGAATCCTTCGATGACGGAAAGCAATCCAACTCGACAACGGAAGGACGGCAAAATGAAAACCCGACTGGCTGTGTGGGCGGTCTTGCTGGCAGTGGCCATCGGTGGTGGCCTGATGGGATGCTCCAAGAGCGCCAACACCGCCACGGTGGATCCGGCACCCTTGGAGCGGAGTTTTGCGACGGCCGAGGGCCCGGTGAAGGCCGCGGCGGACAACGCGGCGGAGCTGTTGCGATTCGGCGATCATGCCGCGGCTTTGGCCGAGCTGCAGAAGCTGGCCGCCCATCCGCAACTGACCACCGAGCAAAAGCAGGCCGTGCAACAGGTGATGGAACAGTTGAAAAGAATCGTGAAGGACGCGACCGACAAGGTGGCCACCGAAGCGAACAAGGCCCTGGAGAACGTTCAGCAGGGATTGGGCCGGTAGCCCCGAGCCCTCCCGCGGCACGGCGCCCGGCCGAAACCGTGATCCGTTGACCTGCTCCTGCCAGCCGCCGCTGTCGAGGAAGAGGTCTGCCAAAACCGCGTAGGAACCTCGTCGGGCCTGCAAATGGGGCTCCAAGCAAACGGCCGGAACGCTCCGCGAACGGTGTGCGGCAGCGCGGCGCAGTTCCGTGAACGCCTGTTGGTGTGTCGCTCATCTTTGCCAGGGAGGGCAGCCCCGGCCCCGCCGGCGGAAGGCCGGCGGCCTGGCAGACCGGCTGGCGGCGTGACGCATTTGGCGACGCTTCCACAAGCGGGCGCGTGTGAGCAGCCGCGTGGGGGTCTGCCCGGCTGCCAAAGGGACCGGTGGAAGGTGTGGATCGGGCCCTGCTGGTTCGGTCCGCGAGGAGGCGCCTGTTTATTGCGCCGGCGACATTTCGTCCTTCACGGCAGCGGACCGACTGGTACGGCCGGTTTCCGTTCGTCGCTTGCCAGGCTGCGGCTTGGCTCTCTTCAGCACCAGCCGGAGATACTTCCGGCTGGGCCTGCGGCGCGGGGGTTCCGGCTTTGCGGCGCGTCGGGATTCAGCGGAGGGTCTTGGATCGGAGGGCATGGCGCTTTGGAGCCCTCCGGCCCACGTGGATGAGCGGATCCCGCGCCATGACGGACGAAAGGTTTTTCCGTCTTGTGGCCGGAGCCGCCTTCCGCTTTGAGTTTGCGTGCAGATTCAGGACGCAGGCGGATCCAAATCCTCTGAGGGTGTCCGGAGGATGTTGAACCACCGACAGTCGGATTCAGCATGAACTTGTGGAAACGAAACAAACCTGCATTGCTGGGCGGCGAACCGGTGCGGCGGCGGCCGTGGCCGCAGTGGCCCGCTGGAGGCCGGGAGGAGGAACGACGGCTGCTGCGCGTGCTGCGGGAGGGTCGGTGGCAACAGGCGGCCGGCGGGGAGGTGTCTCTATTCGAGCGGCGCTTTGCCGGCGCCCGCGGCGCGCGGCACGCCTTCGCGGTCGCGGGGCATGGTGCCGCGCTACGGCTGGCGCTGCTGGCCGCGGGCCTGGAACAAGGGGCGAAGGTGATCCTGCCGGCGTACGGTCCCTGGAACCTGGTGAGCGCCGTGCTGGGGGCGGGCTTGCGTCCGGTGTTTGCGGATGTGGCCCTGGAGACCGGAAACGCAGAGCTGGCGACTGTGGAAGCGGTGGCTGACGAGGAAGTGCGGGGGGTGTGGGTATTCCACACGGCCGGACTGCCGGTGGGCATGGAACCCTTGCTGGAACGGGCACAGGAACGGGGTTGGATCGTGTGGGAGGACGCGTCGCACGCCCATGCGGCGGTGTACCGCGATCGGGCCTGCGGCGCGTGGGGACGGGTGGGTGTGTTTTCGCTGGGGGCCGATAGCGTGCTGACGGCGGGCGAGGGGGGGCTGCTGCTGACCGATGATGGCGAGTTGGCGGCGCGGTGTCGGGCGCTTCTGGGCAGGGACGGCCCCGGCGGCCAGGGTGCCGGTGAATGGCCGGAGGCCTGGGAGGCCACGTCGCTGGGCGAGCTTGCCGGTGCCGTTTTGAATGCCCAACTCGACCGGTTCGAGCTGACGGCCCGCCGGCGCGATCAACGAAGCCGGTATCTGGCGGAGCGACTGGCGTCCGTGCCCGGTGTTCACCCGCAGCCGCGGGCGGACGGGTGTACGCGTCACGGCTGTGGCGGGTTTCTGATGCGACTGGACGCCGACCGGTTCGGTGCGCCGCGTGATGCGGTGGTGGCGGCTCTGGCGGCGGAAGGGATTCCGTGTGGTGTGGGCTGGCGCGAGTCGTTGCCGGATCGGTGGCTTCGCTGGTCCCGGACCCTCGCCGGACTGGGGCTCCCGGCTTTTGACCGGGACGGGGGGCATGGCTGGAGGTGCCTGAATGCGCAACGACTTTGTCGGCAGGCCATCTGGCTGGAGTCGCGCTTGTTGCTGGCGGATCAGAAGGACATGGACGACATCGTGCGGGCCTTGGAGAAGCTGCACGAGCATGGCCGGGCATTGAAGGAGTGGTGGCGGCGGGAGAAGACAGCGCGGGTGGAGACGATCCGACCATGCGGTTGATGGTCGTGCACGGCGGACGAACAGTCCGTGCCCGGTGGTCCCGGTTTCTACGGGCCCGGTCCCGTCCGTGCCGGCCTGTTGCGCCGGGATGTTGGTTCTTGATGGGGCTTGCACGGGGCACCGGTCCCGGTATGTTCGTCAACCGTGAACACGACCATGGTTGACGTCGGCAAGTCCGAGCGAATTGCGGAGTTGGGACGCCGGGTGCTGGCCGGGGGTGAAATCACGCGCGAAGAGGCGCTGGAGCTGTTCCACCTGGAGTCGAGCGCGGACATTTACGATCTGATGGCCTGGGCGAATCGGATCCGGGAACGGTTCAAGGGCAACCGGATTCATCTTTGTTCAATCGTGAATGTGAAGGCGGGTGGGTGCCCGGAGAACTGCCGGTTTTGTGCGCAGTCGGCCCTGTACCAGACCGGGGCGCCGCGATACGGGTTGTTGCCGCTGGAGGAGGTGTTGACCGCGGCCGAGGAGGCCGGGCGCAACGGTGCGGTGGGTTTTGGTTTGGTGGCGGCCTGGCGGGGGTTGGAGGAGGGGCCGGTTCTGGATGCGCTGCTGCAGCAGTTTCGTGCCTTGAAGGCGCAGGGCAAGGTCCGGCCGGACGCGTCGTTGGGGATCATCAAGAGTCCGGAGGTGGCCAGGAAGCTGAAGGAAGCCGGTTGTGAATGTTACAACCACAACTTGGAGACGTCGCGGCGGTTTTTCCCCGAGGTTTGCGACACGCACACGTACGAGGAGCGGTTGCAGACGTTGAAGCATCTGCGGCAGGCGGGCATCCGGATCTGTTCCGGGGGCATCATCGGCATGGGGGAGACGCGCGAGGACCGGTGCGACCTGGCTTTTGCCCTGAAGGAGGTGGGCGCGAGCATCGTTCCCATCAACATCCTGAATCCGATCCCGGGTACACCTTTTGCCAACCGGCCGCCGTTGCCCCCGCTGGAGATCCTGCAAACGATTGCCTGTTTCCGTTTCATCCTGCCCCGGCAGGAGATCATGGTGGCGGGGGGGCGCGCGGTGAATCTGCGGGATTTGCAGAGCATGGTTTTCATGGCGGGTGCCAGCGCGTTGATGATCGGGAACTACCTGACAACGGTGAACCGGCCGGTGGAGCAGGACCTGCAGATGTTGCGGGATCTGGGGCTGGATCCGCACTGGACGGAGGATGGCGGGGAGGGTTGTGGCTGTGGAGGGTCGCGCGACCTCGCGGAAGAGCCCGGGAGGGAAGCGGTGCCGGCTGCTGCGCCGGCTGCCGTGGCCTAGGCCAGGCGCGGGGTGCGGCTGGTCGGCGGGGACCGCAGCGGAAGGTTTCATGTCGAGGCTGTATCGCAACCAGGGCGGCTATCGGGGGGAGACCATTGACGTGGATGCGGTACTGCAGCAGTGCGTGGCGGCTGCCGGGGCCCATGGCTGGGCGTGTTGCGAGATTCCCGTGGATGGGCGGCGGGCCTTGCTGGCCTTTGTGCGGGAGGGGAATCCGGTGGGGGAGGCGCAGGGAGGGTTTCGGGCCTATGTGAGTGCGGGGATTCACGGTGACGAACCGGCCGGGGTGGTGGCGGTGCAGCGGTTGCTGGAGTGGGATCGTTGGCCCTCGGGGGTGTCGCTGGTGGTCGTTCCGTGCCTGAATCCCGGGGGCATGCGACTGAACCGGCGGGAGAATCCGGACGGCCTGGACCTGAACCGGGATTACCGGCACCTGCGCTCACCGGAGGTGCGTGCGCACGTGAACTGGCTTCGGCGCCAGGCACCGTTCGGGGTGAGCTTTTGCCTGCACGAGGACTGGGAGGCGTCGGGGTTTTATTTGTACGAGTTGAATCCGCACGGGCTGCCTTCCCTGGCTGAGACGATCCTGGCCCGGGTGGAGCGGGTCTGTCCGTTGGACTTGTCGCCGGTGATTGAGGGTCGGCCTGCCTCGGGCGGACTGATACGACCGTCGGTGGATCCGGAGTCGCGTCCGGAATGGCCGGAGGCGTTCTGGCTGGTGCATCACGGGTGGACGCTGCTGTCGTACACCCTGGAGTCGCCTTCGGATTATTCGCTGGCCATTCGTGTGGAGGCCCTGGTCGAAGGCGTGACGGCTGCCTTGGAAAGCTGGGCGCGGCGGGGAGGGGCGGATTGCCGGCCGGCATCTGTGGCGCCGCCGGGTTGAACCGTCCGGTCGGGCTGCACGCCCGGGGAGAAGGGCGGGGCCCGGCAGCGGCTGCGCCGGATCAGGCCGGCAGGGCGTCACGTTTGCGGAGCCATGTGCGTCCCAGTTCCCGCAGCGTGGAGGCTTTCATGACCTTCTCGGCCAGGGGGAAGACGATGCGTTCCTCGTGATCGAAGTGTTTGCGGGAGTAGGTGACGGCGTGCTGGAGGAGGCGCTTTGCCTCGGGCACGGTGCGTGCCTGCCGGATCTTTAGAAGGTTGGCGTCTATTTCGTGATGTTCGTGTTCGAAGGAGTCGCGCTGGCCGATTTGTTCAAGGTAATGCTCCAGGGGTGCCAGCAACAGTTCGTCCTCGGTCTGGGAGTGGCCGCGGAGCAGATCTTCCAGCATCGCCGCCATGGCCCGGATCTCGGCGAGTGTCCGGAGCCGGGGCAGCGTTTTTTCGATGTGATCGAAGATGTTGTGGAAGACGATGTGTTCGGCCAGGAGGATGTCGGTGATCTTCATCGGTTGGTCCCTGTGTTTTTGCCCTTTCACTTAACCACGGCCGGGGCGGTGGCTCAAGAGGGGGAGGTGTAATCGGCCACGCTACCGCAGGCACAGACCGGGTGACGATCCCCGTATACGTTGTCCACCCGGGCCACTGCGGGCCACCATTTGTGTTCGAGCAACGAGGGGAGGGGCCAGGCGGCCTGTTGGCGGGAGTAAGGGTGCGTCCAGGTGTCGGCTCCCACCATGTCGGCGGTGTGCGGCGCGTTTTTGAGGGGGTTGTCGCGGGCGTCCATCCGTCCGGTTTCGATCTCCGCGATCTCGGCGTGGATGGACCGCATGGCTTCGCAGAATCGGTCCAGCTCGGCCTTGGACTCGCTTTCGGTGGGTTCGACCATGAGCGTGCCGGCGACCGGCCAGGAGAGGGTGGGGGCGTGAAACCCGTAGTCCATGAGCCGTTTGGCCACGTCCTCGGCGGTGACGTGGTGGAACCGGCGCAGGTCCAGGATGCACTCGTGCGCCACCAGTCCGTTCGGCCCCTTGTAAAGCGTGGGGTAACAGTCTTCCAGGCGGCGTGAGACGTAGTTGGCGTTGAGAATGGCGACCTGGGTGGCGCGGCGGAGTCCTTCCGCGCCCATGAGGCGGATGTAGGCCCATGAGATGAGGAGGATGCCGGCGCTTCCCCAGGGCGCGGCCGCGACGGGTCCGATGCCGCGACCCGGCCGTTGACCGGCCGGCAGAACCGGATGGTCCGGCAGGAATTCGCGCAAGAAATCGGCCACTCCGATGGGGCCGGCGCCGGGACCACCCCCGCCGTGCGGGATGGCAAAGGTTTTGTGGAGGTTGACGTGGCAGACGTCGGCCCCCAGTTCGGCGGGTCGGGCCAGCCCGACCAAGGCGTTGAGATTGGCACCGTCCATGTATACGAGGCCGCCGTGATCATGGACGATGCGGCAGATTTCACGGATGCCGGGTTCGAAGACCCCGTGGGTGGAGGGGTAGGTGATCATGAGGCAGGCCAGCCGGTCGCGATGCGCGGCCGCCTTGGCCCGGAGATCCTCCAGGTCCACGTTGCCCTGGCGATCGCAGGCGACGGCCACGACCCTGAGTCCTGCCATGGTGGCGCTGGCGGGGTTCGTGCCGTGGGCGGAGGTGGGGATGAGGCAGACGTTCCGGTGCGGTTCGCCCCGGTGCTCGTGCCAGGCGCGGATGACCAACAGCCCCGCGTACTCGCCTTGGGACCCTGCGTTGGGTTGAAGGGAGACGGCTGGGAATCCTGTGATTTCCGCCAGCCACCTCTTCAGGTCTTCCAGGATCCGGTGCCAGCCGCGGGCCTGTTCCGGCGGAACGAAGGGGTGCAGGTGCGCCCATTCCGGCCAGGTGATCGGCATCAGGGCGGCAGTGGGGTTGAGTTTCATGGTGCAGGATCCCAGCGGGATCATGGTGTGGCAGAGGGAAAAGTCTTTCGATTCGAGCCGCCGCAGATAACGGAGCATCTCCGTTTCGGAGTGGTAGCGGTTGAAGACCGGGTGCTGCAGGTAGTCCACCGGGCGCAACCGCGATTCGTCCAACGGTTCGGTGAGCCCTTCGAAATCGAAGTTCACCGGTTGATCGCCGTGGAACACCTGCCAGATCTCGCGGACGTCGTCGGGTGTGGTGGTCTCGTCCAGCGAGATTCCGATGGTGGTCTCGTTGACGTGGCGGAAGTTGATGCGGTGCAGGGCGGCCCGCTCGTGGACTTCGCGGGCTCGTGGGGCGTCGGTCTGGACCGTGAAGGTGTCGAAGAAGGGCAGGGGCGGGCCCCCGGCAGGTGGGGACGCGGAGGCCGGGTCGGGTCGGACGGTGTGGCCCAGCCGTTTCAGGCCGGCGGCGAGGGTGCGCGTCAGGTTGTGGATGCGCAGCGCGATGCGGCGCAGGCCATGCGGACCGTGGTAGGCGGCGTAGGCCATGGCGACGATGGCCAGCAGGGCCTGGGCGGTGCAGATGTTGCTGGTGGCCTTCTCGCGGCGGATGTGCTGTTCGCGCGTGCCTAGGGCGAGTCGCAGGGCGGGCCGGCCGCGTGCGTCGCGCGAGATGCCGACCAGCCGGCCGGGCATCTGGCGTTTGAAGGCGTCGCGCGTGGCCAGGAAGGCCGCGTGCGGTCCCCCGTAGAACATGGGCACACCGAACCGTTGGGCGCTGCCGACGGCGATGTCGGCCCCCCAGGCGCCCGGCGGCGGCAGCAATGTCAGGGCCAGAAGATCCGTGGCTGCCACGAGCAACGCGCCAGCCTCGTGAACATGGGCGGCCCAGTCGGTGTAGTCGTGCACGGCGCCGTCGGTGGCCGGGTATTGCACCAGTGCGCCGAAGAAGGAATCGTCCAGACGGGTGCTTCGCGGGTTTCCTGCGACGATTTCGAATCCCAGGGCGCGGGCGCGTGTGCGGACCACGGCCAGGGTCTGCGGATGACAATCCTCCGCCACGAAGAAACGGGTCCGGGTGGGCCCGCCCCGGAGCCGGTGACACATCATCATGGCCTCGGCGGCGGCGGTGGCCTCGTCCAGCAGGGAGGCGTTGGCGATTTCGAGCCCGGTCAGGTCACGCACCATGGTTTGGAAGTTGAGCAGGGCTTCCAGGCGTCCCTGGGAGATCTCCGACTGGTAGGGTGTGTAGGCGGTGTACCAGCCCGGGTTTTCGAGGATGTTGCGCTGGATGACCGGGGGCGTGATGCAGCCGGAGTAACCCTGGCCGATGTACGAGCGGAACAGGCGGTTTTCGCGTGCGCGTTCGCCCAGCTCGCGGAGGATCTCCGATTCGGTCCGGGCCGGCGGCAGGTTCAGGGGGCGGGAGGTGTGGAGCTCCGGCGGCAGGGCCGCGGTGGTCAGTTCATCCAGGCTGGCGTGGCCGAGCACGCCCAGCATGTCCCGGATTTCGTCCTCGCGCGGGCCGATGTGCCGGTGGACGAAAGGTTCCGGTTGAAACTCGCCCGGGTGGAATGGGCCGGCTGCGCTCGAATTCGACGCAGTGGCCCGGCTGGTAACGGTCATGGCATCCGGTTCGCGCACGGGGCGAAAGTAGGGTTTGGCGGCGCGGGTGCAAGTTTCCGTTGAACGGGGGCGGACGTTGCGGGGTCGGGTCCGGAGACGTGCGGCCGGGTGTTCATGGGCGGGGAGCGCGGCTCTGGACGAACACCTGGAGAGCGTGCCCGAGGTGGTCCGGGTGGGTGAGGGTATGGAACTGCCGGAGGCGGGCCGGATCCCACGGCAGTTGTCCGCCGCTCTGTCCGGCCCAGCGGCGTGCGATTTCGGAGAGGAAACGGCCCTGAGGCTGGCGCAGCACGGTTTGGAGGCCGGCGGCTTCACCGGCTCGTTGGAGGGCGGTGAAGACGACGTGGGCGGTGAGATCCTGCTGGCCGGGACGATCCAGCGGGTCGGGGGCGAGGCGATGGCGGTGGTAGGACCGCAACGTTCCCCGGCTGCGGGCCGGATGGAGGCACTCTTCGGCGTTCAGGCCGTAATCGAAGGTCACCAGCCATCCTTCTTCGAGGCTTTGGGCTGCTTGTTGCCACCACGCCACTGCTGCCGGACTGACGTCGAGTGTGAACCGATCGGCCAGCAGGTCGAGGAGCGCGGTCGGGAGCTTGAACCCGAGCTGCTCCAGCAGGTCGGCGCGCTCGCGGACCCACTCGGGTGGATCGGGCAGGAGGGTCCAGGTGAACCGTCCGTTCTGCCAGGTCACGCCCCACTCGGACCAGTGTCGGGCCCGGGCATTCCAGCAGAGCCGCCGGATGGGGAAGGCGTCGAGGAGCTCGTTGGCGAAGATCACGCCGCGGACGCTGCGCGGGGGGAGGGGAAACCAAACCGGGGCTGTGGGATCGGTAAGTTCGGCCGGTTCACCGGGCCAATCCACGCATGCGGCCCAGGGTCCGAGGGTGGCGCGCTGCCAGTCGCGACGGCGGGCCGAGGGCTCGAGCAGGATGTAACGGAGGCGCCGGGCCAGGAGCGGCCGGTTTTGATGAAACCACTCAAGAATCTCGCGCGCCAGCCGACCATCATGGCCGGCGGCCTCGACGCAGTGGAGCGTCGTGTCCGGACCGGTCCGGGCCGCCAGAGGTTGCAACCAGTCGGCCAGTTGGAACGCAAGTAGCTCTGCGAAAAGGGGGCCGACGCTGACGCTGGTGTAGTAGTCGCCGCGGCGGCCGGGATTGTCCGGTTTCTGTTCATAGTATCCAGAACCCGGACAATACAGGGCCAGGGCCATGAACTGGTCGAACCGCAGCCAGCCGCGGGGCTGGAGCGACTCAAGGATGCTGGCGACGACCGTGTTCACGGTGGTGGTATCGCCGAAGCCCGGCCCGGCCGGGCCCGTGCGAGCAGGCAGGTGCTATGGCGAAGATTGATGCCTTTTTCAATTTGATGTTCGAGCACAAGGCCTCGGACCTGCATCTTTCGTCGGGCAATGTTCCCATGCTGCGCATCAACGGGGAACTGCACCGGATCGATCATCCGCCGCTGGACCCGGACGAGCTCAAGCGCATGCTGTACGAAATCACCCCGGACTACAAAATCAAGATCTTCGAGGAAACCGGGGACGTGGACTTTGGGTACGAGATTCCGAACATTTCGCGGTTCCGGGCCAATTATTTCATGCAGAAAAACGGCATCAGCGCCGTGTTCCGCCAGATCCCCACGAAGGTGCTGTCGTTCGAAGATTTCGAGAAGATGGACGCGCCGCTGCCGCCGGTGCTCAAGAAGTTCGCCATGCTGGAGAAGGGGCTGGTGGTGGTGACCGGCCCCACCGGTTCGGGCAAGAGCACCACCCTGGCGGCGATCATTGACTACGCCAACCGGAACCGGCGCGATCACATCATCACGCTGGAAGACCCCATCGAGTTCGTCCACGAGAGCAAGAACTGCCTGGTCCAGCATCGCGAGGTGGGGGTGCACACCAAGTCCTTTGCCTCGGGATTGCGCGGTGCGCTGCGCGAGGACCCCGACATCATCCTGATCGGTGAACTGCGGGACTTGGAGACCATCGAGCTGGCTTTGATCGCGGCGGCCACGGGGCACCTGGTCTTCGGCACGCTGCACACGCCGAGCGCGGCCAAGACGGTGGACCGCATCATTGACGTCTTTCCGGCCGAGCAACAGAACAAGATCCGCGCCACGCTGGCCGAGTCGTTGCGCGGCATCGTGGCCCAGAACCTGTTCAAGCGGATCGATCGCAAGGGCCGCGTGGCGGCGCTGGAGATCCTGGTGTTCACCACGGCCATCGCCAACCTGGTGCGCGAGGGCAAGACCCATCAGATCCCGGGCATGATCCAGGTGGGCAAGAAACTGGGCAACCAGCCTCTCGACGATGCGATCATGGAACACCTGCGCATGAAACGGATTTCGCCCGAGGAAGCGTACGAAAAGTGCCTGGACAAAAAGCGGTTTCGGCCCTTTCTGCCGCATCCGCCCGACGACGAGGAGATCTGACTCATGCGCCGACCCGAACTGGATTACATCCTCACCACCATGCTGGAGAGCCAGCCGGAGGTGTCGGACCTGCTGTTCACCGTGGGCAAGCCCTTGCAGGTGGAGTCCTACGGTGAACTCAAACCGGTGGAGATTGATCCGCCGCTGGGCGCCCTGACGCCGTTTCAGACGGAAATGATCGCGTTGAACCTGATCGGCGACAATCCATGGCACATCGAGGCCCTGCTGCGGCACGGTTCGTGCGACGCCGCCTACACCCTGGGGGATCAGGCCCGCTTCCGCATCAACGTCTTCTCCCAGCGCGGACATTACTCGGTGGTGTTGCGCAAGCTGAACACGCGGGTCCCCACGCTGGACGAGCTGAAGTTTCCCGAGGTGATGAAGCGGATCCCGGAGGAGAAGACCGGCCTGGTCCTGGTGACCGGCGCCACCGGTTCGGGCAAGAGCACCACCCTGGCGGCGATCCTGAATGAGATCAACCGCACCAAGGCCGTGCACATCGTCACGCTGGAGGACCCGATCGAGTTCGTTCACCAGCACGACAAGGCGACCTTCAACCAGCGCGAGCTGGGCACCGATTTCGACACCTACGCCAACGGCCTTCGGGCGGCATTGCGGCAGGCGCCCAAGGTCATCCTGGTGGGGGAGATGCGTGACCAGGAGACGGTCAAGATCGCCCTCAGCGCGGCAGAGACCGGCCATCTGGTGCTCAGCACGCTCCACACCATTGACGCCGGCCAGACGATCAACCGCATCCTCGGCATGTTCGAACCCGAGGAACAGGAGCAGATCCGGCCGCGTCTGGCCGACGCGTTGCGGTGGGTGGTGAGCCAGCGGCTGGTGCCACGGATCGGGGGTGGCCGGTACGCGCTGCTGGAGATCATGGGGACCAACCTGCGCGTGCAGGAGACGATCCGGCTGGGCGAGAGCGAGGGCAAGACCTTCTACGAGATCATCGAGGCCAGCCAGCCCTTCGGCTGGCGGACGTTCGACTACTCGTGTCTGGAGGCTTTCGAAAACGGCTACATCACCGAGGAAACGGCGGTCCAGTACTGCACCAAGCGCAGCGTGGTGACGCGCGGGATCGACAACATCCGCAAGGCGCGCGGCGAACCCACGACCCCGCTGACCGGCCTGCGGTTGAAGGCGCCGCAGGAGGCGGGCGTGGGCGGCTCCGGCACGCCGACCCTGAAACTGAAGATCTGACGCCATGGCCGAGACGTTCGAATTCCTGAGTGCCAGTGACAAACCGGCCCTGGTGGCCTTCTCCACGCCCGAATGGCTGGAGGCGGTCCGGTCGGCCCTCCTGGAGCTGGGTTACAAGGTGCACACCGCCGCCACCCACGGCGATTTTCTGGCGCGCTTTCACCAGATCCGGTACCAGGTGGTGGTGCTGGAGGAGCTGTTTGCCGCCAACTCGATCGAGGAAAACCTGAGCCTGCGGGCGCTGCAGCAGATGCCGATGAGCCAGCGCCGGCACGCCACGGTGATTCTGCTGGGCGATTCGTTCCAGACCTTCATGCCCCTGCAGGCCTTTCAGCAGAGTGTGCACGCCGTGATCAACAGTGCGGAACTGTTCCTGATCCGGCAGCTCATCGAAAAGGCGGTGGCCGACAAGGAACTCTTCCTGCACGCCTACCAGACGACCTTCCAGAGGGTGTTGACATCACCGGCCGGACCGGCACGCTGACGCCTCCGCGTGAAGGCGTCCGGCAAACTGCGACTCGACCAGGCCCTGGTGGCGCGCGGGCTCTGTGCCAGCCGGGAACAGGCCCGGCGGGCCATCCTGGCCGGACGCGTCCGCATCAACGGCCAGCCCGCAAGGAAACCTTCCGACCCGGTGCGACTGGCCGACGTGCTCAAGCTGGAGGCGCCGGAACGTTACGTCAGCCGGGGCGGCTACAAGCTCCAAGCGGCACTCGAGGCATTCGGTTTGGACCCCACCGGCTGGCGCGCGGTGGATCTGGGGGCGTCCACGGGCGGGTTTACCGACTGCCTGCTGCAGCACGGGGCCCTGCAGGTGTACGCAGTGGACGTGGGCCGCGGCCAGTTGGCCTGGAAACTCCGGCAGGACCCCCGCGTGGTGGTCATGGAGGGTTGCAACGCACGGTATCTGACCCCGGACCAATTCCCCGCGCCGTTCGAGCCGGTGGACCTGGTGGTGGTGGATTGCTCGTTCATCTCGCTGCGGTTGATCCTGCCTGTTGCCGTTGCCTTGGTGCGGCCCGGCGGTACAATCGTGGCGTTGATCAAGCCGCAGTTCGAAGCGGGGCGCCGGGAGGCCGGCCGCGGCCGCGGTGTGATCCGGGATCCGGCCGTGCATGCACGCGTGCTGGAGGAACTGCGGGCGTTTGCGAGGGACCGTCTGGGGCTGGAGTGGCGGGGGGTGATTCCCTCCCCGCTGCGCGGCCCGGCGGGGAACGTGGAGTTTCTGGTGCACCTTGAAAAACCGCGGTGAACGGATACGCCGGGTGGGCTTGGTGGGCAACGTGGGCAAACCTGACTGCGCACGCGTGGTGGCTGCCGCCGCGCGGTTGATCCGGCAGGCGGGGCGCCGGGTGGCCACCGACGCCGCCACGGAACGATTGCTGCACGGCACTGCCGAGGTGTACCCGGACGCCGCCGCCCTGGCACGGAACGTGGACCTGCTGCTGGTTTGTGGCGGGGACGGGACGATGTTGCGGACGGCGCGCGAGATTGCCGGGCTGGCAACGCCCATGCTGGGCATCAACATCGGCGGGCTGGGGTTCCTGACGGCGGTGTCGTCGCGGCAGTTGCCGGATGCCCTGCAGCGCGTCTGGTCGGGCCGGTTCACGTTCGAACGGCGGACCCTTCTGGAAGCCGAGGCTTCCCACGCCGGCCGGCGGTTTCGCTGCCGGGCACTCAACGACGTGGTCATCAGTCACGGCAGTGAGTCGCGGCTGATTGATCTGGACGTCACCATCAACGGCGATCCGGTGACCTGTTATCGCGGGGACGGACTGGTGATCAGTTCCCCCACGGGTTCCACGGCCTATTCCCTGGCTGCCGGCGGCGCCATCGTGCTGCCCACGGCGGAGGTCCTCGCGCTGACGCCCATCTGCCCCCACACCCTCAGCAACCGTCCCTTGATCCTCAACCACAGCGCCCGCATCGAGGTGAAGGTGCTCACGCAACGGCCCCCGGCGGTGCTGAGCGCTGATGGCGAACCGGTGACGGAGCTGGTGGCCGGCGACCGGGTCCGGATCCGGCGCAGCCGGCACACCGTCCGGCTGATGCACCTGACCGGCAGCTCGTTTTTCGAGGCCCTGCGGTCCAAACTCCACTGGCGCGGAACCACGCTCTGATGGTGCGACTGAAGGACATTGCGCAGCGGGCCGGCGTCTCGGTGATGACCGTCTCCAAGGCGTTGCGCGATCTGCCTGACGTGGCAGAGAGCACGCGGCAGCGGATCCAGGCGCTGGCCCGGGAGATGGGCTACGTGCCCGATTCGGTGGCGCGCGGTCTGCGCACGCGGGCCACGCGCCTGCTCGGGGTGATCCTCCCGGCAGTGACGCATCCGGTGTATGCGCGCGTCCTGCTGGCGCTGGAGGAACGCACCTACGAGATCGGGTACGACCTGCTTTACGCGCACACGCTGAACCTGGCGGAGCGGGAAGAGCAGGCAATCGAACGGATGCTCTCACGCCGGGTCGAGGGACTCTTCCTCTGTCCCACGCCCCGGCTGACCGGCCAGGAACGGATCTACGAGGAACTGGCCCAGTCCGGAACGCCGGTGGTGGTGCTGGGACAGCCGCCCCCCTTCTGCGCGCGGTTCCCCAGCGCCGCCGGTGACGACGCCGCCGGCGCTTACGAGGGGACCCGGCATTTGTTGGAGCTGGGGCACCGCCGGATCGCTTTCCTGGCGGGGCCCGTGGCGGCACCGTGGGCCCGCGAGCGGTGGGAAGGTTACCGGCGAGCATTGTTGGAGGCCGGGATCACACCCGAGGAGCGATGGGTGTTTGCCGGGGGCACCACCATAGAAGACGGCCAGCGCGCCGCGGCCCAACTGTTGGAGGAGGCACCCGATGTGACGGCCGTGTTCGCATCGAACGACCTGACGGCCATCGGATTCGGCCATCACCTGTTGAACCGCGGCATCCGCATTCCCCAGGAGATGTCGTTGGTCGGCTTCGGGAACACGTTGGCCGCGGAATACTTCCGGGTGCCCCTGACCACACTGCGCCAGCCGAAACGCCGGCTCGGTTACGCCGCCATGAACCTCATGTCGCAGTTGTTGCGAAAACAGCCGGCCGATTCCGTGCGATTGCCGGTGACACTGGCTGTCCGAGCCAGCACCGCCCCGCCACGGTCCTCACCGCTTCCGAGCGGCGGTTGAGGCTGCGAGCTGCTGGCTGGTGGGCGACGGGCATGGGTCGAGTCCGGCCCGGCCCCTGACGCTTCCGTCCCTCGAGATGGCGCGGTCCGAAGCGGCCTCCGGGCCCGCCCGGAGCGGCCCTGTACGCACGGTTTTGCCTGTCGGGAACCCGCGTGCGACGGTGCTGACTCTGCCGGTCGGTTGGCCCTTTTCCTGCTGGATGACCGGGCGTGAGGAAGGTTTGGTGGGTCGTGCTGTTGGTCGCCGCCGCGCTCGGAGCGGGTTGGCAATCGCTGCGTTGGTCCGCCCAACGGTTGGACGGGCAACGGGCCAAATTCGTGGAGGATGCCGGACAGTTGTTGCTGGCCTTGCAGCAGTACAAGGAGTTCACCGGTCACTATCCGGAGGGTCAGAATCTGGACATTGCCCGTGCGTTGTTGGGACAGGGCCGGGAGAAAGTGGTGATCCTGACGGTTCGGAAGAGTGACCGGAACGCCAAGGGCGAACTGGTGGATCCATGGGGTACGCCGCTGGCGTTCTATTTTTCGGGCAACTCGGTGCTGATCCGTTCCGCCGGACCCAACAAGGTGTGGGAGGATGCCGGCTCGCCCGGCTGCGACGACCTGTTCCGTTGCAACTGAGCCGCGCTTGCGGCGGGATCACTCCGTGCGGCGCCGCCAGGCGGCGATGAACATGCCGTTGCCGTCGGTGTCCTGCGGCCACAGCAGGAGGGTCGGTGTGCTCCAGTCGGGCAGACCGGGCAGGGGCCACCGCAGCGGCAGCGGTTCGAATTCCGGATGGGCGGCCTGGAAGGCACTGACGACGTCCGTGGTTTCCGGCCGGCTCATGGTGCAAACGGCGTAAATGAGCCGGCCGCCGGGCTTGACCGCCGGGGCGACATGGTCGAGCAGGCGGCGCTGGAGGGCGGCCAATTCCTCGACGTCTTTGCGTTGGGTCGTCCAGCGGGCATGGGGGTTGCGTTGCCAGGTGCCGATGCCCGAGCAGGGGGCATCCACGAGAACGCCATCGAAGAGGATGGACATGGGGCGGTTCGGCCCCCCGTCCCAATGGGCGGCCTGGTAGTTTTGGACCTGGGCACGGGCGGCGCGCCGGCGGAGCCGCTCCAGGCGCCAATTTGCGGCGTCGGTGGCCCAGACCTGGCCGCGGCCCTGCATCAGGTCGGCCAGGTGCAGGGTTTTGCCACCCTCGCCCGCGCAGGCGTCCCACCATTGTTCGCCGGGCTTGGGCGCACAGAGGTGGCCCACCAGTTGGGAGGCGATGTCCTGGATCTCGAAACGGCCCTGGGCGAATTCCTGGGTGCGAAACAGGTCGCGTCGACCCTCATAAAGGTAGGCGTCCGGCAGCCAGGTTTTCCGCAGATGCCCCAAGGAGTCCATGAGGTCGCGGATGCGTCCCGGACGGACGCGGATGAAGAGTTTCGGTTCCCGCTGCAGGCTGCGCAGCCAGGCGTCGGAGACGTCCATGACCTCGTAGACCCATGACGGCACCGCCTTGGATCGGAGGCTTTCGGCGCGGAGGCTGAAGGGATTCTTTTCGAAACGCTCGGCCAGTTCGTCGGCCTTGCGGATCTTGCGGATCCAACCCCGCTCGTTCTTGAGCCAACCGCGCCAGCGATAGTAGCGGAAAACCCAGCGACTCACCCGGGCTGCACCAGGCTGGGAAAGCTGCGATTCACGGTGCAAAATCTCCCGGAGGACGCGGTCGGCCGGATGATCCCGATCGGCGGTTTCCAACACCTCGACCACCAGGGACAACAATCTTTCCTCCGGTTCGATCCCGGTGAACGGTCGTGGGCTTCGGTGCACGCTTGTCCTGGGTTCCATTGGTTGCCGCTGTTCAGGGTCTCGGCTCCGGGCACATTCGGGCGCCCGGACGGCGGCGCTGGCAGACACCGGCGCCCCGATTTGGACCCTCGAAACCACCCGTAAGCATGGCCTGCAAGCGGTCCGGATGCAACTGCATGCCGTGCCGTCCCCCTTGTGACGAGCCCGGCTCATTCGAGGCGTGCCTTTGCAGCCCTTCAAACGCCCGCTGGCAACACTTGGCGGGCTGGGGCTTGCGGCTCAGGGGGCGGCGGTATAATCAAGCCACGGGGTGCAAGCCTGGAGCGGCTTCCGATGGAGACGGCTGTGCACATCATGATGAAGGAGTTTGGCAAGCTGCTGGTGATCACAGGCCTGGTGCTGGCCGCGGTGGGCGTGTTGATGTGGACCGGGTGGGGACGCGGCTGGCTGGGCCGGTTGCCGGGCGACATCCATTACACGCGGGGCAACTTCAGCTTTCACTTTCCCATCGTCACCTGCCTGTTGCTGAGCTTGGTTCTGACGCTGGTGATGTGGTGGTTCCGGCGTTAGGATAGGCGCCGCGCCGGTCCCGGGATGGGAGGCTGGCGCAGCCCGGCTGATTTCAGGCGGCCACCGGCGAATCGTCCAGGGTTTGTCGCACCAGCCGGGCCAGTTGGCCGGGCGGATAGGGTTTTTGGAGGTAGACGATGCCGGGTCGCTGGAGAAAGTCCTCGCCCACCACGTCGGCGCTGTAGCCGCTGGTGAAGATGACCTTGAGGTCGGGACGATCCTGCCAGAGCCGTTCGGCCAGTTGCCGTCCGTTCATCCGCCGGGGCATGACGAGGTCGGTCAGGAGCAGGTGGATTTCGTTGCGGTGGGCAGCCCAGAGTTCGAGGGCTTCGGGTCCATTGGCGGCCTGGAGGACGCGGTAGCCGAAGTGTTGGAGGAGCGCCGCCACCAGGTCGCGCACGGACGGTTCGTCCTCGACGACGAGTATGGTTTCACGACTGCCACGGGCTGCCGGTAGGCCGGGAGGTGGCTCGGTACCCGGATCGAGGGCCGGTGGGAGGGCGGATTGATGGGGGAGATAAATCCGGAAGGTGCTGCCGCGGCCGACGGTGCTCTCGACCTCGATCCATCCGTCGTGCTGTTGGACGATTCCGTAGGCGGTGGCCAGCCCCAGGCCGGTCCCTTTGCCGACCTCCTTGGTGGTGAAGAAAGGTTCGAAGATGCGCTTCAGATGCTCGGGCGGGATGCCGCATCCTGTGTCGACCACTTCCAAACGCACCCAGGGGCCGGGTCCGGGTAGGTTTGCGGGGGCGGCTCCGGCACTTTCGTGGGAGACCACCGCGACGCGGAGGTCGAGCTGGCCGCCCTCGGGCATGGCATCGCGCGCGTTGACCACCAGGTTGAGGATGACCTGCTCCAGCATGCCCGGATCGGCGTGAACCCAGGCGGGTTGGGGTGAGAACTGCAGGCGCAACACGATGTGTTCGCCCAGCACACGGCCCAGCATGCGACTGAGCTGGTGAACCAACTCGTTCAGGTCGAGCGTGCGCGGCTGGAGCACCTGGCGCCGGCTGAAGGTGAGCAACTGGCGGGTGAGATTGGCGGCGCGTGCGGCCGCCTGGCTGATCTGTTCGGCTGCGTGCCGCTGCGGGGAGTCCGGCGGGTGCGCCTCCAAAAGGAGATTAGCATTGCCTTGGATGACGGTGAGCAAGTTGTTGAAATCGTGGGCCACGCCGCCGGCCAATTGCCCGATGGCCTCCATTTTCTGGGCGTGTCGCAGTTGTTCTTCGAGGGCCTTTTGGGCTGTGAGATCGCGGAAGAGGGTCAGCAGCAGGGTGGGGCGTTCAGGCGTTTCGATGAAGGAATGGCTCAGTTCGATTTCGCGGACCTGGCCGTTGTGGAGCGCCAGCCGGTGTTGCACGCGGCGTTCCAGGGTGCGATTGCGAAAATCGCGCTGATATTGGGCCAGCAGCAGGGCGCTCCGCGGCCCGGGCGGGTGGATGACCGTGAAAGGTTGTCCCTCCAGTCGGGAACGGTCCATGTCCACCAGTCTGCAAAAGGCGTCGTTGACCGCCACCAGCCTGCCGTGTTCGTCCGTCAGGCACATGCCGTCGACGGAGTTTTCCCAGACGGAAAAGAAGAGGCGCTCGGACTCGCGCAGGGCGGACTCGGCCTCCTTCCGGTCGCTGACGTCTCGGACGATCAACAGCACGAACGGTTCTCCGTCGTGGTCCACGGCGCGGGCCCGGATTTCGACCGGCACGAGCCGGCCCTCGGTGGTGATCCAGTGTGTTTCGGTGGGTGGGGGCGAATCGGCACCGATCTGGCGCCAGAGCACGCGTGCAGCGGGCCGATCCGCGTCAGGAAGAAACTCGAACCAGGGCCGGCCCTTCAGGAGCTCGGCGGGGCAACCGGTCAACTGGCGGGCGGCGGCGTTGACATCGCGGACGAGACCATCGAAATCGAGAACAAAAATGGCGTCGGGTGAGTTTTCGAACAGGGCCCGGAAACGCTCCTCGGCCTGCTTGCGCTCGGTGATGTCGCGGCAGGTCATCAACAGGCCCGCCAGGTCGGGTTCGTCCAGGCGATTGCAGAGCAGGGATTCCATGCGGCGCCAGCGGCCGTCGCGATGGCACATGCGGAATTCGAGCCGGAGGGGTTCCGTTTCCGGCGCTTGGACGATTTCGAAGGCGGCCCGCAGCGGACCGACGTCTTCGGGATGGACAAACTCGCACCAGTCCTGGCCGATCCATCCCTCTGGGTCGTAACCCAGGACCGTCCCGGCCGAGGCACTCGCGTAATGGATGCGGCCGTGCGGATCCAACAGCACCACCAGGTCCAGTACGTTCTCGGTCAGGGCGCGCAGGAGACGTTGTTGACGGCCCACCTCCTCCTGGAGCCGGAGGAGTCGCTGCCGTTCCCGCGCCTGGTGGAGGGCCCTCTCCAGTGCAGGCAGGAGGCGATCCGTCCACTGTTTGAGCACGTAATCGGTGGCTCCCTGCCGGAGGCTTTCTACGGCAGCGGCCTCCCCCGCCGTACCGGACAGCAGGATGAAGGGAACCTCGGGCCGGACCTGCCGCGCCAGCGCCAGGGCGTCCAGGCCCGAGCAATTCGGCAGGTGATAGTCACTCAGGATGAGGTCGAATGACTGTTCGCCGAGGGCGTCCCGGAAATCGTCGAGGTTGCTGACCGCCGTGATCTGGGCTTCCCATCCGCCTTCCTTGAGCCAGGCGGCCACAAAGGCCGCGTAATCCGTGTCGTCCTCCAGATGCAGGATCCTCAGAGGTTCCCCCATGCGCGTTGCCTCCGTTCTCGCGTCGCGTGCCTGCGCAGGAGCAGGAGGGATACCAGTGAACCGGCCATTCTTGCGGTGGGGATCGCCTCGCGTTTGCCGTGGTTTTTGCGTTGCGGGACAAGGCGGGCGGAGGTCCGGGACCGGAGCGTGTCTCAAGAACGGGCTTGCGTGTCTCGGAACGGGACGATCGAACCGACCATGCCGGTCGTGCCGGGGCCGATGGAGAACCCGGCCGTTGTGGAGGCTGATTCACCGGCCGGGGACGCGGGCAAAGGCGGCGATCAGATCCGGTTCGTCCCAGCGTTCCCGGATCTGATCAGGCTGCCAGCCGCGGAGCCGGAGGGTGCGGAGGCTCAGGTCGTCGTGTCGCTTGGCCAGGCGACGTCCGGAGGCGTCGGTGAGGAGGCGGCAGTGATGGAAGGCGGGCGGCCGGAGGCCCAGCGCCCGGTAGAGCAGGAGCTGACGCGCGGTGGATTTGAGCAGATCCGCCCCCCGGACGACCTCGGTGATTCTCATGGCCGCGTCGTCCACGACACAGGCAAGCTGGTAAGCGGGCACGTCGTCCCTGCGCCAGACGATGAAATCGCCGAAATCCCTTCCGGCCACGAACCGCTGGTGCCCGCAGGCAGCGTCGTGGAATTCCACGATCTCCCCGTCCGGGACGCGGAAGCGCCAGTGGCAGGGTCCGTCGGACGGGCGGACCGCCCCACCGGCTGCGGGCCGGCAGGTGCCGGGGTAGATCGGTTCGTCTTCATCCTCCGCATGCGGGGCGCGCGCGGCGGCCGCCACCTCGCGCCGGGAACAACGACACGGGTACACCCAGCCGGAGCGTTTCAGCTGTTCCAGCGCCGCTTCGTAGAGGGCGCGCCGACCGCTCTGGTGATAGGGCCCGAACGGCCCGCCCACGTCGGGCCCTTCCTGCCAGCGGAACCCGAACCATCGAAGGTCCTCCAGTATGGCCGCCGTCCACTGCGGTTTGCACCGGCCGGGGTCGAGGTCTTCGATCCGCAGGACCAGCACGCCTCCTCGGGCTTCGGCCTGCTGTTGAGCGATCCAGAAGGTGCGGGCATGCCCGAGGTGCAGATAACCCGTGGGCGAGGGTGCCAAGCGGCCGCGGTAGGACGGGCCCGGGACGGTTGCACGACTGGGGACCGGGTTGTCCATGATTCCGTAAAATCTAGAGAGTGTCCGGAGGCTGGGCGGCCAGCCAGGTGCTGAAGGCGGGCATGGCCTGGCCGAGGAGGGTTTCGGCCTTGCGGCAGTCGAGTGAAGTGTCGGGCGGGCGGGGCGGGCCGGGGAAATCCTTTTGCGAGGCGGGTTCCATCAACGGGGTGAGATTGGGCCAATGCCGCGCCAGCAACCGGCCGAGCTCCCACCGGGAAAGGCGTTCGCGGCCGGCAACATGGTAGAGGCCGGTGGCCTGATGTTGCACCAGGTCCCAGACCAGCCGGGCCGTTTCGATGGCGGCGATGGGGCTCCGGTACTCGTCCACGAACAGGCGGGTCACGCGGCCGGATGACCAGGCCCGGCGCAGTTCCTCGTTGAAGGCGCGATCGCCGGAAGGTGAGCGTCCGAGGTTCAACGAGGTGCGCACGATGAGGTAGCGCGGGTGCGCCTGCACGATCTCCTCGGCGGCGACCTTGGTCTCGGCGTAGACGCTCAGCGGATGGACGGGGTCTTCCTCCGTGTAATCCCCCTTGCGGCCGTCGAACACCAGGTCCGTGGAGAAAAAGACGAAATAGCTGTCCGCAGCCAGTTGGCAGAGTTCACGGGTAACTTCCACGTTGATCCGACGGGCCGCGGCCGGGTCGGCTTCGCAGAGGGGAGTCCGACTCAGTGCGGCGCAGTGCAGTATCAACGCGGGCCGATCGGTCCGGTGGAGCTGCCGGAGTGCCGGGGTGTCCGTCAGGTCGAGCTCCTTTCGGGTCAGGGGTCGCAGGTTCCACGGCAGGCGCCGCTGGGAGGCACAGGTGAGGAGGGCATGGCCGATCAGCCCGCCGGCGCCGGTGATCCAGGCGGTGGGCGCGGATGCAGAGTTGCGGGTCGCAAAACCGGCTGTGCGATCCATGGGACAGCAGTTTCCGGGTTCCCGGGCCGGTGTCCAGTCGGGCTTGGACGGCGGGTATGTGCCGCGCCGGACCTGTGTGCGGCGGGCTCGGGGCCGGGTGCGTCCGCGCACGTGCGGGCCGCCACCGGCTTCAGATCACGAAATCCATCAATTCGCCGCGGAGCCGTCGAAGTTCAGCGGCACGTTCACAGAGGCTGGCCAGGGTTTCCTTTTCGAACACGGCCAGCATGGCGGCGCTGGCGCGGTGCCAAAGATCGGCCAGCGCTTCCTCCTCGGCGGTGGCCGGAGTTGAAGAGCGGTTCGGAGCCGGCCCCGCGGCCGCGGGCGGTTCAAAATGTTCGATGATTTCCCGGATGGTGATGGCGTGGGCGGGGCGGGCCAGGCGGTAACCGCCACTGACGCCGCGCCGGCTGACAACGAAACCGGCGCTGCGCAGCTCGTTCAAGATCTGCTCCAGAAACCTTTTGGGAATGCGCTGGCGCTCCGCGATGGCCTGGATGCGGAGCAGGGCCTGGTCGGGCGCCTCCGCCAGGGTCATCAGGGCGCGCAAGGCATATGCGGTGCGGACCGAGAGCTTCACGAGAGCTGATGGAACCCGTTGGTGCCCCGACTCGTCAAGTTCCGGTCGCACGGGCGGGGGATTCCGCGTGAGATGGCGGGGCCAGCGTAGGGCTTGCCAGAGAGGGCCGGGCTGTGGAAGTCTGGGACCCGCTTGAAGCGCGCCCGCAAAACACCGGCGGGCGCAGCGAGACACGGGATCGCTATGGGACACGTGAAACTGCACATACCGGGCCCAGTGGAGGTGAGTGAACGGACCTTCCGGGCGTTTTGCCAGCCGATGATCGGGCATCGTGGGCAGGGGTTCAAAGACCTTTACGCCCGCCTGCAGCCGAAGCTGCAGCAATTGTTGTACACCAAACGGCCGGTGTTTCTCTCCACCTCCAGTGCCTGGGGCGTGATGGAGGCGGCGGTGCGGAACCTGGTGCGGCGGAAGGTGCTCAACTGCATGTGCGGTGCCTTCTCGGACAAGTGGCACGACGTGTCCAAGCGCTGTGGCAAGGAGGCAGAGGCGTTGCAAGTGCCCTGGGGATCGCCCATCCGGGCCGAGGCGGTGGACGCCAGGCTGGCGACCGGCCAGTTCGACGCCGTGACCATCGTTCACAACGAGACCAGCACGGGCGTCATGAGTCCGCTGGAGGAGATTGCGGCACTGAAGCGCAAGTACCCGGACGTGATGTTCATCGTGGACACGGTCAGCTCGATGTCGGCCGTGAAGCTGCCTTTCGATGAACTGGGCATTGACGTGATGCTGGCGGGGACTCAGAAGGCCCTGGCCCTGCCGCCGGGCATGGCCGTGTTCGTCTGTTCGGAGGCCGCGATGCAGCGGGCGGCCAGCGTGCCGGACCGTGGATACTACTTCGACTTCCTCGAGTTCCAGAAGAACGCCGAGCAAAACATGACGCCCAGCACACCGAGCATCCCGCACGTCTACGCCTTGGATGATAAGCTGGACGAAATCCTGGCCGAGGGCTTGGAGGCGCGGTTCGAACGCCATCGGCGCACCAACCAGATGGTGCGTGACTGGGCCGCGCGCAACGGGTTCACCCTTTTCCCGGAACCCGGCTACGAATCGCGCACGCTCACGTGCATCAACAACGGGGCCAAACCCGGCGGGCGGGTTATTGACGTTCCGCGGTTCCAACAACTGGTAAAGGAACGCGGTTTCCTGATCGACGGAGGCTACGGCAAGATCAAGGGCAAGACCTTCCGCGTGTCGAACATGGGCAATGAGACCGAGGCCAGCATGGCGGAGCTGCTGGCGGCCATGGACGATGCGCTGAAGGCGCTTTGAACGCCGGCCCGGTGGACAGGACTCCTCAGCTTACGTCCAGACAACGGCGCACGGTCTGCAGGATTTCCAGAGGGTTGGCCGGCTTCTGCAGGAAAGCCTGGCCGGGCGCCAGATTCAGCTCGCGCCCCGCGATTTCGGCGCTGTAGCCGGTGCTGAACACCACCCGTAGCCCGGGCTTTTCCTTTCGGAGTTGCTGCGCCAGTTCACGGCCGCTCATGCCGCCGGGCATCACGATGTCCGTGAACAACAGGTCCACGCAGGCCCCCACATCGCGCCACAGGGCCAGTGCCTCCGATCCGTTGCAGGCGGCCCAGACGCGGTAGCCGGCCGATTCGAGCACCGCACGGGTCAGCGAGCGCACGCCCTCGTCGTCTTCCACCAACAGGATGCTTTCCGTGCCTCCGGGCGGTGTGACGGGGGCCGAGGCGGTTTCCACCCCCGTGCCGCGTTCGAGCAGGGGGAGCCAAACCTCGAAGGTGGTCCCCAGGCCCACTTCGCTGGTGACCGTGACGGTGCCGCCGTGCTGCTTGGCTACACCGAACACGGTGGCCAGGCCGAGGCCGGTGCCCTTGCCGGGCTCCTTGGTCGTGAAAAACGGTTCGAAGATCCGGTCCATGTGCGCCTTGGGGATGCCCACGCCGGTGTCGCTGACGCGCAGGACGGCGTAGGCGCCCGGTGCCAGATCCGCCGGAGGTTTGAGGGCGCCCGGTTCGAGCCGCACCCGATCGGTTGCGAGGGTGAGTTTCCCCCCGCGGGGCATGGCATCGCGGGCGTTGACCACCAGGTTCATGATCACCTGATCCAGCATGCCCGGATCGGCCCGAAGCGGCAGGGGCTCGGGGTGCAGGCGCAGTTGAAGTTCGATGTCCTCCCCGATGATGCGTTGAATCATTTTGATCAGGGGTCCGACCACGTCGTTGAGGTCCAGCTCGCGCGGTTGCATGACCTGTTTGCGGCTGAACAACAGCAACTGCCGCGTCAGCGCCGCGGCACGTTCCGCCGCAGCCCGGATCTGGTCGAGTCCCTCCGTCACCTCGGCCGGGAGCGTGTTTTCCGGTACGGCCATGCGGATCAGCTCCGTCTGCATCATCAGGACGGAAAGGATGTTGTTGAAATCGTGTGCCACGCCGCCAGCCAGGCGGCCGATGGCTTCCATTTTTTGCGCCTGTCGCAGTTGTTCCTCCAACTGGCGGACCTCCGTCACATCGCGGGAATTGACCACCACGGCCCCTTCCGGCAGGAGGTCCGGCACGAACCGTCCCATGGCATCGAGTTGATGCCACCCGCCATGCGCGTCACGGATCCGGAAACTGACGGTGATGGGCGGTGCGTCGGGCTCGTTGACGGCCCGTTCGAGACCGGCCGACACCACGGGCAGATCATCGGGATGCACCAGTTCGAGGGCCGATCGTCCCTGCAACCAGTCGGGATCGTACCCCAGCAGGCGCATGGAGGCCGGGCTCTGGTAGTGGATCACCCCGTGGCGATCGACCACTGTGATCAGGTCGGTCGCGTTTTCGATGAGCAGGCGGAACCGCTCCTCGCTGCGGCGCAACTGTTCCTCGGCCGCCCGGCGCTGGCGCTCCGTTTCATGGATCTGCAGCGCCAGCCCCATGTCGGCCGCCAGATTGCTGAACAACCGGACGGTTTCAGCATCAAAGTAGTCTGCGGTGTCCGTGAACACCACCAGGGCAAGCCGGGACCGTTCATTTCCGCGGATCGGGAAACAACCGATGGATCGGACGCTCTTCGGCAGCGGAGGTTTGGTCCCGGGGTCGGCGGGCTGTTTCCACGTCCAGACCCGGCCCTCGGCGCACGCGCGCCGGAACTCGGGTGAAGTACCGACCTCACAACACGCCGATCCGATGGGATCGGAAGCAGGGGCGCGTGCCGGCGCGGAAGCGACCACGGTGCACGCCTGTGTTTCCGGATCGCTGCGGATGACGCAGACTCCGAGCAGGCCGCCGGTTTCCACGACAATCCGGCACACCCCCGAGAGAAGGGCTTTGTCATCCTGTTCGCGCACGATTAGTTCGCTTGCCGCGCTGCGCAGGGCATGGGCCCGGGTCAGTCTCCGGATCCGTTCCTCCGCCTCCTTGCGCGCGGAGATGTCCGTGATGCTCCCCCGAACCACGATCCGGCCGTCGAATTCCATGCGCAGCAGGCGGACCTCGCAGGGAATGTCGCGGCCCTGCGCATCCCGGTGGGTCCATTCGAAGACCGGCGTTTCACCGGCCAGGGCAGCGGCGATGTAATCGTGCGCCTTGCGATCCGAGCGCTCCCCGTCGGGCTGGAACTCGGGGCTGAGGTCCACGGGTCCGTGGCGCAACAATTCGCGGGCCGGCAGTTTGAAGAGTCGTTCTGCCGCGGCATTGGCGAGGACGAACCGGCCAGTGGCCACGTCCAACAACACGACCGCCTCCGGGGCAAATTCGATCAGCCGTCGGAACTGTTCCTCGCTGCGCCGGGCCTGCTCTTCGAGTCGAACACGCTCCGTGATGTCCAGCGAGGTCCCCTCGATCCGAACGGGCCGGCCTTCGGCATCCCGGATGACCTCGATCCTGGCCTGGATGTGCCGGACCGGCCCGCGCTCCGGGTCCGTCCGATATTCCACCATGAACGGTGCCCGCGCTTGGCTCAGACGTTCGTGGATGGCACGGAGTCTCGAACGATCCCGGGGATGGAGCAGTCCGAGGAATTCCTCGAAAGACGGTGCGGGCCGATCCTCCGGCCAGCCATGCAGCCGGGCCATCTCGGCCGACCACCGGCCCTGACCCGTTGCCAGGTCCAGTTCCCAATTACCGAGATGCGCGCGCCGCTGGGCCTCGGCCAACCGGTTCTCACTCTCCCGAAGCTCCTCCAGGACCCGTTGATGTTCGATGGCCAAGCCGGCCAGGTGCGCCCATCGCTCGAGCGTTTTCACTTCATCAGGCTCGGGGCCGCGCGGTCTGCGGTAATAAACGGCGAACGTCCCCAGCACGCACTTCTTCGCATTCAGAATGGGAAACGACCAGCAGGCCGCCAGGTTGTGTCGGGCCGCCAGACCTTCCCAACCCCGCCAGAGCGGGCTGGTGGCGATGTCTGTCACGATGATCCGTTCCTTGCGCCAGGCAGCGGTGCCGCAGGAGCCCACGTTCGGGCCGATTCGGACGCCGTCAATGGCCCGGTTGTAGTCCTCGGGCAGCGACGGCCCTGCGGCCGCTCGCAACTGGTCGCCCTCCAGAAGCAGAACCGAGCACAGCGCCCCCGGATGCAGGGCCTCGTACGCGCGGCACAGCCGTTCCAGCCAGGCTTGCAACGGCTCGCCCGAGGCGTGCCACTCCAGCAGGTCCCGTTCGGCTTCCCGATGACGTTCCCAGTTACGCTCTTCGGTCTGGTCGCGGAACACCAGCACCACGCCGGTGAGCCGACCTTGGTCGTCATGGATGGGCGCACCGGCGTCACTGATGGGGATGTGCCGCCCGTCTCGGCTCCGCAGCACGGTATGGTTGGCCAGCCCCACCACCACGCCTTCCCTCAGGACCCGGGTCACAGGCGACTCGGCCGGCTGGCCGGTGTCTTCGTTGAAGATCTCGAACACCTCCTCGATCGGTCTGCCGCGCGCCTCGGCCAGGGGCCAGCCGGTCAGGCGTTCGGCCACCGGATTCAGGTACTCCACCCGGCCCTGCGCGTCGGTGGTCAGCACGGCGTCGCCGATGCTCTGGAGAATGACGCGGGCACGATCGAGCCCCGGCGCCTCCTTGTCTGATCCGAGCGGGATCTCGCCCACCGCTGAGAGTCGCAACAGGGCCGATCCGTCAGACGCCGGCATGGAGTCCCCGTGCGCACGGCGGGCGGTCCCGTCCCGATTCAACAAGGTTCCCGAGACCGGCGCAGGCGGCTGAAACGCCGAATCCGCTTGAAAAACCTCGGTCAATATGCGCCCGGCGACCTCTTCAGGTTGCCAACCGGTCACGCGGCAGAAGGTGGCATTCACCCGGACGATCCGGCCTTGGGCATCGAGATGGACGAGGATCTCGTCCGTCTGATCGCAAGCCGGCCCGTTGGAGAGCCGGCCTGGTGGGGTGTGTGGCGCCTGGCTCATGGTCTGGACGGAGGTTGAGGATGGATGGATCCGAGAGGCCGTGCCGGTGTCCGGCATGGACAGCTCCGGCTACCGCGGTTGCAACCGCGGGACGGACCTCTTCGACATGCACGCCCCAGCAACTGACTCCCTTTCCGCAGAGGGGGCTCTGCCAGGACTCTGGCGGCCGTCTGGCGCATGGGATTTCGCGTTTGCGAAGGGCGTTCGTTGCTGCAGCAAACTGCCACAACATCCTCTTCGGTCAAATCGGGTCCGCATGAAGTGCATTCGTGCAGGACTTTGCCGCTTTGGAGGCGGAGCCGGTCCTCCGGAGGGTTTTGGAGGCCGTGCGGGAGGGTGGGTGCCGGGGGGACCCGATGGCCGGCGCTGCCCCGTTTGGGGGCGCTGCGGGATTCCGGCCAGGTTGCAGTCGGGGTCTTGTCAAGCCCGGCCGTCTGTGCTAGACAAGAAGCGGATTGCGGGTGTGGTTCAATGGTAGAACGCGGGCTTCCCAAGCCTGAGACGAGGGTTCGATTCCCTTCACCCGCTCCAATTTTTTTGTCCTGGTTTCCCGGCGTGAGGCGCCGAGTTCGTGCGCGAGGGGATGCATGCTGTCTAGAACCCGGCCAGATTGGTGCGCGCGGCCTCGGTGACCGCCCAGAGGTTGACTGGTGTCAGGCTCCGGCCGAATCGCAGGAACCGGACGCTCCCGTCCATGAAGGCGAAGTTCGAACCGCCGGAGCGCGTCCCGGCACCCGCGCCGGAATGCCGGCTCTGCTCCACCTCGTCCACGTCATTGCCGTTGCCCTCGTAGAAGTCCATGTAGTAGTGGGGCGAACGGGTTTCCTTTTCGCCGAAGAGGATGGTGTCGGAGGGGTGTCGGACCATGATCTCTTTCATCCCCTGGGGGTACCGGCCCTGCACATAAGCCTGCCAATCATCGGCCGAAAGGGCGGTCTGGAAGTAGTCGTTGAAGGCGTTGATGAGGTAGCTGCGGGGGGCGCCATCCGCGGGGTACAGGTTGGTGTTGGCCGGTTGGGTGGCCGGATTGGGGCCGTCGCTGGGGCAGACCAGCAGGCGCAGTTCGCGGTAGTAGGCGTGGAGACGATGCGGCCATCGCCCGTTGACCAGCCGCGGCGGGAAGAACCCCTCGGAATCGTCCACGTACAGTCGGGCCGCCAGTGCCAACTGGCGCAGGTTGTTGTTGCAGGAGATGCGCCGGGTGGTCTCCTTGGCCCGGCCGAGGGCAGGCAACAACATGCTTGCCAAAATGGCGATGATCGCGATGACCACCAGCAGCTCGATGAGAGTGAAGCCGGTACGGACCTTCCTGGTCGGGGAGGCGGGCTGAATAGTTCGCGCCGACCGACGTCCATTCGTTTGGGTCATGTCAACCAGGAACATCGTTCTCCTCGTCGTGGCGGTGGGGTTGCTGGGTTTCAGTCTCTACCGGATCATGGACTGGTTCCGGCCCGCCGATATTCAAATGGTCCACACCATCCGGCCCAACCCGAGGTATGACCCGGCGCGGCCGGCGCGCCGGGGGCTTGCGCGCCTTCCCTACCTGCTGACCTTTTCGCTCGATCGGAGCGTCCGACTGACGGAGCTGCGGGTCGTGCCTTCGACGTGGCTCGCCACCAACAAATACGCCTCCGGCGTGTGGCACCTGGTGTCCGACTCCAATTCGGTGCCGGTTCGCGCCATCGTGTACGGCCAGCCCATCCGCGGCATGCGACCCAAGGTCCGTGGGGCTTGGGCGGACCCGCTGGAACCCGACACCGACTACACGCTGCTTTTGGAAACGGAAGCGGGTCCCGCCCGGTATGAATTCCACACACCGCCCCACCTGCCGGTGCGCCGGTGAAGGGCAGGGGGCGGAGCGGTCTGCCCTGGATGCGCAGGCCGGATTGCGTCGGCCGCCCCACCGTCCTTCAACCCAGCTCCTCCACCGGGCCCACTGTGCCGGCCATCTGGCGCAGGGTGGTTTTGAGGATTTTGCCGGTGGCGTTGCGGGGCAGGGTTTCCATGAAGACGATGCGCCGGGGCAGCTTGTAATCCGCCAGCCGCTGGCGCAGGAACTGGAGCATCGGCCGTTCCTCCAGGTGCGCGCCCTCGGCCGGGGCGACAAAGGCCAACGGTTGTTCCCCCCGCCGCGCATCCGGCACGCCAATGACCGCCGCTTCTTTCACACCGGGATACTGGTACAGCACCTCCTCGATTTCGCGGGGATAGACATTGATGCCGTTGACGAGGATCATGTCCTTTTTGCGGTCGGTGATGTAAAAGTAGCCCTCGGCGTCCTGATAACCGATGTCGCCGGTGAGCAGCCATCCGTTGCGGATGGCCTGGGCGGTCTCTTCCGGCCGGTTCCAGTAACCGAGCATGACGTTGCCTCCGCGGACGCAGATCTCGCCCACCGTATGGTGGGGCAGCATGTTGCCCTGGTCATCCTGCACCGAGACCTCCACGTTCGGAATCGGGAGTCCGATCGAGCCCGGTTTGCGGCGATGAATCGGGTTTTTGGTGACCACCGGGCTGGCTTCGCTCAGGCCGTACCCTTCCAGGAGCGGGATGCCGAACTTGGCCTCGAAATCCTTCAGCACCTGCACCGGCAACGGCGCCGCCCCGCTGATGCAGAGCCTGAGCGGCAGCGGTGGCTTCAAGGGTGCCCCGACCATGGCCCGGTAGAACGGCGGGATGGCCGGTAACACGGTGGCCTGGCGCTGGAGGATCTCGGCCAGTGCGCTCCGTGGCGGGTGAAGCGACCGGACCAGGACCATGCTGCCCCCCACCAACAACGGCAGCAACATCCCCACCGTGATCATGTAGCTGTGAAAGAGGGGCAGGAGCACGGCGAACCGGTCGGCCTGCACGGTTTGCAGCACTTGGCGGCAGCTCTCCACGTTGTGCAGCAGGTTCCCGTGCGAGAGCATGGCCCCCTTGGGTCGCCCGGTCGTTCCCGAGGTGTAGATCAGCACAGCCAGATCGTTGGTGGCCCGGTCGAAGCCCGGGGGCTCCCAGCCCGGCGGGGCAGGGGCCAGCCAGGTGAATGATTCGACCGGCAACAAGCGTAGTTGCGGATGCGCGGCCTGCAACGCGGGAGCCTGTTGGGCCAGCTCCTCATCGGTGATCAGTACCCGGATGCCGGCGTCGCCCACTATGTAGTTCACCTCGTCCGGTTTCAGGAAGTTGTTGATCGGCACCACGACGGAGCCGCTCATCAGGGTGCCGAAGAAGGCGGGGATGAATTCGGGACGATTCCGGAGCCAGAGCCCCACACGATCCCCGGGTTGAACGCCCATCTGCTGGACCAGGTGCCGGGCCACCACCTGGCTTTGCCGGAGCAGGGCCTGGTAGGGAATCTCCTCCAAGCCCCAGAAAATCGCTGTCTTCTCGGGCCAGGTGTCTGCGGACCGGGCAAACGCAAGTGGCAGGTTCATGCGATCCTGATGTAGGGGGCGGCCGTTCCAACGGCAAGCAGATCCGGCAACGCCCGGGGGCGGGGGGCGGCCGGGAGGGTCAACCGCCCGGCTGGGCCGGGGAGCCTCCCGTGGCACTGCCCGCGCCGGGTGCGTCCAAGTCAATCAGGATGTCGCGGGGCTCGGCCCCCTTGCTGGGACCCACGATGCCGCGACGTTCCAGTTCGTCCATGATCCGGGCGGCGCGGGTGTACCCGAGCCGCAGCCGCCGCTGCAACAGGGAGACACTGGCCTTTTGTTCGCTTCGGATCACCTCGATGCACTGCTGGATGAGTTCCTCGTCCTCGTTGATCCCGTTGTTTTCCTCCAGGGCGGAGCAGGGCCGGGAGAGTTGCTCGTGGATCTCGAGGTCGTAGTTGGGTTTGCCCTGTTTGGCGATGAACTCGACCAGCCGCTGGATTTCGTCGTCGGTGATGAGCGCGCCCTGGGCGCGGATGAGCTTGGCCGATCCGGGCGGCAGATAGAGCATGTCACCCTTGCCCAGGAGTTTTTCCGCGCCCATTGCGTCCAGTATGGTGCGCGAATCCACGCGGGAGGCGCACTGGAAGGCGATGCGGGCGGCGATGTTGGCCTTGATGACCCCGGTGATGACGTCCACGCTGGGCCGTTGCGTGGCCACAATGACGTGAATGCCGGCCGCACGGGCCATCTGGGTGATGCGGGCGATGGCCATCTCCACGTCGGCCGGCGCCACCAACATGAGATCGGCCAGCTCGTCAATGATGACCACGATGTAGCTGAGCTTGTCCGGAATGACGATGTCCTCCTCGCGCGGCACCACGATCTCCTCGTCCACCTCCACGGCGAAGCCGTCTGCGGCCGGTTCGATCCTTTCCTTGCGCGCCTTCAGGGGCAGCTCCGGTTCGCGTTCGGGCAGGGGCTTGTTCCGCGGCCGGCTGTTGAAGGAAGTGATGTTGCGGACTCCCACGCGGGCGAAGATCTGGTAGCGCTTTTCCATCTCGTTGACCACCCAGCGCAGGGCCAGGATGACCTTTTTGGGATCGGTGACCACCGGGACCACCAGATGAGGCAGGCTGTTGTACTGCTGGAGTTCCACCACCTTGGGGTCAATCATCACGAAGCGCAGTTGATCCGGCGTGAACCGGTAGAGCAACGAAGCGATGATCGCGTTGATGCAGACCGACTTGCCCGAGCCCGTGCTGCCGGCGATCAACAGATGGGGCATTTCGGCCAGGTCGGCGATGATGGGATGTCCGTACACGTCCTTGCCCAGAGCCAGGGGGATCCGCGCCCGCGTGTGGCGCCACTCCTCCGACTCCAGAAGATCTCGGATGACCACCTTGGTCTTGACCCGGTTGGGAACCTCGATGCCCACGGAACTTTTGCCCGGGACGGGCGCCAGGACGTGGATCCGCTCGGCCTTCAGAGCGGCGGTGAGGTTGTTGGTCAACGCGGTGATCCGTTCGAGTTTGACCCCCGGCGCCGGATGCAGTTCGTACCGCGTGATCGTGGGGCCCTTGGTGATGTCGCCCAGCTCGACTTCGATGCCGAACTGGGCAAGCGTCTGTTGAATGAGCCGGGCGTTGGCCAGCAGTTCCTCCTTGGACTCGCTGGGTCGCGTTGGCACCTCCGGCGGGTTCAAGAGTTCCACGCCCGGCAACTGATAGTTGCCGATCACCGGAGGCACCGCCACGGCGATGGGTTTGGGCCTCCGGGGCCTGACGGCCGGGGTGCCGCCGGGAACAGGGGAGGGCCGGGCAACCGCGGCAGCCGGCCGGGGGCTTTCGGACGTCGCCGCCGATGGAGTAACCGGCTCCGCCTCGGCCGCGGCAGGTGCCGGTTTGTCCCCGGCACCTTCCTCGTCCGGTGCCACAGGTGAGGTCGGGAGGGCGGTCGGCGCGCCGGAGCGAGCCTCCGGTGCCGCTCCGCTTTCAGCCGGCTCCGCAACCAAACCGGGGTCGCCCGTGATGGTCGGGGAAAAAGCACCTTCGGCGGTTGGGTTCCGCGGGAGGCTGAGATCCCGAATGCGCGGTTCGGGCACCGGCCTCCTCCCGGCTTCCTCGGCGAGCGGACCGAGAGGCTGCTGCTTGAGGGCCTTTTTGCGGGCCTCCAGCTCCCGGACCTTTTCCTCGAGAACCTGCAGGCCCGGCCGGCGGGCCTCTTTCCAGTCCCGGATCCGTTCCGGTAGCCCGCGCAGCCATGCCAGGAGCTGGAAATTGGACAGGTAACTCAGGCTTGTGACGTAAAGCGCCCCGTAGAGGATGACCGCCCCCACGGTGCCGAGCATCCAAAAGAACCAATCGTAGCTGAAGGCACCCAGAAAACCGCCCACGCTGGGCGCGCCCAGCAGCCGCCCCCAACTGCGGAGCACCGGCCACTCGTTGGCCATGTGCAACAGGCCGGATCCGGACAAGAACCAGACCAGCAACCAGGGCCAGCGCCGACGCAAATGTTCCAGCACGCTCCACCAGCACGAGGCAGCCAGGAGAAAAAGTGCCGGCGGCAGAAAAAAGGCCATCAAACCGAACAGAAAAAACGTGGCGTTGGCCAGGTGAGCTCCCACCGGCCCCGCCAGGTTGTGCACCGGTTGATTGGGAGGGTTCCGATGCAATGGAAGGTCGTACCGATCAAACGACCACTGGGCCACCAGCAGAAAGAGTCCCAAGGCCGCCAAACCGATTCCCACCAATTCCCGGGGCACGCGGCTGTGATTGGGCTGCGCCATCCTCCGCGCCATGCCGCCACCGTAGCACTCCCGTTCAAACGTGGGAAGCACGAAGGGACAATACGCATGCCGACCTCACATCAACCGGCAAACCAAACGGCCACACCTCCTTCGACCGGTTCTGGCTCACCCAAGTAGGCGTCGTGTCATGGTGTAACGACATGACACACAACCAGCCGATGTTCACATTTCAAAATGTCATAGTGACTCATGTGGAGTGTGCGGGTGATGGCCGGTTGGTGAGGTGCATGTTGTTGTGATCGAGTGTGTTGTGTCCGATATAGGTGGTTGGCACAGTTTTCGCTTTTGGACTGATGGAACTCAGCAGAGGTGAGGTGGCTTATGAGCACGCAGGTTCGAAGGTACGAACGGCGGAACGCCTCCTTGTGGGATCAGTTGGAAAGTTTGCAGGAGGAGGTGGATCGGTTGCTGGACACGGCCTTTGCCGCTGCGGGAAGCACGTCCACTCTTTGGGGCGAACACGCCCCGGCGGTGGACCTGGTGGAGGAGCCGGACCGACTGGTGTTGAGGGTGGACCTGCCCGGCATGCGCCGGGAGGACATCCAAGTGACCCTGCACGATGGCTGCTTGACGGTGGCGGGGGAGATGCGGCCGGACGACCGGTATGCCCAGGCGCAGGTCCACAGGGCGGAACGGGTGTCGGGTCGGTTCCAGCGGACGATTTCCCTGCCGGTGGCGGTGGCGGTTGACCAGATTACCGCGCGTTACCGGGACGGGGTGTTGGAAGTGGTGCTGCCGAAGGCCGAAGAGGCCCGGCCCAAACAGATCCAGGTGCAGGCCGACTGAAAGGAGGTGGAACATGCAAAAGGATGCGGTTGTCCAACAGAATCAGGAGGTGAAGACCGCGACCCCTGCGGAAGGTCGGGTCACCCGCATGCCTTCGCGGCGTCGCTGGTTGGTGCCGGCGGTGAACATTTACGAAACGCCGCAGGAGTTCGTGATTGAGGCGGAGATGCCCGGCGTGACCCGTGACGGGCTGGAGGTCACGCTGGAAGGCAACCAACTGACGATTGTGGGGCGGCGGACGGCGGAAACCGCCGAGGGCCGGTTCCTGTTGCGCGAACGCGGCTCGGGCATGGAGTACCGGCGGGTGTTCGAGCTGGATCCGGCCTTGGACACCAACCGGGTCACGGCCCGTCTGGAGCAGGGCCTGTTGACGTTGGTGCTCCCGAAGGCGCAGGAGCTGCAGCCACGCCGGATTCCAGTGACGGATTGAGACCCGCCCGGGTCGGACGAGGGCCGGTGAGGGTGGGGCCGGCTGTGGCGGGTGGCAGACCCGCGCGGTGATCATCTGGCCCCTGGCCAATCGCGGGTCACCACTTGGAACCGCATGGGTGTGTTGCTGCGAAGCACGTCCACGAGCACGGTCTCGCCGGGCCGGCGCGTGAGCATTTCGGCCTGGAGGCTGCCGGCGTCCGGCACCGGCTTGCCGTCCAGTGCGTAAATGAGATCACCCGGCCGGAGACCGGAGCGGGCGGCAGGCGCGCGGGGGTCGATGCCCGCCACCAAGACACCGGTTTGTCCGGGTGGGGCCGGCCGGATGTAGACTCCCAGGATGGCGCCCTGTCGCCGCGCTGCGGTGACCTGCGCCATCTGGGTGGGGGAAAGTCCCGGGGTGTTCTGCAGCGCCTGGAGCAGGCGCGCGTTGGCTTCCTTCAGCGTCTCGAGTTCCTCCAATTGTTTGCGGAGCTGCGTGACCTCGTTGCGGAGGCGCAGCAGCTCCCGCGTGCCTTCAGAGGAAAGCCCGGCCGAGGCCAGCTCCCGGTTGGAGGCGCGCAATTGTTCGTTTTCGAGCCTGAGCGTTTCCAGCTCCAGGCGGAGTTCGTTCATTGTTTGCAAACGGCTTCGGAGGTCGCGTGCCTCGCGGTGCTGTTGCCAGGCCACGGCGGCCAGGGCGGCCAGCCCCAGGCTCAACAGCCCGACCAGCAGCCACGGTGTTCGGGGGGCGGATCTCACGGTTGCGACCTCGTCCATTGCGCGCGAACGCTTGGTTTCCTGTTTCAACATGCGGGCTGAGCGGGTCGGGGGCAAGCCCTCTGGGAACCGATCCGACCGTCCACAGCCGGAGTGGGCCTCGCCGGGGAGGTTCGGCATGTTTGTGGAGGCGGCCGGGCAGCCGGTTGGGGAAAAGGGGATTGACCTTGCGGTCGAAGTTTCGATAGTTGGCGAAACATGAAAACGTTGCCCGAATGCCTGGCCGTGGCGAGGGCGCTGTCGGATCCGCAGCGCCTCCGGGCGTTGGCAGCCTTGCAGCACGGAGAGTTGTGTGTCTGCGAGTTGATGGAGCTGCTGGGATTGGCGGTCTCGACCGTCTCGCGGCACCTGGCCCTCCTGCAGCAGGCCGGCCTGGTGCAATCGCGCCGGCAGGGCCGCTGGGTGTACTACCAGTTGGCCCGGGAGCCCGTGCCGCCGGTGGTTCGGGAGGGATTGAACTGGGTATTGAAAGCAGTGGCGTCGGATCCACAGATCCGCGCGGATCGCCGGACGATCGCCGCGCTGAGGCGTTCAGGTCGGGTGAAACCGTGCCCGGAACGGGTTCGGACATGACAAGCTTGGAAGGGCCGCCCCGGATTGCCCGTTTCACCGGGTGGGTCCGCTGCATGACCGCCGGTCCGCCCGCGAGGAGGTTTTATGGAAGCCGGAGTGATGAACAAAAAGCGACTGAATGCGTTCGAGCGTTACCTGTCGTTGTGGGTGCTGTTGTGCATGGCGGCGGGCGTCTGGCTGGGGAAGATGTGGCCGGAGGGTGTGCGCACGTTGCAGGGATGGGAGTTCGTGGATGGGTCGCAGGTGAACGTGCCCATCGCCGTGCTCATCTGGCTGATGATCTATCCGATGATGCTGAAGGTGGACTTCGGAGCCATCGGTGGGATTGCCCGGCGCCCGAAAGGCCTGTTGGTGACGCTGTTTGTCAACTGGCTGGTCAAACCTTTCAGCATGGCGTTCTTTGCCTGGGTGTTCCTCCAACATGTGTTCTCCCCGTGGATCGATCCCGAAGCGGCGCGCAGTTACACGGCGGGTCTGATCATCCTCGCCGCCGCACCCTGCACGGCGATGGTGTTCGTGTGGAGCTATCTGACCGACGGCGACCCGGCCTACACGCTGGTGCAGGTGGCGCTCAACGACCTGATCATGCTCGTGGCGTTTGCGCCCATCGTGATGTTCCTGTGCGGGGTGGCCAACGTGGTGGTGCCGAGCAAAGTGCTCATCACTTCCGTCGTGGTGTTCATCGTCATCCCGCTGGCGGCCGGTTGGCTGACCCGGACCCTGTTGCTGAAATCACACGGGCCGGCATGGTTCGAGCAGAAGTTCCTGCCGATGTTTCACCCCGTCACCGTGGCGGCCCTGCTGGCCACTCTGGTGTTGATCTTCGCTTTCCAGGCCGAGAATTTGACCAGCCAGTGGTTTGCGGTGCTGCTGCTGGCGGTGCCGATTCTGGTGCAGGTGTATTTCAATTCGAGCCTGGCCTACGGGCTGATGTGGCTGTTCAAGGTCCCGCACAATGTGGCTTCACCGGGGGCGCTGATTGGCGCGAGCAACTTCTTCGAGCTGGCGGTGGCCGTGGCCATCACGCTGTTCGGCCCGGACTCGCCGGCGGCCCTGGCCTGCGTAGTGGGCGTGTTGGTGGAAGTGCCGGTCATGCTCTCGGTTTGCAAGGCCTGCAACGCCACGCGCGGGTGGTATCAGCGGACGATCTGCGCGGGCGGGTGATTTCGGCCGTGCTGACCGCTCGGGCCGATCAGCTCCATCTTCGACCTCACCACCTTTGGGGTCATGTGGCACGTGTATGGCGCGAACACGGTGGCGAAGCAACCGCTCTTCCAGTCCGGCGGGTCCGTCGTGGGGCAGCAACGCCTCAGGTTGCGCGTGGGCGGTGTGCCCAGGGGCGGGCCAACTGCCCGTGCCGGCCGCATCCAATTGCTTGTGGGAGGCGGCGCATCGGCAGTGGTTATCCCGGCTTTCCTTCGTGACCGTGCCGGTTGCAGTGCCTTGGCGCTTGGGTTGCAGAACTCGGGACCAAGGTTTCCGGGTGCGGCAAGGCAGGCCGTCATGGCGGGACCGGCTTCCCATTTTGAAGCCGGATCTTGCCGCCGGCTCGACTTCAAGGAGGTCGGGCGGCCGGGCCGCGAGGTCCATGGGGAGGCCGGTCGGGGCCCGGGTCACGGGTGCTCCAGTGCCCCGGTTCTGCAATGTCAGTCGGGACCGTCTGGAAGGGCGCGGAGAAGGTCACGGGTGCGCAGCTGGTACAGGCTTTCCGATTGTTTTACTCGGGTGGTTGGCATTGGTTCATAAGGTTCGGTGGATCCGGACCAGGTACGCCAGGGCCAGGAAATCGTAGAGGGCATGGACGAGGATGGGCACTGCGAGTGAGCCGGTGATTTCCCAAAGCGCGCCCAGGTAGAGCCCGAGCAGCAGGGCCAGCAAGGCGTATGGTGCGTTCACGCAGTGCGCCAGGCCGAACAGGATGGCTGCGATCGCGCATGCCCCTGCCGGATGCCACAGCAGCCGGATCCATCCTTGGAGCGCCCCACGGAAGAGAAGCTCCTCGCCCAAGCCGGCCAGGAGGGAGATGATGGCCACATGAAGCACGCTCCAGCGGGCGAACAGCGGCCGGGCGGTCTGTTCGAGGAAATCCCGCACGGGTCGGCAGAACCCGGACCGAACCCTGAGGAGCACCAAGAACAGCCCGAGAGGAGGAACGGTGGCAGCCAGCGCAAGCCACACAAGGCCGGGTTCGAGGCGAAGGGCCGCGGTGAGCGGCCCCGGTTGGCTGGCCATTCCCAGCAAGCCCAACAGGCCCAAGCCAGCCTCGACCAGACAACCCAACGCGAAGAATCTGCGAGAGCCTGGCCCATTCTGCCAGACCGGTGCGGATTGGGTTTGCATCACGGTACCATCGTGGGCCAGGGGCACACCCTTGACCAGCATGGAACGCCGTCTTGGCGGAGTCGAACCTGGCCGGAGCATGGGCCTCGGGGCCATGGCGGGAACGGTTCGGGGCCGGCCGCGGCGCTGTGCGCGCCGGCCACGAGGTCCATGTTCTGCACGCCGAGGCGATGAGGCTTGACGGACCGGGGTGCGAGGGTAGTTTGCGGGCTCTGAATTTGCGCATCAGAGACCCGCAACGATGAAGAAGGGGGCCAAGGTAGGTCGGGACCGACGCCGCCGGGGGTGCGAAGGGCTTCCGATGGGTGGAGTGGCCCGTGGTTGCTGCTGGACGGTTCTGGCAGTGGCGGCCGGTGCCGTGACCGCATCCGGGCAGGAAGCCTTGCGTTCGTCCCTGACGGGACAGATGGCCCTGGAGGCCAAGCGCCGCCAGATCGCCGCCGGTTGGGGGGACGTGCGGCTGGGCGCCTGGCGGTTCGACCTCAACGCTTCGCTGGCCCTCGAGGTCAATGACAACGTGCGCTACGAGGAGGTGGATCCCCGGTCGGATTTCGTGATCCGGCCCGGGTTCAGCATCCGCGCCCTCTACCCGGTGACGGACAAGAACGTGCTGACGCTCAACAGCGGCGTCACCTACAACGCGTTTTTGACCCATTCGGACCTGAACTACTTCCACGTCTCGCCGGATTCGAACCTCTCGTTCGATGTTTTTGTGGGCAACCTGCTGCTGAACTTTCACAACCGGTTCCATTACACCCAGGAGGTGGCGGACCAGCCGGACATCCGGGGCAGTTTCAACTACGGCCGGTTGGACAACCAGTTGGGTGTGCTGGCGGTCTGGGACATGAACAAGCTGGTGCTCGCCTTCAACTACGATCACCAGATCTACCAGGCAACCGACGAGCGCTACCGTTTCACCGATCGCACCGCCGAGTTGTTCGGGTTCCGGCTCGGCTGGTTGGTCACGCCCCTGACGCCGGTGGGCTTGGAGGTCGGGGTGGGTCTGACGGACTTCAACAACGAAGACCCGGGTCTGGTCCTCCGGTTGAATGACATGCTGCATTACAGCGTCGGCCTGTTTTACGAGATGCCGGCCGGCCGGTTCATCCGGTTGCGTGCAGGCGCGGGCTATGTGGTGTATGATCCCACGACGGACGTGATGCCCGGCGGCCGGGGCGGCGATCCGGTGGACGCCGTGTACGCGGACTTGTCGGTCCAGCACCAGATCACGCGGCACATCCGCTACGTCCTGTCGGCCGGGCACCGGATGCAGTCGGGCTGGTACGCCGAGGCACTGCGGTCATGGTACGGGAACCTGACGGTGAGCTGGAACATTTTGCGGGGTTATTCGCTGGCCACCAGTGCCAGCTACGAACGCACCCAGGAGGAGGGTGGTTCCTGGTTTTCCGATCCGGAGGTTTACGACCGCTACTCGGTGGGGCTGGCGATCGGGAAACGGCTGGGACCGAACCTGGGGGCGAGTCTGGGGTACAGTCATATCGTGCGGGATTCCAACGTGTTCCGTCGCAGCTACACTCAGAATCGCCTTGTGCTGACCGGGACCTACACATTTTAATGAGGGCTCTGATGAAAAAGGTGGGTGGTATCGTTCTGGGACTGGCGCTCGGACTGCATGTGCTGATTGCGGCCGAGGGTGGCGAATCGTCATCGCCGACGGCTGTCCCGGCCGGGACTGAGACCGGCACGGCCGCTCTGGCAGGTTCGGTCGGTCCAGTGGCGGAGACTGCCGCTCCCGCGGCCGACGCTGGCACGGCTCGCGCCGTCCTGCCGACGGTGCCGGTGGTCATGGATGACCGGCATCGTCTGGGCCCGGGCGACAAGCTGAGCTTCCAGATCCTCGAAGATCGGGACCCGCCGAAGCAGCTGACGGTGACCGACTCCGGCGAACTGGACGTTCCCTACGTGGGGCGGGTGCTGGTTGCCGGCAAGACCTGCAAACAGGTGGCTGAGGAGCTGAAGAAGCTGTTGGAAAAGGACTACTACTACCGGGCCACGGTGGTCCTGGGGCTGGACCAGATCAGCAAGACGGCCGGGCGCGTGTACATCTGGGGGCAGGTGCGCAACCAGGGCGCCATCGAGATCCCCACGGGCGAGAATTTCACCGCCGGCAAGGCCATCCTGCGAGCCGGGGGATTCACCGATTTTGCCAACAAGAAGAAGGTGCGGCTGGTCCGGACCCAACCCGACGGGACCAAGGAGACCTTCGAGCTGAACATGGAGGACATTTTGGAGAAGGGCAAAATCGAGGAGGATGTGACCTTGCAGCCGGACGATTTCATCATCGTGCCGGCGCGGCTGATCAACTGGTGAGAGGCTCATGAACGAGTATCCACAACCGGCTCCGGAGAACCGGTCGGTTCGCAGTGCACGGTTTTTCACGGTCTTGCAGCGCTGGCGCAGCCTCTTGCGCCGGCACTGGTGGGTGTTGCCAGGGTGCGCCTTGCTGGCGATGGCGGTCCACCTGATCATCGTCTGGAATTCCCCGCCGGCCTATGCCAGCGAGGGCCGGATGATTGTCAACGTCCGCATCCAGGTTCAGACGGGCGCGAACTACATCGAGGAGCTGAGCAACTTTCTCGGCACCCAGGTGGCGCTGATGCAGAGCGACACAGTCTTGAACCGTGCCGCCGAACGGGTGCATGCGAGCCGTCCGGATCTGGTGCCGGTTCCCGTCAAGGTGACGGTGGGCGTCACGCCCAAGACCACCATCTTCAACCTTCGCGCCGTGGGGCCGGACCCCGCGTACGTGCAGGCCTACCTCGACGCGGTGATGGAGGAGTTCATCAACCTCAAGAAGGAGATGCGCACCCGCAGTTCGGACGTGACGCTGGCGGGGATCACGGAGGAGGTGGCCCGGCTGGAGAAGGAGCTCAAGCAGTACGAGGAGGAACTCCTGCAGTTCCAGGCCACGAACAGCATCGTGTTCCTGCAGGAGCAGGGCAACCTGGCGGGCAATTACCTGGCGCAATTGAACCAGCAACTGGCAGTGCTGCAGAGCGAGTTGAACCTGCTCAACATGCTCAACCTGGAGCAGAACCTCGAGCGGCAGCAGTCGGCCGGGGTGATCACCGGAGTGCGGCCGGTGCCGGCGGGCCAGCAGCGCAGTCCGGTGGACGTCCTGCGTGCGGATTCGGAGTACCTGAAGGTCAAGCAGGAGATCCAGGTGTTGAAGGCCGAGGAACAGCAACTGTCGGAGTTTCTGCGGCCGAAACACCCGAAGATGATTGCCTTGCGGGAGGAGATCCAGCGCAAGGAGAAGCTGCTGGACATCGTGCGCGAGCAGAGCGTCGAGCAGATCGAGAACCGCAAGAAGTCGCTGCAACTGCAGATCGAGAACCTGCAGAAGGAGATCAAGGAATGGGAGGCGCGCGCCCTCGAAGCCAGCAGCAAGATGGCCCAGTACCAGAAGATCCGGGGAAACATCACCCGGGTGCAAAATCTGTACGACCGGCTGCTGCAGACCATGCAGGCCGTGGGGGTGGACAAGGACATCATTCCCGAGTCGGTGACCATCCTCGAACGTGCCTCGGTGGCCGAGCCGGATCGGCTGAGTTTGTCCATCAGTCTCACCCTGGCGGGCCTGGTGGGTTTGATGTTGGGGATGGGCCTGCTATTGATCGTGGAACGGTTCGACGACCGGATGAACACGTTCGTGGAGCTGCAGGATCACTTTGAAGAACCGGTGCTGGGTCAGATCCCGCGGGAACGGTCGGGTCGGAATGGCGAGCTGGAGTTGTTGAAGCCGCAGGATGACCGGCACGCATTCGCCGAGGCCTATCGGAACGTCCGTTCCTCGCTGTTGTTCATGCCCTCGAGCAATGGCAACGAGAAACCGCGGCTCCTGTTGGTGACCAGCTCGATCCCGAACGATGGCAAGTCGCTGACCACTGCCAACCTTGCCATCACGCTGGCGCTTGGCGGCGCGCGGGTGCTGCTGGTGGACGCGGATTTGCGGAAGGGCGTGGTGCACCGTCGCTTCGGTGTGGAGAACTCGGCCGGGTTCTCCGAAGTGCTCCAGCAGAAGGTGGCCTGGAAGGACGTGGTCTGGTCCACATCGGTGCCGAATCTGTGGGTGATTCCGAGCGGTTCGCCCACGCAGAATTCCAGCGAGCTGTTTTTGAAACCGCTGACCCGGCAAGTGCTGCAGGAGATGGCCGCGGAGTACGATTACGTGGTGTTGGACACGCCGCCGGTGATGGCGGCCGACGACGTCACCACGCTGGCTCCCCTGGCGCACGGGGTGATCTTCGTGATCCGGGCGCAGCACACCTCGGCCCGGGTGGCCCGGGCGGCGCTGGATCTGTTGTACCAGCGAAATGTGAACGTGCTGGGGCTGGTCTTCAACGCGGTCAACCCGCGGACGGGCGAGTACTACTACTACTCGCGCTACAAGGACTATTACCACCGCTCCACGCGAACAAAGGCCTGAGATGCACGAGGCCGGGACCTTTCCCCTCCCGGAGGTGCAGGTTCACCCCTCACCTGGCGGGGTGCCGCCCGCGCGGGCATGGTTTTGTGTCCGTGCGCAACCCAAACGCGAGCATGTGGCGGCGGGGCACCTGCGCTTGATGCGGGAGGTCGAGGTGTTTTTGCCGAGGATTCGGTTCCGTCGTCCCACACGACGCGGGACGCTCTGGGTCACCGAGGCGCTGTTCCCGGGTTACCTCTTTGCGCGGTTCGACTGGGGACGGCACCTGCGCATGGTCCACCACACACCCGGGGTGGCGTGTGTGGTGCATTTCGGCCGGCGCTGGCCCACGGTCCCGTGCGAGGTGGTTGAGGAGTTGCGGCGGCGGCTGGGCGAGGAAGAGCTGCGGGTAATCCCCGATCCGTTCCGGCCCGGTGACCGTGCCCGTGTGACGGCCGGCGTGTTGCAGGGATTGGAGGGGGTGGTGAGCCGGGTCCTGCCGGCGCGGTGCAGGGTGCAGATCCTGTTGGAGTTCCTGGGGCGCCAGGTGAGCGTGGAGATTCCCGAGGACCAGCTGACGCCTTGTGTGGATCTGCGGCTGCGTTGGGAGGAGGCCGGGTGACGGGAACGCCCGCCGAGGGCGGGGGCGGCTCAGCCGCCTGCATCCGAAGACGGTGCCGGCGTCCCCTGGCTTTCCAGGTGGCGAAGGAGTTCCTCCACGGCTGCCCGGATGCGATCGGTGTCGCCCAGGGATTCGTTGTGGGAACCGCGGAGTTCGCGGAGCCATTTGGGCGGGTGGGCTGCGGCGTAGTTGGCCTCGGCGTGATGAAACCGCACGAGCTCGTCCTGCCGGCTGTGGAGGATGAGGACCGGCACGTGCACCCGACCGAGGGACTCGCGGGTGTCGTAGCGGATGCGTGCGAGCCAACGGACGGGCAACCAGGGAAAGAGCTCGCTGCCGATGTCGGGGATGCTGGTGAAGGCGCCCATCAGGATCAGGGCCCCCACCGGGTGTTGAGCAGCTAGGTGGGCGGCCACGGCTCCGCCAAGTGATTCACCCACGGCCAGCACGTGCTCTGGACGATGACCCCGGGCCAGCAGCCACTGGTAGGCGGCTTGAGCGTCCGCGTAGGTGCCGGCCTCGTGGGGCCGGCCCTCGCTGCGCCCGTAGCCGCGGTAGTCGAACAGCAGCACGGCGGTGCCGGTGTCCAAAAGGGCCCCGGCCAGCGGGAGGCGGTGACTGATGTTGCCGCCGTTCCCATGGCAGACCAGGGCCACGAAGCGGGCTCGTGCGGAGTCGGGTTCGGCCGGGAAATACCAGCCGTGGATGCGCAGGCCATCCTCCGTGGTCAAGGTCAGGTCTTCGAACGGCCGGCCGAGCTCGGTGGGTGAGGCATCATGGGCGCGGGTCGGCGCGTAGACCTGGTGATGTTCAAACCAGCGGAGCATCAGCCCGAAAATCAGGATGGCCGCCAAGAGCCGGGCGGTCCGATGCAGGGCCGACCGGGGGGGACGTTTGCAACCGGCTGGGAGGGGTGGGGGAACCTCGCCCATGGAAGCGTGAACAAGGGGCGGCCGTCACGGTGCAGGGGAGCGGTGGGGACCGGTCAGGCGGGTGCAAGGGCTTCGTTCCGGCACTGGGCCAGGCGTTCCTCGAATTCGACGATTTCGCGGATCTGGCTGAGGAACCAGGGGTCGATGTGGGTGAGCTGGTGGATTTCCTCGGCGGTGAATCCGGCACGGAAGGCGTGCCGGATGAAGAAGATCCGTTCCGCGTTGGGGATGGACAGCTTGCGAATGAGCAGTTCGCGCGGGAACAGGTCGCGGTCGCCGTAGAGTTGTCCGTCCACGCGCCAGGGCTTGCCGTCGCCGCCCAGGCCGTAACGTCCGATTTCGAGCGAGCGCAGGCACTTTTGCAGGGCCTCCTTGAAGGTTCGGCCGATGGCCATGGCCTCGCCCACGCTTTTCATCTGGGTGGTGAGCGTGGGGTCGGCATCGGGAAACTTTTCGAAGGCAAAACGCGGGACCTTGACGACCACGTAGTCAATGGTGGGCTCGAACGACGCGGGGGTTTCGCGGGTGATGTCGTTGGGGATTTCGTCGAGGCGATAGCCCACGGCAAGTTTGGCCGCGATTTTGGCGATGGGGAAACCGGTGGCCTTGGAGGCCAGGGCGGAGCTGCGGCTGACCCGGGGGTTCATTTCGATCACCACCATGCGGCCGGTTTTCGGGTTGACGGCGAACTGGATGTTGGAACCGCCGGTCTCGACCCCCACCGCCCGGATGACGGCGAAGCTGGCGTCGCGCATCGTCTGGTACTCCCTGTCGGTGAGAGTCTGGATGGGCGCCACGGTGATGGAATCGCCGGTGTGGATGCCCATGGGATCGAAGTTCTCGATGGAACAGATGACCACGCAGTTGTCGGCGTGATCGCGCATGACCTCCATCTCGAACTCCTTCCAGCCCAGGAGCGATTCTTCGATGAGGATTTCGGAGACCGGGGAAAGATCCAGCCCGCGGCGGGCGATTTCTTCGAATTCGTCGCGGTTGTAGGCGATGCCACCGCCGGTGCCACCGAGGGTGAAGGCGGGGCGGATGATGAGTGGGAACCGGCCGATGGAGGCCGCCACGGCGCGGGCCTCCTCCAGGGTGTGCGCCGTGCCGCTGACGGGCACGTCCAGCCCGATGCTGAGCATGAGGTCTTTGAAGACCTGGCGATCTTCCCCGCGTTCGATGGCCTCGGGCTTGGCACCGATGAGCTCGACGCCCAGCCGGCGCAGCACGCCGGAGCGATGGAGGGCCATGGCGGTATTCAGCGCCGTCTGGCCGCCGAGGGTGGGCAGCAGGACCAGTTTGTGCGGGACGTCCGGTGGCGCACCTTCCAGCGGCACGCCCATCCGACGGAGTTCCTCCAGCTCGCGGACCAGGATTTTCTCCACGCAGTCCGGGGTGATGGGCTCGATGTAGGTCCGATCGGCGAACTCGGGATCGGTCATGATGGTGGCCGGGTTGGAGTTCACCAGGATGACCCGGTAGCCCTCCTCCTTGAGGGCTTTGCAGGCCTGCGTGCCCGAATAGTCGAATTCGCAGGCCTGACCGATGATGATCGGGCCCGCGCCGATGATCAGCACCGAATGGATGTCCTTGCGCTTCGGCATAGGCGAGGGAGAGTTAAACGGATGTGCCGGGCTTTGTCAGTGCCAGAATCGCGGCGGTTGGCATGGCGGGAGGCAGGGTCTGCGGACCGGTGCGGAGCACGGCCGGGCGGGGGCCGGCCCTTCTGTGGGGGTGCGGCGGGGGACTTGCGCGTGGGCGCGAACGGTTCCACGATACGCTCGTGCACGGGTGCGGTGCGGTCGGGCGCCCGCCTCAGCGGAGCGGGAAGGTCGGGCCTCCCGGCGAGGGCGGGAGTCGGGCGGGTCCGGTGTGTGCGCGGGCTCAGGCCATGATGGTTGGCTGGTCACAGGAGCTGCGTGGCCGCGCGGTACGCCCACGCGACAGGGCGACGGGGTTCACCCTGGTGGAGCTGCTGGTCGTCATTGCGGTGGTGGCTTTGCTTGCGGGGTTGATGCTGCCGGCGTTGAGCAGGGGCAAACAGAAGGCGCAGGGCCTGCAGTGTCTCAACAATCACCGGCAGTTGGCACTGGCCTGGCGGATGTATGCCGAAGACAACCAGGACCGGCTGCCCTACGCGAGCGAGGATCCGCGCCGGCCGGAGACGCTGGCTGCTGCGTGGGTGACGGGCACGCTGGATTTCAACCCGAACAATCCGACCAACTGGAATCCCGCGCTTTCCATCGAGCGAAGTCCGCTCTGGCCGTATTGCGGCGGGCAACACGGCATCTGGAAGTGTCCGGCGGACCGTTCCTTTGTCGTGGTCAACGGCGAGGCGCGGCCACGGGTCCGGTCCATGTCCATGAACGTGTACCTGGGCGGGTGGGGCGGAACGGACGGCGGCTGGGGCCCGCAAATCTCGAATTACCGGATCTACCTGAAGATGGCGGATCTTGCGAATCCGGGTCCCTCGAAGGTTTTCGTCTTTCTGGACATGCGGGAGGACAGCATCGACATGGGGAACTTTGCCACGCGGATGATCGGATGGCCGGACCGGCCGGAGATGTACGGCTTTTACGATCTGCCCGGTTTTTATCACCATCGTGCGTGTGGTTTTTCCTTTGCCGACGGGCACTCGGAGATCCGGCGTTGGCGGGACGAACGGACCATGCCGCCGTTGGTGACCGGTGGGTTTGTCAACGACAGCTTCGCTTCGCCCCACAATCCGGACGTGGCCTGGTTGCAGGAACATTCGACCCGGCCGCTTTCGAACGCACGCTGATTCTGCGCGTGGGAGCCGTGCGGTTTGATTGAAGCCGGCCGTCGGGCGTTGCCGTTGCGGAGGTGGCGCGAACCGGCGTCAGGGCGCCGCTGGCGGGATCGGATCGGCAGTGAGGCTGGTGGGATTTGTCTCCTTGCTGACGGCTTGTTTGATGCGCCAGAGCAGTTCCTGTGCGGTGAAGGGTTTGCGGAGACAACCATTTGGCTCGGAGGGCTCCAGCGCCGGCAGCACGTAGCCGGTGGTGGGCACGATGGGCAGGGATGGGCGGAGTTTGCGCAGATGTTCGATCAGTTCCCGGCCTCCCATGCGCGGCATCACCAGGTCCACCAAGGCCACGTCCACTTGCACGCCGTTTCGCCGGACCTGTTCGAGCGCTTCCTCGCCTCCCGGTGCGCTCACGACCTTGTATCCGAACTGCTTCAGCACGGCTTCGACGGTGCGCCGGACACGGTCGTCATCGTCCACGACCAGAACGGTGCCTTCACCGCGAAGGAGGGGTTCGGTGGTGGCCACGGTTCGGGCCACGACCGGCTGCGCCGGGAAATAGAGCCGGACGGTGGTTCCGCGGCCCGGTTCGCTGACCATGGTGATGCCGCCCCCGTGGCTGGTGACGACACCGTAGACCCAGGCCAGGCCGAGCCCCCGGTGTCCCTGCCCGGCCTTGGTGGTGAAGAAGGGCTCGAACACGCGGGGCAGGTGGGCGGGCGGGATGCCGCAGCCGGTGTCGGTCACCTCCACGCAGACGTGGCAGCCCGGCGCCAGTTCGATGTTTCGGTCCTGCAGGGGCCGGTCGAGTTCGAGGTTGCGGGTGCGGATCCGCACGAGACCCTGCCGGGCGATGGCTTCTGCGGCGTTGTCCAGCACGTGCACGAAGGCGGGGAGCAGTTTGGCCTCGAGGAAGTGCACGGTGAAGAGCCGTCGTTCAGGTTCGAACGACCACTCGATGCGTGCGCCGGTGGGCTTGGCCCGAACGACCTCGATGGCGCGCTGGATCAGTTCGTTGAGATTGCCGCCGGGGGCGGTCTCGGTCTCGGATCCGGCCCGGCTGAAGGTGCCCAGTTCGTGGGCGATCTCCGCCGCCCGGGCGGTGGCCTGTTCGATCTCGAGGAGGGCAGGGCGCGCCGGATCGTCCGGGGCCAGCCGGCTCAAAAGCAGGGAGGTCCGGCTCAGGACAGGGGTGAGTGCATTGTTGAAGTCGAGCGCAATGGTGCGCGCGAACTGCTGGAGACATTCCAACCGTTGTTTCAGGCCGGCGATTTCGGCGTCCTCGTCCCGGGGTGCGGGGGACGGCCGGCGTGGGGCGGGGAACAGTTGAAACAGGAAGAATCGTTGTTGATCCCGCATCCAACTGGTGATGTGTGCCGCGGCTTCCAGGAGTTGTCCGCCGCGGGCACGAAGCCTGAGGGTCACAGTGGGCGTCGGGGTGCGGGTCCACTGGAGGAGGAACCGATCGGCCGGCGTCGGGTTGTCGGGCCACCAGAACGCGGCCAGTCGGGTGGAGCCCGAGGTGACCCCGGGGCCAAGGCATTGTCCGGCGGCGTCGTTGGCGCGCAAGACAGTGCCGGCCGCGTCCAACCAGAGGACCGGCCAGCCGGCATTTTCGAATGCTGCGAAAAACTCGTTGCGCATCGGACCGATCGAGACCCGTTGCTTTCCTCATCGGCCGGAAGGGGAGGAAACTTAAAAGCGAAGAAAGGCGTCCGGCAGCAGGGCGGTCACGCGGAAGGCGCGGCGATGCCGCAGAGAGCGGCTGTCGGCCAGGAAGACCCAGGCCGCGGGGGCATACTCGGCCAGCAACTGGCGGCAAGCGCCGCAGGGTGTGGGGCCGCCGGCCAGCCGCGCCACCACCGCCACTGCAACGATGGGCTCGTTGCATTCGGTGAGCGTTTTGAAGAGGGCGACCCGTTCGGCGCAGCAGGTCAGGCCGAAGCTGGCGCTTTCGACGTTGGCACCGCTGAAGATGCGGCCGGATCGGGTCAGGACAGCGGCACCGACGCGGAACCGTGACCAGGGCGCCCGGGCTCGGCGGCGGGCAGCCAGGGCGGCGCGAAGGAGTGGCTGCACCTTCGCCGGTGGCGGTTCCGGGGCGGTCCGGGATCGGTTCCGCGGGCCGGGTGTGGGGGAGGATCGGGCCTTACTCATGGCGTGCTGCGTACCAGCGGAGAAACTCGGAGAACCAGGCCACGGCCGTGCGGGAGATGCGGTCCGCCTGGTCGAGGACCTCCTGGTGGCTCAGCGGACTGCGGTTTCGTCCGGCTGCGAGATTGGTGATGCAGGAAACGGCGGCCACGCGCAGGCCGCACTGTCGCGCCACGATCACCTCCGGCACGGTGCTCATGCCCACGGCGTCGGCTCCCAGCCGGGCGAAGGCCCGGATTTCGGCCGGGGTCTCGAAACTGGGGCCACTGACGGCGAGGTACACACCCCGGTGAAGGCGCACACGCCGGGCGCGTGCGGCGTGCGCCAGGCCCCGGACCAGAGTGGGATCGTAGGCCCGGGTGAGGTCCACGAACCGCGTCAGACCGGGCCACTCGGGCCCGCGCAGCGGGTTGTCGCCCATGAGATTGATGTGGTCGCGGAGGAGCATGAAGTCGCCGGGGCGAAAGCCGCGCCGGATCCCGCCGGCCGCGTTGGTGAGGACCAGGTCGCGCACGCCCCACGCGGCAAGGACGCGGACGGGGAAGGTGATCCTGGCCCATGAATGGCCCTCGTAGAAATGCGCGCGGCCCTGAAGAAGGGCCACGGGCACGCCGTGGCAGGTGCCGATGCAGAGTCGGCCCCCGTGCCCCGGCACGGTGGGCTGGGGAAACCCCGGGAGCTCGGCGTAGCTCAACGTGACGGGCTGCGCGAGCAACCCGGTCAGTCCGCCGAATCCGCTGCCCAGCACGATTGCCAGGCGCGGTTGGAGCGGGCTGCGGCGGCGCAACCGGCGGAGGGCGGCCTCCAGATGGGCCGGCGTGGGGTCGGCCGAGTCGGCTGACTGGTGCGCTGCAAGCTTTCTCATAGGCTGGAGCGGCCGGCTTGCTGCGGGATCCGATCGTCCGTAGTTTGCCCATCGGAAAGAGACCGAGTATGGACCGGACAATCGAGACCTGGCAGCGGTACGCGCGTCACGTGATCTTGCCGGAGATCGGGCCGGCGGGCCAAAAGAAAATTCGGGAGGCGCGCGTGTTGTGCGTGGGGGCGGGCGGACTGGGCTCGCCGGTCCTGTTGTACCTGGCTGCGGCCGGGGTGGGGCGGCTGGGCATCGTGGATCACGACCGCGTGGATGTCACGAACCTTCAGCGGCAGGTGGTGCACAGCACCCCGGACGCGGGCCGGCCCAAGACGGCCTCGGCTGCGGAGAAGCTGCGTGCGCTCAACCCGGACGTGGAGGTGGTGGAGCATCCGGAGCGGCTGACCCGCGACAACGCCATGAGCATCCTGCGCGAGTACGACGTGGTGGTGGACGGATCGGACAACTTCCCCACGCGCTACCTAATCAACGACGCATGTGTGTTGCTCGGTAGGCCGAACGTGTACGGGTCCATCTACCGGTTCGAGGGCCAGGCCAGCTTGTTTGCGCCGCACATGGGTGCGCCCTGCTACCGGTGTTTGTATCCGGAGCCTCCGCCGCCGGGTACGGTTCCCTCCTGCGCGGAGGCGGGTGTTCTGGGGGTGCTGCCCGGGGTGATTGGATGTATTCAGGCCACGGAGACGCTGAAGCTGATCACGGGCATCGGCACGACGCTGATGGGCCGGCTGCTGTTGTACGATGCGCTGGCCATGCGCTTCCGGGAAATCCGCGTGGTGCGCGACCCGGATTGTCCGGTCTGCGGGCGGAACCCCACCATCCGCCAGCTGGGCTCGTACGAGGAGGTTTGTCCGGTGGCGCGTGCCGAACTGGAGCCCGGTGAGGACGAGGTGACGGTCCAGGACCTGCAGGAGGCCCTGACCCATCCGGAACGCGGGATCGAGGTGGTGGACGTGCGCGAGCCGCACGAGTACGCGCTGGCCCATCTGCCGGGCGCGCGCCTGCTGCCCTTGAGCGAGCTTCCCCGGCGGTGGCGGGAGTTGGATCCGCAGAAGACCCTCTACCTACACTGCAAGGCCGGGGCACGTTCGTTGCAGGCGGTCACGTTTCTGAAACAGCTCGGGTTCCGGTCGGTCAAAAGTGTGCGGGGCGGGTTGATGGCCTGGGTGCGCGAGATCGATCCGGAGTTCCCGTTGTTTTGAGGACAAACCCGCCCGGGCACACGTCGCCGGACTCTGCGCCTCCAGGCGGTCGTCTACAGGGGCAGGCGGGGTGTCGGGGCCTCACGGTTGCGCGAGTGCCTGCTCGATTTCCCTCCGCCAGGTCTTGGCCAGTTCTTCCAGTGTGTGCCCCGTGCGTTCCTTCCAGAAGGAAGGATCGTAACGGCCGAGGCGCAGGGCGGCGTTGAGGTAACGGACAAGGTCCGGGTCGTGACGCCGGACGACCCAGTCCAAGAAGTTGGCGCTGAGGCGATAGCCCGCGTCGTGCTGCAACTGGGGATTGCGCTGACGCCGGAGCCAGACTAGGTCGGCACCGTGGCTCTGTGGCTCGAACACGAACCAGCGCAGGTAGTCGGGGATGCCTTCGACGAGCCAACCTGGTGGCGGCGCGGAGCCGCGAGGTCTGCGGCCGTATTGTTGGATGACATGGACCAGTTCGTGAACGATGGCGCCCACGGCCTCGCCGTCGCGTTCGCGCTCGATCCATCTGGAATTGGCCACGATTCTGGTGCCGCTGGTGGCGGCCACTCCGCGCCCGGGTCGGAAAACGAGCTGGACATGGTCCGGTGGTTCGACCCCTTCGACGGCCAGCATCCCGGTCAGTTTGGGGTACCACTCCAGGACGACAGGAACCAACTTTTGGCGGACCCAGGATTCGAGTTCAGGAGCCCGGCTCAGATCAAACGTGAAAGCAAACCGGCCGTCCGGGGTGCGAACGGTGAACGGCTCGGGGCCGGCCGGCTCGGCAGGTGGGCTGGGGACAAACCCGGGATCTGCGCTCGCAGCGTCCACCTCGCTGAAGAAGGTGTTGCCGAACGGGTCGTCCCTTTCGGTGGCCCGAATGTCGAAAAGCAGGTAGCGGAACGGGCCGATGGCGCCGTTGGTGTTGGTGATCAACACACCGTACTGACCGCCGGGCGGGCCGCCGCTGGGACGGGTGTCCACGGTCGCGATGAGTGTCCACCCTGCCCGCTCGGGCGGGTTGCGGTCGTCTGCCAGCTGGCGGAATCCCGGTTCGTCGCCGCGTGCGCCGTAGAGGGTGTAGACCTGCGGGCCGCGCGTGTTGGGGTGGCGCGAGTAGGTGCTGATGTAGCGGAGCGATGTGGGCTGTCCGAAATCCACCAGAATCCGACCTCCTTCAGTGCCGGCTGCGAAGAAGAAATTGGCCTGCGGTTCGTCGGGCCCGGTGGGGATTCGACCGTCGTGGAGAACGGTCAGGGGTCCGCTGTTGTCGTCGGCCTCACCTTGGAGGAGACGAAAAGCGGCCTTGGTGGCCGTGTCGGTGGCGGAGGGGGCGGGCACCCTTCGGAATGCGAAGGGTGGGAGGTTTGGATCCTCGGGCCGATGTTCCACGACGACCTGTGCGGCCCGGCCGGTGAGGAGCGGGGCGGCGACAAGCCCCCATGCCAGGGCACGCGTGACCCGGGCGCGGATTCGGTGGTCTGCACGTGAGGCGCGGTGTGTTTTCATGGTCCGATGCGGATGCGGTAGAACTTCTGGGGTGCGGTGAGGGGAATGGGATAGGGCGGGCTGACGCTCAGATCGCGCCACGGACCGGTGATGGCGTCGGCCTCCTGCAAAACACCCTCGGTCCAGTGGAGTTCCCATGCGCCTGCGGGATGGCGGATTTCCAGAGCCGGGCGGGGCCGGACGGTGACGCGGAATCGGATGGAATCCCGGAGCGGGGGGTCACCGCTGTCGGTGACGATCACCTCGAACTCTGCCTCTGCCGGTGCGAGGGCGGGAGTCCATGTGAGGTGGCCGGTTTGCGGATGGATGGACGCGCCGGCCGGGCTGGCGGGGCCGAGCTGGAACGTGAGGGATTGAGGTGGCAGATCGTCGTCCGATGCCGTGGCGGTGAGTTGCAGGGTCTGGCCGAGGTAGAGGACCTGGTCGGCCACGGGCTGCAAATGCGGCGGGCTGTTGGGGGCGCGGTTGGGTGCGCCCGGGGAGGGCTCGGCCAGGTCCCGAACGAAGGCTGCGCCGTCGGGGTGGCGGCCCTGGCTGACATTGGCCTGTTGCGGGCCGAAGACGACGGTATCAACGGGTGTGAGATCGGGGGCGTAGAGCCCGATGGCCTCGCCATTGCGGCTCAGGGCAAAGTTGACGTGCAGGTCCGGCCGGTCGGGGCTGTTTTGTCCCGGCTCATTGTCGGCCCAGACGAGGAGGAAGCCCCGTGGAGGGATGACAAACTGGCCGGTGTCGGGGATTCTGTACCGGTTAGGTTGATTGAGGTCGTCAGTAAGGTAATACCCCCCAACGTCGGCGGGTGCATCACCGGCATTGTAGAGCTCGAGCCAGTCTTCGAAGTCGCCATCGGCCGGGTCGGCGAAGGTTCGGGTGTTGTCGGCCATCCATTCGTTGATGAAGACTTGGACGGGGGGTGCAGCGGGGTTGTTCGGCGCGGCCGGTGTCACAATGTGGAAGCCACGACGGTAAAAGGGTTGTGCATCCGGCCAGTTGCCCCACGAACGGTTGGCGGGCAGGTTGGTGTAGGTCAGGTAATCCAGGACGCGGACCGTGTCGTCTGTGCGCTGGGCGAGGACCACGGTCCCGGCTTGCGGAGTGAGACGGAAGGATGTGTGCCACTCGGTGGCGTTCGATTGTTCGGGCTGTCCGTCGCACCAGACCAGGACGAACCCGCCGGGAGGCAGCTCCGCATCGGGCGGGAAGGCCCAACGGGTGGGATCGTCGAGCCGGCCGCTCAGGTAACAATTGCCCAATGGGACGGTCTGGGTGCCCGGGTTGTAGATCTCGAGCCAGGGCTCGTGCTGACCGGCCGCATCGGCGGGGCCGGCAAGGTTCTCTGGTTGAACTTCGTTGATCCAGAGGGTGGGAAAGTCCGGGATGCGGGCGGCCACGGCGTTGGGCGAGCCCGGCGTGGCCTCCGTCGATGCCGCGGGATTCCGCTCGGCGACCAGTTGGAGGCCGAAGACGATGTCCGAACTGGTGGGCCCGCGCTGGTGAACCTCCACGGCCAGCAGATTCGTGCCGGGCTGGAGGAGTGAAATCGGAACCGGGACCGACTCCGGCGTAGTGGCGTCGCCGCCGGGGGGTTGCGCGGTGGCGTAGGTGTCGCTGAGGATGGGACCGGTCGCAGGCATGCGGAGGCGGTGGAACTCGCGGCCGTTGAGGTGGAACACGGCGCCGTCGTCCACGTATACCCGCGCGGTGAGGGTGTATCCGGCGAGCGAGTCGGTAACGACCAAGGTGGTGCGGAAATAGTACGCGTGTCCAGCGGTCAGACCGGCCGGGGGCTGGCGTGGATCATCGAGGGGCGTGCGGATCAGCGGTGTGAGGGACGGGTTGCTCTCGAATGCCAGCAGGCCGGGACCGACCGGCCAGGAATCGTCTGTATACTCCGGCGTCGTCCAGGGCTGGCCGTCGAGGTTGGCTCTTTGTTCGTAGCGCCACGGGGCGTCGAAATCGAGCAACACGAGCGTGGCCGGTCCGGGCGGCGGTGCCTGCGCCACGGCCCAGTTGGCCACGCGACTGTTGTCGGCGTCCGGGTCTATCAACTGCAGGGATTGACCGGGCTGCGGTGCGGGCCAGGGAGGCGAGGATTCGTACCGGACGCGGTCCACGACGATCCATTCCTCCGACCCTGTGCCCGGGCGGAGCAGCGTGAGGGTCTCGCCACCGTTTTGGAGCCGGCCGTTGAACACGTCGAAAAGGGGCACGTCCGGGCCGTGCTCGGTCATGAAGGCCGGGCGCTCGGCTGCAAGGACCAGGTAACCGCGCGGCGGAATAACCGACCCGCCGGGGAAGGTGTAATCCAGTCCGTTGATCCGCCAACCGGACAGATCGAAGGCCCAATCCGGCGAACGATTGAAAATCTCGACAAACGCAGCGCCGGGCACGCGGGGCCGGTACAGGATCTCGTGAAAGAGCACCCATCCTTCCGGGTCGGGCGGGCTTTGGTTGGAAATGTGGGTGACGGTTTGAGCGGGCAGGGGGAGCGGGGTGCCGGAACGCCCCAAGGCGGTGAGGGTCCACGTGTGGGAACCGTTCTCGAGCGGGACCAGAACGGTCCAGTTGGTGACGGTGGTCCATTGGACCTGCCAGGGCCGGCCGTTGACCGCGAGGGTGACGACTTCGATGGGGGCCGTGCCGTTGAGCACGGCCAGGCCGTTGCTGACGGTCACCGTGGGGGAGGCGGCAAACGGGGCCGCCACCGTGGCCAGTTGAGCCTCCAAAAATGCGCGTCGCACGTTGAACCAGGTCTTCAATGCGGATGGGTCCGTGAGCGGCTGGCCATCGCACCAGCGGACGCCGTTGTCGCGAAGGGACTGGTATTTGGCGTCCATGACGGGGAAGGCGCGTGCCGGGTCCAGCGGGCCCAGGACGGCGTCCCGCACGGCGCGCCAGTAGGCGCGTTGGAAGGGCGGATGGGCATACATGCGGGCCACGGTCGGATCCTCGGAGGTGAAGAGTGCGGCCTGATCGGGCGCGAACCGCCCGGACAACCGGGGCGAGACCAGCATCAGCCAGTCCAGGTCGAACGCGTAGAGCACCCAACGGCCGCCGCGCGGCAGAAACGTGTACATGTTCTTGCCGATCTCATGGCCCCAGGAGTCGAAGTTCACGATGATGTGTTCAAAGGCGAACATGCGCATCCATTCCTCGAGATCGACGAGGCCGGTGGTGGCGCTGGTGTAAGGTTCGGGCGCGTGGGCGTTGAGGGCGTCCACGAGTGCGAAGAGGTTGGTGTAATCGTGGACGCGCGGCGTGGCACGGTACATCCAGGTCCAACGGTAGCGCTCGCGTTTTTTTGCGCCGCCGGTGGTGGTGTAGTTCTCCAGCCGGGGCATGGGATCGGCGATGAGGTTGCCGCTGTCGTTGAATTCGAAGGCGCGATCAATCTTGAAGAACTGGCCTTCCGGTTGCTCCGGACTCCACGCCTCCACGAAGCGTCGGCCGGGTTGGTGGACCGCTTCGAAGATGGCCTGCCGGTGCTCGTCGGTGACCCCGTTGACGTGGAGCCGGATGTGGTAACGGTGACTGTAGGGCAGATCGAATTGATCGGCGATCCACCAGGCCATCTGTTCCTGGATGGCGGTGGTTTCGCCGCCGTGGCCGCCGGGCCAGTCCAGCACCAGGGCGGTGTCGCCCAGGAACCGGTCGTCCGGCGGCAGTTCGATGGTGTAACCGCAACGGCCGCTGATCGGGCTGGAGAAGCCGGGGGCAATGTACGGGCTGCCGGCGTACAGGGCGCTGGCATTGTAAATCACCCGGTGATTGCCACAAACGAAAGTGACGTCCAGCGGCGTGTTGTCGAGCTTGTGGCGGCTGGTCCAGGTGTTGAGTGTGGCGCGGGTCATCCAGAGCCGGTACACGGGAAGGTTTCCGGCCGGCTGGGTTTCGCCCACGCGCACCAGACACTCGCGGGCGGGTGCATCCGCGGGGAACCGGGCGGTGCGGGAGCCGTCTGCGCGGGTGGCTTCCACCCAGAAGGCAACCATCGTGCTGGTGCCCTGACCCGGCAACACCGCGGTGTACAGGCCGTCTCCCGCAAGGCGGTCGCCATTCAGTCCATCGTCGCGCATCGGGACGGTCCCGACGGTGGTGCCGGGGTCGAGCCGATAGTACAGCCGGACGTTGGGAGGGCCTTGAAGGTCTTCCACCCGGGCGGTGATGCGGATGGGTTCGCCCGGTGCGGGCAGGACAGGCAGGTGCCGGACCTGACCGATCGCGAGGGGCGGTGAGGATTCGAGCCTGCTGTTCGGACGTGCCGGGGTGCCGGGCTGCGGTGTGGGGATCATGTCGCCGGCACATTCGAGCCAGTTGCCACGCAGACGCAGCAGGATCTGCGGATGCCCTTTGAGCCAGCGAACGGCCGCACGGATGGTGACGTTGGTGGTCCCGGGCGCAAGGGCCGACGTCAGCGGGGTTCGGATCCGGTTGATCTGATTGTCGCCGCGGTCCACGGCGCGGATGTGATAGGACCGTGCACTTTGGTACCCTTGGCCGGGTTCCCAACCCGAGCCGGCCATGGTCCCTTCGGCCGTCCAACCGGCCGCGCCGTTTTCGAAGGTGGAGTTGGCAATGAGATTGTCGCCGGTGGGGGTGAGCACCTCGACATTGTCCAGCAGGCACTCGCCCGGCCCCATCAGCAGGATCTGCAACTGATCGGCGGTGGTGCTGCCCAGGTCAATGGTGCCGGTGGCCGAGATGATCGTCCACGGCGCCTTGGCGGTCTCGTCGCTGTCGGCCCAGTGCGCGGGGTGGCGGCCGTGTGTGTCGGGATGGACCCGTTCGAGCGAGCTGCCGCCGCCGTCGGCCCAGACCGGCCAGCGCCCGCCGTCGCGCCAGGTGACCTCGTCCACGAGGATGTGGATCTGGTTGGTGACGACCTCGCCCGCTGTGTTGGTTTGGACCACCCAATCGGGGCGGGTGAGGGCGATCCTTTCTCCGCCGTGGGCGAGCCGGCCGCTGAAATCGCCGACCAGGTTGGTGGCGTTGAGCCAGGGATAACGCTCCATCAAACGCCGCGCGTTGCGCGCGACCACCAGGTAACCACGTGGCGGGATGACCGCCGAAGCGGGGAACGTGAATTCCACGCCATCTTCCAGACGCCAGCCCTCGAGCGGGATCGGCTCTCCGGTACGGTTGTGGAGTTCGATGAACTGGTCATCGTCGTCTTCGCTGACCGGGTGATAGTAGAGTTCGTTGAGGATCACCTCGCCGATGCGCGGGGGCGCGTTCCGGGCGCCGGGCGTGGGCTGTTCCAACGGATGGAAAGTGTCGTTTCCGTCCGGCCATCGACCGGTGCTGACGCCGTTGGCCTGGCCCTGGAAACGAACGGCGTCGAGCACCCGCCGATCCGGAGCACGCAGATAGAGGGTCTCCCCGGCGGCATTCAGGGCAAAGCCCAGTTCCAGCTCGGTACGTACGAGGACCTCGCCGGGTGCCAGAACCGTGCCCGCGGGGAAGACGTACCGATCCGTGTCGGGATCATCGCTGAGACTGCAACCGCCGAGGTCTACGGGTTCCGTCCCGGTGTTGATGAGCTCCACGAAATCGAGCTGCGGCAGATCGGTGTGAGCCAGGAACTCGTTGATGCGGATCGAGCGGAGTGGATCATGGTGGAAACCTTCCCAGCGACCCGGCGAGCCGCCGGGCCATTCACTGGCGCTCCAGGCGGCGGGGTCTCTTTCGCCCAGGGAGGGTCGGGCCAGAACCAGGCTGGGGCCGGCACCGTCGGCCGCCACGGGCCAGGGCGGGTCGTCCCGGTACTCGACGTCCAGGAAGACCGCGCCCGTGCGATGACGGAGTTGGACCCGGCCGCGGTCGTTGGGCAGGCGGCCCGTCCACGGACCGAGCACGGGGCCGTTTCCATGGGCGCTGGCGAGCGCGGTCGGATCCAGCGCCACAACAAGGAATCCCCCGGCCGGGATGACCGTGCCCGGCGGGAACGTGTACCGGATGCTGCCGTCCAGGCGATACCCGCTCAGGTCCTCGGGTTCGGCGCGTGTGTTGAACAATTCGACGAACTCCAGCGCCGGATTGGTCGGGTGATACATGATTTCCGAGATCACCAGCGGGGTGAGCCGGGTGCACGGCCCCGGCGGTTCGAATGTCCATTCCACGGGTCCTTCCGGGGCGGGCGTGGCCGTGAAATCGCGGAACTCCGCACGGGCCCACTGGTTCGAGACTGCGCTGGTGAGGGCCAGCCCGACCTGCACGGTCAACGGCAGGTCCATGGTGACGGTGCCCAGCGAGGTCCAGTGACGACCGTCCGGTCCCGCGAACCCCTCCAACTGGCTGCCGGATCGGCGCAGGCGCAGCCACGTGGAGGGAGGGTTGGCGGGGAAGTATCCGGACCGGATCGCCTCGGTGTCCGGTGTCGTGCGGGCGAAGAAGTAGCAACCGTTGAGGGTGGGGGTGGCCATCACACCGGCGGCGCGCGCGCCGGCTGCCGGCGCCTCGCGCAACATGATCCCGGCGGCAGTGGCCAGGTGGATAAACTCCAAATCGGGGATCCGCACCCGGACGTCGAAGTCGCCGCTCATCCACAGAAAATGGAATGTTCCCTCGTCCCGTGGTCCCGCCCAACCACCGCCCCGGGCGGTGATTTGCAAGCCCTCGGGGCTGAGGACGACCTCGCCCAGCCGACCCGACTCGCCCAGCTCGGCGACCTCGTACCCGCTGACGGCAAACCCGGCCACCGTACCGGGAGGAACCGCATTGGCCGCTGCTGCGCGGTCGGTCACCCCTGTGACGGAAAGTTGGTACACCGCACCGGCCACCAGCGGGGAGGTGGTCAACCGCACGTCCGTGCCCGATTCGGCCAGCTCCACCGCCTGGGGCAGGAGGGTCCCGTTGGTGCCGGAGATGGCGTAGTGCTCGGGACGGAGTGCGGACCAGGGCTCCACCGGTTCGCTGAAGCGGGCGACGACCTGGGTCCGGCCGCTGGCCCACACCGTCAGCAGCACGGGGGGATTGGTATCCGGCAGGACATGCAACACGGCCACGGCACTGGTGACCGAGTACGTCCGGCCGGAGACCACGTTGACCGCGCGGAGAAAAAACGCGGCGCCATCGTCGGCGGAGGAAGTGCGGTCCAGCACAAGCCATGTGTTGGTCGCTCCCTCCACCGGCAGGCCATTGCGAAACCACTGGAGCAGCGGAAACGGTTGGCCGGTGACCAAGGCCTCGAACCGTGCAGGGTCGGGTTCCGTGACGGTGAGCGAGGCGGGTGACTGCAGGATCTGCGCCGGTTGATCGGGCCACAACTCCCCGCTGACGGCGTAGATGCCGGTGGAGCCGGCGCCGGCGGCCTTTTGAAACGTGATGGCCACCAGGGGCGCGGGCATGGCCCCCGGCAACGATTCCAGGTCGAGTGTGGTTTGGTAAAACCGCGGATTGGTGGGGGCGCCCTGGGTCGTGCCGCTGGTGAGATTGATCCGCTCGACGCCGCCGAGCGCATAGCCCGCGTTGTTGAACCAGTCCGGCGCCTGATAAACGGCCGTCACGTCGCGCCCGTCTGCAAAGTGGAGGGTCAGAAGGGGAGAACCGCCTCCGCTGGCCGAATGCGCCACCACGGCGATCCGACGGTATACCGCGGGTTGTACGAGGGTGAGGGTCCCCTCGGTCAGGCCGGTGGCACTGCTGAGAACAAGTGCGTTGGGACCGTCGTAGGGGGCGAACGCGAACACCGTCTCGTTGTCCAGCACGCTGGTGAAGCGTCCGTCGGCCGGCAGGCCGTGGCTCTTGCCGGGCAGACCGGCCTGGTAGAAGGCCAGGTTTTCGCCCGGGTTGAATTCCACCGCGTAGGCGTGGTAGGGCGGTCCCGTGGCGGTGTTTTCAATGACCAGGTCCAGGTTGAAACCGGTCACGGCGATGGGTTGCATGGACGCGGCGCCGCCGCCCGCGGTGCCCAGCGCGACGGCCGCAACCGCGAGGAGCCCCAAGGGGAACCGACGTTCTTGATGGCGAACTCTCCTCCCGGCGCCCGTGCGGCGGGTGGGACCGACAATCTGAGAGCGAAGGTCCATCGGATCCGGTCTCGTAACACGTTGGCAGGGAACCCCTGCTCGGTTCGCTTGGGTGGAGGACCACCTGGCGCCATCAAGATTCCACGGACCGTGACCGACGCCAAGAACGGATTCGCACCTCCTGCCCGGGCCGGGTCGTGAAAAAGTCGGGCGGCGGGGAGAGCAGGTGGGACCCTTGGCGACAACCTTGGACGAAGTCTGCGTTCGGGCTAAAGTAGATGTGGCGCCCGGCCGATAAGCTGAGTCGGACGGGCACGGAGAGGATGCGCGTCAGGCCTCCGGCTCCCGCACAGGCAGGTGGCCGGGGAAAGTTTGAATGCGCACCCGCTCCTTCGGTCCAAAGCAGTGAGTATGGAAGCAATGGCGGTTGCCCGAAGGAGCACCGGGGTTCGGAGGGAAAGGTGGTGTTCCAACAGGGGAACCGTTTCCTCGCTCGTAAGCCAACCTCGAAGGAGTCCTCATGAAAAAGAGCGCTGAACCCATGGCTGAAGTCGTGCGTGATACCAAACCCCCGTTCCGCAAACTTCAGCATCAGCCGAAAAAAGCCCAGCGACATCGGTATGAACGACGAAAAATCAAGGCCTATCTGAATCTGGCGGACTGGCTTTCGGAAGAAACAGCCTGAGCCGGGTCCGGTTCGAGGACGGTGTGAAAGGGGCCACGTCGCAAGCGGCGTGGCCCCGCTGTTTTCGGAGCGGCCCTCCGCGTTGCCCTTCCATCGCAACAAATACCAGTTCGCGGGGAAGCCTGTCCTGGCGGCGGCCAGGCCGGAAGGTTGAGTGGCCCCGTTAAAACTGCGCCGGAAAGAGAGGACCGGGCCCTGGTTGGGGCAGGGGAGGCTCCGAAAACGGGCTTGAGCCGGTCATGGCTGCGGCGCAATCTGGTGCCGAGAGCACACAAAGGCCTGTTGGTCCGGTGGCAGAGCGCATCTGCGCAAGGTCGGCCCACGGAGAGGACGAAAACCCAAACCCGCGAGCTCTTCCGATGTCAGCCCCCCAAACATCCGTCCCACGCCAGCCCCGCAGCACGGCCCGTGCATGGTGCTGGGCAGGCGGTTGCCTCCTGGCCCTGGGGCTGGTGCTGGCAGTGGCATCCGAGCTTCGCCGGGACCACGTGATGCACGCGTTGTTGGCGGTCGAACGTCTGGGGACCGGTGCCGAGGGGCTGTTGTTCCGGCTGGAGCAGGAAGGGCGGCGCATCCTGGAGGGAATGACCTCGGGAGGCATGGCGGCCGACGAGTTGGTGGAATCGGTTCAGGCTTGGAGCGCGGAATGGTCGGCCCGGGCAGGGCGGTTGGGTGACCCACCCGGGCTGGCGGAGGCGCTGCACGAGGTGCAGCGGCTTTGCGAGGAGTGGGTGGCGGCCCAGACACGCGCCCTTGCAGGGGGCGCCCGCAGAGAGGGCGGGGCATCGTCGAGTGACGGCGCCTATCCGACTTTTCATGCCGAGGCCGTGGCCCGGGCCCGGCAATGGCGGGTGGCTTGGTCGGCCCGTTGGCCGGGTGTCCGCGAACGATGGGAATCCGCGCTTCTCACCGCGCGCGCCGGTACGTGGACAGGGCTGCTCCTGTGCGGGGCGGCAGGGGTCGCCTGGTGGCAGGCCGGACGGTTGCGGGTGCGTGAGCTCGGCCGGGCTTGGGAAGAACGCCTGCGATGCTGGGACGGGAGCGAGCCCCCGCAGTCGTGGTGGGCCGAACGAGACGGGCCCTGGCCTTCAGTGGTGGAAGCCTGGAATCGCTGGGCCCGCGCCTGGCAGGAGAGTGTCCGGGCCCGGACTGAGGCGGCGGCCGGGTTGCAGGAGGTGCAGGAGGCATGGACGCGGTGGCTGGCGCAGGCGGAGGATCGCCTTCGCGAGATCCGGCGCACGGGGGCGGATGTGTTGGCCACTCTGCGTGCGCTGCTTGAGCAGACCGCATCGGACGCCCGGGGTCCAGAGGCCACCGGGCCCGACACCCTTGAGCTTCAGCCCACGTTGCGGGGCGACCGGGAGCGGTCGGGTCCGGTCACCCCGCAACCGTGCCAGGGGCCGGTGGAATCGGTTCGTCTGTCTCTGGCCTGCATGCCGCATGCGCTGGACACGATCCAACGTGCGCTCGGCACGGTGGCCAGGACGGCCGATCAGGCGCAGTTGTTGGCCGTCAACGCGGCGATCGAAGCGGAGAAAGCCGGTGAGTACGGACTCGGTTTTGCGGTGGTGGCCGCGGAGGTGCGGCGTATGGCCGATCAAACGGCCGTTGCAGCGGGGGAAATCGAGCGGGCGGTGGAACAATTGCGCCAGCAGGCCGAGGCGGGTTTGGAAAGCTTGGAGAACATGGACCTTCGGTTGTGCGGGCCCGGACGCGCGGGCCGGGTGGACGACCCCGCGGATGCGGTCGGACAGTCCTGCGGGTCACCAGCGGTGGAGGCCGCCGTCCTGCGAACCGAGCTGGGCCGGTGCTGCCAGTGGTTGGAACGGGTCCTGACCTTGTGCCAGGAGGGCCTCGCCTGGGGAGAAGAAGGCCGGCGGTTGGCCGGGCGACTGGCCGGGTGCCGGGAGCGATTGGACGTGCGCCAGCCGGACGTATGCCCGGGCGACTCCTCGCGTACCGGAGCCGTGGCACGGCCGCAACCGCAGGCGGATGCTTGCGACGCGTCTGGCGGGGGCTGAGCGGCACGAAAGTCGGGAGCGGGTTCGGAGGACCGGCCTCATGCAGTTGATCGAGTTTGAATCCGGCAAGCGCCGCCTGGCTGTGGAAGCGCGGGCGCTTGCGACCGTGTTGCCGGCGCACCAAGTGCAGCCCGCCGGGTCGGATTCACTGCCCTGGGTGGGCTGGATCCGGTGGGGCAACCGTTGCTGGCCGGTGTGGGATCTGGCGGCCGGTTTGTGGGGACGCCGCAGCGTGTGGCCGGGTCGGGCCCGTGTGCTGTTGCCGGCGCCGGAGGTGCTGGGAACGGAGGCATCCGGACAGGCCGTGCTCGTGGAACGGGTGACGGGCATCGGCCGGTATCGCAGGGAGGATTTTGTGCCCGGTCAACTGCCCGTGCGATCGGGCCTGCTCCCCTGTCCGGCGCGCCTGGACGGGCGCGGGTTGCTCCACTGGCTGCCTGCGGAGTTGCTCTGGAGTCCGCTTGGGCGCATGCCGCTGCCGCAGGACCCGGCCGATGCGGGGGAGGCGGGAAGCCTGGCCGCACCGGCCGGGGCGCCGGTGGCCCCCCCGCCTGTGGCGCCGGCGCCGCCCAGTTCCTCGAACGCGGCAGCCGCCCGGCAGGGTCACCCTGTCGGCGCGCCCGCGGACGACGGGTATTGCTGGCGTCGGACGGGTTCGTGGGGCGATGGTTCGTGTCCCGAACTGGCGCGTTGCCGCCACTGCTCCGACTGCGAGGTGTTTCGCGCGGACGCCGGGCTGATTCTGGAATGGCTGCGGCCGGAGGACCGGGACACGGGGCTGCCGGAGCCGGCGGTCCATCGGCTGCCGGCCTCCGGCTGCCGCACGGCGTGGTTGCTGGAGATCGAGGATGAGATCGTGGCGGTTCGCGCCTCCCGGATGCTGGAAGTCTGCGGCCCGCTGCCGTTCCATCGGCTCCCCCGGGCCGGCTGTGGGGTTGTCCACGGTTTGGTGCAATGGCGCGGAATGGTGCTACCTTGTGTCTCATTGCGCAGGCTGTTGCAAAAGAGCGAACCCCCGTGGATCCCCGGCGCTCCGGCAGGTCCCTGGGTGGTGATTGCGGAGTGGGGCGGGCGGTTGGCCGCCTGGCCGGTTGACGACCTGCCCCGGCAGGTTTGGCTCACCCCTGCCAATGAAGGACCGGCCGGCGACTCGCCCGGTGCGGTGGCAGATCCTTGCGCGGACGACGGTTTCTGGTACGCCGATGGCCGGTGGGTCCGGTGGCTGGACGCCGAGTCGCTGCCCTGGTCGGAGACACGCTTATGAACCCGCAAACCGGCGATTGCGGGCTTCCCAACCCGGAGATGGATTCCTCGCTGCTGGCCCTTTTCGGGCGCGAGGCGGAGGCGCAGATCGCCCGCGTGCTCGAGATCCTCCTGGCGCTGGAACAGGCCCCTCAAGACCTCGAACGGCTCCACGATTTGATGCGGGAATTGCACTCCCTCAAGGGCGCAGCCCGCGTGGTGGGATTAACATCGGTGGTCCAATTGGCCCATGGCATGGAGGACTGCCTCGCTCGAATCCGGGAGAGTCGCCTGCGGATCACGCCGGAGGTGGTGGACGTTTTGATGCGGGCTGCCGACCGCATTCACTCCCTGGCCCGCCGGGCGGCAACCGGACTTTCGGACGCGGGCAACTCTCCGGCAACGGACGACCGGATGATCCTGCGGCAGCTCCGCGCACTGGCGGAAGGGAACCCGGACCATGACCCCGGTTCGAAGACGCCGCAGGCAGCCGATCCGGCACCCGATGCTCCGTCCAACGGCTCCACGGCGGGCTTTTCCCCTTCACCGAGCGGCGCAGGGCCCGGCGGTCCAGCCGGGCGTTCGGAAAGGCTGGATCGCGACCGGGCCGACCAGTTGATGCGCCTGGCCGCCCAGGCGCTCGCGGATACGCGTTGGTTGAGCCTGTTTCTGGAGCGAATGGCGGACCTGCAGGCGCGTCACCAACAGGCGGGTGCCCTGATGGAAACCCTGGGCCGGCGACCGCCGGCAGAGTCGGCAGCGGCTGAAACCGGCGCCTGGTGGGATCGGTTGCAGGAACAATGGCGGACTTGCGCGGGCGAGTTGCACGGCATCGCCGAGTCCCTGCGGACCTATGAGCAGAAAACGGCGCGGTGGTCCCACCGGCTTTATCTGACGGTGTTGGAATCGCGCATCCGCCCATTTGGAGAAGCGGTCCGGCGATTGCCACGGCTGGTCCGCGACCTGGCACGCAGTTCGGGCAAGGAAGTGCGCCTGGAAGTGGCGGGGGAGGAAACGCGGGTTGATCGCTCGGTGCTGGAGCGGTTGGAGCATGTGCTGATGCACCTGGTCCGCAACGCCGTGGACCACGGTTGCGAAACGCCCGTGGAACGGATCCACGCAGGCAAGCCCGCCCGGGCTGTCGTACGCGTGGAAGCCTGCCTGCGTCCCCACGAACTGCTCGTGCGCGTGGCGGACGATGGTCGCGGGGTGGACCTGGCGGCCTTGCGGAAGCGGCTGATCGAATGGGGCCAACTGAACGCGCAAGATCTGGAAACCCTCTCTCCCGACCGTTTGTTGGAGTTCCTGTTCCAGCCCGGACTGACCCTCCGGTCGAGCGTCACCTCCGATTCCGGCCGGGGGATCGGGCTGGACGTGGTCCGGCAGGCAGTGCGGGAGATGCGGGGGCAGGTTTTCGTGCAGACCGTGCCCGGCCGGGGTACGACGTTTGTCCTGCACCTGCCGCTGACACTCTCGGTCGTGAGGGCCATCGTGGTCGAGGTCTCGGGCCAGGCTTATGCATTTCCCATGGCGCAGGTGCGGCGGGTGCTGCGGCTGGAAAGGGTCGAGTGGAGCGGCCCCGGTGGCCAGCCCATGCTGCGGTTCGCGGGTCAACCCGTGCCGTTGCGCGCCTTGCAGGAAGGGCTCGGGCTCGATCGAGGTTGGTCGGGCCCGCCACCGTGGTGGGTGGTGGTGACCGGTGAAGGCTCGCACGCATGCGCGTGGCAGGTGGACCATTGCCTGGGGGAACAGGAACTGACGCTGCAACCGGTGGAGACCGATCTTTGGGGCTTGAAACACGCCACCGGTGTGGCCGTGCTGGAAGACGGCCGACCGGTGCTGGTCCTCCCGGCCCCGGACCTGGCCGAGACGTCCCGGGCGGAGACTCACGCAAACTCGTCATACGGGGACGGCGTCCCAAGGCCCGCACCGGTCCGGCGGCCGGCGCAGGAGAACCGGCGCGTGCTGGTCGCGGACGGTTCGGCCCAGGAACGCGATCGGATCCGAAAGGCCCTGGCGGACCGGGGGTACGAGTCGGACGAGGCGCAGGACGGTTGGGAGGCGTGGCGGGCCATCGGACGCCAGGATTACGCGCTGGTGCTGGCGGCGGTGGGCATGGCCGGATTGGACGGCCTTGAACTGACGCGCCGGCTGCGCCGGCACCGCCAGTGGTTTCGGTTGCCCGTCTTGTTGTTGAACCGCGGGCCGGGCTGCGGGATCTCGGCCGTGGGTTACGAAGCCGGTGCCAACGGCTTTCTGGAGGGAGAGGCCCTGGACCCCGGCAGGGTGGCCTGCGAGGTCGAACGCGTGCTGGACCGGTCCTGACCTGCCGGCGTGATGCCTTCCCGGGGATGCGTTCCGCCCGTTGGCGGAGAAGGCACTTTCCTGCTATAGATTTTCCTCTGGCATCCGATTCGAAGTTTGGTAGATTCACCCGCCCTTCCGGGAGAAAGGTGCCCGGCAAGGATGACAGAGGAGCAGATAAGCAACGGTTGCCAGTCTCGAAACCGTGACTGCAAAAAAGAAAAACACCAACAAGGCGGCCGCGCCGGCCTCCAAGGTCCGGGGTCCGGCCACGGCAGATGCCATTCTCGGAGGCGCACCGGCGCGCGGGGGCAAGACGCCCCCCGTGAAGATCAAGCCGGAATGGGTCAAGTACTACAACCGCCTGCTGGAGCTGCGCGAACAGTTGCTCAAACAACGGGACGGTCTGGCCAAGGAGTCGGCCCAGCAACTGCCCAGCTACAGCCTGCACATGGCGGACACGGGGACGGACAACTTCGATCGGGACTTCGCGCTGAGCCTGTTGAGTTCCGATCAGGACGCCCTGTATGAAATTGATGCCGCATTGAAGCGCATCGAGAAAAACACCTACGGCATCTGCGAGCTGACGGGCAAACCCATTCCCAAGGCGCGGCTGGACGCCATTCCCTGGGCACGCTACACTGTGGAGGCTCAGGCGCAACTGGAGCGCAGCGGAATGGCCAAACAACGGCGCTTGGCGTCCCTGGGCGCACTGGACATCGTCGCGCCCACGGAACCGGACAACAACGAGGAAGAAGGAGACGAACGTTTGCGGGACAAGGAGTGATCCATGCCGCGGGAAATCGTCATTTTGGAATGCACCGAGGCGGCCAAGGAAGGCAAGCCTCCCTCGCGTTATACCACCACGCGCAACAAAAAGACCCAGACCGAGCGGCTGGAACTGCGCAAGTACAACAAGTTCCTCCGCAGGCACACCCTCCATCGCGAGATCAAGTAACTGTCTATGCCGCGCAAGACGCATTTGGAATCGGATCGCAGGGGCGAGACCCCGGCCATGGCGGCGCTCCTGGAGCGCCGGCAGGCCCGGCCCAGGGCCAAGGTGGACTTTCCCATCGAGGCGCTCGACTACAAGAACGTCAACCTGCTCAAGCAGTTTGTGACCGAACAAGGGCGGATCCTCCCGCGCAAGTACACCGGGCTGCCGGCTCATTACCAGCGGCGCCTGGCCCGGGCCATCAAACGGGCCCGTCAGATGTTGCTGATGCGCTGAAGCGGGCTGTTCGTCGAGCGCGCTCGCCGAACGGCCGGTTTTCAGTCCCATCTCCGGACACGCAGCGCGCGCCCTGCTGAGACCCATTGGCGCGCACCCCCGGTGTGGGGTGCGCTCGCATTTTTCGGCACTCGGGAAACCACCGACAACCTGCCAGGGTGGATAGGATCCGAGTGGGCTTCCGTCTCGCTTCCATCCCTGCCTTGTGATGGAACCCGTGCCTGCGCAGCGCCGGCCACCAGCGTGAGAAGGCACGGCACCGTTTCCTTCCACTGGTTGGTTCCGACGCGGCGGTTCGCACCCCTGCGCTCCCGTCAATGACCTTTTTCCGGCCGGTGGCGCCGCTTCAGCCCGTCCGTTGCAGATAAAAGTTCCACTCGACGACCGTGCCCGGGACGTGGTCAGCTGGCGACCCGAACGGGGTCGAGATGGGAGATGAGCGATAGCAAGACCGTCCCACCCTACGAACACCGGGTGCAGGTCCGGCCCGAGGACATTGATCCCCTGGGGCACGTCAACAACGTGGTGTACCTCCGCTGGGCCCAGGACGCCGCCGTTGCGCACTGGCTTGCCGAGGCGCCACCCGAAGCCCGCCAGCGACTGGTCTGGGTCGTGTTGCGCCACGAGGTGGATTACAAACACCCGGCGCGGCTGGGCGATCAGGTGCGCGTACGGACATGGGTGGGAGCAGCTTCCCGATTCCGCTTCGAGCGGCTGACGGAAATGTATCGGGCAACCGACGGGCGGTTGCTGGCCCGGGTGCGGACCCTCTGGTGCCCTCTGGACCGCGCCACCGGCCGTGTGACCGATGTGGGTCCGGAAGTGCGGGCAAGGTTCTCGACCGGATCCGGCCCGGTTCCTCCCGTTCGTGCGGAGTTGTAGTCCAGTTTCCAGGTCCTGAACCGGGCGCCGAAGCGCGGGGCGTGTCTGCCGTCGTCAGGGTTTCTGCGCCACGGCACGTTCCGTCACGGAGCGGGCCAACGCGCGCACACTTTTCAGGTCGAGCTTCCCACTGGCCAGCACCGGGAAACTTTCGACCCGGTGAAAATGATCGGGCCGCGGTTTCCAGAGGTTGGGCAGGAGCGTCGTCGTGCGGAGCTTTTCCAGACAGGACCGCAGGTCCTCGGGGTCCAGCCGATGCAACACCACCAGCCGTTCTCCGCGTGACTCATCCGGCACCGCAGTGACCACGAAGGTCCGTTCGGTGACACCGGCCAGCTCATGCAGCACCTCTTCCACACGGAGGTGCGGCACCATTTCGCCGCCGATCTTGCTGAAACGGGCCAGCCGGTCGGTGATGTGGATGAAACCGTCTTCGTCCACCCGGGCCAGATCGCCCGTGATGTACCATCCGTCACGAAGTGCGGCCCGGGTCAGATCCGGCCGCTGCCAGTAGCCCTGCATCACGTTGGGACCGCGGATGCACAGGACGCCCGTGGCGCCCGGTGGCAGCGGCTCCAGCGTATCCGGATCCCGCACCTGTACGGCCTCGCCCGGCAGCGCCCTGCCCACGCTGCCGGGCTTCTGTCCGCGCTGCTGAAGGCCGCCGGCGACGAAATCCGGAATGTTGACCGAGACCACCGGCCCCGTTTCCGTGCAGCCGTAACCCTCCAGGGGACGGATTCCGAAGCGTTGGGCAAATGCATCCGCCAGCCGCATGGGAAGTTTTTCCGCGCCGGTGATGACCAGGCGGAGCGATTCGACATCCGCCGGCTCGAACGCCCTCAGATAAAGCTGCAAAAAGGTGGGCGTGCTCAGCAGGATGCTCACGCGCCAGCGCCGCAGCAGCGGAGCCAGCGCACGCGCATCCAGCGGATTCGGATGGAAAACCACCCCAAGACCCAGCACACCCGGCAGGGTCACCCCGACGGTGAACCCGAACGAATGGAAGAACGGCAGCACGCCCAGCAGCCGGTCGTGCGGCTGAAACTCCAGGATCCGCGCCGCCTGCTCGATGTTGCTCAGCACGTTTCCATGAGTCAGGACCACGCCCTTGGGTTCGCCGGTCGATCCGGAAGAGAAAAGGATCGTCACGGGTCGGTCAGCCGGAGGAACGGCTGTCGGCCCGGCGCTCCGGTCTCTCAGGCAACGTTCCAGCCACCGGGCAGGTACCAACCACGCGCGCATCAGGGCCCGCAGTTTCTCGATCGGGCGCGGTCGGGCCAGGAGTTCTTCCAATACCAGGACCGGCACCGGCGGTTGAAGGCGCAGCTTCTCGAGGAAACGTCGCGAGCTGATCACGAAGCGCACCCCGGCCAGACGGGCGCAAGCCCCGAGTGTGCCGGAATCCAGGGTGTAGTTGAGATGGACGGGCACCTTGCCGGTCAGGAGGATGGCCCAGTGCACCAATGCCGCCGGCACGCAGGGCGGTAACAGTACTCCGATCCGTTCTTCGCCCGATCCGTGCGGTCGGAGCCGCTCCGCCACGAAGAGCGTCCCCATCAACGCCCGGCCGAACCGGACAGCGCCCACGTTCTCGTCCGCCATGGCCAGACGGAACGGATGGCGCCGGGCCGTGGCGATGAAGCGGGCGGCCACCGATGGATGACTGCGGGATCGGCGGATCCACAGATCGGCCAGGACTCGTTCCACCGCCTGGCGGACCTCCGGTGCGGACGCGGTGTCGGGCAGGGGCGCCCCGAACGCGAGGGTCACCGCTTGCACCCACCGCCGCGGCCGCTTGAGGGCATAATGTCGCCGCGGAAAACTGAAACAGCCGTCCCACACCCCTTCCATGGCCACCGGCACGATCACCACTCCGGTCCCGCGTGCCACGCGTTCCAACCCGCGCCGGAACTTCAAAAGCTGACCGGTCCGGGTCATTTGGCCCTCCGGAAAAATGCACACCAGCTCCCCCGACTGGAGGGCCTCACGCGCCGCCTCCAGAGATCGTGCCAGGGCATGAGGCCCGTCATCCGAGGCCACCGGAATCACCCGCAGGGCACGGGTCCACAATCGAAGCCAGCGGCTTTCCGCCCACCGGCGATCCATCAGGAACCGGACGGGGCGATCCACCGCCGCCAGGAGCAGCAGCCAGTCCACCAGCGATTGATGATGGCACGCCAGCAACGCGCCGCCCTCCCGCGGCACATGCTCCTTGCCGAGCACCTCCAGCGGATGCAATGTCCGCACCAGCACCCATCGCGCCCAATGGATCATGACCTCCGGCCGGGCGCGGACCCATGCCGCGACGGCTGCGAGCGTAAGCAGCGCCCCGGTCAGAAAGATCCCGCGCGGGCCCAGGCCCAGACCCCGACTCAACAGGTAGTACAGCGGCCCTCCTGCAGTCACGATGCCCACCCAGGACAGAAAGGCCGACGCCGCCAGCACTCCGCCGCGTCTGCCCGGGGCGGGTCGGGCCTGCAACAACGCGTTCAACGGCACATGATACAACCCGCCACAAAACCCGAGTGCCCCCACGGCCGCCAGCGCTCCTCCAAAACCGAGCGAGCCCAGACCCAGGCACCCTCCTGCCGCCACCATTCCCAGCGCACCCATCGGCACCAGGCCGGGCTCGATCCTGCCCGCCGAGAGGTAGCCGGCGCTCAGGCTCCCGAGAGCGATTCCCACGGCCAGAGCGGCCTGCAGCAGGCTGGTGTGCAACTCGCCACCACCCAGCACATCCCGGCAATAGAAGATGAGAGCCGGTTGCCACAGGGCCCCCAGAAACCAAAGAAAATTCACCATCAACACGGCACCCGTCAGGACCGGATCCGTACGCACCACCCGCCACTCTTCCAAAAAGTCGCCCAGCGGATTCCACCGGAACCTCCGCCGCGGGTCGGCCGGCGGTACACGGGGGATGCCCAGACTGGCCGCAAAACCCAGCAGGGCCAGCCCCGCCAGGATGAGCCCGGACAACGCTTGCTCGCGGCCCCGCCATTCCATGAGCCCTCCCGCCGCGATCGTCCCCAGGATGATCGCCAGAAACGTCCCCAGCCCCAGCAACCCGTTGCCCCAGGAAAGCCGGCGCTCGGGCAGAAGCTCCGGCATCAGACCATACTTGGTGGGGCCGAACAGCGCGCTCTGCGCGCTCATCAGGAACACCGCGACCAACATGGCCGGGATGGACAGCCGCGCCAGCGCCACGGTGGCCAACAACATGATCGCCACCTCGGCCAGTTTCACACCCATGCAAACCGTTCGCTTGCTGAAACGGTCCGCCAGCCAGCCGCCCGTCATCGAGAAAAGCAGAAACGGCACCGCAAACAACGCGTTGATCAAGGGCACTAGCGCGTGCTCCTGCTCCTGTGAAAGGCCCAGCCCCAGGGCAAGATACAAGACCAGGAACTTGTGCAGGTTGTCACTGAACGCTCCCTGGAACTGCGTCACCCAGAGGGACCAGAACCCCCGCAAATGCCCCTCGGATGCGGTTGAACGAGCGCGGTTGTCGGGCGGCATGGTCATGCTGGAGAAGGATTGCGGCTTGGAGCCTGGTTGAAACAAGCGCCCCGGGCGCCCCCGTTCTCGAAACAGATCACCGAGTGCGCCCCACGCGCCGGAAGCCGGTTGCCGGTGCCGGCGGCAGATCGACAGTGCTCGGGCGGCCGGCATCCGCCAGGTCGCCCGCCGGTCCGAAATCGTCCGGTCCCCTTTGCCTGCAGAACCGCCTGCGGAGTCACATTCCATCGCGAAGGATCCGGATTCATAAGACAGGCGCTTCCCAAAGTTTAGTGGTTCCATTGCCCCCGCGCCACCCGGTTTGCCACACCGGACGGCCAGGTCGAGCGGACCGCGACCCGCGAGGCACCCTCAGCACACAAGGCAGGGGAGGGGGAGCGTGTGCCGGGGCCTCAGCCGGACTTCACTTGGATGAGCACCTTGCCGAGCGCGCGGCGTTCTCGCAAGCGGACCAGTCCGTCCAGGGCACGTTCCAGTGGATGGACCGAATCCAGCACCGGTCGGAGCCGCCCGGTGGCGGCCCACTCCAGCGTCCGTAGTAGGGAGGCACGGTTGCGGCCATAGCTGCCAATGAGCCGGTGCTGTTTGACGAAGAACGGCCACAGGGCCAGTGTGGGCTGTCGCCCAGCCGTGGCGCCACACGTCACCACCGTGCCATTGCGCGCCAGGCAGGAGAACACCTGCTCCAGAACCGCCCCGCCGATGTGTTCCACCACCAGGTCCACGCCCCGCCGGCCCGTGTGGGCGCGAACCTTTCGCGGCCAGTCCGGATCCGAAACATCTACTGCCAGCTCCGCTCCGAGCCGGAGGCCCAGCTCGCGTTTCTCGGGTGTGGACCCGGTGGTGATCACCCGCGCGCCCAAACCGCGCGCAATCTGAATGGCGGCCGAGCCGACCCCGCTGCCGGCCGCCATCACCAGCACCCATTGCCCGGGTTGCACCTGCGCGCGGTGGGTGAGTATGTGCATGGCCGTGCTCGCTGCCAGCGTCAGCGCGGCAGCCTCCTTGCAACCGACCCCCTCGGGCAGGGGAACCACCGCGTGGGCCGGCACGCAAACCCGCTCGGCCAGACCGCCGTCACAATCCACCCCGAGCAGACGCCCGTTGAGACAGATAGATTCTTCGCCCATCTGGCAGAACTCGCAGGTGCCGCAAAACAGGTTGGATTGCACCGCCACCCGGACGCCGGGGGCAAGACCCCGCACCTCGCGGCCCGTGCGCAGAACCACTCCGGACACTTCGGCCCCTGGCACGCGGGGAAGCGCGACCGGCACGGGCAGACCGCCTTCCTCCACCCACAAGTCCAGGTGGTTCAGCCCGCAGAAGTGAACCTCCACCAGGACCTCCTCCGGACCCGGTTCGGGATCGGGTAGCTCCGTCCAGCGCCATTGGCCGGGCCGGCCGTGTGCACAAAGTTGCCAGGCTCGCATAACAAGGCCGAGGTTGCTGAGGAGGTTCCAGCAGGGTCAAGAATCGCCGGGCCTGCCCCGGCAGGACGGCTCGATCATGGGCCGCATCTGTTGAATCAGGGCTCATTTTTTTCAGAAAATTCCTTGACGAACCGCCTGTTTCTGGTAGGAGGGACCTGTCTGTTCGATGGCCGAACAGAAGTTGGTGTCAGGTTCGACAGATTGTCAGCGAGCAGAGAATTGGTTGCAGTTTGACATTCCGCAGGTCTGCCGGTGCAGTCCTCCCACCTCGGTCCGGTCCGTCGCGCAGACGTCGTTCCTTAGCCATGAATCCCACCAGACTGTTCGTCGGTAACCTCTCCTACCGCACGTTGGAGAACGATCTGCACGATTACTTCTCACAGGTCGGAGTGGTCACCTCCGTGAACATCATGTTCGACCGGGTGACCGGGAAATCGCGCGGATTCGCTTTCGTTGAATACGCCACGCCGGAGGAGGCGGCCCGTGCTGTTGAACAACTGCACAACCGCGAGTTCCAGGGCCGCACCTTGACGGTCAACATCGCCCGGCCGCGCGAGGAGCGGGCACCGCGATCGGGCGGCCCGCGCTCCGAGCGTGGTGAGCGCGGCGGCCGCGGCTGGCGTTGATCGCTGTTTTTTTGGCACCGGGCCGGAGCATCGTCTCCGGCCTTTTTCTTTGCAGCCCGGGTTACCGCCCGTGGGCCCGCCTTCTGCAGCTCCTGCCCGAGCGCCTGCGCCGCGCGGGTCGGGCTTGCCAGACCGATCCTTCGGTGGCAGTCATGCGCTCATGAAACCACGGCCGGCCCTGCTTCCGATGCGAATCGACCTCTACCCCTCTTCGATCTGTTGGTTGGTCGCCGCCTGTCTCGGACTCGGACCGCGGGGTGGGGCACAGGAAAGCGCGGCGACCGGTTCCCTCCCGAAACCCTGGGGTCCCGTGCCGTCGGAACGCCAGCTCCGGTGGCACGAAATGGAGTTTTACGGTTTTCTCCATTTCACGGTGAACACGTTCACCGACAAGGAGTGGGGCTACGGTGATGAAGACCCCGCCGTGTTCCACCCCACCGATTTCGATGCCGACCAGATCGTCCGCGTGGCGCGCGAAGCCGGCATGCGCGGGTTGATCCTCACCGCCAAACATCATGACGGGTTCTGCCTCTGGCCATCGGCCCACACGGAGCACTCGGTGAAACGATCGCCCTGGCGCAACGGCCGCGGGGATGTCGTCCGTGAAATCAGCGAGGCCTGCCATCGTCACGGACTGAAGTTCGGCGTGTACCTCTCCCCGTGGGACCGCAATCATCCCGAATATGGCCGGCCCGCCTACCTCGAGTACTATCGGAACCAGTTGCGCGAACTGCTGACGCAGTATGGCGAGCTGTTTGCCGTCTGGTTCGACGGCGCCAACGGCGGCGACGGCTACTACGGCGGAGCCCGCGAGACCCGGCGCATCGACAACCGCACTTACTACGACTGGCCGCGGACCTGGGCCATCGTCCGCAAGCTTCAGCCCATGGCCTGCATCTTCAGTGATGCCGGACCGGACTTCCGCTGGATCGGTAACGAACGCGGCATCGCCGGGGACCCGTGTTGGGCCACGCTGGACCTGAGCAAGCCGGGACGTTACCCGGGCGGTTCCAGTGAGGGCTTGGAACACGGGGAACGGCCGGGCACCGCGTGGGTGCCGGCCGAGTGCGATGTGAGCATTCGCCCCGGCTGGTTCTACCATCCCGCCGAGGACGACCGCGTCAAATCACCTGAACAACTTTTGCGCATCTACTACTCCAGCGTGGGACGCGGTTGCTGTCTGAATCTCAACATCCCGCCGGACCGCCGGGGCCGGATCCATGAAAATGACATCCGATCGCTGCGCGCTTTCCGCCGCATCCTGGACGCCACCTTCGCCACGAACCTTGCCCGGCAGGCCACCGTATCCGCCTCCGCCGTGCGCGCACCCGCGGAATCCTACGGTCCGCATCTCCTGTTGGACGGCCGCCGCGACACCTTCTGGTGTACGCCGGATGAGGTGACCACTCCCTGGGTCGAGTTCCCATTTGCCTCCCCGGTTCGATTCAACGTGGTGGAGCTGCGCGAATACCTGCCGCTCGGCCAGCGGATCGAAGCGGTCGCTGTGGACTGTTGGACCGACGGACAGTGGACCGAGATCGCCCGCGCGACCAGCATCGGCAACCGTCGGCTCATCCGCCTCCCACAGGCCGTTGAGGCCGGGAGAGTCCGGCTGCGTATCACCCGGGCCGCAGCCTGCCCCGCCCTGAGTGAATTCGGTCTCTACTTCGAACCGGATCGTTGACGGCAAACGAGCGCAGGTCAGCCACCGGCGGACGGCGCGCCGCGACTCCGAGTGACCTGACCCCTTCGACCGGAACACGGCACAGCCTCTGCTACTCGATCTTCTTTTCCCACCCGAAATTCGCAGGGCCTTGCATGCAGGAGCCCGGCTCGATGCGGACTGTGGGTCGGGGCGGTCTGAGGGCGCCTTTTCAAGTTGGCGAGGTTCCTGCTCTGCGCGGTGGCGAGCCGTCGGCCGGCGGTCCGTCACGGGGCGACTGCCAGGGATGACCACCCGGAAAGAACGGCCGACTGCGCACGAGCACACGCAACCATGGGTGTCTGGAGCGATCGGCTGCGCCAATGGGCGCGTTACGGGGATCTGTGGCTGGTCGTGGCCCTGTTTGGGACGATCCTGCTGCTGATCCTGCCTGTGGCCCCCGCGGTGCTGGACCTGCTGTTGTCCATCAGCATCAGCCTGTCGCTGTTGACCTTGCTGGTCATTCTTTACCTCCGGCAGCCGGCAGATTTTACCGGGTTTCCCACGCTGCTGCTCTTCATCACTCTGTATCGGCTGGCCCTGAACGTTGCGTCCACGCGGCTGATCCTCTTGGAAGGCTACGCCGGGCACATCATTGACGCGTTTGGCAACTTTGTCGTGCGCGGCAACTACGTGGTGGGGCTGGTGGTCTTCTTCATCCTTGTGCTCATCAATTTCGTGGTCATCACCAAGGGTGCCGGTCGCATCGCCGAGGTGGCGGCCCGGTTCACCCTGGACGCTCTGCCCGGCAAACAGATGTCCATTGACGCCGAGCTGAACGCGGGCCTGATCAACGAAGCCGAGGCCCGAAGACGCCGGCGTCAGGTGGAGGAAGAGGCGGATTTCTATGGTGCCATGGATGGCGCCAGCAAGTTCGTCCGCGGCGACGCCATCGCCGCCGTGTTGATTACCCTCATCAACATCGTCGGCGGTTTTGCCATCGGCATCCTTCAAAAAGGGATGAGCATGGCCGAGGCCCTGCAGCGCTACACGATCCTTTCCATCGGCGACGGCTTGGTCTCCCAGGTGCCGGCGTTGATCACCTCCACCGCCGCTGGCGTCCTGATCACCCGCGCCACGGCCCGCAACAGCCTCGGACATGAACTGGGCCGGCAACTGCTCTTCTATCCGCGCGCCCTCACCATCCTGGCCATCATGTTGGGGTTCATGGCGCTGGTCCCCGGTCTGCCCATGATGCCTTTCCTCGTCCTGGCCGCCATCACGGGGCTTCTGGCACGGGTGGTGCACCGGCATGGACCGCCCCAACCTGCGACGGAGGAGACCACCGAAACATCCGGCGAGGGGGCCTCGAAACGGGCCGCCGCCGGCGCCGCCACCGCCGCCGAGGCCCGCGCCCAGGACAACCTGGAAGAGTTGCTCACCCTCGATCCGCTCCAGATCGAACTGGGGTACGGACTGGTGCCGATGGCCGACCCGCGGAAAGGAGGCGATTTGTTGGACCGAATCACCGGGGTGCGGCGGACGTTCGCCGCGGAGATGGGCATCGTCATCCCGCCGATCCGCCTGCGCGATAACCTCCAGCTCTCCAACAACGAGTACCGATTCCTCCTGCATGGCAACCCCATCGCGCAGGGTCAGTTGATGCCCGGCTACTGGCTGGCCATGAACGCCGGCAACAGCAAGGTCACTCTCAAGGGGATCCCCACCGTCGAGCCGGTCTTCCAACTGCCGGCCACTTGGATCCCGGAATCCGAACGCAAGGCGGCAGAGTCGGCGGGCTACACCGTCGTGGACGCCGCCTCCGTGCTGGTCACGCACCTTTCCGAGACCCTGCGACGGCATTGCCACGAACTGCTCGGGCGCCAGGAAGTCCAGCAACTGCTGGATCACCTCAAGCGCACCCACCCGGCCCTGGTCAACGAGCTGGTGCCCGCCCAACTCACCCTGGGGCAGGTCCAGCGTGTTCTGCAGAACCTGTTGGCCGAGGGCATCTCCATCCGCAACCTGGCAGGCATCCTCGAGAAGGTCAGCGACTACGCCGCGGTCACCAAAAACCCGGACGAACTGTCCGAATACGCCCGGCGTGCCCTGGGACCGCAACTGATCCGGCCGTTCCAGGGCGAGGGCGGCGCCCTCCGCGCCATCATGCTCGACCCTCGGCTGGAACAACAACTGGCCCAGGGAGTGCGACAAACGCCGACCGAGGTGGCGTTGGTCGTCGAACCGGGCTTGGCCCGGCACGTCATGGAGCGCCTTTCCAAGTGTGTCCAGCAGATGCTGGCAGCCGGACATCCCCCGGTGGTGCTTTGCGCGCCACAACTGCGTCTGGCATTCCGCCGCTTTTTCGAACACACCTTCGGCGATCTGGCCGTGCTTTCCTACGCCGAGGTGCCGCCGCGCGTCCAGGTCCAGACGGCGGCCGTCATCCCCGCTCCCGAATGAAGTGGTGGCCCTTCCACGGACGACCCACGCGGACGACCGGTCCCTCCGGCCGGGTGGGGGAACTGCCCACGGGTGCCACTGCCCGTCCGAGTCGCCCTCTCGCCGGGCAGAAAGGCAACGCCCGAACCGAAGAGACCTGGCTCCGGGTCGCGCTTCGCTCGGCCTTGCCCGGGCCGCCGGCGATCCGGTGGGGCGGCCGGACTGCTTCACCTGACCGGGAATCTGCAGGACCGGACTCCCGTCCCAGCCTGCCACCCGCATGAAACTCGTCACGATCACAGCCCCCACCGCGCCGGAAGCGCTGGCCCGCGTCCACGACGAGCTCGGTCCGGATGCCGTCGTCGTGAACGTCCGGCGTCTGCCCGTTCAAGGGTTGGCACGGCTGTGGCAGCGGCAGGGGCCGATCGAGGTGGTCGCCTTCGCCCCCGACGTGCGGGAGCGCCATCGGCAGGCCCTGGAACAGGCCGCTGACATCTACGTGCCCTACACTGATGAGACCGACTCCTCCGTTTCGCCTGCCGAAGACAGAGCCCGGGCGCGGCGTCGCTGGCGCAGTGTTGCCTGGCTGGAATCCATGGGCCTCTGGCCCGAACACGCCGACCGGCTCGAAACGGCCGTCACCAGGTTGTACGGGCCCGAACCTCCCGCCCTGCCGGCCGACGAATGGCGCACGGTGCGCACGGTCCTGGCCGGTTTCTGGCGCTCAACCCCCGCTGAAGGCGCCGGCCCCAGCGGCATGCACGTTTTCATCGGGCCACCGGGCTCCGGCAAGACCACCGTGCTTTGCAAATGGCTGACCCAGAGCCTGTTGGCCGAAGACCGGGCCGTCCGGGTGTGGAGACTGGACGGCTCCACGGCCAACACCGCCGAGTTCCTCTCCCTGCATTGTGAAATGCTCCATGTGCCGGTGGAACGAGATCCCTCCGAAACCCGGGAGGAGGGCCTCCTGACCTTTGTGGACCTGCCGGGCGTGGACCCGCATGATTCGGCTGCCCTGACCGCCCTGCGCCGGCAACTCCGGGAACTGCCCGCGGCCCGCGTTCACCTCGTCCTCAACGCAGCCTACGAAACCGGCCTGTTGTTCGAGCAATGGGCCGCCTTCAGCTCCTGTGGACCAGCCGACCTCATCTTCACCCACCTCGACGAAGAACGGCGGAGGGTCAAACTGTGGAACTTTGTGCTGGGAACGGACTGCACCATCGCTTTTCTGAGCGCCGGGCAAAAAATACCGGGCGAATTCCAACCCGCCGCCTCGGAACTCCTCTTCCCACGACCCGGAACCACTTGGATGTAAGGGGATCCTCCAGGTTTTTCGCATCTTCATGAGCAGCAACGGGACAAATGGCAAAACTCCTGCTCCGCGCAAGGCAGGTGCCATGAAAGCGCTGACAATCCTGGGTGCCATGATCGGCCTGTTGATCGGCCTCGGCATGGGTCTGGCGACCCGTGGCGGCTGGCCGGAGGCATTCTGGCGCGGCATGGCTGCGGCGGTGGCGGGCGGCCTGTTGCTGCGCTGGTGGGGCGGGCTCTGGATGCAAAGCTGGCACCAAGTGCTCCGGGCCCGGGAGGAATCCGAACAGAAACCCGACGCAGAAACCAGGACGGTATGAATCGTGCCACCTGCGATCCGTTTGCCGCGGCCGAGCCGGCCCCCATGCCGCGGCCCAGTCCGCAGGAGCTGTGGAAACGGTACCACGGCCACGCAGATCCTCACGCCGAGGATGCACTCGTCCAACAATACCTTCCCCTGGTCATGAACGTCCTCGGCCGGTTGGCCATGACGCTCCCGGAGCACGTGGACATCGAGGACCTGAAGAGTGCCGGCCTGGTCGGATTGCTCCAAGCCGTGCGGAATTACGATCCGACCTGCGGAACCTCGTTCGAAACCTACGCCCGCACCCGGATCCGCGGTGCCATGTTGGACGAATTGCGTCGGATGGACTGGGTCCCGCGCACCGTCCACGAAAAGGCCCGACGCGTCCAGGAGGCCATGGCGCGACTCGAACAGGAACTCGGTGGTCCGCCCACCGAGGCCCAGGTGGCCGCCGCCCTCGGTCTCACGGCCGAACAGTACGCCAAACTGCTCGACGAGGTGCGGCCCGCCGCCTTCGTTTGCCTCGACGCCGCCGGAGGGGAGGACGAATGCGGCGCGCTTTACGACGTCGTCGCCGACCCGCGCTCCGAAAGTCCGGATGAACTGGCTGCCCGCCGGGAGCTGAAACAGATCATCCTCCAGCGCCTCCGGGAAATGCCCGAAATCCAACGCAAGGTCCTGGCCATGTATTACGTCGAGGACATGCGCTTGCGCGAGATCGCCGAGGCTTTCGGCCTGACCGAATCCCGGATTTGCCAGATCCATGCCCAGGCCATCCTCTCGCTCCGTGCCTACCTGCAGCGTTACGAGGCCGGCCTGGTGCAACAGTTCAAAATACCGAACCGACCATGACCATCATCATCGGCGCGATCGTGGTGATCATCTGCGTCTTCGGCGGCTTTGCCATGGCCGGCGGTTATCTGGGTGCGCTCTGGCAGATTAACGAGTTCATCATCATCGGCGGTGGCGCCCTCGGAGGAATGATCGTCATGGCCCCCAAAAAAGTTCTCTTCGACATGATCAAAGGACTGAAGATCTGCCTGAAGGGAGCACCCTACGACCGGACCGCCTATGAGGAACTTCTCAAGGTTTTGTATGAGCTGTTCCTCCTGGGCCGCCGCAACGGGATGATCGCCTTGGAAGAACACGTCCTGGAACCTCAAAACAGCTCCATCCTCAAGAAATACCCCAAGTTCTTCGCCAACAAACATGCCGTGGAATTCTTGTGCAACAGCCTCCGCCCCATCATTGACGGCAAGATCAAGCCCGATCAACTGCGCCTCCTGCTCGATGCGGAGCTGACGCGGCTCGAACAGGAACATCACGCGCCCGTCACCGTACTCAGCAAAACCGGCGACGCCCTGCCGGGCTTCGGCATCGTGGCGGCGGTGCTGGGCATCGTGATCACCATGGCCTCGATCTCCGGCCCCGTGGAGGAAATCGGGCATCACGTGGCGGCCGCGTTGGTCGGCACGTTCCTCGGCATTCTCATGTCTTACGGGTTCGTCAATCCGCTGGCGATGAACATGGAGTTCAACGGGGAGGCGGAGCTGGATTACCTGCGCTGCATCGCCGCCTGCGTGACCGGATTCGCCAGCGGCATGGCACCGATTACAGCGGTCGAACTGGGCCGGCGCGGCCTTAGCACCGATCTGCGACCTACTGCCGAGGAGCTGGAGGCCATGCTCAAGTCCATCAAGGTCGGCGGCAAGTAACTCGTCACCGAATCATGGCCGGCAAGAAGGGACATCACGGTGGCGCCTGGAAGGTAGCCTACGCGGATTTCACCACCGCCATGATGGCCCTGTTCCTTTGCCTGTGGCTCACCGCCCAGGACACCAAGATCAAGGAAGCGGTGGAGCGCGCCTTCCGCAACCCGTTCTCCGCCGTCACCAAGGAATCGGTGAGCATCATCCCCAACAAAGACACCACCGCAACCTACAAGGCCCAGGGTGAGTTCCAGTCCATTACGGCCGTCGAGATCGAAACCATGCGCCGCATCAGCGAAGAACTGGCACGCATCCTCCAGCAGGAAGACGCCCTCGAGAACACCGTCCGACTCGAGCTGACCCGGGAGGGACTCCGCATCAATGTCTTTGATCGCACCCAGAAACCCGTGTTCGAGCCCGGCACCGACCGCTTCACCCCGTACGGCGAGTGGGTGTTCAGCACCCTCGCCTGGGAAATCGCGCGCTACACCTCCTTCAAAATCGAGCTCGAAGGACACACCGCACGCGCAGACCCGCAGGCGCGTGAAACGCTCCGCCAGTGGGAACTGTCCACCGAACGCGCCAACGCCGCCCGACGCCAGCTCGTCCATCACGGCGTTTCGCCCGCCCAGGTTTGCAAGGTCTCCGGATACGCCGACACCATGCCCATGGCCGATCTGCCTCCCGAGAGCGATGCCAACCGCCGGGTCACCATCCTCATCAAACTCAAGGATCCCTCGGGCAACCTCTCGGCTGACAACCAAACCGCCCCCTCCCATGTCGCGCGCGTTCCCTGAACGTTTTGTCCCCCTCTTTTCCGGAGAGCCGAACCGCCCGAACGGCCGGTCGGTCCGTGTCCGGTTGGGCCCGCCCGACTGCCAGGTCCGCCCGCTTCGGGAATGGCTCGGATGCACGGACCACTCCGCCTGTCCTGACCCTGGCCGAACATCCACCTCGCCCGCCGAGGTCCCGGCTGCACCAGACCCAACCGTGCCCGGGTCCGCCGCCCCAGCCGGGGCGGCTGACTCGCCGGTGCCCGCTCCCAAGGCGGCGGCCGCAAGACCCACCATCACGGTTACCCGTGACGGTGACCGCGTCGTGGCCATTCAAATCCAATGCCGCTGCGGAGAGGTCTTGAACCTCGTCTGTGATTACGATGACCCCGGGCCGGGACCGTCCGGCTCACCCCAAGGAGGCCCCAATCCGGAACCAGAGCCCGCCGGCCCTGCCTGACCGGTTGCCACTGCCTGGTATTCCAGCACCTCCCCAGTGGAAACGGGGACGGGGATTCCACCGGCTCAAACCGCCCCGAACAGCCTGACAACCGCCCAAAGGCCGCGTACCTCGCCGATGAGAGGCCGTCGGGACTCTGCGCCAAACGGCCTCACCAGTTTGCGCGGCAAAACCTGATCGAGAGCCGTTGGTTCCTCCGATCCGGCCCCACCCGGCCGGACTCCCGTGGCTTTGACGAAGGGCAGGGTGGGGTGGGGTCCGATGGCCACCCGCCGGTGGACCACCTGAAGGGCTCAGCTCAACCGGGTCTCGGGGGTCTCGGCATGCACCGCACGCGCCGGCTCCGCGGAGTTCGGACGCTTGCCCGGCCGCCCCGGGGCAACGTCCGGACCGGGGTCGCGCTTCCAAAAAGTTTCCCAGGCCAGCATCAGACTGCAGCCCACCATGGCGCCCAGCACACTGGCGGAGAAATCCCAGAAACTGCAGGTCCGGCCGAACCACGGTTGGGTGATTTCATCCGCGGCGGAAATCAGCGCCGCTGCCACGAGCACGCCGGCCACAGCATATCCGCGTCGCGGACACCAGCCACGCGTCGCCCCCAGGGCCAGACATGCCCAGATCCCGTACGCCATCACGTGCCGAAATTTGTCATCACCAATGCGCACGATCCAGGTGGGCACCTTCGGATTCGGTATGTGGGTCAAATACAGCATCAACACCGTGAAAAGGATGGTGCCCACCAAACACAGCCGCGCCCCACGATCCCTCTCTCCGGACGCATTCAGTGGCGGATTCATGTACCTTCCCCGCCCCCTGACATGCCGGTTCCCACCCTGACACCCGACGTCATGGCGCTCAACATGAGGATCCGCCTCCGGGCTGTCAATCATCCGACCGGTCAGCCGCACCCGACACAGGCGGACCGGGCGAACGTTCAGAAACCTTCCCGTCCACGAAGCGCTTCGTTCCCCCCGAAGGATGGCGCAACCGGAGCCGGCGTTTCAGTTCCTCCTCGACAAGCACTCGCTCGGCCTCTTCCGCATGGGTCACCCCCCATACGGCCAGCACCAGCACACGTTGCCCCCGCCGGCCGCGCCCCATCCAAACGCTGCTCACACGGCTCCACGGCCCCGCCGTTTCCCGCGCAAAGCTCTGCTCAGCCACCCCTTCCTCCCAACGCGCGTACCACACATGCACCGGCCCGGCATCGCCACGGAATCGGTAAAAACGGTAGGGGATTCGCAGTCCATCCTTCACCAACCATCGCACTTCCGAAATCCATTCCAGCGGAAAACCCGCCGCGGGCATGCAGACAACCGGACTGTGGCTCTTGGCCAGATAACCGGCCGCGCGACCCGGGCGCCACCTGAACCACGACATCTGGCAGACCTTTCCATCGGCCCGCCCCCACCGCACCTGACGCCCCTCGTCATACTGCAACAGCTCACGCGCGGCCCGGCTCACCTCGAGCTCGATTTGGTCCTTTTCGTTCTCGGGCCAGACCAACTCCCAGTCCGGACCGCCCTCGCGGCCCGACTCCACCCACGCGTACCAGCCGGCCACGGCCGCGTCCACCGTCACCACCCAGACCAGGCCGGCCCAGGCAGCCATGCGCCAACGCGGAAGCATCGTCTCGAACGTTTCCCGATGGGTCCGATCTTCGCCCGGTCCCTCGGAAGATCCTCGCGCCCGCGTCATACGCCATTCAGGTTGCGCCCCTCCGCTGCCTTTTCCGCGGGCCAGACGGGCGGATACCAGCCACACCCCCGCACAGCAAAGCGCCAGGACCGTCAAACCGGCCGGATCGTGCCAGGCTTCGATGGCCGATTCACCCTCACGTGCGGCCACCCAGGTCAGCAAAAACGTGCGGGCCAGGTTCCCGGCCAGTGCCAGAGCGAAACCGGCTGCCACCACCGCCAGCCGCCCCCGCCAGCCCAGCAGATGCATCTCCCCGAAGAACAGCGCCAGCATGAGCGTGCCCTGCAACGAGCGGATCCCGCTGCAGGCTTCGTCCACGCCCACCTGACCCGTCGCCAGTTCGATCACGTTCCCGTGCGGCACGGCCGGTATGCCCCACCAGCCCAACAGCTCCACCGCCGCCCACGTGTTCGCGCGGGTCAGTCCCTGGATCACGGGTTCGCTCCACACATACGGCCACGGCACCGCCACAAGGATGAATGCCACCGGGAACACAAACAGCCGCCACGGCGGCGTCCGATCGGAGCCCCCTGCCAGCCTCGCCATCGCCAGCGCGCCGGCCCCGTACCACAGCGTGAGCCCCACGCACACCAATGCCAGCGTCCAGTGCACCAACGACCACCACGGATTGGCCTCCTGCACCAGCCGCGCGCCGGCATATGCAAGCGCCAACCCGGCCGCCACAGCCAGGGAAGGGAAGGTCCGGGCCCAACCGCCCGGCCCGGTTGCCGGCGCATGCTTTGCCTCATCGGCAGGTTCCGCTCCGTTTACCGCCTTGCGTTCCGACTCCCCACCATCCGCCCGGCGCGCGCACGCCTCGCGCCACCGATCCCACCGTAGCCATACCATGTAGGCACACAGCACGGGAACCGCCCACCCATACGCATACCGCGGGTCCAGCGACCAAACCAGCCGCAGACCATCCACCAGCCGAAACCACATCCACCCCAGGGCCACCGCGGCCGGCAAGATCCACGACCAAGTTCGGCAGTCCCCACCAGGGCTACTCCAGCTTGTCCACCCGATGCTCATGCACAACAGACCCGGCAGGATGTTCCCGGGCACCGCGCGCTTCCAAGTCCTTTCGCCCGCCCTCGGGCTTGAACAGCCCGGATGCACAGACGCATCTCGACTCGAACCGCCCATGCTGGACAACAAGCCAAAACCTCGTGCATCCGCCCCCGGGACCTGATGGACGCCCACCGGCGGGGCGCAGTCCCTTGCCACACCACCAATCCCCGAGTCCGGCCGGCAAATTGATCGGCTTCATGAGCATCCCTTGACGAATCTCGTTTTTGTGTGCATTTCAATGGGACAAAGCCAGTTGCGTAGATGTGACAGCTATGAACGCGAACACGTGTGCTTGCGGTCCGACCTCGTGTCGCGGATTTGTCCGCTGGTTTGCCTTTTTGATCAGTTCCCTGGGAATCGCTGCCTTCCCGCTGCGCGCCCAGGACGTGGAGTGTTTCACCGCGCCAACCGGCCTGGCAGCGTGGTGGCCCATGGACGACCCCACCAACCAGGTCACCGTCCTCGACTGGGCCGGATCCCACCACGGCACCGCGCGGGACGCCGGATCCAATCCGGTGCCCATCGGTTCACCGGGTGTCCTTCAGTTGCCCGATCCTTCCGTCCTGGGAGGCGGCCTGGACCCCATGGTCGTGGACCCCACCACCTCGCCGCCACGGGGCGCACTGTTCCTGGACGGCGCTGCTGTTGAAATCCCCCACGATTCTGACCTGGACATCGGCCCCGGCGGCCTGACCATCCTCCTGTGGGTCTGGCCATCGCAGGGCCAACCCCATCCCCAGCCCCTGATTGACAAGTTCGATCCCGTTACCCGCCAGGGTTATTCCCTGTACCTCGACTGGTTGGGCAATGACACATACGCGCTCAAACTGAACCTGAACGGTACCATCCACACCGGTCCTGTGGTGCCGGCAGCCGTGGGGCCCGACGGTTGGCGGTTCATTGTCGCCGGCGTCACCCCTCCGGGACTGGTGGTGCTTGGCGCAGCCGACCTGCAGGGCAATTGGAGCACCAACGCCTCGTTCGCACTCTTTTCCTATCAGACGTCCAACCAGGTCCCGCTCTGGATCGGACACAGCCCGGGTGGCGTCGGAGCCGGCCCGGTGCGTGCCAGGGGACTGGCCCTCGACGAGGTCGAGATCTTCAACCGTGGCCTCTCACCTTCCGAGGTCGTCCTCGTTTACGGTCTGGAACTGATCCATGTGCGAAAATGCGCCTCGCAAACGGGCTCGGCGGAGCTTTGCATCCACAAGTTCGAGGACCTCAATGCCAATGGGACCAAAGACCCCAACGAGCCGGGACTGCCCGGCTGGCAGTTCGCCATCTTCCCACCTCCGTTGTTCATGCCCACCAACGTGGTGACGACCGATGCCTCCGGCACGGTTTGCGTGGCCCTGCCCGCACCCGCCAATTTCACCATCACCGAGTTGACCCAGCCCGGCTGGTCGAATACCACCCCCGTCAGCCAGTTCGTCAGCACCGTGCCGGGTCAGTTGACCAACCTGTACTTCGGAAATGTCCGGCTCCAGACCTCGCAAACCGCCCAGTTCTGCCTCGACAAGTTCTGGGATCGGAACGGGAATTTCATGCGAGATCCATCGGAGCCTCTCCTGGCCGGATGGACGTTTGAAATCCGCGACACCAACGGCGTTGTCGTCCAGACGGTCGTCAGCCAGACAAACACAGTGTGCGTGGACGTCCCGGCTCCCGGCGTGTACACGATCGCGGAAATCCTGCCGCCGCCGGTGGGCAACTGGCAACCATGGGCGCCCACCTACCCGTTTGGCGGGGTTTGGACCAACATCGCCGTGGTGCCGGGAGATGCCAAACACCTCTCGTTCGGCAACCGACTCAACCTCAAAATCCTGACAGTCTCGCTGCCGAGCCCGCTGCGCCTGGCACTCCAGATCGCGGCCGCACCCGGCACGACTCTCCAAGTCCAGGTCCGCCCAAGCCTGGCACCCGGGGCGCCCTGGGAGGATTGGGGTGAGCCGGTTCCCGTCACCAACGCGCTCACCACTCTGGAAGTGCCATTGGAAGCGTTTCCCCAACAGGCCTTCTTCCGTGTGGTCGCGCGCTGAGGGCAGGGCAGCGGCGGCATCCCGCACCGTTGCGCCAACCGCGGCGCCCTCCCGCGTGAGAACCACCCGGGTGGGGGAGATCCCTTGCGGCCGGCTCAGGAGCACGGTCGCGCCTCGCTGCCCGTTTCGGCATCGGGTTGTTGATGTGCCCCGGCTGTGACTGAGCGCGCCCTCTTGCTTTCGGACTTTGGCCGGACGCCTTCCGGCCGCGCAACCGGTTTTCCGGGCTGCTGGCGGGGGCGCAAACGCGCAAGGATGTTTCCTGCACGGCTGGAAGTCCGGCGGTCGTGCTTCGCCGACGGGAACGCTCCTCTGATGCGCGCTCAACCGACCGGCCGGCGTCTGCCCGGGCCAGCCGGTGGGTCTGCTGATGACACGAAGCCTACGCGCCTCAGTCCTTGCGCCTCAGAACCACGAACCAGGCGGTGTAGTTGGGCGCGTTCCCTCCCAGGACCAGCATTTCCGATTTCGGAAGCTTTTGGCTGATGCGCCCCACACGTTTGCCCCTGCCGTACAGGGTCAGCTCGACCTGCTCGTCCTCCAGTTGCCGGACGCGAATCTCGCACTCTTCGCTGAGTGTCACCTTCCGCGGTTCCTGCCGGGTCACTGTGAATTCCTTCCGATTCACTTCGAAATAGTGCGTCCACTTGAAGGGAAGCTCCTTGAGCTTCCGGGCCACCTGTTCCTCGACCGGCTTGTGCCGTGGATCCGGAGACTTGGGGTCGTTGGTTCCCCAGATGAGCTGCGCCTCCAATTTGAGTTCGCCGGCCAGGGCAGACAGGCCCAGGCAACACACCAGAAGCGCGGCAGCCAAGCCGGCCGGCCGGCACCTGCGGACGGAAAAAGCCACGGGTTTCATGGGGTGGGGGAGCAGGGAAATCATTCCTCGGCGGGCCATGTGAACCAGACCAGGGTCAAACCGCGCGCATCGTCGCGGTAGGTGGTGGCCGCGCTGTCTGCCAGCGTCAGGTGAAGCTCCGGATAGTCGGAGGGCGCCGAATCGGGTTGTCGCAGCGTGACCGCCAGGGCCAGTGCCCCCAGAACGGCCACCGGCGCCAGCCAACGTCTCCACGCCCGCAACACCTCCACCCAGGACCCGCCCCGGACGACAGCCGACCCGCTTTCCGCCCGCTCAATGGCCCGGGCGATCTTCGACCAGTAAAACTCCCGGCTTTCCGGAAGCCGGATGGCACTCTCGTCGAAGTGCCTCAGCGCATCCCGGACGTGCCGCAACTCCTCCAGCAACGCTCGCGCCTCGGGATCCCGGGCGCAGCGGTCTTCACAGGCGCGGCGGTCCGCCTCGGACAATTCGCCGTCCAGGCACGCCTGGATTTGAAGCATTTCCTCACGCGTCATGACGGATCTTTCGGTGCATCCGGTTCATTTTTCAAATCGGCCAACAGGGCCGCAAGGCGACGCCGGGCGTAAAACAACCGCGACATGACCGTCCCCAGCGAACATCTCATCACCTCCGCAATCCTGCGGTATTCCATGCCTTCGAACTCGTGTAGAATCAACACCGTCCGGTGCGCAACCGACAGCCGGCCCATGGCCTCCCAGATCCGGGCCTGCAACTCCGCCCGCTCCAGGCCGGCGGTGGGATTGAAACTCACCGGCGGCATCAGCCGCTCGATGTTTCCCACCTCCTGTTCGATCGCCTCCAGCGACTCCGCCCCGGAACGTTTCTGCCGCCGCAGGTGGTCCAGGCAGAGGTTGATCACGATCCTCGTGATCCAGGTGGCGAAACTCGAATCGCCCTGGAACTGTTGCAGCCTTTGCCAGGCCTTGATCCATGCCTCTTGGGAAAGATCCACCGCATCCTGCTCATTGCGCAGAATGCTCAGCGCACGGGCATACACCTTGTCACGGTGCCGCGCCACCAGTTCCTCGAACGCCGCCAGCTCGCCACCCTTGGCGGCAGCCACCAGCGCCTCGTCCGGCATCGAGGAAAGGTCGCGGTCGCTCGACATCTGTTTGGACGCCGGAGAACCTCCGGCTATTCAGCGGGTTACAACCGGCCCTTCGTACTGGGAACAATGCCCTCCAAACGCGGATCCCTCTGGCAGGCCTGGTCCACCGCCCGGGCAAAGGCCTTGAACAGCGCCTCCACCACGTGATGCGGTTCGTCACCGTACAACAACTCCAGATGCAAATTGCAGCGGGCCTCGTTCGCAAACGCCTGAAAAAACTCACGCGCCAGCCCGAACCGGAACGCGCACGCACCATCCTGCTGCTTCCACTCCGCCGGCAGCCGGGCGTAAGCCAGATCGTTCAATCCCCGCCAGACCAGATAGGGACGACCGCCGAAATCCACCACACACCTCGCCAGGCACTCGTCCATCGGAACGTAGGCCTCGCCGGTGAAGGGATTGCGCGGATCGAACCCCGTGCCGTATCGGCGGATCCCGGTCTTGTCCCCCAGGGCCTCCCGAAACGCCTGCCCCAGCGCCAGGCCGCAGTCCTCCACCGTGTGATGCGCGTCCACCTCCAGATCCCCCCGGCACCGCAACGTCAGATCCACCACCGCATGCCGCGCAAACAGCTCCAGCATGTGATCGAAAAAAGGGATGCCGGTCTCGACCCGCGCCCGCCCGCGCCCGTCCACATTCAGGCTCAGGAGGATCCGGGTCTCGCGCGTCTCCCGCCGTACACGGGCCTGCCGAGGTTTCATCGCAGGCATTTATGAAGTTGCCCCGGCCCGGACTCAAGGGGGAAAACCATCCCTCCCCGGCCGGACCACTCACCGGCCCGCCTGCACCCGCAGCAACGCAGCCTGCACAAAACCCCGGAACAACGGATGCGGTTGATGCGGTTTGCTCAAAAACTCCGGGTGATACTGACAGGCCATGAAGAACGGGTGATCCCCCAACTCGATCAGTTCCACCAGCTTCCCGTCCGGAGACAGGCCGCTGAATACCATCCCCGCCCGTTCAAACGCCTCCCGGTACTCGTTGTTGAACTCGTACCGGTGCCGGTGCCGCTCGTGAATCAGAAAGGCCCCGTAAAGCTGCGCCGCCCTCGTGCCCACCTTCAACTGGCAGGGCTGCGCCCCCAATCGCATCGTCCCGCCTTTCCGCGTGATGCGACGTTGCTCGTCCAGCAGCGCGATCACCGGATGCGGCGTCTCAGGATCGAACTCCGTCGAATGCGCCTCCCTCAGACCCAGCACGTTCCGCGCAAACTCGATGCACGCAACCTGCATCCCCAGGCACAACCCGAGGTAGGGGACCTTGCCCTCCCGGGCAAACTGTACGGCACGGATCTTCCCCTCGATCCCCCGCTCCCCAAACCCACCCGGCACCAGAATCCCCGCCAGATCCTTCAATAACGGTTCGGGCCCGTGCTTCTCGATCTCCTCCGCCTCGATCCGAACAATCTCCACCCCGCAGTCGTTGGCAATCCCGCCGTGGCTGAGCGCCTCGTAGACCGACTTGTAGGCGTCCTGCAACCCGATGTACTTGCCCACGACCCCGATCCGCACCCGGTGTTGCGGGGCAATCAGCTTTCGCAGGATCTCCTGCCAGTGACTCATGTCCGCCGGGGGCGTCTCCAGATGCAGCAGCCGGCAAACCAGATCGTCCACACGCTCCCGCTGCAGCATCAACGGCACCTCGTAGATCGAATGATCCACGTCCTTCTCCTCCACCACCGCCTCCACCGGCACGTTGCAAAACATCGAGATCTTGTGACGCACCTCCTTCTCCAGAGGCCGTTCGCACCGGCAGACGATGATGTGCGGCGCAATGCCGATCTCGCGCAACTTGGCCACCGACTGCTGCGTCGGCTTCGTCTTCAACTCCCCGGCCGCCTTGATGTAGGGCACGTAGGTGACATGGATGAAAATCGCATTGCCCGGGCCCACCTCGTGGGCAAACTCCCGAATCGCCTCCAGAAACGGCAACCCCTCGATGTCACCCGTGGTCCCGCCAATCTCCGTGATAATCACATCCGCTCCGGTCTGCTGCGCCAGCAACCGGATCCGGTTCTTGATTTCATCCGTCACATGCGGGATCACCTGCACCGTCTTGCCCAGGTACTTCCCCTCCCGCTCGTTGTTCAACACCGTCTGGTACACCTGGCCGCTGGTCAGATTGTTCAACCGCGTCAGCTTCGTCCGCGTAAACCGCTCGTAATGGCCCAGGTCCAGATCCGTCTCCGCCCCGTCATCCAACACGTACACCTCGCCGTGCTGATAGGGACTCATCGTCCCGGGATCCACATTCAGATACGGATCGAACTTCTGCAGGGCCACCTTCAGACCCCGGTTCTCCAGCAGCGTCCCCAGGGCCGCCGCCGTCAGCCCCTTGCCCAGCGAACTGACCACGCCCCCCGTGACAAAGATGTATTTCATGACTCCTTCAAATCCCGGTCGTTCCCTCCGCGTCCGCGGCCGTGCCCCCGGCCAGCAACGCTTCCACACGAGCCACATCCTCCGGCACGTCCACACCGGCGCCCGAGGCGGCCACCCGCACCACCCGGATGACCACGTCGTTTTCCAGCGCTCGCAATTGCTCCAGTTTCTCGGCCTCCTCCAGCGCAGACACCGGCCACCGTACCAGCCGGAGCAAAGTCTCGCGCCGGTACCCGTACAAACCCAGATGGCGAAGAAAACCGAAACGCGACAACACCTCCACCGCCGCCGCACCCTCGGCCCCGCGCACGAACGGGATCGCATGCCGCGAAAAGTAAAGCGCCCGTCCCGAACGGCTCACCACCACCTTCACCACATGCGGATTGTGCAAATCCAGCGGATCCGTCAACGGCGCCGCCGCAGTGGACATCTCCGCCGTCTCCAGAGCCGCCGCCACCGCATCGATCGCCCCGGGATCCACCAGCGGTTCATCCCCCTGGATGTTCACCACACCGTCGCACTCCAACCCTTCGACCACCTCCGCCACCCGATCCGTCCCGCTCGGATGATCCGGACGCGTCATCGCCACCCGACAAAACCCCTCCGCCACCCGCGCAATCCGCTCGTCGTCGGTCGCCACGATCACTTCCGCCAACCGCCGCGCCTGCCGGGCCCTCTCCACCACGTGCTGCAACAACGGCTTGCCGGCAATCCGTACCAGGGGCTTGCCGGGAAACCGCGTCGAGCCGTATCGGGCAGGAATCACGCCCACCGTTTTCACGCCCCATTCTTCTAGCCAACCCCCCGCACCGACGCACGGAAGAAATCAAACCCCGCACACCCCGCCTGCCCAAACCCTGACCTGCAACCAAACGCGATCACAGCCGGCTCTCGAGGACCCTGCAAAATGAAGTGCAGCCTCGACGCCCCCGGCCCGCATGGCCGGTTGTCCCTCACCCGCCTTGGGCTGCCTCCAATTCCGGTCCCCTTCGTCAATCAGCCCCGCCGCGCCGGGCGCCGTGCCCCGCCAACCCGGGATCGGCAGCCTCGGGAAAAATCTCCCCAAGCCAGACATGCGCCATGAGCCGGGGGCGGGCGCGACCTCGCAAGCAGCCGGAACGTCGGCCCCGTGAATCTCATGCCTCTCGCAAAACACCCCGCGCCACCCGCGCGCGACAACCTTGCGCCAGACCCTTCCGAACCACGCGCCTCCCGCACCTCCCGGGCCGGCGACGCCCCCATACTGCAGACACTCCGCCTGTCAGGATCCCCGGTGGAGCGCCGGCGGCCGGGTCCTCCGGGGACCATCACTGCCATGGAGCGGCGGCATGACCAGAGCCTGCACACGCACGCCCCAACGTGCCCGCAAAGCGGCCCCCCTCATCGTCCGGAACAGCTGCTGCCCCCAACCAACAAGACCCTCCACACCGAACCCCGCCGCGCACTTCCGGACACCGCCGCGTCGGGGCAGGGGAGGGCATGCGAACCCCCGCCCGGGCATCGCTGACCGAAGCGCGCCCTCCGGGACGGCCCGTCGAACCCGCCAGGGTCCGAGCCGAACGGATGATCCCGCGTCCCGGGGGACGCGCGGGAGGTGCTTCGACCGGACACTGAGCGATACCTCCTACCCGGACTCGGATAACTCCGCGTCTCGACGAGCCTTCAGCCCTGCGCCTGTCCTCCACGGGGACCGCGTGGAGAAGCCATGTCACCCGTGCATCCATCGCCGGGACCGGTCGGCATTTCGCCCGCATGGCATCTCCTCTCGCCGTCGCCTCCTTCCGCCGCATGGGACCTTGCCTCTGATGCCACACGCCGAACCTCTCGCCGCCCGCCGCTCCTGACACCAAAACGACCCGAACCGAATCCCCATGACCCCACCGCTGCACAGGTCCTGTGCACCGCCGTTCACCGCTCAGACTTGCCCGGACCGAAACCTGCCAGGCAACCTCGGACCTCACCGGGCCACCGTACCCTCTGCCAAACAGGACCCGCAGAGGCACTCGGGAGGATGCCCACGATTTCAATAAGGCATGATCGTCTTTGTCACAGGCAACGACACGGGTGCAGGCAAGACCGTTTTCGCAACGGTGTGGGTTCGGTACTTGCACCGTCAGGGCCGGCGTGTCGTCGGACTCAAACCCTTGGCCTCCGGCGGACGGGCTGATGCCCGGCTCCTGTGGAGAGCTGCAGATAGAGTGCTGCCGCTTGACCAGGTCAACCCATGGTGGTTCCGGCCACCCCTCGCTCCCGCCGCAGCCGCACGCCAGGCAGGTGTGCACCTCGACATCTCAGCCGTCGCCCGCCACGTGCACCAAATCGCCGACCAATTCGATTGGGTCATCGTCGAAGGTGCCGGCGGGCTCCTGAGCCCCTTGGGACCCGGGTTCGACAACCGCGACCTGTTGATCGCCTTGCAGGCCGTTCCCGTCGTCGTCGTGCCCAACCGGCTCGGCGCGGTGAATCAGTCCCGGCTCGTCGCTGAAGCACTCGACCGACCCGGCGTGCCCTTGCCCTGGTGGGTCTTTATGAATCCACCGCGACTGCACCCGGCGACGCGAACCCATGCCGACCTGCTCGCGCCGTACCTGCCCGCCGAACGAATCCACCTTTTCCCCTGGCTCGGAGACTTTCCCGGCCTCCTGAACAGAGGCTTGCCCCGCAAAGCAGAGACGATCTTGGAGCGACTGACCCGATCCTTGGAGACCCAACTCGGACGCCCGCCGGACTCAGGAAAGAAAGGCCGTTGATCACCGGACCGCCTCAGGATTCGTGATCCCTCCCGATCGCAAGCAGCCGTGGAGGCCGTCGCTTTGCAGGAGCCTGCTCCGTCGTGCCCGCAAATACCCTTCCTCTGCACAATCCCGCCCCACCGGCCAAGCCGCGCCTTTTGGTGGTGGGGAGGAGTGATGTTGGTTTCTGTTGGTTTGTGGCGCTGAAAATTTTTTCTTGACGGGTGGGTGGGTTCTGGTAGAAACAGCGGCGACAGATCCCATGAACTCGCCGTGGCATGAGGCCCTGTTGAGCTCGGTTGGACAACCCACCCGGTCCAACCCACCCGGTCCAACCCACCCGGTCCAACCCATCCGGTTCGAGACCACGCGGGGCTGAGGTCGGAGTTGCCGGACTTCTTGGTTTGTTTTCCTCCGCTGTTTTCCCTCTGGTCTTTTGGGGGGCGACTGTGTCGCCCGGGCTTTGTGCCGGGGTTTTTGCGGACGCAGGTTTTGCCGATGGACCATGGAGCGGATGGGGAGCGCGGTGTGCGTTGGGTTCGGGGGTATGGAGCGGGGCTGCCCGGGGCGGGGACAGGAAAGGGTGCGCGACTGGGGGCCTTGTCTGATGGCGGCGACGGTGGGCAGGGAGCAGAAGCGGTTGCGCAGCTGGGTAAGAAGCTGAGGGGTCGGGTTATGCTGTGGGTGCACTGTTTGCTGAGGGTTTGCTTTCCGTCCCGTGCCGAGGGTGGGTTTCTGGGTTGGAGGGGAGGCGGGTGTTGTGTCGGCGTGGGTGTAAGGAGTGGCTTTTTGGGAGGCAAGACAAGTTGGGAACCGGAGTTGAGGCGATGAAGCGCAGCGATGAGGAGGCGAGCATGAAAGCGACGGCATGGATGGCGGTGGTGGTGTGTGTCCTGGGGCTGGGCGGGCTGCGGGCGCAGGAAGGGGTGCTTTCGGGGCAACCGGACGAAGGCCGGCGGGTGGCTGGTGGCAAGTTGGGTCCGGGGAAGGTACAAGGTCCGTGGGTGGATGAGGAGCAGGCTGTGCTGTGGCGGCGTGTGAGCGGGTTGCCGGGTTTGACCAACGGGCCTGTGGGCGGGGAGAGCTGGGAGCTGGTGGAGCGGCCGCGGATGCGGCTGGGGTTGAAGGGAGGTCGCGGGGTGGCGTTGGGCAGCCGGCACGGGGTGCGTGTGGGTCGGCTGGGTTCGGCCGAGGGTTTGGTGGAGTGGGAGGTGGCCGGGGGTCGGACGGTGAGGGCGCGACCTGTGGCTGTGGTGTTGTACGAGGCGGATCGGGAGGAGAGCGTGGTGGTGGGGCGGTTTGTGGATCGTGTGGGTTTGGGGAGTGTGGATGGGGTGGTGGTATACACGAATGCATTGGAGGGTTTGCGGGGTCGGGTGCGTTTGCGTGTGGGGGAGAACTGGGTGGAACAGGACGTGGTGTTGGAGGGGTGGTTGGATCGGTTGCCGGCCGGGTGGCAGGAGGGGCGGACATGGTTGGAGGTGTGGACGGAGTGGTGGGGTGTGGAGGCGGAGGTGCGGGAGCGGGTTGCGGTGTGTTGGGACGGCGATGTGTCTGCGGAGGATGAATTGGTGGAGTTGGGTGGGTGGCGGTTGGTGAGCGGGCGTGCGTTTGGTTGGCCGGAAGGGGAGGCCGGAGGCTGGGTGCCTGTGGCCAAGGAATGGGTGCGCGGGGAGGATGGCCGACAGTACCTGGTGGAGCGGTTGCCGTTGGTGTCGGTGAAGCAGCGGCTGGAGCGGTTGCCGCGAGTGCGTGGGACAGGTGCGTTGACGGTGCGGCCGGGTCGGTGGTGGCCCGGGGTGAGTGGGGGGCACGCGGCGGTGGGGGGCTCCCCTGGTGGGGAGGCGGTTTCGTTGGTGGCGCAGTTGGAGGAGCGGCAGCCGGGTTTGGTGTTGGACTGGTTGTTGGTGGGGCCGGTGCCGTTGCCTGCCGGTTGTGTGGCTTGGTGGCCGTTGGCCGGGGACGGAGCCGACGTGGTGGGCGGGCACACGGCGGGGGTGCAGGGTACGGTCAATTGGGAGGCTGGAGCGGTGGGGCGTGGGGTGGGGCTGACGCCCAGTAACTACCTGAGCGCGGTGAATGCCGCGGGTTTGAATCCGACAGTTGGTCTGACGTTGGAGGGGTGGGTCAACCGGTCTGCCGGGGGGTACGGGGTGTTGCCTGTCATTTGCAAGGATGGGCCGGGTGGCCGGCAGTACAGTCTTGTGGTGTGGAGCAATCGTGTGGAAGGGGGTGTGAATTTGAGCGGGACGGGCTGGGTCGGCGTGACGGCGTGGGGGACTTTGACGGCGGATCAGTGGCATCATGTGGCCCTGAGCTGGGATGGGCAGCGGCTGCGGCTGTATGTCAACGGGCAGTTGCGCGGGGACGTGGCGGCGGCGGGGACGCTGGTGACGACCGCTCAGCCGGTGACGTTGGGTGCGGCACCGGGCTGGGGTTGGTATGGCAGCGGGCGACTGGACGAGTGTGCGATTTACAACCGGGCGCTGTCGGCTTCTGAGGTGTTTGGAATTTATCAGGCCGGCGGGGCTGGGAAGGTGTGGCCCACGTGCGTGGCGGCGCCTGCTGGTTTGGTGGCGTGGTGGCCTGGCGATGGCGGGCCGTGGGATCTGGCCCGGACCAACGCGCTGCGGCTGCGCAACGGACTGGGTTACGCGGCTGCGGTGGTGGGGGGAGGGTTTTTGTTTGACGGGGCCGACGACGGTGCGGACGCCGGGCCGGACAGCGTGTTCGACGTGGGGGTGGGCGAGCCGTTGAGCGTGGAGCTGTGGATGCGGCCCGAGGTGAACCAGACCACCTACGGTGTGATGAGCCTGGTGGGCAAGCGTTGGGCCCCGAGCGGCTCCACGGCTCTGGGTTGGGAGCTGTTTCTGATCAACGGCCGGTTGGGGGTGCAGATCGCCGACGCGGGCGGGTACGCCAATTTCATCAGCAGCGGGCCGGACCTGAGGGATGGTGGCTGGCATCATGTGGTGTGGGTGCTGGACCGGCAGGCCACGGATGGAGGCCGACTCTACCTGGACGGGTCGCTGGTGATGACCTTCAACCCGACCATACGGCCGGGTAGCCTGGCCAACGGCGATCCGGTGCGGGTGGGTGTGCATCCGCAGAGCGGCGTCCGAGGGTACTACAAGGGCGGGTTGGACGAGGTGCGGATCTACCGCTCGGTGCTGAGCCTGGCGCAGGTGCAACAGCTCTATCAGAGCGGGCCGGGCGGTGTGTGCAAGACCGATAGCGACAATGACGGGCTGAGCGATCTGCAGGAGGGCTGGCTGGGGACCAATCCCGGCAGCGCCGACAGCGACGGCGACGGTGTGGGCGACGGTCTGGAGGTGGTGCAGGGACGCAACCCGCTGGGGGCCGGTGCAATGACCGATCCCGGTCAGGTCCAACTGCAGGTGTGGCGGCCGTGGTGAGAAGGGAGGTGCCGGATGAAAGGAAACAACCGACTCGGAGGGCGTATGAGCAGCTTGAAGGTCGTGGTAGTGATGGCAGGGCTGCTGGGCATCCACCTGGTCGCCCGCGCACAGTGTCCCAGCATTACGCCGCACGCCGTGTTCGGGACGGCGACCCGGGACAAGGTGGGTTTCCTTCCATACTGGAGCTCTCCGTGTGGGGATTGTCCGAAGCGGTATTACCTGGATTCCTATGACTTTGCCCGGTATGTGGAACAAGCATCGGGCTCGTCATCATCGGAAGGTTATTGGGCAGTCATCTGGGACTATTACGATCGTTGGTATACCAACAGCATGCATGCGGACCCCGATCTCACGGCCAGTGGCGAGCCGCGGCCAGACCAGTGCTCTCACAGCGACTTTGCCCTCGACTACGTTTACAACAGCTATGCCATAAGGACCCAGTACTGGGCCGACTCTTACTACTCAGACTCTTGGGTGTGCGAGGAAGTGAACGGATACACGGTACCACCCGGCTGTGTGGTGGATGAAATTTTCAAGTATGGTCTGGGGGATCCTGTGGAACACTCCGAGACATATGAATGCGCGGAAATGCACAACGTCACACGGTGGTATGTCCACGATGAAGATTCAGGTGAGGGTTGGTCGTATTCCTCAACCAGCTCCGAGACATTTGAGCACCACACCTGGCTGGCCAACGAATACACGACGGCGCAGTTGCAAAGCCGGGTGGAAGCCCTGTCTTTGGAGCGCCTGCCCGACTTTGCCTCCGATTCGGATGGGGAATGGCAAACGCCGTGGACGAGTGTGGAACTGGCGGCAGACCAGAGCTGCGCCACTGCGACCCGCTGCCGCTGGCGGGCGCGCGTGCGCGGAACCATCGAGGGGGAACGCTACCGCATCCGTTGGACGGAGGTCGAGTACTTGGTGACCGGCGGAAAGACCACCGAGATCCGGCGGGAGCAAAGTGCGGTGGTTGAGGCGCCCGGCACGGAGTGGTGGTTTCCCCAGGACGGTTCGCAGGTGCTCGATCTGCCATCCTGGGTCGAGGGTAGCTGTAGCGATGGCAGCAGCGGCTTCCATTTGATCCGGCTGGAAGACTTCACCATCGAATGGGTGGAGAGCGATCCGCCGCCGCCGGGCAACGGACCGGGGCCCGGCGGCTCCGGTGGAGGCTGCGGCGGCCGAGGCGGCGTTGGAGCAAGCGGGGTGGTCGGCATGGGTTGCAGGAGTTGCGGCACGGATCCGGAGGAGTGTGGCCATGAGCCCCATGTCATTTTGAGCATGGGCCGGGCCGAGGGCGGCGGAGATGCGGGCGGTTTTTACAACGGCGGCAGCCTTGAGGAGCTCTTGGATGTTTACAAACTGCAGTTTAGCGGGCAGCACGGGCAGGGCGGCGTGTCGAACTACACGGTCGACGTGACGGAGACCATCGGCGGTCAGCAGGTCACCCGCACGCGTCTGTCTCAGGTCATCGCCCCCGAGGCGGTGGCGAATGTGGATCCGCTGAGCAACGGAGCCGGCTACCAGATCAGCTTTTACAAACGCGCCGCGCTCGCATCGCAGTTTGATTCAGAACTGGGCCGGTATGTTTTGCAGAATCCCGAGGCGAACCGGATCGTCACCTGGACGATCGAGAGCCCGGATGCCGGTTCGGCCACCAACCGGGTGCGCATTCGCGAGAGCCGGCCCGGAGCGGCCGAGCGGGTCTGGCTGTACACCTACGACGAGCAGGAGGGTCGGTGGGCGCTGCTGATGCCCGATGGCCAGACCGAACGGCGTTCCTGGCAGACGTTCACCAATGCCGCGGACGGTTCGCTGCTGCGGACGCTGAAGGTGCAGTGGCTCTCGAATGGCCAGCTCCAGCACCAGCATGAGTGGGTTTATCAAAAGTTCAGTTGGGGCGAGGGACTGGTGCAGGAGACGGTCGGCGCCGGTTCCGACGCGCAGACCACCACCTACACCTATCATGACCCCGGCTCCATTCCTTTTGTTCCCTCCGCCCATCGGCGGCCGCTGCGGCGGACAGTCCGGCCCGATGGGAGCTGGGAGGAGATCGTCCAGTACGACTCGGAAGGCCGCCCGCTGGAGGTGTGGTCGGGCCGCCTGGATCAGGCCCCCGACGAGAACTTGAGCACTCGGCGGACCGTTCAGTACGACTACACCTCACTGGACCCCGCCGATGACGGGTCGGTCCAACCGCGGGCACCGCGCACGACGGTGGAACTTGTTGGCGGGTGGGAGGTGGCCCGAACCTACACTGTCTATTCGCCGACGGGCACGGTCACCCTGCGCGTGGCGGTGCCCGGGCAAACCTACGCCCAGGCCCTTCAGGACAGCCGGACAGAAAAGAGCATCGCGGTAATGGATCCCCAGACCGGGCGCACCGTGCGGGTGCATCATCCCGATGGCACCGTGACGCTCTACCAGCGGACCGAACAGGGCGGCACCGTCACCGAAACCACGAGTACCGGCCAGCCGGATGACCCGAACGCCCCAGCGAACATCGTCAACGGTCAGCGTACCCGCATTGTGAAAGGCGCCTACGGCGAGGTGACACTCGAACAGACATATCGCATCGTGAACGGGCAGGAGTGGCTGCTGCAGCAACGCGTCTACACGGGCTTTGACGAGTTCCACCGGCCCACCGAGGTGAGCTATCCTGACGACACCACCGAGACGTTCAGTTACGACTGCTGCGGCCTGGCTTCGCAGACGGATCGGGAGGGTGTCACCACCATTTATCTCTACGATGCGCTGCGGCGGCCCATTGGCCATATCCGCAATGGTGTCACCTGGTCGAACCGCCTGGACGCGGCCGGTCGGGTGCTCGTGCGATATCGCACCGGCCGGAACGGCACCACGCTGGTCCTGGAAGGCAACCAGTACGACACCGCCGGCCGGCTGATCCGCCAGACCAACGCCCTGGGCGGCGTGACCACTTGGACCTACGGCACCACCGCTGAGGGCGGCCGGCAGGTCACCATCACCGACCCCTACGACGGCACCCGGATCGAGAGCTACTACCGCGACGGATCCCTCAAGAGCATCTCGGGCACGGCGGCGTTTCCGGAGAGCTTCAAATACGGGGCCGAGCTGGGGCAGACCTGGACCCGCAGCATCAAGGGTGACTTCGACAGCTCCGAACGGGTGGAGACCTGGCACGACATGCTGGGCCGGACGGTCCGAACCCGGTACTCCGGTGGCGCGGAGGCGTTCCAGTTCTACGATTCGGGCGGTCGGCTGATCCGCAGCGTGGACCCTGACGGTGTGCAGACCCTCTACACCTACGATCCGGACGGTTCGCTGGCGCTGACCGTGGTGGACATGGACCGGGACGGTGAGGTGGACGGGGCGGGTCCGGATCGGATCCGCCGGCAGCTTCGGGACGTGGTTTCCTTGGAGGGGCGAAACTGGGAACGGACCCAGGTCTGGGAGACCAACGATCTGAACCATGGCGTGCTGGTGTCGGAGCAACGGGTCAGCCTGGTTGACGACGGTCCGGAGACGCACGTGAGCATTCAGTACGGGCGTGTGACCACCACGGTCATCCGACGCGTGCCGGCCCAGCAACAACGCCTGGTGACGGTGATGCATCCGGACGGTTCGGTGACCGAACAGCTCTACACCAACGGGTTGCTGGCACGGATCAGTCGCTGGGCCGACAGCAGCCGCACCACCCTGTTGAGCCGGACCGATTACGCCTACGATCCGCACGACCGGCAGGCGCAGGTCATCGATGCCCGCAACGGGCTGACCCTCCACATCTACAACGCCGCCGATCTGGTGGTGCAGACCATCCAGCCCGACCCGGACGGAGCCGGACCTCTGACCCAGCGGACGACCACCTGGACCTACGATGCGTTGTTGCGCGCGACCAATGTGACGTATCCGGGTGGCCGGTGGCAGCGCACACGTTACACCCCGCAGGGGCTGGTACAGAAGACCTGGGGCATGAGCGCCTGGCCGGTGGAATACGGCTACGATCACGCCGGTCGTCTGACCAACATGGTCACCTGGCAACAGTTCAATCTCGCCTCCGGCCAGGGCAGCGGTGGCGAGGCCCGGACGGCCTGGCTGTACGACACCAATCGCGGCTGGCTGGTGGCCAAATGGTATGCGGATCCGTCCACCGGAGTGCCTTCGGCTTCGCGTGCCGTGCAGTACAGCTGGACGCCGGCCGGCCGGTTGGCCAGCCGGCGTTGGACCCGTGGGGTGCTGACCACCTACGGGTACAACGCCGCCGGGGAACTGGAGACGGTGCACTACAGCGACGGCACCCCCGGCTACACCAACCGGTACGATCGCCGTGGGCGGGTGTACGAAGTGGTGCAGG